>Ga0207422_1005036_pt1 | contig 9991 bp, 6 predicted proteins | sample MarCyaLeptolynsp_FD_187757 | JGI IMG/M metagenome (GOLD analysis project Ga0207422, IMG submission 187757) | Marine cyanobacterial communities from Panama - species 1 Leptolyngbya sp. (SPAdes) | ecosystem: Environmental > Aquatic > Marine > Unclassified | place: Panama: Panama City | collected... | reverse complement strand
GGCCAGCGGCGTCTCGGTGCGCGCGAACGCATCGGCGAGAGCAGCGCGATGCTGGGCATTCCAGGCGTCTTCGAGCTCCGCCGCCGCCCCCGTGCACGGCGGGACTCGAGCCATCGCCCAGCCGCCCAGACCTGCGCCAGCGGCGATGACCGCCACGAGTGCGGCCGTTCGACCGTGTCGGCGACGAGTGGGTGGCTCGAGAGCTTCGAGCAGCTCCTCGAGGCGGGGCCAGCGTTCGTTGGGGTCGGGGTGCAGGCCTCGCCGCAACGCATCCACGGCACTGGGCTCGATCGGCGGCGGACTCCAGTCATCCGGACCCGCTGCTTTGGCGGCGACGAGCTCCGTGGGCGTGCAGAGCATTCGACCGCTGTCGTCGATCGTCACGAGCGGGTGCACGCCGGTGAGTGCCTCCCACGCGGTCAGGCAAAAACTGTACTGGTCCGATCGCACGTCGCCCCGAGCTCCGTGGTGTTGCTCGGGTGCCATGTACAGCGGCGTGCCTGGCGTCGAACCGCGTCGTGTCGCTCGAAGGTCGCCATTGTCGGTGGGGTTGGCCCGCACTGTGGTCGCCAAGCCGAAGTCGGTGACCTTGACGCGACCGTCGTGCCCGACCAGCACATTGGAGGGTTTGAAGTCTCGGTGCACGACACCCGCGGTATGGGCCGCGACGAGTCCGCGACCTGCTTCGAGCAGCCGGCTCATCACCAGCTCGGGCGAGCGGTCTTCGGCGGCGAGCCAGCCGTCCAGGTCGAGTCCGTCGACCCACTCCATCGCGAGGTAGCCCTGCGCGCCCTCCTGTCCCGCGTCGTGTACCGCAACGACGTTGGGATGGGTGACGATGCGTGCGAGGGCCCGCGCCTCGGACACGCTCGCCTCGAAGCCGGCGTCGAGCAGCTTCACGGCCACGGTGCGTTCGAGCTTGGGATCTCGGGCGGCGTAGACCGTGCCCATGGCGCCACGACCCACCTGTCGCAGCAGCACGAAGCGCCCGATGCGACTACCGATGCGGCGGGTCGGCACCGGGGCTGCTCCGAAAGCAGCGCGATAGTCGACGAGCAGCTCGGCACATTCGCTGCACTCGCCAGCATGGGCTCGAACGCGGGCAGCATCGGCGGCGGGCAGCGTTCCGTCGACCAGGCCCGCAAGGTCTTCATCGGGCGGACACCCGGGCATGGGCGTGCGAGCGTAGCAGCCGGGTGGCCGCGGTGCTTTGCGCCAGGCGCCGGCTGGGTCGCCTCAGTCGCCGCCGAACATCGCGGCGATTTGCTCCGAAGTGACGCGCTCGCGCTCGCCCTCGAGCGTGTACGCGTCCGGCTTGAGGTCGCTGTACCACTCGCGCTGCATCTCGAACCCAGACTGGTCGTCGAGCGTGCCGAACGCGACGTTGGTCATGCCGGCGTACTGCCCAGTCGTGATTCGGTAGAACAGCCCCGAGCCGCATTTGTTGCAGAAGCCGCGCTCGGCCCAGTCCGACGACTCGATCACGCTGAGGCTTTCTTCGCCCGAAAACGTCGGCTCGGCTGGGCCCGCCGCCAGAAACGGGCCACCGGCCCAGCGGCGGCACATCCCGCAGTGACACGCCGAGAGCTTCAGCTCGATCTGGGCGGTGTACGTGACCGCGCCGCACATGCACTTGCCTGTTCGCTCGACTGTCGACACGACCGAGACGCTATCAGCAGCCGCGGCGCAGCGAAAACAGCGCGATTCGGGCACCGTCGATCGACCCGAAAAAAGTCGGACACGAAGGGGATCAAAACCGGACGCCGCGCGAATCGAGGAGCGTGACCACTACGATTCGTCGTTTCACCCTCGTCGCTGCCACCCTCGCGACGCTCGTTCTCCCCGGCTGCCGCACCGCAGATGGGACGTGCGAGCGCGTTGCCGAGGTCACCGAAAAGGAGGGCAAGAAGATCCACAAGGCCGCTTGCTTGATGCGCTTGCACGAGGCCAAGGGCGACGAGCGAGACACGTTGCTCGACTGCCTGGGCGACGCCGCCGACGCCTCGGCGATGCGCACCTGCTTTCAGTAGCCCGAGTCAGTTGCCTTCGTAGACCGGGAGCTTGCCGAGCACGCGGCCGACGTATCGCTCACCACGTCGGCCCTGCTCGATCTCTACGCAGGACTCGACGACCTGCATGCTTCGCATCCAGCGCTCGACCTCCGGATCCATCTGGGGGATCTGGGCCTCGCCGCCGCCCTCGTCGCCACCTGCGCCTGGATCCCCGAAGTCATCCCCGAACTCGTCCTCTCCGGACGCGCTGAGATCGTCCCCGCCGCCGTTGCTCTCTTCCGACGGCGGTGGGGCGGTCGAGGCATCAGGCATCATGTCGCTGCTGGTCGTGACCGACTGCGCCGCCTTCATCATCGCCTGGTTTTGCGCCCAGGTTCGGGCCGCGTTTTCGGTTCGCTTCGGTCGCGACTGACCCACGAAGAACACGTAACCCTCCTCGGTCGGCGGGTTGTCGACCCAGCTGCCGCACGAGCTCGTCGCACGCTTGTGCGGGGTCTCAGTGATCTTGAACGCGAAGTAGACGGGGTTAGGAAACTCGATCGCGCGGTCGTGGCTCTGCTGGTGGTCGACGCCGCCTTGGCCCGATACGCCGTTGGTCGGGTTGGTGCCCTTGCCGGATGCGGACACCTCCGCGGAGTTGCTCTGATAGACGGCACCGGTGCCCTGCAGGAACTCGCCGATGTAGCGATCCGTGCACTGGTCGGGCTGCGACTTGCAGCACTCCGCGAACGCGCTCGGGTCTTCGATGTTCGCAACCATCTTGCCGGTCAGCTCGTACTGGACCTTGACCTCCTGCACGGACTTGGCCGAAACGTCCGCGCTGGCCACGACGGGAATGCCGAGCTTCGCCGCGACCTCGGTGCCCACCGCCATCGACTCGGTGTACTTGACGCCGCCGCCCTCGATGAAGCGATACGAGATGTGCTCCGAGCACGCGAGCTGCATCGCCGCGGTCTCGTCGAGATCGGCGCGACCACGAGGAATGAAGCGACCGAGGTAGAGCGACGGGTCGGTGTCGAACGAGTTGCGCACGTAGACGGTGTTGGCGGGCGCCACCTGGGTGCCGGCCTTCGTCGGGCTCTTGCCACCAAACAGAGCGCAGCCCGACACGAGCAGCATCGAGGCGATGCCGCCAACTTTCACAGTCCTCACGAAGCGCATGACCGCGGAACCCTACGCGATGTTCGGGGCGATCGGCGTAGCATCTGTGCCCAGAACCAACGCGCGGCTTGTCACAACTCGCGCGATCGGTTGTAAGCCGGCTCTCGGTTGCTTCGCACGTCGACGCGGACGCGCGGTTCTACGCATGCCCGGCGAGGTGCTCAGAGCTCGATGCGGCCGAAGAAGTGCTCGTGGAGATTGCCGACGTAGAGCTGGCCGTCGACCTCTTCGGCGGACGTGATCGTGAAGACGACCTTGCCCTCGGGATCTTGAAGCGAGCGCACGATGTTGCCGTCGGCGTCGAGCTCGATCACGTGGCCGAACTTGGCGGGTTTGGGCAGCATGAACTTGGGCAGTCGCCAGACGAGCTTGGTCATGAACGGGCTCGGGGCGAGGCGATCGGCGGTGGGATTGCGGGGGGTGAACAGGGCGACCCAGTAGGTCCCCCGAGGGCTGCGAGAAATGCCGTCGGGGTAACCGGGCAAGCCGTCGGCGAAGATCTCGTGTTCACCCGCGCGGTCGCCCGTGAGCCAGTAGCGCCGGACACGGTAGCGCGGCGTCTCGTTGATCAGCAGGAAGCTGTCGTCCGGCGCGATGGCCACGCCGTTGGCGAAGTGCAGATCGTCGAGCAGCGTCTCGGTAGCCTTCGTCGCGGGGTCGTACCGGAGCAGACGGCCGTTGGGGCGACCTTCGAGAATATCCTCGAGGTGATGTCCGTAGCCCCAGCGATCGCTGGCGTCGGTGAAGTAGATCCGACCATCACTCGCGACGTCGACATCGTCGGTGAAGGCGAATGGCACTCCGTTGGACTCGGTGGTCAGCGTGGTGATCTCGCCGTCGCGGGTGACCGACAGCAGTCCCTTGAACGCATCGGCCACGATGAGATTGCCGGCCGTGTCCCAAGCGAGGCCGAGCGGGCGTCCCTTCGTGTCGGCGAGCGGCTCGACCGTGCCATCGGGTGAGACCACGACGATCTTGCCCTCGTGGGTGCCGACGAACATCCGACCGTCCTCCGTCACCGCGACATCTTCGGGGCCTTCGAAGGCGCCCTCGGCCAGTCGCTCGGTGGCGAGCAAGGCCTCGTTGGGCGCGAGCACGCCGACGAACTCGGGGACCGGGGGCGGCTCCCAACCGACGGGATCGATCTCGACGGGCCACGCGACGAGGTAGCCGACCGCAGCCACAGCGGCGATGCCTGCGATCCGGAGTGCTCGTCGGCGCGCCATCGGGCGGATCATAGGAGTATGTCCGGGCGATCACCCATGTCGCCGTGGGGCAGGGCTCCCAAAAGGGTCGAATTCGGGTGCGGAGGGTGTGCTCCGACGTCCTACTCGATCTCGAATCGGTAGTACTGCCGATGTGATCGGGGCGCTCGATTCGCGACAATGACGGCGAGGGGGTGCGCCGACGTGCGAGTAGCGAATTACGCTTTGGTTTCCCTCGTTCTCGGGCTGGGGACGAGCGGCTGTTACGAAGGGACCGGTGGAGACGGTGGTGGAACCGACTCCATGGGCACCGACTCCGAGGGGGAGGGCGGCGATGGTGATGGCGCCGACGATGGTCCGATTGAGGACCCGCCGGAGAACGTCGACGTGGTCCCCGAGAGCATGTCGCGTCGCATGAGTCAGGCCGAGCTCGACAACACGCTCGCGGACCTGCTCGACGACACGACTCGCCCCGCCCGAACGTTCCTCTCCGAGGACGAGTTTGCGCCCTACGACAACGACTACGACCTGCAGTTGGTGTCGCGCACGCTCATCGAGTCGATGGAGGTGCTCTCGATCGACGTGGCGAATCGACTCATCGAGGATCCAACGCGTCGCGGTCTCATCGTTCCATGCCAGCCCTCGGGACCGGGGGACACGGCGTGCTTTCAGCAGTTCGTCGAGAGCTTTGGCCGGCTCGCGATGCGGCGTCCGCTGAGCGCCGACGAAGTCGCGGCGTACATGACGCTGCAGGAGTACTCGACCGAGAACATCCCCGAGGTCGACAACGATTTCTACACGGGCGTGGCGCTGGTGATTTCGGCGATCGTGCAGGATCCGGAGTTCCTCTATCGGGTCGAGGTCGGAAACTCGACGACGGAGGATGGGGTCTTCAAGCTCACGGACTACGAGATGGCCTCGCGCATCTCGTATCTGCTGTGGGGTTCGACGCCCGACGACCAGCTGCTGACGGACGCGGGCAACGGGCTGCTGGCGGACCCGACGGATCGCGCCGACGTCATTGCGCGCGTGCTCGACAGCCAAAAGGCCCGTGACCAGCTGTACCGCTACCACTCGATGTGGCTCGGCTTTCGGGGGATCCCGGTGAGCCAGCAGCTCATTGATGCGTTCGACATGGAGACGCGGGCGCTGATCGAGCGGGTGATCTTCGACGACCAGGCGGACTACACTCAGCTGTTCACGTCCGAGGAGACGTACCTCGACTCGTTCCTGGCTGGGCACTACGGGCTCGACGAGCCGGCGGGTGGTGAAGGCTGGGTGACCTACGACGATGGGCGCGCTGGCATTCTGGGGCACGGCAGCGTGCTGGCGTCGTTCTCGAAGTTCACGGACACGAGCCCGACGCAGCGCGGCATCTTCATCGCGGAGCGGCTGCGGTGCACGGAGATTCCAGCGCCGCCGCCCATGGTGGACGCCGACAATCCGCCGGGCAATCCGGATGACCCCACTGCGTGCAAGGAGGCGCGCTACGTCGCGCACATGGAGCAGTCGGGCTGCGTCGAGTGCCACAGCCTGATGGATCCGATCGGGTTTGGACTCGAGAACTACGACATCGAAGGGCGCTTTAGGGCCACCGACGAAGGCAAGCCGGACTGCACGATCTCGGGGGAGGGCGAGCTTCCAGGCGTCGGCACGTTCAGCGGGCCGGCGGAGCTCGCCGACCGGTTGCTCGAGTCGGGTGAGCTGCAGCCGTGCGTGGTGCAGCAGTACGTGCAGTACGCGGTCGGGCGCGATCTGGGGCCCGATGATGCACCGCTGGTCGACTACGTCGTGGCCAACTTCGAAGAGTACGGATACGACCTCAAGGCAACGATCGCGGCCTACGCGACCGATGAATCGTTTGGCTACCGTCGGGAGCCGGGGAACTGAGGAGGACGGGACGATGGCGATTGTACTTCCGCGCAGAACCTTCCTTCGGGGCTCCTTCGGGATCGCCGTGGGCCTTCCTGTCCTCGAGTGCATGCTCAACGAGCACGGCACGGCTTACGCAGCGGGCGGCGATGTGCCGTGTCGCTACGCGATTGTCTTTGCCGGGCAGGCGCTCGGTGGAGACAACTACGCGAAGAACGAGCAGCGCGTCGCGGGGATGAACTTCACCGAGGAGGGGCACTTCATCGCGCCGGCGGAGTTCGGGGCGAACTACACGACGACGACACCGCTTCTGTCGGTCGAGGATCTCAAGGACGATTTCTCGATCGTGTCCAACATGCGGATTCCGTGGAACTCGGGGTCGACGGATGGCGGCGCGGTGCCGGCGGGCGGCGCGTACCGTGACTTTCACGGGGGTGGCTGCAGTCCGCTGATCTCGGGAACTCGGTCGACGCAGGCGGGGTTCACCGCGAACGGCATCACGTCGGATCAGGTGGTGGCGCAGTTCAACCCGGGGTCGCTCTATGACTCCCAGGTGATGCGCGTCCAGCCGTCTTGGTACCTCTCGGGCAGCAGCTACGCGGGGCGCCAGTACATCTCGTACACGGATGCGGGGCAGCCGGTGGAGGCGCAGACGAGCCCGCAGACGTCCTTCCAGACGCTGTTTGGCAACTTCACCCCGGACAACGCCGAGGACGCGGCGCGGTTGGACTTCGAGCTTCGCAGTCGGAGGAGCGTGCTCGATCTGATTACGGCCAAGCGCGAGGAGATCCTCGGGAAGGTCGGGGCGGCGGATCGCGTGCGGCTCGAGCAGCACTTCGATGAGCTGCGTGATCTCGAGATGCGGATCGGGGCGATCGATCCGGGGACGGCGGCCCAGTGCCAGCTCCCCGCGGACCCGGGGCCCGATCCGGAGATCGGCGGCGACAATGCGAGCTCCGGTGGCGACATCGGAATGAACACCGGCTACTCGGACGAGGATGGCCGGGCGGCGGTGATGGTGGACCTGATCCACATGGCCTTCGTCTGCGACCTGACGCGGGTGGCGACGCTGCAGATCACGACGTTCCAGTCGCACATGAACGCGACCCAGATCAGCGAGCAGCTCGGCCTGCCGATCCGGGCGGATGTGCACGAGATCGGGCACAACGGCGACCCTGACAACCGCGGTCAGATCGTCGTGTCCACGATGCTCGGCTGGCATGTCGGCATCTGGGGCGACCTCGTCCGCAGGCTCAAGGAAACGCCCGAAGGGGCGGGCAACGTGCTCGACAACAGCGCGATCGTGTTCATGGCGGAAGCCGGTCACGGTCTCCAGCTCAACGACGGCCAGACGACCTACGCGACCCACTCCGTCGAGGAGATGGTCCAGCTCACCGCCGGACGAGCCGGAGGCCTCCAACCCGGCCGCCACATCGACACGGCCGGTGCCCACCCCGCCCAAAACCTCATCAGCTGCATGCAAGCCGTAGGCTGGGACGGCGACACCCTAGGCGAAGTCACCGGCAACATCCCCGAACTCTTCCAAGCCTAAAGTTTGTCAACTTCGGGGACGTAGCTCGAAGTTGACAAACCCCCGCAACACCGCCTGTTCCACCCGTTTGTCAACTTCGGGGACGTAGCTCGAAGTTGACAAACTCTGGTTGTAGCGGTGTTGCAGCTGCACTTTGAGTAGGTAGCGGCGGTGTTGCATGCGTTTGTCAACTGGCAGCAACGTCCCCAAAGTTGACAAACTTTGGTGCGCGGGCTGCGGAGGGGGGCGGTTGCCGGTGGAAGGGAGAGGTTCCCGGCTTCTTGCTGGAGTGGGGTTAGGTGGGGTGTTGAGGGGCTAGAGACAGAGATCGCTTGGGATCGGGGACGGGCGGGGCATGTTGGTGGGGTGAGCGGCGACGAGATGGCGACCGTCGAGCTTGCCGGCGAGACTGCGGATGCGGTGGTGTGGACGCCGGATGGGCGCGACTTTGGGCGGACCCCCGTCGCCGCCCGCGGCAGCTTCGTTGGGCGCTACGTGATCCTGGATCCGCTCGGGCAGGGCGGCATGGGCGTCGTGTACGCGGCCTACGACCCGGAGCTCGACCGGAGGGTCGCGCTCAAGCTGCTCCGCTCGGATCGCTGTGGACTGTCGGGTGGCGAAGCCCGGGCGCGACTGCTCGCCGAGGCCCGCGCAATGGCTCGTCTCTCGCACCCCAACGTCGTGCCGGTGTTCGACGTAGAGTCCCTCGCTGGCCAGGTCGTCGTCGCGATGGAGTACATCGACGGGCAGACCATCGATGGATGGCTTCGCGGCGCCGACCGATCGTGGCGCGAAATCGTGGCCGTGTTCGTTCAGGCGGCGCGCGGCCTCGCAGCAGCACACGATGCCGACCTCGTCCACCGCGACTTCAAACCCAACAACGTCATGATCGCCCATCGCACGGGCGTCGTGCGGGTGCTCGACTTCGGACTCGTGCAGGCCACCGTGCGCTCCACCGACGAGCTCAGCGACGCCGGCGGCATCAACACACAAGAGGGCGACACCGGAAACGTCCTCGACTCCAACGCCGCCGACGGTCGCATGACACGGACCGGCATGGCGATGGGAACCCCGCGCTACATGTCGCCGGAGCAGCACCGAGGCCGCCGCGTCGACGCCAAGAGCGATCAGTTCTCCTTCTGCGTCTCGCTATGGGAGGCGTTGTTTGGCCAGCCCCCGTTTTCCGGCGACCGTCCGAGTGAAATCGGCAAGGCAGCTGCGAGCGGCAGGATCGATCCGCCGCCCCGTCGCAACGTCCCCGGCTTTCTTCGCGACGCGCTTCGCAAGGGTCTCAGCCCCGCGCCCGATGGTCGTTTCGCCTCGATGCGCGAGCTCATCATCGCTCTCGAGCGCGACCCGGCCCGAACGCGCCGTCGATGGTTCGCCGCATCGCTCGGCGTCACCGCAGTGCTCGGGGCGGGCGTTGGTCTCGGCCGCATCGAGCCGACTGTCGACCTCTGCACCGGAGCCGAGGACGCGTGGAGTGACGTGTGGAACGAGGGCAAGCGCGCCGCCGTCCGTCGAGCATTCGAGTCCACGGCGAGCCCCTACGCGCACTCGGCATGGGCCCGCGTCGACGAGCGCATGGAGGCCTACGGGGATGCTTGGGTGGATCGCCACCGCGAATCGTGCGAGGCGACGCGCGTCCGTGGTGAGCAGTCGACCGTAATGCTCGACCGAACGATGGTCTGCCTGGACCGAAGTCGCGCCGCAGCAACTGCCTTGGTCGACGTGCTCGGTGAAGCCGACACCGCGACCGTCGACAACGCAGTGACCGCCGTCGACGATCTGCCTCGCATCGCCGCATGCGAGAGCATCGACCCCACGATCCGCGACCCGCTCTCGCCCGACGACCCCGCCGACGAGCAGACGGCAAAGGACCTCGTCGCATCTCTCTCGCGTCTGCGCGCCCTGCTTGCCGCCGGCCGCTACGATGATGCCGGACCGCTCGCCGAGTCCCTCGAAACCGCAGCACGACGGCTCGACCACGGTCCTCTGACCGCCGAGGTCTTGCACGAGGCCGGGATGGCCGCCTTCCGCCTCGATGAGCACGACGCCGCGATCGCAAAGCTCGAGGAAGCCGAGTTCACCGCCCGCGGGACCGAGCACGACCGTCTCTCGCCGGCCGTGATCGGCACTTTGGTGTACGTGCTCGGCTACAAGCTGCAGCGTCACGAGGAAGCACTGGCTTGGGGACGCCACGGGCTCGC
>Ga0207422_1005035_pt1 | contig 9991 bp, 7 predicted proteins | sample MarCyaLeptolynsp_FD_187757 | JGI IMG/M metagenome (GOLD analysis project Ga0207422, IMG submission 187757) | Marine cyanobacterial communities from Panama - species 1 Leptolyngbya sp. (SPAdes) | ecosystem: Environmental > Aquatic > Marine > Unclassified | place: Panama: Panama City | collected... | reverse complement strand
GACAGACGGGTGGAAGTGCTCTCACCCTTGCTCACCGCGACGGTTCACGAACAGGTTCTCGACCAGATCATGGTGGCAAATCTGAAAGACAATCAGCAGAGCTGGCGCATTCTTGCCGACGGCAGCCATGAACGCATCGTGCCCGGTCTGAACGAGGAACCCTTCAACGCACACCGGTATTTCATGACCAACCCGTCACTTTCAGGAAGAGGAAAATCCTTGAAAAGCGATCGCCCCAAACCGTTCCTGAAACGGCAAAAACGAGGCTGACATGAAAAGCCAGTTCAAGCCGGCACGCGGCCGGCTCAACGGGAATGGGCCGGTTGCGGTCGTCGACATCGGCTCAAACTCCGTGCGCCTCGTCATTTACGAACGCAAGGCCCGCACGCCAACGATGCTTTTCAACGAAAAGCTCCTCGCCGGGCTTGGCAGAGGGGTCGCGGCAACAGGGCAGCTGGCGACTGAATCGGTGGAGCTCGCGCTCGGTGAACTGGTTCGTTTCAAGGCACTGATCGAGCATACCGGCTGCAAGGAAGTTTATGTTGTCGCCACCGCCGCGGCGCGCGATGCGGAAAACGGGCAGGAATTTGTCGCGGAAGTGGAACGAATTCTCGATGCGCCCGTTCGGATTCTGAATGGCAGCGAGGAGGCCTATTACTCTGCACTGGGGGTGATCGCCGGTTTCTGGCAACCGCGGGGCATGGTCGGCGACATGGGTGGGGGCAGCCTGGAACTTGTCGAGATAGGCGAAAAGAAACCCGGCGGCGGCGCAACCTTTCCATTGGGTGGCCTGCGCCTGTCCGAGGAAGCAGGTGGCTCCATTGAGAAAGCGCATAAGATCACGGAGGCGGCTCTCAAGAGCTACGAATGGCCTGATCTTGCGCCCGGGGAGCGCACATTCTTTGCTGTCGGAGGGACGTGGCGGTCGCTCGGCAGACTGCACCTGATGCAGAACAATTATCCGTTGCACGTGATGCACAATTACGAGATGGACGCGGAAGAAGCGATCGCGTTCTGCCGTGAGATTGCCGTGCCAAATCTCGAAAACATCAAAATGGCGGAGGTCGTCTCCAAGCAGAGACGTCCCCTGGTGCCAATTGGCGCGGTGGTTCTCGAACAGGTTCTGATTGCCATGAAAGCCGAGCGGCTGATGTTCTCGGCAACCGGTGTTCGAGAGGGCCTCCTGCACGAAAAACTGTCGCCGCAGATGCAGGCCAAGGATCCAGTCATCGAAGCCGCACGCGAACTGTGCGAACTACGCGCACGCTCACCGCAGCATGCCATCGAGCTGATCGACTGGACGGACGAACTCTTTCGCGAACTCCAGATAGAAGAAACGGCGAACGAGACCCGATTGCGGCACGCGGCCTGTCTGCTTTCGGACATCGGATGGCGTGCGCACCCGGACTACCGGGGTGAGCAGAGCCTGAACATCATCTCCAATGCCTCGTTCGTGGGTCTAGATCATGCCAGCCGCGCTTATCTCGCCGCCGCCGTGTTTTACCGGCACCAGGGATTGCGGGAAGGGGCCTTGTCACAGGTCATCCGCGAGTTATTCACCGACCGTCTCAGGATCAGGGCAAAGGTGCTTGGTGCCACGTTGCGCGTCGCATCTCTGCTCAGCGCTTCCATGGCGGGACTTCTTCCCAAGATCGGTGTTGTGCGCACCGAGACCGGGCTTGCGATCGAACTAAGCAGCGAGCTTGCGAATCTGGATGGGGAACGCCTGCGCAAGCGCGCAGCGCAGCTTGGCAAGGTGATTGATGCGGAAGTTGTTCTGAAACTCGCCTGAGGCCGGATTGTTATTCGGCCGCTTGCGTTTTCAGCTCACCCTGTCCGGCGGACTGCGGCAACGCAACGATCTGGCGGTCCTGAAAGGCGAGAGCGACTTCACCGCGCTTGAGTTTCAACGCCAGCTCTCCGAACAATTCGCGGCGCCAGCCTTTCATTGCTGCGACATCGGCGTCGTCGCTCGCAGCGATCTTTTCCAGGTCGTCGACCGTTGCAATGACCTTGGCCGCAACGCCGTTGGCTTCGCTGACCATTTTCAGGAGCACCTTCAGAAGGTCAACAGCCGCTGCAGAGCCGTCGGGTGCCTGTCGTCCCTTGGGTAGCTTGGGCAGGTTCTCGCGCGGGACCTTCAAAGCCCGCCGGATCGCCTTCAGGATTTCGTCTGCGGATTTTGAGCGTTCAAAGCCGCGCGGGATCGTTCTCAGGCGACTGATTCCCTCAGGGTCCTGTGGTTGCTGAGCCGCCAGCTCGTAGATCGCATCGTCCTTGATCACGCGGTTGCGGGGCACGTTCCGGTCCTGTGCCTCACGTTCGCGCCAGGCGGCCAGTTCCATCATCACGGCAAGTTCGACCGGTTTGCGCACGCGCAGCTTGAGCCGCTTCCATGCCTGTTCCGGATCGGCTTTGTAGGTCCCGACAGATGTGAGCACTTCCATCTCGTCACGCACCCAGTGACTGCGGTTCTGTTCTGCAAGGTTGGCCTTAAGGAACTGGTAGGCATCCCGTAGATGGGTGACATCGGCAAGCGCGTAATCGAGCTGCTTGTTCGTGAGCGGACGGCGAGCCCAGTCGGTGAAACGGGACGACTTGTCGATCCTCGCACCCGTAACCTTGTAGATCAGTTGATCGTAGGAGATGGAATCGCCAAAGCCGCAGACCATTGCAGCGACCTGGGTGTCGAACAGGGGGGCAGGTATCAGTTCACCGAGGTGATAAATGATCTCGATGTCCTGGCGGGCGGCGTGGAATACCTTGGTGACGCTGTCGTCGCGCATCAGTCCGAAGAACGGAGCAAGATCCAAACCCTCAGACAAGGCGTCGACAATGAAAGCCATATCGGGCCCGGCCATCTGGATTACGCACAGTTTGGGCCAGAAAGTGGTTTCCCTCAGGAATTCCGTGTCAACCGTTACGTAGTCGTTGGCTGCAAGACGTTGACAGGCTTCGGCGAGATCTTTTGTTTTTGTAATCACATGCATGGTGAGACACAGCTATAACGGAGTTCTGCCGCTTTGTCGCCACGAAATGGAAAGTTTAGATTATTCTCCCCTTGAAGAAGCGCAATGAGTGCGCCTATGTTGAGGGGTGCCCAAATTTGTTTTCCCCATGAAGCAGGAGATGCCGGATGCGCAATATACTTGTGGTGAATTCCAAGGGTGGATGCGGGAAAACAACCATCGCCACGAATCTGGCAGTCGCACTCGCGGCAAGGGGGGAAGATGTTGCCCTGGCGGACGCGGACCGGCAGAAGTCAGGACTTTCCTGGGTCAAGCGGCGCCCGAAGAACCTTCTCAAGATCGAAGCATTGAACTGGAGCAAGGAAGGCAACATCGGAGACATGGACAACAAGCTGGACGCAGTCGTTATCGATGGCCCCGGGGGGCTGCGCTCCGAACTTGCCAAGAACCTGATTGCCGAGGCGTCTGATATCATTGTTCCGGTCCTGGCGTCCGCGTTTGATTGGGGTGCCACCTTGAAGTTCCTGGACAACATCTCCGACATCAAGAAGGTCAGAAAGGGCAAGGCGGACATTCATGTTGTCGCCAACAGGATCAACAGGCGCTCGACACAGGTGAGCGACCTGGAAAAGACACTTGCAAAGAAGGGTTATCCGCTGCTGGCCCGGATTTCCGACCGGGTTCTGTACGCGCGCCATGCCGCAAACGGCACCGGTGTGTTCGACAGCTCGGATGCCAAGGCGCACGAGGTGAGGGGGCAATGGCATCCGCTTCTGCAGGCGGTTGACAGCTGACTCAGTTCTTTGTTTCCAGCTCCTGAAGCAGCTTGTAGTCGGTTGGCGGATCGTCGCAGATGCCGGGGCCGCATTCCAGGAACGTCGACAGCACATTCGCCAGCGCCAGGAACAGCATCAGAAAAAAGGCGAATTTTGCGAGAGGCTGACCGCCAAACCGCCCGTGTTCAGGCTTGTCGACCAGCGCTTTTTTGTACTGTCCCTCGAACAGCAACATGATCGCGGTTCCCAGAATGACCAGAAAGAAGCTGATCCCGGCCCAGGTGTAGTAGTGCAGACCGAGAACGGGCGAACCATAGCTGCCTGTGCCAGGCACAATGTGGAGAAGGATCTGACGAGTAGAAACGCTCCCGCCGTAGATGGCAGACAGCAGCATGATGCCGTAGTGATGCGGCTTGGCGCCGTAGATTAGGTTGAGACACAGGCCGTAGCCGACACCGACAAGAGCAACCCGTTGCAGCAGGCAGAGGGGGCAGGGCAGTTCGTCCAGCGCGAATTGAAAGGCATAGGCGGCAATCAGGATTCCACAGATAACGAGGAGTCCGATCGCGTTCAGTGTCCGGGACGGATGAGGAGCGAGAATGATCATGCGACTTGCTCCTAAAGCTTGATCGTGAGCGGGCTCGTTGCGTGATAGTCGAGCCAGTAGATGCTCATCACGAGTGCGACTGCAAAAACCGCGTACGAGAGACGCCAGCGATCCCTCCAGGCAAGGATGATTGCGATTGTCATGAGCGCGAATAGAAGAGAAATCACGTTCGGTCCCCCCGGTAGAATCGAGATGGAGGAAGCTTATAGCAGGGGTCGCGTTGCGGCAATTTTCAACCCTTGCGATTAGCGACCCGGCAGACGCATTCGCAAATACGGCAACGATCGATGGGGAATCATTCGGAAGGAAGTTTGGCGGCAAGATCGAGAAACTGTTCCGCGCTCAAACCGGTCAGTGTCGGCATCTCGGCATCTCGCTTGCAATCCGATCCCCGATCTTTACCGCGAGATGTCCGCATACCGACGTGGTCCTGACCAGTTCTTCTTCCTCGAGGCTTTTCAATGCATCAAGATGGCTTCGACGAGAACTTGGGACACGGTGTCGGCAATCGCCTTTCGATGAACGGATCAAAACAGGGTTGATGGATACCTTTCCTCACGAGGTTTCGGCAAGCATGGTCAAACGCCCTCCCTTGACTTTCGCTTCGCAACATGGCTTGTGCAGCCGGACACGGCCTGCCATCGGTGGGCCGTAATGATTTTTCATGCCAAGAAGAACGCCGAGGAATTAGAATGCACCCCTACCGTAGTCACACGTGCGGTGATCTCCGTCTGTCCGACGAAGGCCAGACCATCCGTCTTTCTGGTTGGGTCCACAGGGTCCGCGATCACGGCGGGGTGCTGTTCATCGATCTGCGCGACCACTACGGTGTGACCCAGTGCGTGGTCGATCCGGATTCCGATGCGTTCGGGCTTGCCGAAAGCGTGCGTTCCGAATGGTGTATTCGCATTGACGGCAACGTGAAAAAACGTACTGACGAAACCATCAATCCGGAGCTGCCGACGGGCGAAGTCGAAATCTTCATCCGGGAGATGGAAATCCTGGGCTCCGCCAAGGAATTGCCGCTGCCTGTGTTCGGCGACCTGGAATACCCGGAAGAAGTACGGCTGAAATACCGTTTCCTCGACCTGCGGCGCGAGAAACTGCATGCCAATATGATGCTGCGCTCGGATGTCATCCGGGACTTGCGCGATCGCATGTGGTCGATCGGGTTCAACGAGTTTCAAACCCCAATCATCACGGCATCCTCTCCGGAAGGCGCGCGAGACTTTCTCGTGCCGTCCCGTCTGCATCCCGGCAAGTTCTACGCGTTGCCGCAGGCGCCGCAGCAGTTCAAGCAGCTGCTGATGGTCTCCGGCTTCGACAAGTACTTCCAGATCGCACCGTGTTTCCGGGACGAAGACCCCCGCGCGGACCGCTCACCGACGGACTTTTACCAGCTCGACATGGAGATGTCCTTCGTCACCCAGCAGGACGTCTTCGACACGATCGAGCCGGTCCTTGCTGGCTGTTTCGAGAAATTCGGCGGTGGCCGTCCGGTGAACCGCGACTGGCCTCAGATCGCCTACAAGGACTCAGCGCTCTGGTACGGCACCGACAAGCCGGATCTGCGCAACCCGATCAAGATGCAGATTGTATCCGAGCACTTTGCCGGATCCGGGTTCGCCATCTTCGCCAACCTGCTGGAACAGCCCGGCACGGAAATCCGCGCGATCCCGGCCCCCAGGGGCGGCAGCCGCAAGTTCTGCGACCGGATGAACAAGTTCGCGCAGGGCGAGGGCCTTCCGGGCATGGGCTATATATTCTGGCGCAAGGCGGAAGACGGATCGATGGAAGCGGCCGGCCCGCTTGCCAAGAACATCGGCCCCGAGCGCACGGAAGCGATCCGCACCCAGCTCGGTCTGGAAGTCGGCGACGCCGCGTTCTTCCTTGGCGGCAAGCCGAAACAGTTTGAAGCAGTGGCGGCGAAGGCACGCGTGATCATCGGCGAAGAACTTGGTCATACGGACAAGGAGCGCTTCGAATTCGCCTGGATCGTTGATTTTCCGATCTACGAAAAGGACGAAGAGACCGGAGAAATCGACTTCGAGCACAATCCATTCTCCATGCCTCAGGGCGGTATGGAAGCGCTTGAAGGCGATCCACTCGACGTCAAGGGCTGGCAGTACGATCTCTCCTGCAATGGCAACGAGCTGGTTTCAGGCGCGATCCGGAACCACAAACCCGAGATCATGTACAAGGCATTCGAAATCGCCGGGTATCCGGCCGAAGAAGTCGACAAGCGCTTCGGTGGCATGGTGAACGCGTTTCAATACGGTGCTCCACCGCATGGCGGCTGCGCGGCAGGTATCGACCGTATCGTGATGCTTCTGGCGAATGAAGCCAACATTCGTGAGGTCATGCTGTTCCCGATGAACCAGAAGGCCGAGGATCTCATGATGGGGGCACCCAGCGACGCGACTTCTGCGCAGCTGCGCGATCTGCATTTGCGCTTGAACCTGCCCGAAGAGTAGACGCGTCGTTTTTGAGGCTTAACAAATTGAGATCAGCTCACGTGCTAGAATGCGTGTGGCGTGACTTGTTCAGTCTCAATTGTCGAGGCGATGACACACATGGAATCAAAACGCTTGATGCGTAACCCGTTCAAGTCGAAGACATGGACCGATCCACGAGGAACGGTCCAGCTCATCAAACGCGTCCTGAGCGAGAACTTCCGGAAATACATTCCGAAATACATTCTGGCATTCATCTTCATGGGGTTGATTGCGGCAACCACTGCCGCAAGTGCGTGGATCATGCGCGATGTTGTGAACGAGGTCTTCGTGAACAAAGACTCGCAGATGGTCTATCTCATCGGCTTAGCGGTTCTTTTCATATTCACGCTCAAAGGTGCTGCGACCTTCGGTCAGATCGTCGTTCTGGCACGCGTCGGAAACGAGATCGTAACGGATCTGCGCAGACGCATGTTCACCATCCTGTTGCGCCAGAATCAGGCCTATTTCGACAAACATTCCCTGGCGGAAATCAGTGTTCAGGTGAACCAGGGTGTCGGCGCGGTCAAAACCACGCTCGACATGATTGTCACGACGCTGGGAAGGGACGTACTGACCCTGATCGGTTTGGGGTTCGTGATGGTCTTTCAGAACCCGTTTTTGAGCCTTTTTGCGCTTGTAACAATGCCGCCCGCCGTCATCGGCGTGACATTTCTTATCCGCCGGGTGAAGGAATACGTGAAGCGCCAGGTTGTTTCGAACCAGAAGGTCAGCACGGTGATGCAAGAGACCATACTGGGGGTGCGCGACGTGCGTGCCTTTGGTATGGAGCCTGCGATGCGCGACAAGATGGAAGTCGGTCTTCAGGAGGTCCAGAAACAGGCCAACAAGATTGCCTCGCTGACCGCCAGGACGTCTCCCCTTATGGACACGCTTGGCGGCTTCGCTATTGCGCTGGTTATTTTTTACGGCGGGTATTCCGTTATCGAACTTGGTCAGGATCCGGGTGCGCTGTTCTCGTTCATCACCGCATTGCTGCTGGCCTATGATCCGGCGCGGCGGCTGGCGCGTCTGAATGTCAATCTGGGCAAACAGGTCGTCGGTCTGCGCATCATGTATGACCTCGTTGACAGGAAACCCGATCACGAGGATGCACCGGACGCGCCTGATATCGTTCTCAAGTCGGCGAAGGTGGAATTCCGCGATGTCGAATTCTCCTACGGCGAAAGCGCTGCTCTTCATGGAACGAGCTTTGTCGCCGCCGCCGGAAAGATGACCGCGCTTGTCGGCGCTTCTGGCGCGGGTAAATCGACCGTCTTTTCCCTGCTTGAGCGCTTCTACGACCCGCAGTCCGGCCAAATCCTGATCGACGAACAGGATATCAAGACTGTCACGCAGCACTCATTGAGAGAGTGCATCGCTTTTGTCGGTCAGGATCCGTTCTTGTTCAATAACAGCATTCGCGAGAATATCGCCGTTGGAAAGCCCGGCTGCACACAGGAAGAGATTGAGGCCGCGGCCCGGGCCGCCAATGCGCATGATTTCATCATGGCCTTCCCGGAAGGTTACGGCACTAGGGCTGGTCAAGGCGGCAGCAACCTGTCAGGCGGACAGAAACAGCGAATTGCGATTGCGCGCGCAATGCTGCGCGATGCGCCGATCCTGCTCCTCGATGAAGCAACCTCCGCACTCGATGCTGAATCGGAAGCTACGATCCAGTCAGCGCTTGAAAATCTGATGGAAAACCGGACGACATTGGTCATCGCGCACCGGCTGAGCACAGTGCGGCATGCCCATCAGATCCATGTCATGGACAAAGGCAAGGTTATCGAGAGCGGCAACCACAACGACCTTTTTGAACACGATGGGATCTACCGGCGCTTGTGTGAACTTCAGTTCCAGGACAAGTCGGAAGCCGCCGAATAGCGTCTATGCGACGCGAGACGACAAAAGCCCGGGAAGATCCCGGGCTTTTTTCTTTAGAGGTGACTCACTGGTTGGCGGTAATGCCGACTGACAGAATTTGCGGGATCATCTGCGGCGCGAGCATTGCCGTCCCCATCACCTGAGAGAACGGCACCGGAGCACCGGGTGTTGCTGTGATTTCCAGCGATCCTGGCGCATTCAGATAGTCGGTGACCGCCTTGGCAACCTGACCTTCCAGATCTTTGTTCTGCAGCATCCCGAGCATCAGGGGCAGGCTTCCGGTAAGGCCACCGACATAGGTCGGCACATCTACGCCCGCTTTCTTTGCCTCCTGTTCCAGGATGCGACCGGTGAGCGAGGAATCGTCCAGGCGGATTTTTGCATCCACGACCGAAACGTTTTGCAGGAGTCCCATGGCTTCTTCCGGCTTGTCGGACTTTGCTTCCAGCTGCTCCACGATCTCCCTTGTGACGCCGCCAAGCGAAAGCGTCAGCGTCAGGCTGGCCGCATCCTTTGCATCGATCTTGAGTTCCGGAATTGTGATCGTTGCCGCGTCAACATCCCACTTGCCTGAAGCGGTCACATCGAGGGAAAGCGTTTCATATCCGAGTTCGGAGAGAGTCTTAGCTTCTTCAACTTCAAGCTCTTTCACGTCGACAACGGCACCGTTCAGGGCGAAACTGCCCGAAGTCGGCAAGTCACCGTCCATGCTGTCGATCGTGGAAGAGATAGACTGGATGTCGGCAACCTTGCCATCCTCGTCATTGATCTGGATGGACTTGATGTCGACCGTCCTGTAGCCGGGGCCTGACGGCGATGTTTTTGCAGCTGCTTCCGCCGGTGAAGGAAGCACAAGCTGCGTGGCGTTGAGCGTGCCGACCGACATTTCGCCGTCATCCGCTTTCAGCTGAAGCGTGTCCAGAGCGAGGCTATCAAGCTTGAGACGGCCATTTTCCAGGATCTCGCCGCCGCCAAGCGTCGTCTTGGCGATTGTCACCTTGCCGTCGCCTCCATCTGCAACGACAAGGTCACCGATTGTAACGGTGTCGCCCGATGCATCGACGGAACCATAGCTTTCAACAGTGCCTTCCTGAGCATCCACAACGGAAAGGAAGGCGTCAGCGATATCGTTGCCGGTTGCATCGAAAGCAAGAGAAGGCGCCGACTGAAGCGCTATCAGGCTTACGGCCGTGCACAGGCCGATTGCGAAACGGGGCGAGGGGGAAAACATCATATAAAACTCCACCATGAAAAGGCGGG
>Ga0207422_1005034_pt1 | contig 9992 bp, 7 predicted proteins | sample MarCyaLeptolynsp_FD_187757 | JGI IMG/M metagenome (GOLD analysis project Ga0207422, IMG submission 187757) | Marine cyanobacterial communities from Panama - species 1 Leptolyngbya sp. (SPAdes) | ecosystem: Environmental > Aquatic > Marine > Unclassified | place: Panama: Panama City | collected... | reverse complement strand
GTAGGGCGCCCGGTCGCGCCCGGGCGTCCATACCGGATGCGGAAAGCTTCGAAGACTCGCCTCATCGCCGCGGAGCACCACGTCCTGCGCCGGCCCGCGCTCGACGAGCTGCGGCTCGATCGGCGCCTGCAGAGCATCGGCCCAGCGCGACCAAATCTTGCGTCGCTCCACGCCGAGCGAGAGGGCCACGAACTCCCACGACCCGAACAGGTTGAGCACCATCGGCATCGTGTGGCCGACGATCCGCGGAAAGCGAATCGCGTAGGCATCACCGTCCGTCATCGACGAGACGGCCCACCGGGCGATGGCGGCAAGCTCCCCGGAGGGATCGACCTCTTTGCCGACGTCTCGAAGCCGCCCTTCTGCCGCCAGGGCAGTGACGAGGTCGCGTAGCTGCAGGAGCGCCTCAGGCATCGGCCAGCAGTCTACCCACGACCTGCCGCGCGTCGCCGAAGGTCTCGATCGCCAGTGCGTCGTCGGGCTCGATCTTGACCGACAGCTGCGTTTCGAGCTCCGCGACGAGGTCCAGGTGCGCCATCGAATCCCACGCCTCGAGCTCCCCCCGACGCGTGTCGTCGGCGAGGCTGGTGGGGTCCACGTGGAGGATCTTCGCGAAGGCGGCGCGGATGCGGGTGTCCAGTTCGGCGGTGGTCATTGTCAGGATCTCGGAAGCTCGACGATCTTGCCCATGGCGTTGCGTGGGATCTCGGCCACGGCGTTGACCTCGACGGGAATCTTGTAGGGCTCGAGCTGGCTGCGGCAGTGTACCCGCAGCGCATCGACGTCCAAGGCGTGCGATTGGGCGAGCACCACGTCGGCGACGACGATCTGTCCCCGAACCGGATCGGGAACGCCACTGACGCGCGCATCGGTCACGGACGGGTGACTGCGCAGCGCAAACTCGACCTCGAGCGGAAAGACCTTCTCACCGCCCACGCTGATCACGTCGTCGAGTCGCCCCACCAGGCTCATCGAGCCATCGGCAGCCACACGCATGAGATCTCGGGTGCGCAGCCCCTCGCGGCGCATCGTCTCGTTGTCGACGGCCCGCTGGTGCCAGTAGCCCAGCGTCAGGGCGCGCCCCTGCAGTACGAGCTCGCCGATCCCGGCGGTGACGGACTTGCCCTCGTCGTCGAGTACCCGAAGCTCGAGCATCGGGTCGTGCGCGACGAGGCGCCGGTCACTGGACTCGGCTTCGCTGTCGAGGAAACCGATGCGCGCCTCGGTCATCCCGTACGGAATGTGAAACGCGGCGTTGGGTAGTCGCTGGCGTAGACGCTCCAGAAGCTTCGGGGAGATTGCCGCCGAACCGATGCTCACGCGCTCGACGTCGTCCCCCAGTCGCGTGAGCACGGAGGCGAAGCGATCGACGAGCAACTGACACGCGGCGGGCACCAACGCCAGCGCAGTGGGCTTGGTGTCCGCCGCCCGGCGCAAACCGGCGAACAGGTCGCGCTCTACGATCACGGTGGCGCCGACCATCAGGTGCGCCAGCGTCACCCGGAACGAGAACAGGTGGTACATCGGGAAAGCGACCAGCACGCGATCGTGTGGCGTCAGCTCCAGGTGGTCGCGCGTGAACACGAGACTGGCGACGAGCCCCTCGTGCCCATGCATGACGCCCTTGGGGCGGCCGGTCGAGCCACTGGTGTACGCGAGCATCCCGAGCGTGGTGGGCCCCTGCTCGGGCTGCGGCGCGGGCGGATGATTGCCCTCGATGACCGCGTGCCACAGGAGCGACTCACCGGCGTGCACATACGAGCTCGGCCGCGGATTTTCGACGACCGTTCGCCGCAGCGAAGGCAGCTCGGTGAGCTGAGGCTCGAAGCGCGTGAACACGGCCCCGTCCGCGAGGATCGTGTCCACTTCGCAGTCGCGAGCGATGCCCATCGCGCGGGCAACCGGCGTCCGGGCATCGATCGGAACGACGACCGCACCGCATCGCCACGCCGCGAACACGGCCACGACGAAGCTCGGGCTGTTGGGGAACGCGATGAGCACCCGACTGCCCACGGCGACGCCGGACGCAGCAAGGCCCGACGCAAGGCGCTCGACGTCGCGCCTCAGCTCGCCGTAGGTGACCGTCTTTCCGTCCGAGACGATCGCGGGATCACCGTCGCTACCCGCCTCGAGCAGGCCGGGTAGCATCGGCAGCGGGTCACTCACGCGGTCTTGCGGTGGCGCTGGACCGCTTCCTCGGTCGCTTGAATGAACGCGCGGGTGCGGGCCGGATCGATGGTGGAGCGCCGGTTGCTCTGGTCGGAGCACACGGCACCCCGAACGCCGGAAAGATCGGGGCCAAGCTTGGCGAGATCGTCGAGGTGCTTCTCGCGAATCGAGCCGGCGAGTGCACAGCCCAGGCCCGCCTCGCGGCAGCGACCGACGAACTCTTCGAGCTCGGTGTAGCTCATGTTGTCGAACAGGTTGGACCCGTCCTTGATCGCGGTGTCGATCAGCACGAAGTCGACCTTGGCTTTGGCAGCCGCGGTGACGAGGTCGTTGGTGCTCAGACCGTTGAAGCGCTTCCAGTCGGCGAAACCCGAGGCAACCGTTTTTGCGTTCGGGTTGGCCATCACCACGGCCTTGCGGATCGCGGTCATCATCTCGGTGGCCTCTTCGACGGTGGTCGACGCGTAGAGGCCGGCCTTGACGTAGTCCAAGCCGAGACTCGACACGGCGTAAGCCGCGAGCGCACCGGTGCCCGGCTTGTGCGGGAGGTCGCCAACCGTCGCGCTGGTCTCACATTCGAGGGCGGGGAACTCCTCCATGATCGACTGAAGGACCCAGGGGAAGTTCGCACCCAGCGAGCCTTCGTTGGGGTTCTTGATATCGAGCACCGCGCACTGTGCTTCGATCGCAACGCGGGCTTCTTCCAAAGACTCGACACTCACCAGCAGCTTCACAGGGGGACTCTCCAATCGCGCCGTTCCTAGCGCATCACATTCGGGTTGGGCCGGAAGCATAGCGGGTGACCTCCGGCTTGCGGGCCACATTTTCCGGTGACTCGGCACCAACGTGCGGAAGGTTGCTCTGCCTCACATCACCGCTCATCGCAGTAAATGGCTCGCGGTTGCAGGTACTCGTTGAACGCCCATCGCGACTTCTCTACGCCGAGACCGCTGTGCTTGATGCCACCGAACGGTGCTGCCATCGAAGCGCGATCGAGCGCGTTGACCCAAACGCTGCCCGCCTCGAGTCGCTCGCGCAGCGCCCGCGCCACCTCGGGATCACCCGCGAGGGCAAACGCCGACAGACCGTACTCGGTGCCGTTGGCCCGTTCGATCGCTTCGTCGAGCTCATCCACTGGCGCTATGGAGACCACCGGGCCAAAGGTCTCGCCGCACATCACTCGTGCCGTTGCCGGAACGTCGGCGAGGAGCGTGGGACCGATCACGGTGCGTTCGGCCTGCATGTGCGCGCGGCCATCGAGCGCGACCCGGGCGCCGGCTCGCTCGGCGTCTTCGATGTTGGCCACCACGCGCTGCAGAGCATCGCGATCGATCAGCGGCCCGATGTCGGTCGTCTCGAGGCTCGGATCGCCGACCTGGAGCTGAGACGCACTCGCCACGAAACGCTCGATGAGCTCCTCGTAGCGCGAGCGGTGCACGTACGCCCGGTTGATCCGAAAGCAGTACTGGCCGGCGTTGTAAAATGACCGGCTGCGAACGTGGTCGATGCGACCCTCGATGTCCGCGTCCTTCCAGACGATGAGCGGCCCGCAACCACCGAGTTCGAGCGTGACGCGCTTGATGCCGTCCGCGGCACTTCGATAGACCGCTCGGCCGCCACGCACGCTGCCCGTGAACGCGACCTTGGCCACGCGTTCGTCCGCGACGAGGGCCGCACCGGTGTCCGCATCGCCGTGCACCACATTGAACACCCCAGGCGGCCAGCCCACCTCGTGGGCCCACTGCGCGAGCAAGCCCGTGCTCAGGGGTGTACGCGGGTCGGGTTTCACGACCGTTGCGCAGCCAGTGAGCATCGCGGGCAGCAGCTTCCAGGACATCAGCTGCACCGGAAAGTTGAACGGCAGGATCGCCACCACCACGCCGACGGGGTCGCGAACGATCTGGAGCGTCGGCTCGTCGCCGTCTTCGACCTCGCCAAGCCGGAGCGGCGCCTCGGCGGCAAAATAGTCGAACGCGTCGATGAGGCGCGACACCTCGAGGCGGGCGCCTTTGAGCGGCTTACCCACCTCCGCGACCAACAGCTTCGCGAGCTCGTCGCGGCCCTGGTCGATGCGGTCGCGCAACGCGATGAGATGCTCGAGGCGCGCCTCGAGCGGAACACGACGCCAGGTCTTGGTCGCCGCAGCACAAGACTCGAGCGCAGCCTCGACCGACGACGGTCCCCCGCGGGGAACCGTGCCCACGACATCGCTGGACCAAGGGGAGCGGACCTCGATCGCGGCCTCCTGGGCCGGAAGCAAAGACTCGCCCGCAATGAAGTGACCGTTGCTCATGCACTCTCTCCGTAGGCTCGCTCGACCACTGTACGAAGCTCCTCGAGCGATGTGGGGCGGGGAGAGCCATTCATCAGGCGCCGGATGCCGTGGCCGATTCGCGCCACGTCGTCGAGTCGATCACGGGACAGCCCAAGCGCCGCGAGCGTCGCGGGGGCGCCGATTCGGGACCACAGGCGCCGGACTACCTCCCCGAGCGGGCCTTCGTCGCCCATCGCCGCGACGATGCGCCGGCACTCGCCGCGCCGGCTGGGTTCGATGAAGTCGATCACCGCCGGAAGCAGCGCTCCGTTGCACGCCCCGTGACTCGCCTTCGTGAACGCGCCTACGGGATAGGTGAGCGCGTGCACCGTGTAGATCCCCGTGTTGCCCATGGCCGCACCGGCGTTCAATGCTCCGACGGCCATCTCGGTCCGAGCGGCAAGATCGTTTGGCTCGTTGAGCACGCGGGGCAGCGCCCGCGCGATCCGTGCGACAGCGTCGATCGCCAGCGCATCGGTGAGCGGGTGCCGTCCCTGGTAGAGCGGCCACGGCTGCTCGGGGCTGCGCGGGAACTGATCCCAATCCGCGATCGTGAGGGCTTCGACCGCGTGGCAGAAGGCATCCACGCCCGAGTCTCGCGTGACGGTGGGAGGGCAGGTGCAGTGCAGCTCGGGGTCGACGAGCGCGAGCACGGGTCGCAGTCGATCGTCGACGACGGCGAGCTTGGAGTCGTCGGCGGGCACGCTCAGAATCGCGGCGCCGGACACCTCGCTGCCCGAGCCTGCCGTCGTGGGGACCGCGACGACCGGCAGGGGCGCACCAGGGAGCTGGTTCTGCCCGGCGTACTTCCCAATCTCCCCGCCGTGCCGAAGCACGACCGCGGCCGCCTTCGCGACGTCGAGATTCGATCCACCGCCGAGGCCCACGACGACATCGGGAATCGGGTCACCCGAGACGGCCGCCACCAACCGCTCGACCACGTCTACGCTCGGCTCGGCCTCTCCATCATCGAATACCGTGACCTCGATGTTTGCCGACTCAGCCGATGCGCGCAGCGCCTCGAGCGGCTGAACGAGATTGCGGTCCGTGACCACGAGTGCTCGCGCGGCGCCCATGCCGGCCAGGAGCTCGCCGATCCGATGCAGCGCGCCAGGCCCGAACACGATGCGCCCAGCGCTGCGAAACGAGAACACCCGGGGAGAGTCGGTCATGTGTTTACCGGCGGGTCGAACTCTAACCGCCGAATGCGCCATCCGACCAGCGTCGCGTGTAGTAGGTTGATGGAGCGACCACATGGTGGAACGCGCTGACAGAACGATCCGTAGCTCGACCGGTGTGGGCGGCGACCCCACCGAAGCGGCGACGCGTCCCGGTGCCAGAGCAACGGCGGAGTATCTCGGCGATGCCGACACCGCCGCCCCCGACTCGGACTTCGACCTCCTGTTGCGCCAAGTCGCGGCCGCCCCGAGCTGGAAGTTTGGCCACGAGGGAACAATCCCCAAAGGCGAGATCATCGGGAAGGGCTACGAGATTCTGGCGAAGATCGGGCATGGCGGCATGGGCGTGGTCTATCGCGCCCGCGACTCCAAGCTCGACCGGGACGTCGCATTGAAGCTCCATCTCGGCGCAACGACGAGCGTTGCGGTGCGTCGCTTGATTCGCGAGGCGCGTGCGATGGCCCAGCTCTCGCACCCGAACATCGTCCGCGTCTTCGACGTGGGGGAGTACCGCGGGCAGGTATTCATTGCGATGGAGTACCTCGATGGCGGCTCCCTAGGCCGGTGGCTGAGCAAGGCCACCCGGACTTGGGCCGAGGTGGTCGACATATTCGTCCAGGCAGGTCACGGACTCGCTGCCGCACATGCGGTGGGACTGGTCCACCGCGACTTCAAGCCCGACAACGTTCTGCTGGATGGACAGGGTCGAGCACTGGTCGCGGACTTCGGGCTTGCCACCAACGACTCCGAGTCGTCATCCGATCTGTCGTCGGGCCTGTCGGGACCATCGGACGAGAACCTGGGAGATCGCCTCACCGCAACGGGCGGTGCGGTGGGGACGCCCGCGTACATGGCCCCCGAACAGTTCGCTTCGTCGGAGCTCACCGGGGCCGCAGACCAGTTCTCGTTTTGCGTGGCCTTGTACGAGGCCCTCTACGGACAACGGCCCTACGCCGCGTCCACGCCGGCCGCTCAGATGACCGAAGCGACGCTGGGCCGGATCCAGACCCCGCCCGAGGACAGCGATGTGCCGACGTGGCTGTGGCGTACCGTGTCGCGCGGGCTGGCGCCCGACCCCAAGCAGCGCTTTGCTTCGATGCAAGCGCTGGTCTCCGTTCTCGAGCGCCGGGGCCGAAGCCGATGGCGCCTCCCGGCCTTGGCTGGTTTGGCCGCCGTCGCGCTCGGTGTGGTCCTGCGGCCCTCGGAGCCCGAAGTCGCATGCGGAGGTGGACCTGCATTGTTCGCGACCGCCTACGATGGGTCCGACCGCGCGAGCATCGAACAAGCGTTCGCCGCCACCAGTGTTGCCAACGCAGCGGCGCTCCTCGAGCAGGTGCAGCACGGCTTGGAGCGCTTCGAATCCGACTGGCTGACGATGTACGCCCGCACGTGCGAGGCGACGTTCGTCAACGAGACGCAGTCGGCCGAGGTCTTCGACCGCCGGATGAGCTGTCTGCGCCGACGTCTGGATGCATTCGGCGGATTGGTCGCGGTTCTCGGCACGGCGGATGAAGAAGTCATCAAGAGCGGGAGGCGCTTGGTCGACGAGCTGCCGAGCACGGAGCAATGCGCCGAGGACGAAGCGCTGCCCAAAGCGTTCCCGCTCCCCGCCGACCCCGACTTGCGCGTTCGGATCGCAGCGCTGCGACGTGGTCTCGCAGAGGTCAATGCCGAGCTGAATGCAGGCCGTCTCGTGGCAGCTCGGCCGCTCATCGACCGAATCGTGGACGACGCACGCGGCGTCGATTGGGCTCCGGTTCAGATCGAAGTCGAGGCAACGCATGCCAAGGTCTTCAAGAACGAACGGCGGACGGAGGAGGCAGCGCAGGCCTACGAGCGTGCTCTGTGGGCTGCCGTCGAGATCGGGCATCGGTCGTTCGTGGCCAGAACTGCCCTCCAACTCGGGTCGATGCTCGCTCTGCAGCTCCGCCGGCCGGACGACGCCGAGCCAATCCTCCGCTTGGCGCAGGCGCACGTGCAGTACTCCACCGATCCAGCCTACGCGGCGAAGCTCGAGCACACGCGCGGCTACATGGCCTATCTCGCGGGCGACCACGTCAAGGCCAAAGGGCACTTCACGCGCGAGGTCGAGTTGGCGCGCGCCCTCGACTCCGACAACCCCGAAATCATCGAGGCGCTCAAGAACCTGGCAGTCGCCGAAAGCACGCTGGGCAACTATGTCCGAGCCCGAGAACACCTCGAAGAGGCGTTGCGGCAGCACCGAGAGCGTAATGCCGGCGACAGACTGCAACTGGCGAGCATTCAAAGCTCGCTGGGCATTCAGTACGGCATGCAGCGGCGCCCCACGGAGGCAACACCGCATCTGGAGCAGGCTCTCGAGATCGTCGAATCAGTCGTACCGCCGAGCTCACTCGTGCTCGTCGAGCCCCTCACCGATCTCGGCCGAAGCTACTCCGCCGAGGGGCGAAGCGACCAAGCGCACGCGGCTCTAAAGCGGGCGCGCGCTCTCCTCGAGTCCAATGGTCGAGACAGCGAAGCGCGCTATGCCTCCGTACTGCTCACAATCGCCGAGATCGACTCGGGAACTCTACGATGCCGTGACCATGACCGCTCACTCGAGCGGGTCTTGTCGCTCACCGAAGACATCGAGGGAACTGAAGATCTGGTTGTTCGCACCCTCGCAGTTCAAGCCAACTGTCTGAGGCTTCAGGGACGCAACTCCGAAGGAGAGTCGGTTGCGCGTCGCATGGTCGAGGTCTCGAATCGACAGCGCCCCGACTCGCTCGCTCCCGCGTACGAAACGCTCGCCGATGTGCTGCTCGCCGCCGAACGACCGGTCGAGGCCCTGGAGGCCGCAGACGCCGGCCTGCTCGTCTTCGCCTCCGCTCGGCTCGCCCACGAGACCATTGCGTCCAAGTTGCACCGGCTCCGAGGCGAAGCCCTGCATGATCTCGGCCGCACCGACGAGGCGATCGCAGCGCTGGGACTCGCAGTCCACTTGATGCCGGAGGAGAGTTTCCGCTGGACGGGATTGGCGTTTCGGCTCGGCGAGTTTCTCTCGGAAACCGGTCAGCTCGAAGAGGCGCGGCGGTGGTTCGACCAAGCCGAGCCGCGAATGCGGGCCGAGCCTGATGAGTACGTCGGGCGCCTGCGTCAGCTCGAACAATGGCGACGCGAACACCCCTGACGGGTCAACCGGCGACCGGTTCATCGACGAAGCGCATGGACCAGCGTTCGCCGTCGAGGGTGGGAAAGAACGCGTCACCGCGCAGGAACGGCTCGAGCAGCTCGGGGTCGTCGGAATGGACCAGCACCCAAGTCTGGGCTCCGAGCACGCAGCGGCACGCGGTCAGGTCGAGTAGCTGCTTGGGATCGGCGCGGCCCCAGACCGAGCGAGCGCCTCCGTCAAAGGCATCGTCGACGAGGGCTTCGAGCACCTGCCGCGGGCTGGCTCCCGCGAGCAGGACGACGTCGCATGGCATCCCGGGCTCGAGGTAGTACGCAAACACGCCCGCCTCGCGTCCCTGGGGATCGACGACGCGGCGGATCCGCATCTCGGCGCCGTTGCGAGGTGGCGTTTCGAGCGACCATCGCAGGCCCCCAGTGGAGTAGCTCGGCTGCAGCGTGTAGTCCGGAAGATTCGAGAGCGACTCCGCCAACTGATCGACCGCCAGAGTCTCGACGACACACCCGTTGTCGTAGCGCCGGTAAGGACCTTTGCGCAGACGGCTCGCAACGAAGCTGTCGGCGTGCTCGAGCACTGGCGCGACACGGCGCCACAACGGAGGCCTGCGCCATCGCAGCAGCTCGTGCCCGACGAACGAAAGCGGCGCGATGCGACGCTCGAACTGCAGGCTGTAGGCGCGCGCGGTCACCCCACCGGAGCGCTCGGCGATGCGCCGCGTCTCGTCGCGGCCCGAGTCGGTGATCGTGAGGTCCTGGGGCCCTCGCACGCAGGTCCGCGACAGCTGTAGCGAAGCGAACGCACCCGCGCGTCCTGGCTCGACCATGAGATTGCCCGTCACCGCCGCGGTGACGTTGCGACCACCGAGCCGCATGGGGCGCGGAACGACGCCGAGAAAACCCGCGAGCGACTTGCCATCGTCGTAGACCAGCGAAGGGATGTCCTCGGTGGCCCACGGGTTGTCGAAGTACGCACGCCCGAGTCGAGCGGCGACTGCACGAGCATCGACGTCTCGGCCCGCGCGAAAGATCTTCACGAAGAGCGCGGCCAGCCGGGGCAGGTCGTCGCGGAGCAGGGGTCGAACGTGGCGGCTCATGGCTGCCTGAAAACGAAGGCGGCCGCGCCTCTTGGGGCGGAGGCGACGACAGCGACGGCATCGTAGGCACCGCGCGAGACAGCGTCTACC
>Ga0207422_1005032_pt1 | contig 10000 bp, 9 predicted proteins | sample MarCyaLeptolynsp_FD_187757 | JGI IMG/M metagenome (GOLD analysis project Ga0207422, IMG submission 187757) | Marine cyanobacterial communities from Panama - species 1 Leptolyngbya sp. (SPAdes) | ecosystem: Environmental > Aquatic > Marine > Unclassified | place: Panama: Panama City | collected... | reverse complement strand
CACAAGGTCGCCATGCTCAAGGGCCGGGTATTCGATCCCCTGGACGCTTTCCATACCGCCACCCGGGGCAACGCCCGGATGATCGGGCGGGACCGGGAGATCGGGACCCTGGAACCGGGGAGCGCGGCGGATCTCGTGGTCGTCGACCCGTGCGCCACGCCGGTCCTGGCCGCTCGCCACGCGCTTTCCGAGTCCCTGCGGGACATGCTGTTCGCGCTGATGCTGCTGGGCGACGATCGGGTGGTCGCGGCGACCTACGTCGGGGGCAAGCGATTCGACCCCGGCGAGCCGGTGGCCTGACCGCCTGAGGGCCGCGTCGTTGGCGGTCTTCAGGAATTCTTAACCAAATCCGGCGTGTCTGTCCTGGTACGGCGCGACGACCGGTGCGACATCGACACAGCGTCACGGGCGGGGAGGATGACGTGAGAGTGTTGGTAACGGGGGGCTGCGGGTTCATCGGCAGCCACGTGGTGGACGCGCTTCTGGCCCGCGGTGACGAGCCGGTCGTCCTCGACGACCTGTCCACCGGTCGACGGACCAACAATCCTGACGGCGTGACCATCGTCGAGGCGTCGATCGAGGATGCGGACGCAGTGCGGCGGGCGATGACCGGCTGCGGCGGCGTGGTGCATCTGGCGGCCATCGCCTCGGTTCAGAAGTGCAACGAGACCTGGTTCGCCAGCCACGCCGTCAATGTTGGCGGCACGGTGAAGGTGCTGGAGGCGGCGCGGGACGCCGGCGGCTTGCCGGTCGTCTACGCCTCCTCGGCGGCGATCTACGGCGACAACACCAACACGCCGCTGTCCGAGCGCGAGGCGGCGGCGCCGCTGACCGCCTATGGCGCCGACAAGTACGGCTCGGAGCTGCATGCCGGCGTCGCCGGCCGCATCCACGGCGTGCCGACCTTCGGGCTGCGCTTCTTCAACGTCTTCGGCCCGCGCCAGGATCCGTCCTCGCCCTATTCCGGGGTGATCTCGATCTTCGCGTCGCGTTTCGCGCGCGGCGACGGCGTGATGATCCACGGCGATGGCGGCCAAGTCCGCGACTTCGTCTATGTCGGCGACGTGGTGTCCCATATCCTGGCCGCGCTGTCGGCCGCCGACACGACGGGGCCGGTCGCCAATGTCTGCACCGGCTCCGCCACCAGCGTGCTTCAGCTCGCCGAGACGCTGAAAGCGATGACGGCGAGCGAGGCGGAGATCACCTTCGGCCCTGCCCGCGCCGGCGACATCCGGGTCTCGATCGGCGACCCGGCGACGGCGACGGCGCGTCTCGGTCTGCGGGCGGAAACCGCGCTCGCGTCGGGACTCGCCCGGCTGCTGCGCGACGACTACGCCGTCGAGCCCGTCACGCAGGCGGATGATTGACAGGACCCGGCGGCTTGGCGAGAACGGTGCTACGCACCTTGTGGGGGATGGCATGGCCTTTACCATCGACCAGGCGGATGACCACTCGGTGGTCGCCTTCGACGGCGACCTGGACTCCGCCGAGGTTCAGGACGTGCGTACCGACATGAACGCGCTCATCGAATCAGGGCGGGCGATCGTGTTCGACCTGAGCCGGGTGGAGTTCATCGACAGCTCCGGCATCGGGCTGATCGTTCACGCCTACCGCGCGTTGAGCGCGAAGCGCGCCAAGGTGGTGATCTACGGGGCGAGCGACCAGCCGCTCGAGCTGCTGAAGGCGACCCAGCTCGACCGATTCGTGAAATTCGCCGCCTCGCTTCAGGACGCGCGCGCGGCGGTCGCCGCCGCCTGAGACCGCCTCAGCGTCGGGCGATCGCCACCAGGCTGGTGTCGTCGCCGAGTGTCCGCGCCGCGCCGGCGTGGTCGCGCAGCACCTCGAACGGCATGTCCTCGGCCGGAGCGTCGGCATGGCGGCGCAGCATGTCGAAAAGCCGCCGGCCGGCCGCCACTGGATCGCGCCGCACCGAGTCGACCTCCGACAGGCCGTCGGTATAGAGCAGGATGCGGTCGTGCTCGCCGAGGGTGAGGCGGATCGTCGGGAACGGCAGGTCCTGTTCCAGCGCCGGTAGCGGGCCGCTGATCTCGATCCAGCGGCTCTCCTCGCCGCTGAGCAGCACCGGAAACGGATGTCCGGCCGAGCAGATCTCGACACGGCCTTCGGGCTCCAGCGCCACCAGCTGGATCGAGACCACCGTGCGCTCGAAAGTGGGATCGCTGTGCAGGCTGTTCGAGAGCTGGGTCATCAGCGCGTCGAGCGCGGCGTCGGGCTCGGCCGAGAGAACGAGCGATCGGAAATAGGCGGCGACGCCATGGGCGAAGAAGCGGGCGGCCAGGCCGTGGCCCATCACGTCGGCCAGCACGACGACGAGCCGGTCGCCGACCGGTCCCGACTGAATCAGATCGCCGCCGCCCAGGGTCGCCGCCTTGGTCGCGTAGCCGATCCCGAAGTCGGCGAACGACTTGGGCAGGTTGACCCGCAGCCCGTCTGTCAGGTCCTTGGCCGATTTCGCGATCAGCGCCTCGCGCACCTTGCGCGACCGGGTGATCAGCCGCTTGGCGATGCGGGTCAGCACCACCGGGTCGATCGGCTTCGGCACGAAATCGTCGATCCCGATGTCGCCGGCCGCGTTGATCGTCTCCTCGTCGCCATGGGCGGACAGGAAGACGAAGGGCACAATGTCGGTGTCGATGTCGCGCGCCAGTTCCTGGCGCAGCTCGATGCCGTTCATCTCCGGCAGGCCGATATCGGAGAGGATCAGGTCCGGCGGATGGCTGTGGATCAGCCGCAGCGCCTGGCTCGGCAGGGCGAAGTCGATCACCTTGAAGGTCTGGCGCAGGATCGACTTGATCAGTTGCCGGGTGACGCTCTCGTCCTCGATCACCACGATGGTCGGCCGGATGATGAACTCCGCGCGCGGCGGAAAGGTGAGGGTGAGCCGGTTCGGCCGGGTCAGGCCGTTGCCCGGGTCGTAGTCGTAGTCGGCGAAGCGGGTGCCGATAAACTTCAGCCCCATGCCATGGGACCGCGGACCCTTGCGCCGGTCGGCGAAGGTGGCGAGCGCGAGATAGGCGTCGAAGTTCTGGAACGGACCGCCGTCGTCGAGCACCTCCAGCCACCAGACCAGGCCGTCATCGTGCAGGTTCAGCGTGATCTCCGACGGGGTCGGCGTGCCATGCTTCAGAACGTTGGTCGCGTGTTCCTGGAACGCGAGCTGCAGATCCTGGGCGAGGCGCACCGGGATCTCCGATCGGGCCAGCGCGTCCCGCAACCCGTGGCGCAGGACGCGCAGGGATTTCAGATCCGGGTCGCGGACCGTGGCGTTGTAGAGGGGCACCCGTTCGGCCATGCCCGCGGTCCTACTCCACCGTCACCGGGAGAATGATCGGGGCGTTGCCTCCGCTCGGCGCGCCATGGGTCGCCCAGCGAGTATGGCCGATGTCGACGCCGCTGGTCCGTGTCGCGATGCCGGCGCTGTCATAGCCGCGATACTCCAGTCCCCGGAGCCCGGCGACCAGACGCTCGACCGCGTCCTCCCGGCTGACGATGCCCACGATGCCGCACATGCCGTTTTCCTCTTAAGCCTCGGTCACCGACGGGTTGTTGCGCACGAAGGAGAAGTAGGGGAGTTGGCGCAGCACGGTGAACAGAAGCACCACGCCGATGGCGAACGACACCAGCGTCGCCGCGAAATAGCCGTAACCGAGATAGGCGAAGCCCAGATCGACCGTCACCCAGGTGAAGCCGGCATTGGTCGCCAGGAAGACAAGGTTGAGCAGCAGCGCCGGCTTCCTGGCGTCGAAGTACATCAGCAGGATGCCGCAGAACAGCATCAGCACGTGGAACAGCGCGCCGAGCACGCCGAAGCGGAACACCCCGATCTGGCGCGACGCGCCGCCCGCCGCCTCGACGATCGCCGGGGCGAAGAAGATCACCAGGATCGAGATCACGATCTGGATGATCATCACGGCGCGCAGGCCGTCGGTCGCGGACTGCACCACGCTCTGGTGGTTGTCGTGGATGGTGCCGAGCGTGGCGTTGTCGCCGATCTGGCGGTAGAAGCGCTGGTAGTCCTCGAAGAACCGGGTCTCGATCGCCACCGTGAAGATCGCCAGGGCCGGCACGATGGTCAGGTAGGCGAGGAACATCGCGCCGTCGTAGAGCGGCATGGTCACCAGCGCGCCGCCGACCGTCGAGGTGTTGGGCACCGTCGCCCAGATCACCCATTTGTCGATCCAGATCGCCAGGTTGTAGACCAGCCCGCTGAGCGCGAGCTCCCAGTGGCGGCGGAACGCGTCCAGCAGACCGACGGGCCGGCGCATCGGGTAGCGGTACTCCGCCAGCACTGTCGCCATCAGCACCAGCATGGTCAGCGCCAGCCCGCCGGTGAAGGCGGCCAGCGCGCCGACCGGACCGTAGGCGGCGCCGACCAGATAGGTCAGCGCGACGGCCCCAATCATGCCGGTGGCGAAGGACAGCGTGACCCGGACATAGGCCTTGAGGGTCGACAGGAACAGGCCGGCCACCCAGATCGCCGAGATCACCGCGTAGTTCGCCAGCGCCAGGAGCGCCAGCGGCACCGGGATGGTGCAGATCCAGAAATAGAACCACACCGCCAGGAGCAATCCCGGCGCTGTACCCAGCACGGTGGCGACGACCATCAGGGCGGGGGCGGTGTCGACCCGCCGCTCGAACACCCGGTCGGCGAGGTAGCGGGTGGCGACCAGGATGACCGGGCCGGTGATCACCAGGCTGACCGAGAAGTTGTAGACGATGATCGAGCGGAACAGCTCCAGCTCGCGCTGCGGCATGGCGCCGACCAGGATCACGTTGATCGCGATCAGCGCCAGGACCGTCAGCAGCCACGGCCCGGCCGAGATGAACACCGAATGGCCGTAGCCGATGACCGCCCCGATCAGGTCGTCGCGCTGGGTCAGCCGGCGCAGGGTGAAGCCGATACCCGCCATCAGCGCGTCCCGCCCGAGGCGGCCTGAGCTAGCGGCGGTGCGTCGTCGACGCCGGCGCCATCGGGCCGCGCGATCATGCGCTGGTAGAGGTCGTTGTAGACCCGGTCGATCTCGCGCTTGTTGTAGTAGCGTTCGGTGCGGGCGCGGATTGCGGTGCTGCACTGCTGCCACCAGCCGCGATCCAGCAGCAGCCGCGCCATGGCGGTGGCGGCGGCGGTCGGCGCGGACAGCGGCACGATCTCGCCGGCGGGGCCGAGCGACGGGTTCTCGTCGGCCCGGCCCTCGATCATCTCGCGGCAGGCGCCGACATCGGTCGCCACGGTCGGCACCCCGGCGGCGCCGGCCTCCAGGATGACCAGCGGCTGTGCCTCGGAGATCGAGGTCAGCGCCAGGACATCGACCTTGCCGAGATAGTCCGCGATCTTCACCCGGCCGATGAACTTGATGGTCGTTTCCAGCTTGAGGTAGCGCACGAGCTCGAAACACTCGTCGGCGTATTCCTTGTCCTCGTCGGCCGGGCCCATCACCCAGCACAGCACGTTCGGGACCGACTGGCGCAGCACGTCGGCGGCGCGAATGAAGGTCTTGATGTCCTTGATCGGCACGACACGGCCGATCAGCGCGACCGTCGGTCGGCGGTCGCTGCCGTCGCGCCGGATCTGGCTGAACAGCGCGACGTCGATCCCGTTCGGGATGATCCGCAACCGCTCCTCCGGCGCGCCGTCGGCCTTCTGCAGGATCTGGTTGCCGCCGTACAGGGTGGTGATCTCGGTACAGCTTTCGTAGCAGACCCGGGCATAGGCCTGGAACGCCGCCATCCACAGCTGGCGCAGGTCCCAGCGCGGGGTCTCGATCTGGTACCAGCTCTCGGCGGCGTCGTAGAGCCACTCGGCCATGGTGATCTCGATGCGGCGCTCGTTGGTGTAGATGCCGTGCTCGGTCAGGATCGCCGGCCGGCCGGTCTCGGCGGCGGCCCGGGCGGCGACCAGCCCGGCATAGCCGGTGGAGATCGTGTGGTAGACCCGCGCCCGGGGCAGGGGGCAGAGCAGGGTCGCGAACAGGCCGCCGAACAGCGCCCGCCAGGTCCAGAAATACTCCAGGAACGAGCTCTCCGGCGCGTCCTCCCGGTACATGGCGGTGACCATCTCCCAGGCGGCGGGAGAGTTCATCAGCAGGCTGGTGCCGATCGAGCCGCCGCCACCGGCGACCAGGGTCACGGCCTCGCGGAAGCCGGCAAGCGCGGTTTCGCCGCGCATGGCGATCAGGGCCCGGGTCAGGCGCCGGATCGTGCGTGTGGCGCCGATCCGAGACTCCGGGCCGCTGGCCCGCGCCCGCAGGGGCAGGTTCACCACCTCGACCACGTTGTCGGGCATCTCGTAGCGCGGTTCGCGATCCTTCTCGTCGGCGGTCAGCGCGACGACCGAAAAGGTGAGGGGCGCCTGCGCCTTGATCAGGTCGTGGGTCCAGGTCGACACCCCGCCGGCGACATAAGGGTAGGAGCCTTCCAGGATGAGGCAGACATCGGCCTCCGGGACAGCGGGGCGGGTCACGGAAGCCCCTCCACCGGGTCGAGGTCGGCCAGGGCCGAGACCTGCCAGAGGTTGATGACCGGATTGACGCCGGAATACTCCTCTGTAAGCGCCAGCTGCGCGATGTTGGGATCGTCCAGGACCATCCGCAGCGCATCGAACCGTCCCAGGCGGAACAGGCACTCGGCGTGCCACAGCAGCGGCCGCGGGTCCTCGTAGCGCAGGGACAGGGCGGAGAGATGCAGTTCCGCCTCCTCGATCAGGCCGATCCGCAGCATCAGGCGGCCGACCGCCAGGTCGACGTCCTCGCGCGCGCCGAGCAGCCGGTTGGCGGCGCGGTAGGCGTCGAGGGCGGCGCTCATGACGGCGCGCTGGCGGTCGCTGTCCAGCACGCCGGCATAGGCGTACTCGTCGAGATGCTTGGCCAGCGACAGCCGGACCTCGCCGTCGTCGGGGGCGGCCGCGACCTCGTCCTCCATCTCCAGCCGCTGGGCGTGGTAGCGCTCCTCGATGGTGCTGGCCGCCGTCGCCGCCTGCACCCGGATCGACGCCTCGGGATCGGCCAGCGCCATCTGCAGGGCCGGCGCGAAGTCGCTGCGGAAGCGGCGGGCGAGCAGGGCGACGACCGCCTGCTTGGCGCGGGTGGTGCCGGTGAACAGCACATCGGTCAGGGAACTCACCGACCCCTCGGCGATCGCGTCCTCTCGGCCCGCCAGGAGGCGGCGGTAGAGCAGCTCGCTGCGGGTCTCGTCGTCGCCCGGGAACAGGCTCTCGTACCACTCGTCGAACGGCCGGGCGACGCGCGTGAAGATCAGGGTCATGACGGCCAGCAGGGCCGTCGCGATCGGCCCCCCGGGCCCGAGGGTGAGCGTCAGCCAGCTGAGCCAGGTGAGCAGGCGCACCTCGCGCCCCCTGCGGCCGTGCCACGCCGTCCTGGCGATCAGCGCGGCGCTCAGCGCGAGATGCGCCGCGATGACCGGCCACCAGGGCACCCAACCGGTGAGCGCCGGCCAGAACAGCGCGAGCTCCACAACCATCACCATGGCCAGGACCACCGCGTCGGCGCCGACCCGCACCGGCTGTTCGCGCGGCAGCTCGATGGGGCTCTGGCTCATGCGCCCCCCTCGCGCGGCGGCGCCGCGGCGTCGATCTGGCTCGCCCGGATGTCGATGCTCTCGACCGGCAGGCCGGGCGGCAGGCGCCGCGCCAGGGCGTCGCGCAGCTTTCCGGCCAGGGTCTCGGCGTCCTCCCCGGGTGTGCCCGGCAGCAGGATGGCGTACTCGGCGTCGTCGCGCTCGCGCTCGAAGGCGAGGTCGGTGGCGCGGAAGGTGGTGCGCACCGCCTCGCCGAGCGCCAGCGCCAGGATCGAATGCTGTTCCGGCCTAAGCCCGTCCGGGTCATGCGGGCGCACGATGAGCTGGCTGGAGGAAAAGTTCTTGCGCCGGCCGAGCTGGGCCAGCAGCGCGAAGATCCGTTCCGACACCTCCGCCGTCATCACCAGATCGTTGGCGCCGGTCACGCGGTCGGCCTGCAGTCGCTCCCAGCGGCGCGCCCGCATCCGCGCCGAGCCGATCCACGAACAGATCACGTTGAAGTTCTCGAGAGTGTACAGGTTGAAGTCGAGGAAAGCGGTCTCCTCGACCTTGAGCATGCCCAGGATCTCGCCGCTGTCGATGTCGGCCAGCGCGCCGGCCAGTAGGCCCTGACCCATCAGCTTGCGCTCGTCGGCGGGGCGGGCGGCGCAGAGCGCCGGCTCCCGCGCGAGCAGGTGCTGGACCAGGGGGTGGGAGAGTTCCAGGCGGCGTTCGTAGGCGTCGCTCTCCTGCCAGCCGACCGTGCGGTCCAGCTCGAACCCGTGCGGGCCGAGGGTCCACAGCGAGTATTTCTGCGGTGACAGGATCGACTGGATCAGCTGATCCAGGCCACGCGACAGCCGACCCTCGTCGGTGACGTCCATTGACTGGGCGGCGCGGTATGTGGTGATCACCGTGCGGAACTGCCGGGCGATCCGCGCCTCCAGCGCCGACTTGGCCCGCTTCAGCTCCTCGAACCCGTTGGCGATCAGGTGGTTCTGCTGTTCCAGGTCGGCGATCCGGGAACGCAGGCGCTCGCGTTCCGACAGCTCGCGGTCGCGCATCTGGCCGAGGATCTGCCCAACGCCGATCCACAGGGCCGGGCGCAGGCCGATCCCGGTCCAGTACTGGAACACGTCGTCGCCGAGGGCCGGCGGCGGCAGATTGCCGGCCAGCAGGGCGAGGCCGGCGCCCAGGCCGGCGACCAGGCTGGCATTGGCGCCGTACTGGACCGCGACGAGAATGACGATCAGCCAGAACGGATGCGGCCGCACGTCCCAGAAGCGATCGCCATCCAGGAAGTACCAGTCGATCGCCATGGCCACGGCGAGGAACACGACGACCTCGAGCCATGCGACCGCCCGCACGCCGAGGATCAGGCGCGGCGACCGGGACGGGGCCGGCGGCGGAGAGGGCTGTTCGTTCATCGCGCGGGCGTGACCGGGCGCCGCGGCTCAGCGATCGAGCAGCGGCGCGACCATCGCCGACACCACGCGCTGGGCGGTGGCGTTCAGGGAACCCCGTTCCAGGTAGCCGCCGCCGAGCGCCGAATGGCTCGACGCCCAGAGCACGGAGCCGGTGCCGGCGGCGACCAGCCGAGCGTTCAGGCCGACCACCGGCTCCTCGCGCAGCCCCTGCTGGTAGCCGAACTCGGACACGCTGCCGACCAGCACGGCGTCGACGTCGAGCAGCCCGGCCGCCTGCTGGGCCGCGGCGACGGAGGTGAGGTTGTCCGGGTCGATCTTCAGTTGCGCCAGGGCCCGCCGGGTCTCGGTCTCCTCCTGCAGGGTGAAGACACCGCGCTCGTACAGTTCGGTCGCCAGAAGGTCGGCGGCGATGCGGCCGGCATTGGGATAGTTCGTCAGGTTCTCGAACGGCAGCACCGCCACCGTGAGATCGGCGAGATCGGCGCTCGGATCGATGTAGTCGCGCGCCTGGCGATCGCCGGCGGCGCAGCCGACCAGGACCAGCCCGAGGGCCAGGGCCGCCAACGTCCGGGCGATCGCCGCCAGCGGATTTGCGATGGTCATCACTCACTCCCTCCTTTGCGCCGCGCGGTCCGCGGCCAGACATGGGTTCCCGATCAGAAGCGGGTTCGCAGCGAAATCGTGCCGTAGAAGAGCTGGTTCTCGGTCCCCCGGGACTCGTTGAGGCTGGTGCCGAGGGTAGTGCTGATCTCGAGATCGACCAACGGCTCGTAGATCAGGTTTACCTCGGCGAGTGGGCCGCCGCCGTTGAGCCGGTCGTAAGTGTAGCCCGCCAGCGCCTGGCCGAAGACGTAGCCGCTGAACTGCCGCTCGACTGTTACGTCCAGGGTGTGTCCCTCGCGCGAGCTGAGCGGCAGCAGGTCGGCACCGGTGGCCGGGTTGTCCTGGGCGTTGAGGACGTACTCGGCGTCCAGCCGGTAGCCGACCGTGCTGATCGGCCAGCGCTGGGACAGCCGGCGGCGGGCGCCGAGCGTGAGCTC
>Ga0207422_1005029_pt1 | contig 10006 bp, 13 predicted proteins | sample MarCyaLeptolynsp_FD_187757 | JGI IMG/M metagenome (GOLD analysis project Ga0207422, IMG submission 187757) | Marine cyanobacterial communities from Panama - species 1 Leptolyngbya sp. (SPAdes) | ecosystem: Environmental > Aquatic > Marine > Unclassified | place: Panama: Panama City | collected... | reverse complement strand
TCCAGACTTAAATAAGATTGAGCGGTGGTGGTTTGTCCTCAAGAACTGGATGAAGCAACGGTGGGATGAATTTGAGACATTTCGCGATTGTGTCGACGATGCTTTCAAACAATGTCCTAACGTTTATGCGTAGTGCTATACCGGGCAATGCAGATGCGCCCCCTCCAGCGACAGAGCCGTATCCGACGGTGGCTCAGGTGATGCAGGTCTGTCCCGGCAGCGATATCAATAATGTCAAAAAATATCTGCCTTTCATCCTCAAGGCGATGGCAGAGGGCGGATTGCTCCATCGCCATCAGCTGATCGGCGTTGTGGCCACGATCTATGTGGAGACGACTAGCTGGGGACCGATCAAAGAATACGGCGGTAGCAGCAAACGCTATGCCCCCTATTTTGGTCGGGGATTCATTCAACTCACCTGGAAAGACAACTATGCTCAGGCGGGCCAAGCCTTTGGGGTGGGCAACCAATTGGTGGAAAATCCCGATCTGGCCCTGGAGCCGGAGCTGTCGGCGAAGATTCTGGTCTGGTACTGGAATGGCGCAACGGGAAACAATCCCTCCGCCCAGGCCAGTCGGGCAGATTGGCGGGGCGTACGCAAGCATGTCAACGGCGGCTATCATGGCTGGGACAAATACTACGGCGCGGTGCAGCGCGGCCTGCAGGTGTTTACCCAGGATCTCGACCCGGCGGCGATTGGGGCTATTCCCCTCGATGGCAGCTACGGCCTCGGTTGCGTCGATGCTGGATCGGGGGGCATCCAAACCCTGACCCAGCTCAATCCCCAAAACCAGGGGGCAGCTCTGGCCCATGCCCTGGGTATCACTGCCCGCGCCATGAGTCGCGGTCTGCAGTTGAGCGCTCGCCTCGATCCGGCAGCTGACGCCAAAATCCTCGAGCTGGATGCCCAGAAGACGCTGGAGGTCAAGGGTATCAACGCACAAGACCTGGACGGGACCTACACCACCGATGAAGTTATCTTCACCCTGGGCGACACCCTGGAGGTGGATCTCAAAGCCTATCAACCGGATCCCAATGCGCCTCTGCCCCAGGTCTTTCGCCACGATGCCACTCAAGGGCTGGCTCCGACCCAATATGCCACACCCGGAGCGCTGATTCCTGCAGGCGATATCCCCGCCAAGATTTGCGCCGCGGCTCAGGCAGCCCGAGGGCGCAGTTCCCGGCGCGGGCCGGGGTACGGTAATGTCGCCTGCGCCTGGGCGGTGAACCTGTTTTGCGTTCAACCGGCGGGACTGCGCAATATTGGTAATATCAAGGGACAGGACGGGGTGACCGTGAGAGTCGCAGAGATGAAACGGGCATTGGAAAATGGTCGGGGGCAGAAAGTAACCAGAGCGCAGGCAGTATGCGGCGATATCTGGATCGACCCAACCGGACAAGGTCATGTGGGTATTTGCATCACCCCTGGTTGCACCCGCGTTCTCAGCAACTCCAGCGGCTCGGCCTCCTTTAGCTGGGAAGGAAATATCAACAGCGTCAACAGCGGCTATGGCAGCTCAGCTGGAGAACACCTTTATCGGGTACTGAATTGATCGATGCTGGAAGCCTTCTTTTACCAAACTCCAGATGGGCGCTTGCCGCCGGACGGCATCTACCGCATCACGGGCTATGCTCGCGTGGAACCTTATACGCTGGTATTCTGGCGCTGGGGTAGCCGGAGCGAGGTGGATTACGCCACCGGGGAAATCCTCTACAAAGATAGAGTGATGCTGGATTGGAGCGGCGGGCAGTTATCGCTGTATGCACCAACCGCTGCCCCAGCACGCAGTGCATCGCCCCCGGAGCGCTCTAGCGTTTGGGATCAAATCGATGCGCGAGTGGGACAGTATGGAGTACCGCCGGCTGTGGCCATCGCCCTACGCGATCCTAAAAATACCAGATATTTTGAGTAAGTTTTTGTTCATTGTTCATTGAAAGCCATGAACCATCAACCATGAACCATCAACCATCAACTAATCCACTCCTTCTGGATCGATATTTAACGCTCTCAGCCGTTCTGCCAATCGTTCTGCCCGCTGACGTTCCTGCTCTGCCCGCTGGCGTTCCTGCTCCAGCTGCAATTCTACTTGTTGCCTCAGCTGCCGCTCCTGCTCTCGCTCTTGTTCTGCCTGCTGCGCCCGCTGCTGGGCCTGCGCTATGACATTCTCTGGAGCCGGGTAACGATTGCCCTGCTCGTCGTACCAATAAAGCCATTGCCGCGTATACCCTTTGTGGGTCCCCTGCTCAGTGCCGATGCCCAATCCTACCTCTGGCATCCACACCGGGTTACCCGTTTTCCGCACGTACACCCCATTGACCAGATGGTAGACCTCGAAGGGATCGTGTTCATCCCGCCGCCAATGATTGGGGTTATAGATCGTGTAATATTGAACGCCCAGGCGCGCATATTGAAACAGTTTACCTTGCCCGTTCTGGCGATCGCGATCGCGCTCGTATTCACCTCCTGGCTTTTGGGAGACCACCTCCAGCACCCACTGGGGCATCACTCCTTCTTGCCAGACCACATAGCTCTTGCGCAGTTTGCTGCCCTGGCGCACCCGCTCCACTCCCAACGCCAGAAACGCATCGGGGCCGATCGCGGGTTGGCGCGGGGCAGGGTAGAGACCGAGATTGACACCCATGAACCAGTCCTGGCGCTCGGCCCAAGCCAGTAGCAGAATCGCTTGCAATAAAAAGGGCACGAGCAGTTGTAATTCGTTGTCCACAGGCTGGTTATCCGTATCGGGTAGATCGTCCTCAGTGGGCAGGCGCGGTAAGGTTGGGTCAGTTTGGAGCAGGGCGGTCATGGGTCTGGCTCCGATAGCAAGGGGATATTTATAGAGTAATGCAATGGGGGGAGAAGGGTGAAAGAAGGGAACAGGGAACGGGGAACAGGGAACGGGTGTGGGGGAAGAGGGAGGACGGAGGACGGAAGAGGGAATGGGGAACGGGGAATGGGGAGAACGGAGGACGGAGGACGGAGGACGGAAAAGAGAATGGGGAACGGGAAGTCTTCATCCTGACACCTGACACCTAACACCTGACACCAGCCCTTTCAACATGTATTAATGTACTGCTTAGCTCGTGGATGATTGATTTCGCTCATAACCTTTATCAGACAAAGCTTTCGAGCTTTTTAAGTTGCTTAGACAGGTTTGCTATGATGACAGTTTTTGACGCAGAAACAATCACTCTTATCTGGAAAATTAGGTTAGCTCGTGAACTATCTCACCTCCAGTTATCTAACAGAGCTTTCAAACCCTATTAATTTCATGGGATTTTTGCGATACATATGATCGTGTTGAAAGGGCTGCACCTGACACCTAACACCTGACACCTATCCCCCGTGCTAGCATGACAACAGCTTGAAAAATTCATTGCTGCGTTCGCCATTTGGGAACCAGGAGCCGCACGGGGCTGCTGGTTTTTTGCGTTTATTTACCCCCCTCTTAGACCCATGCCTAAAGGATTCGCACCTGACACAACGTCCCCAACCCCAGAGATCGCAACGGTTGAGGCCCTGTCCGCTGACCAGCTCAAAGTCAACACCATTGAGTTGGAGAACTTCCGTCTGAAGCTGCCCATCGGCTTCTTTTTCAACGGCAGGCGTTTGCAACAGTTTTCCCTAAAACCGCTCACAGGCGAGATCGAACTGTTCATTCGCCGTAAAATGAAGGCTCGCTTGGATCTGCACGTCAAGTTCGCTCAGCTCTTTTCGCAAACCGTGGAGACGATCGGGGACTGTAGCGTCCCGGAGCTGGCCAGGGAACTCTCGTGTTCCCCAGAGCAGTTGTTTCAACGTATGTGGTTTGCGGATGCTTTGAGCATCTTGCTAAATATGCGACTGGCTAAGCAGGAAGGGGAAAAGATTTTCCTGTCTGGGCAGTGTCCCCAATGCCAGCGGATGACAAAAGACGATGAATACACCTACCACGATCTGAGCCAGCTGGAGGTCAACGTCCCTCAACGACTGAGCGCACCCGCTATTGCCTATACCCTCGATTGCCCCTTCAATATTCTGGAGCAAGGGGAAGACGATGAGGCTCACATGGCCCGCTGTTTCCATCTCCGTCCGCTGAAACTGTTTGAGGCTCAGAAGCTGTTTAGCACCGGAGATGCTTCTCCTGGGCTGACGTCACTGCTGCTGATGTATCAGCTGGTGTGCCACCTGCCGGGGATTGCGGAGTATGCAGACCTCAAAGGCGGCATCATGAATGACGACCTCTATGTCCGCATGGGCGAGCGCGATCGCAGACAGCTGATTCATCTGAGCGAAAAGCTGCTGCAATGGGGGCCGAATCTGAGGATCTCAATGGAGTGCGACAACCTGATGTGCGGCTACAAGTGGGAGCAAGCCATCCCCTGGGGGTCGCTCGAAACCTTTCTGCTGGGACTTGATAGCCCCGCCTGACGAGCAATACCTCACCGACGCCATCTTCTTTTTGACCTTCGGCGACCAGGCCCCATTCAAAAGTGCCGAAGAAGTCCTGCGCCTGCCCGCCACCCTGCGCGATGCCCTGATCCGCAAACTCAGCGACACCTACCGACAGCAAAAAGAAGAATTTGAAAAAGCGCAGAAGAAGGGGAAATAGGTGTTAGGTGTCAGGTGTCAGGTGTTAGGTGTCAGGATGAAGACTTCCCGTTCCCTGTTCCCTGTTCCCTGTTCCCTCTTCCGTCCTCTGCCCTCCGCCCTCCCTCTTTCCCCATTCCCCATTCCCCAAAATGAAATACCAGGGCCACTACGATCTCGACGCTGTTCTCTCCCAACAGGCCAATCTGATTGGGTCGCACCCGCTCTATAACGTGGGCGATGCTCAGGTCTATGCGGCGATTATGGATCGCCTGGCGCGGCCTTTGCCTAATGGGGAGGCATCGCCTTTTAGCTCCCAGGCTCCCGGTAGCGCCCATAGCATCCTGGTGGGCGCGATCGCGCATATGCTCGGTCTGTTCGGCCACGACCTCAACCTCTACCCTGATGCCACCTGGGTATACTGGTTCCGCCTCCTGGGCGCAGAACTCTACGCCGCTGAGTATCCCGTCATCACCCTCACCTTCTACCGCACCCAGGCGGCGATTAATCAGGGGCTGCCTGCCATCATCCCCCTGGGTACCCAGGTGCGCAGCCAGGACGATCCTACCCTGGTCGCCCTCACCCAGCAGCAGGCCACCATCGACGGTGCCGCCCCCTCAGTAACCGTCCCCGCTCGCCTCAATCGCCTGGGCAGGGCACCAAATCTGCGCCCCGGCGAGTTCTCCCTGGCCCCGCCCCTTAGCTTCATCGACTCGGTTGCCAATGACGGTACCATTCTCTCCCAGGGTCGCGAAGCAGAAACCCTGCCTGAAGCGATGCTGCGCGTCCGCGAAGGCATCCGCACCGGCAACCTCGCTCGCTTTGCCACAGGCGCTCAGATAGATGTCACCGCTGAGCGCTTCTACGGGCGCTGCGTCACCCCGCGCGACTTTCTCCATTATGCCCAACTGCTGGGGGCCACCCAGGTTCGCGTCATCCCCCGCCAGCACAGCCCAGGGGTGAGCGATGCCGTCACCGTGGCCCTCTATCCCCCCGAACAGGCCGAGGCTGTGGGGGCACAGTTGATCGAGATGACCCTCGACGAGCAACAAATTCTCATCCGTCCAGCCCAGGTAATTCCCATCGACGGCACCATTGGCGTCCGCGCAATTGCTGGACTGAGTTCTTTTGAGGTACGCAATCGGGCCGCAGTCGCCATCTCCGAGCAGCTCAACCCGCCCCACGGTAGCTGGGCCGACCGCCATTTCTCCGGCAGCCTCGCCACCGTCCTGGAGCAGGTCGAGGGTATCTACGCTGTACCCCAGATGCAGTTCAAACATGCAGCGACAGGCGCGGCACTCTCAGACATCCCACTGCAGCCGTGGAGTTTGCTTGAAATCCAAAACACTATTGAATTTGAGGTCAGCCGATGATAGTCGCAAACGGATTTTTGTTCGGGATGGTGCTGGGGGCGGGCCTCCTCGCTCTGTGTTTGTTGAGCATTGCGTTCCCTGCCCTGGCCCTCTTTGCTCTGGTTGCGATCGCCATCGTCGGGGTCGCGGTATTGCTCTGGCTCCTGGCCAGACCGACTGCGCCCCTTCCCGCTCTAGAAGACAACTTACACTCTCTTGAAACCGCCCAGCAGCAGCAGGTAGGAGCAATGTTGCTGGGCGCAATCATTGCTGCCCTGCTCGCAGGCTGGTGGATTGGCAGCACCCTCGTCAGCCTCAATCAGATCTTGTCACCTTAAACACCCTTGCAGTTTTTTCTAGATGATGCTACTTTATACAAGTCGAGCGCTTCAACCCTCAACACGACTGCTACTCATCCTTGAGTCGCTCGACCCAGCAGGTCGCTCAGTATTGCACGGGCGCAACCTCCTCCAGAAGTTTTCTCCTCCAATCAATGGGTATCCTAACCCGATCGATTGGCATCACAAGGCGTCACCGTTGCGCTGGAGGACCTGCTGCCGATCCGCCCCCTCTTCACAGCGGATCGCTCATCCTACCGATACCCCCTTCAAGCCATGAAAAAGACCAAGACCCAGAGCGCGATTCAAAGTGACCTGCAACACTTTGAGCTGCAAGAGATTGCTCAGCTGGCCAAAGCAGCCAACGTCTCTCGCAGCCGCCAGCATCGCGATCGCAACACTATCGAGGTCGATCGCCTGGCCCTCGACAAGCTCAGCGCCGCCCTCTGTCTCTATGAAGATGCCCACGGCACCCTCTCCCCAGAGACACTGGCGCAAACCCTCCCCAAATCTTGACCCTCAACTCAATATGAACGCTAACTCCAGCGGAGCCGCATCGCTGCAACAACGGCTCCGTGACTTTCGCGATCGCCTCAATGCCCATGAAGCCAACCAACAAAAGCGCCAGCTCGATCCCACCCTGCAGCGGCAGCTCGACCCCGGCTGGCTCCTCCCCGCCCTGCTCAAAATTGACGACCTCCTCTGGCGGCGCTGGGACTACTGGTACAGAACCCAGCTCGCTGGTCGCCTCCTGGACGAAACCATTCCTCAGATCCCGCTCGGCACAAACAACTCCCTGGCCCGCTGCCATTGGGAGCGCTGCCTTGACCTGGTGCCCAACTGCGGTCGCGGCGGTTGGCGCGGTTGGGGTAGCTGGGAGCGCGTCAACTACCTGCTTGACTGGCTCCTCTACGGCCTCGGCCACAGCAGACAACCTCAACTGTCCCCAGAACCTCCAGACTGCAAAGGTGCCAGCATGCGGCTCTACCAGCGCTTCAACCTGGCCATCCCCCTCGCCTATCCCTACGACTACTTCGGCGACATCCTGGCTGAAAATAACTTCGGGCGCAGCAGCGGCTTCTATCCCACCCCCCAACCCCTGGCAACGCTTATGGCACAAGTAACCTTGACCGATGAAGACTGCCGCACTAAATCCGTTTTAGATCCCTGCCTGGGTACGGGCCGACTGCTGCTAGAAGCCAGCAACCACTCCCTCTGTCTCTACGGCCAGGACATCAACACCACCGTCCTCAACGCCTGTCTCATCAACGGCTACCTCTACGCCCCCTGGCTGGTCAAACCCTTTCCCTTTCTCTCCCAAAATCCGACCCAGCACGATCTCACCATCCACAAAGATGGAAAAACACCAACTCAAACCGATGTTGCTGCCGATCTGGAGACCTCCCAGCGCGATCGCAAAAACAACCAGCAACCCCAACCCCCAAAACGCCCCCTCAAACCCAACCTCGTACAAACAAACGTCCTCAACCTCAAACCAGCAAACGCTCCCTCCACCCTTCAACCCCCCAAACTGAACACCCCCAAACTGAACGCAAAAATCCCACACCCCCAACAACCAACCCTCCCCACATCCTCTCAAGATTGACCTTCCGTCCTCCCTCTTCCGTCCTCCCTCTTCCGTCCTCCCTCTTCCGTCCTCCCTCTTCCGCCCTCCGTCCTCCCTCCTTCCCCTTCCCCCCCAACACAACCATGACAGCATTTCTCACCGGAGCCATCCTGGCTCTGCTCTCACTTACCGCCCTGCTCCTCTTCATCTGGCACAGAGGCTGGCTCAAAGCCCTCTCCCAGCGCCTGTTCGATACCGAAACCGCCGCTAGCCGCCAGCAGGGCCTCCATTTCCTCGCCCAATACCGCACCCTCCGCGCCCAATTCTTTGCCCTCAACCAGAACTACCACGGCAACGACCTCTCCCTCCATCGCCTCCCCTTCACCGAAGCCCAACAACGCGCCAGCGAAATCCTTGCCCTGGCAGAGGACTTAGAAACCGTCACCCAAGACCTTCACACCCTTTGCCACTTCATCGCCCGCCGCGTCTGCGCCGATGCCAACACCAACACCCGCAAGCACTCAAACACCGCCCCCTCAGCCGCTGCTGAAATTCATCCCCCGCCACCGTCCAAACAAAAATTCAAAGCGGACGCCTACTACGCCATCCACCTGAACGACGACCGCACAGACTGGATGCAAAAATCCGGCAAACAACTCAACGACTTACTTGAAAAAGGCGCAATCGACGGTGTGGATTTTTTCGTTGTGCCCCTGGAGTTCATGATGCAGGAATAGACCTGCGCTACGCCGTACCTTACCCCCAGCTAGCACCCACCCCATCCCCTCATACACGCACCCAACCCTCACCCGACTCAAATCCCACACCCCACACCCCACACCCCAACCCCTGTTCCCCATTCCCTCTTCCGCTCTCCGTCCTCCCTCTTCCGTCCTCCGTCCTCCCTCCTTCACCATCCCCCATGAACGACATTCAATCTGTGGCCCACCAGGCCCGTGCCATCGCCACCCAGCACGGCGCTCATCCCCTCAACAGCACCCCCACCCTGCGCCACTACTGCGACCCCTGCCTCTACCTCGACATTGACCTCGGCAGCGCCAAAACCTGGATTAGCATCCGCACCGCCCCAGACCAATGGACGCCCGTACTCGATCTTGATGCCAGCGGCCAGCTGCACGTCTGGGCCACCTACGTGCAACCCACAGGCAGCGACCGCTCCTGGATCGACATCCTTAGCACACGCTACGCAGCCCTTCCCAAACAAGCCCCACTGCCCTTTCTCTATTACCAGAGCATCATCCGCTTCTGGCACGACACCCTTGCCTGCACCCTCAAGCAGACTCTCAACCGCGAAGCCGCCCTCCAAGCCCTCCACACCAGTCTGCTCGCCGCCGTTGCCTTCATCGAGCAGCACCCCAGCGGCCCGGATGCCAGGGAACTCCTGCTGCAGGCCCGCACCGCCCTGGCCCTCGCCAGCGGCGACATCCAGATCGACTGCACCGCCCTCACCCAGGAGATCGCCCCATGAGTGCCGCCAACCCCTCCGATCCCTTAACCCATTCTGACCTCGCCCCTATCGTACCCTCCTGTCCCGCCTTCAGCGCCCAGGAGCTGGTTCAATGGGTTCTCTTTCCCCCTGGTCAGGTACCAGGCAGAGTCCCCTTCTGCAACCTTGACGACTGCGAGATCGGCATCGGCCTCATCCTCGCTCCCCCCACCTGGGTCAACGACGAATGGCTCTACCCCCTGCGTCGCCTCGACCATTGCTGGCAACCCCTCGATCTCCTCTGGTTCAGCGAAGACCGCCTCTACATCTGCGAAAACCTCTGTCCCCTCGACCGCTGCCTCACCCGCTGCGACTTCAGCGGCACCGACCGCTGTTGGATACAATCTCACCTCGACCGCCTCCGAAACCACGATCCCCACCCCATCCGCCCTCCAACAATCCCACCCCCCAAACTCACTCCACCTCGTCCTCCCTCCTCCGTCCTCCGCCCCTTTTAGGGGAATGTTTTTTAGAGTCATCCAGGAGCAAAAGAAAAATAATCAGGAACAAAGCTTCCAGTCGGTAAGGGAAGTCCTTTAATCACGGCTGTCAGAATGTGCAAAAATCCCCGTCGGAAACAGCTCAAACGACAGGGTAAGGACTGGGGTGAGCCAGACGGTTGTGGGATGCGAGCAGCTTCATCTGCCTGGTCGTCACTGGCAACAGATGAGG
>Ga0207422_1005027_pt1 | contig 10015 bp, 14 predicted proteins | sample MarCyaLeptolynsp_FD_187757 | JGI IMG/M metagenome (GOLD analysis project Ga0207422, IMG submission 187757) | Marine cyanobacterial communities from Panama - species 1 Leptolyngbya sp. (SPAdes) | ecosystem: Environmental > Aquatic > Marine > Unclassified | place: Panama: Panama City | collected... | reverse complement strand
ATGGAAATCGATATGTATTACATTCAATATTCTGACGGTCAACCGTGGACTGTCGTAGAAGGTCAGTGCTCAGACTGTGAAAGTAAAGCCAATAGTTTTGGGCTTGCTTCTGTAGACGAAATCCGATCCTCTCTACTGAAGGATGGATTCAAGATAATTGGAACTAGAGATAGATAACGCGCTACTAGTGATTCGGTGACAAAGGTGCCGTGTTCCCTTGCGGGCGCGGTGCCTTTATTTCCTGTGTTTCACGCTCTGGATAAGTCCGAACAACAGATTGAACGGTACGCAATTGCTGCCGCATCCCGGCCACCTCACGCAGGTCATCCCTGTATTGTTGCCGGGTGCGTTCGTGAGCCATTTTCTCCTCATCAAAGCGGTTCCAGTAATACCTGCGCGTTTCCTCATGAGATTTCTTCTCGCTGATATACAACCAGACAAAGATTGCTGCCATACCAATGGGTGTAATCAACCCTGAGATTGCTTCTATTGTGAGTTCCATTAGTTTCTCCTATTCAGCCCACTCACCTAAATCTTCAACTGTGATATTGATTGCACCAGTGGGTTCTGTAATGCCAGAACTAGCATTTTGAGGTCGAAATAAAATATCACCGCTTGCTCCTTGCAAAACTGTTAGAGTCCAGACATAGGTGTGATTGGATTGATATACAGGTCTTTCTGTTGGCATAAGCCGCCAGCCGCCAACAATACCAAAGTCTGTTGAACTCGATAAACCGTTTGATGATACGTCGCCATTGGCATCTGCTTTATACAAGGCATCAAGCCAACGGTCACTAACATTATCCTGAATAGAACCGCTTGCGGTTACTCTTACAAGCCGTAGTGTGGGGAACGGGAGAAATGATCCATCAGAGAAAGCTGTAGTAAGATCGTCAACTGCAATATCAACCGAAGGTTGACGGTAGCAAGGCGTAATAGAAAAATTTGATTGTGGCTGAATTTCTCCCTGTTTGCGCCATACTTCAAACTGTCCCTCTGACATGCCTTCAATGATTCTGTCAATCAAGTAGGCTGAGTCAGGATGTGTGAGGTCAAACAGGTTGTATCGGGCTACCGCGTTTTTTATTGGCGAGTAGCAATAGGTATAGCCAGCGATTTTATCATCGTCTAGGTTGGGAGAGTTGCCACCGCCCGCGAAATGTGCATAGGTACGAAGTGTCCAGTCAACAGTATCAAGTCCGGGTTCCAGCAGATAGAGTGTCTCAAAGAACCCTGCTGTTTCGATTTCAGTGTAGCCTTGATTGTAAAACACCTCAACTTCGTTGATAAAACGCTGCATTCCTTGAGGAACACCATATGCACCGCCGAGTGCAACCTCGTCGCTTGTGATGTTCACGCCAGCACTACCAGAGCCTCCGCCGCCCGTTGTATCGTCTGTTAGTATTGGATTGCCTTCGTCATCGAGCGAGAGCGTGCCCAAGTCACCTGCAATCAAACCTTGTGCTTGCAGAAATAACAACCTTGCTAATTCTTGTGGTGTACAACATCCAGTCATGTCTTCCTCTCCTACTTCTTGTAAAGGTTCAACACCGCAAAGAACGACCTTGCGCAATCCACCGCCAAAGCGCACAGGGATAGCCGCGTCGTCAATCACGGGTAAAAAAGTAATGTAAATCGTGTGTTCGCCATCTTCATCAATCTCAACTTCTGTGATGTTTTCCGCCTCTGTTTCGGGCGGTACTTGTGAGAAATCCCGTTCGAGTTCCAACAAGCGTACATCTGCGTTGAAAATACCGTCTAAAATGTCTAGTGGGTCAGGTTGTACATCAACCGTGACCATAGCACCGCCCCCGACTGGTACGGATAGCATGTGAAGTTCCACAACGCCAGCACCTATCACTTTGATTTCGATAGTTGGCAATGTTGTTCCAGTAGACCAATCTGCAACAAACGGAAAACTTGTTGCAGGGATAATCACATCACCCTGTTCATATCCAGTGAGCCATTCCACGCTATCAACAAGTGTATTTGCGATAATATCTGGCAACCATTCGGGTAGCGAAATGTTGAACAACAAAAACGGCGGGAATATGTATCCACTTGGGATCAGGGAAGGTTCATCAAACGGGTGTTGCGGATAGTAGTTGATGAATTCAGCGTTTGGTGGAAACTCATTGCAGCCCTCATCTGGAGGTTGCTGGCATGTTGGTAATCGTTGGTCTAGTTGGAATGCAACGTCAAGATAAATTTGTTTCCACACATCAGCTACTTGTGTGCCTTGTTTTTGCTCGTCGCGTTCCCAGTTGTACCACTTTGCTAGGCTTGAAATTGCCCCTAGAAACGCGATACGGTGATGAATGTCGTCTGGTACCTCAACACAAACAAAATGGCTTTCATCGGGTTCAATGACGGATGGCAGAAGATAGCCTGTGCCGTCACTCATGGCACTATGTCCAGATAGACTATCTCAAATGATTCAACGTACATCTGAGACGTTGACCCATTGTTCAACAGGTAAAACTTAGCACCGTCTGCCAAAATTAATTGGTTGGGATAAAGAGCAAGGTCATGTGAGTTAACGTTGAACGTTCCGTTGTAAGAATGTTGCAGAGAATTAGTGATATATGAACGAAAATTGTAATTTGTATATCCATCTTCACTTACTATGATGCGAAGCCCAAGTATGAGGCTTTTTTCTGCAAGAGTGGAACGCATATCAAAATTGATGCGACCGCTAGGTTCACTGTTAATACGATTATTTGCGGGATCAATTGAACCCCAGACCATTGATAGATTTGCTGGTATAGGCTCGCCGTCATTCCATACATATCTGCTAATTGAACTCACTTCATGCCCGCCGTTATTATTTCCGCTATCATCATTGCAGTTGTCATAAAAAAAATCGGTGGTCATGGTCAACATAAGCTGTGCCGCTTCATCGGGGGACAGCGTCCCAAACTGTTCCCAATTTTCAGCCTTACCCAACTCGCCCAATGCGCCATTTACAGCAATAATAATGCTCTGCTCATTCGGTATAAACAGGCGACGGCAGATGAAATCATCTGCCGTTGGTGCATTGCCAGTTAGCCAAGCCATCAATATTAGCCCTGCGGGGCTGTTGGTGTGCTTGAATTTGTCAGTGATGCAATTTCCGCGTCAACTGCTGCGATTTGTTCGTCCAGATTTACAGACTGTTGAGTAAGTACACCGCGCGATTTCTCAAGTGCTTCTTTGCGTTTGCGAAGCACTTCAGCCTTAAATTCAGGCTTGCTCATTGCTTCGTTGTACATATTGCGCCATTGACCGTTTCGTGATCTGCGTGCCATAGGTTTTTTTCTCCCGACTAGTATTTTTCAGTTTGTTGAGTGAATGCTAAGTGCTATAGGTTGCGTCCGACGAGGCGAATGTCAATTACTTCTAAATCGCCCAGTGCTTGACTACGGAAAAATGTTTCATATGCTGAGACCAATGCAGCAACATATGGATTGGTTGGATCGTACTGTTCGGTGCCAGCCAACAACATGCTATTTAAATCAGGGTCAATAACTCGTGCTGTGGCAATTTCCATCGTCGTGATTTTGCGGAAATTCGGATTGCGAACCGCGTTTACGACATCAAGAAACTCAGTAGTATCTTGCGCGGTGATCTTCATTTTCCGTTCACGTTGTGCGTTTTGGTCTGTGGGCAGACTTTGGTCAAGAATTGTGTTGTAAATCTCACCTTGTTCCTTTTGAACAACACCGAGAATACAGCCTTGCATTGCAGCACGAAATACGCCGACATCAGTCAAGATTGCTGGCAAATTTGCAGCAGTCGCTTGAATGATAATCCCTGTGGTTGTGCTAGCTTCACCATTGTAGTCACGGATAGTGAAACTTGCGTTGGGGGTGTTTTGACCTGCCATGTTTTTTCCTTCCTGCGTGGCGGTGTCCGCGTTAATGCGGTTTGCGCCAGCATAAACATTAGAAAAATTACGATGACAGTAGTGTATGCTGATACAAAAATGATTATTACTTAGACGGTTACTGTTTTTTCTAGGAATTTGAGAGCGTTGGGTACGCGATTGTAGTAGGCAATGAGCGAGGGTATCGACAGCTTGTAGAATCCTTCCTCATTGGAGTAGGCAATATTGCCGTTCTGGATATGGTAGTAAATCGTGCTTCTGGACACATTGAACAGTTGCGCGGCGCGGCTTACTCCACATACCAAAAGTAAGTGTTTCGCACCTGCACGTGGATCGCCTTTTTGTTTGTACTTGCGTGGACGTGGCATAGCTGCACCTCATAGAACAAATATTTGTAAGCATTATATACAAATTTGTATTGTGAGATGTGAAGTATTGCGAAGGTCAAACAAGATTCTACCTGTTTACTGATTATTTTGGCTGAGGGTTTTGGTTTGAATCGGGACTTCAATTTCATCTTCATCAAGGGTGATAGTCTTTGCTGAAAGCCGTACACGCTTCAACATGAGGTTTTGCCGCTTCACTTCTGTTGTCAGATTATCCAGTGACACAGCTACTTGAGCGTCATTTTCTGATAGTGCCCGAAGCTGTTTATTGATTGTAATTTGAGTATCAAGAATTTGAGACAACACAAGCGAGAAAAATGCAGTCAAACCAAAGCCTAGCAGCAAGGGGATTGTACGTTCTGCCCACCAGACAAAGCGACTGATGTCATCACGGGGGATTGTATTGACCTCATAAACAGATAAATATCCAGCAATACCTATAGCAAAAATCACCAACCCGACAGCAATAATTTTGAGAACAACACTCAGAAACATCAGACCATAGAAAGGGCGAGGTTTTTGCATTTTTTCTCCAATTAGACCAGTGCTTTTACAGCTTGTGCGATTTTTTGACGGCTCTCTCTATCGACTGAACGAAGCATCCTGATTATTTCAACTTCCCATGCTTCCAAGTCTTTTTTGTCAAAATCATCATCAGGCGAATTAGTTCGCCCTAGTAGCCAATCTGCACTAGTTCCAAGAGTATCAGCCATCTGAATTAAAACCTGCCCAGTGGGGTCGCTTTCACCGCGCTCGTACCGAGAAACTTGCCTTTGGCTGATACCAGCTTTGGTTGCTAACTCATCTTGGCTTAGATTCAATTGCATACGACGAAGTTTAATTCTCTGCCCGACTATGTTCATACGTATTATTATACCCTTATAAGTCTAATACTATTATATGTCCTATCATTGATTGACAGTAACGACACATAAGGCTAAAATAGACATATCCGCTTTTGCGGTTTTTTATCGAATCGATTTAGACGTATATGTCTAAAAGGAGCTTTTATGTCTAAGTGGAAAGAGATCGAAGAGCAGTACGGTGAAACGATGGAAAACATCTTGCCACCACTTTTTGAAGAGCATGGGAGTCAACATGCTGTAGCAAAAACCATAGGAATCAGCCAACCAACACTTTACATGTGGCTACTCAAACTTGGTTTGGAGCAAAAGACAATCTTAGTTCGTCGGGAGCGTGCATCATGAGCTTAACGAATGATTTCCTCAAAACAGCACGGGAATATCTGGAATATGCCGACGATGAAATCGAACGGTTGCTTACAGAACGCAACGACTGTAAAGAAGAAGCTGAACGCATGGAACGCGAAATGCAGAGGGGAAAGGACTACCTTGACGATTTCAAAGTCGAAATAGGCATTGATCCCAGCGTGAGCTTGTCTGTATCGGACATTGCCGTGATTAAGCAAGCGGTGCAATCAGTCCTCAGTTTAGAGAAGGTGTACTAAATGATTCCAGATTATGAAGCATCAGTCGAGTACCTCGAACGGAAGTTGTTCGAGCATCGGAAGAAAATCTTAGTTCGTCCACACGAGCGTCTGATGTGGAATGAAGACCACTGGCGGGCGTGGCGCAGAGAGGAAACCGCAATCCGTAATGCCATCGTCGCATGTCAGGTGATGGTCGCACAACAAAGGGACAAACAATATGCCGAGAATCATTGATGCTTTCCGACGCAACAGCGTTAAACAAGCAGCTTTGCACTACTCTGCTGAGGGCTTCTCTGTCTTACCATGTAAGGGCAAACGCCCCGCGCTTTCATCTTGGAAGCAAGGACAAACAGTCCGGGCTAACGGGCACGATATCCAAAACTGGCACCAACAGGGGTTTCTGCAAAATGTGGGGATCATCTGCGGTGAAATTAGTGGGAATCTTGTTGTTATTGACCTTGACGGCTTGGACGCTGTCACCGCGTTTCACGAACGATTCCCTGACTGGATGCGTCAAACGCTGCGAATCAAAACGGGGAGCGGTCGCGGGGAACATCTCTATTTCCGTGTCGCTGAAATGCCAGATAACCTTAATGTCCGAACGGACTTAGGCGGGTTTGAGATACGCGGAAACGGGATGTATGTAATCGCCCCACCGTCAATTCATCCAGACACAAATCAACTGTACAAGGTCGAGCATTTCACTGATATTGCAAAAGTGGACAACCTGCTAGAGATTTCGCTGTGGTTCAATGCGCTGAAAAAGAAACAGGATCGTAAAGAAACCACAAATAATGGAGCTGGCAGCCTCGAAGGAAATCAATCAATCGCCAAGCCTTACAGCGATAAATTGCGAAGCTCCGCACAAGAGAAGTGGGCACAGGCAGCCTTAGACGGTGAAATCAAGCGTGTGCAATCCGCAGGCGCGGGCGAACGGAACACCACATTGAACAAAGCCGCTTTTGCTTTGGGTCAATTAGTCGGTAGCAATGCACTGGATCAGGCGCGAGTCGAGTCTGCTTTAGTAAGTGCAGCCGCTTCAATCGGTTTGGTGAAAGACGACGGCGAACACTCAGTTCGCAAAACAATCGCATCAGGTTTGCTTGCAGGGACTTTGCAACCTCGCTCCGCACCGAAGACACAACACAACGGGCACATGAGCGAAAACGGTCATAGAAAAGAGAAGACATACAAGCCGACTGATGACATTCTCGGACAGAGATTTATCGAACAGAGTGACGGCAAGTATGCCTATTTTCGTGAGGACTGGCACAAGTACGAGTCCGGGCAGTGGCAGCCAGATAAGCGTTTCCGACGTGGAATCTGGGACGTATTGATCGCTGCAAAAACTGAAGGTGTACGCCCCTCAAATGGCACAGTTTCCAGCATTGAAAGCTATGTCCAGCTTGAATTGATGGTTGATGACGATGAAATTGACGCGCATGAGAATTACATCAACCTTCAGAATGGATTATACAACCTAAAAACCAAAAAGTTGGAAGCTCATAAGCGTGAGATTTACGCAACCTCACAGCTACCCTTTGCCTACGATGCACAAGCTGAGTGTCCAAAGTTTCTCATGTTTCTCTATGATGTATTAGTCGATAGCGAAGGGGACACAGATTATGGATTGCTGAGAGTCGTGCAAGAAGCGTTTGGTTATTCGTTAACAGCCTCCACACGGCATCGTGTCTCATTTTGGTTAGTGGGTCCATCAGGTTCAGGAAAATCAACTTTGCTGAATGTCTTGATTGATCTCGCTGGTGACTCACACGTTTCAATTGATCTAAACGAATTGAGCAACACAAACTACCAACTAGCAGATGTGGCAGGTAAACGAGTTGTCACCTTTACAGAGCCGGAAAGTGGTAGCGTACTTGCTGATGGTCACTACAAACGGCTTGTGAGCAATGATGTCATCATGGCGCGTCAACCCTATGGAAAACCTTTTCGATTTCGTCCAGTCTGCAAATTATGGGGTGCAATGAATGAAACACCTTACATCATTGATCGGAGCGAAGCCGTCTATGGTCGGGTGATGATTATTCCGATGAATCATGTGATTCCCGTCGAGAAATGGGATATGCAACTCTATGACAAGTTGAAAAGTGAGCTTGCAGGCATTTTTAACTGGTCTCTTGAGGGTTTGATCCGATTACAGAAACAAGGTCAATTTACATTATGTGACCAAATAGAAGCTGCTAGGTCGGAATACAGACAAGAGAACGACAACGAAGCTGCTTTTGTGTCAGAGAAGCTAGTTCTTGACCCTTCTGGGAAGATTGGAGCGCAGGAACTCTACAATGCCTACAAAACTTGGTGCGAATTGAATGGCATGAAATCGAAGGGTAGCCGCAAGGTTCGTAAGGACTGGAAGCGATTAGGATTAACCTACAACCGAACGAACTATTCAATGTGGGAAGGAGCTTATTTGAGAAACTGAAAATCAAAAAAGTTTCGAAAATACTGCTAGAACTGCTAGAACTGCTAATGGTAAGAGCTTCATTTATAGCAGAAGTAGCAGAAGTAGCAGTTCAAACGAAACAAAACTTTTTCAGAAATTTGTAATGTTAAATCAAGTTTAAGATAAGAGGACACATGAAAATCATCAAACACATGATCGAAATGCCATTTGTAGCAGCCACAGGTGCAGCCGCTCTCGTTCACTCGACTTGGGCACTTGGCACACTTTTTGCAGGCGAACAACCAGAATCGCTCTTACACCTGATGGGTTGGCTAATCCCCGCGTTACTGATCGCGTTCGCTCTGGACGTGGGACAAATCGCCACAGCAGCAGAAATCCGCTCTGATGGACTGACACCAACACGGGGAACAACGTTCTTAGTTTTTGCACTGGCAACCTACTATCTGCAATGGCTGTATATCGTGCATCACATGCCGTCGCTGGAACTCTCCTCTGGCGTGCGTGAATCGTGGGGAGCGTCGGCTATGTGGCTTAGGGACGCGGCAGTGTGGTTTATCCCTGCATTGCTACCTCTATCAACTTTACTCTATACATTTTCGGGCACTGATGAGAAGCAGACACCCGGCAAGGTCGATGAGCCTATCGCCGTCGATGTTTTAGCTCCAGATAAGCCAGAACTGCCCCAACCTGAACAAAATCCTACACATGAGCCATCAGAATTAGTGGAAATGCTACATGATGAGGATACAGAACCTATCGCTATCCAGATGTTTACTGCTGAATGTGAGGCGTGCGGCTGGGCAAAAGAGTATGACAATCAACGCAGTGCTGAAAGCGGTTTACGCACGCATCAATCACAGCACTGCCCCGAAACCGCAATCGCCCGGATGAACGGTCATCATAAGCCTGTAGAAGTGAGCTAATGAAAATCTGGAAGTTGTTTGTCGATTTTGCTATCTCTATCCGTATTGACATTAATCGTAATGCTCAGAGCAATGCTCAAGCATTGCACACAGCAACGTGTAATGAGTGTGGTTGGTCACGGGATTATGAGACTGCAAAACAGGCAAAACGGGGACTTGCTGCACATTTCGTCCATTGTAGCGGCGAAAAAAACAACGACGGCGAGTTGTCCGACTTGTGGGATCGCATGAATGGTCACTAATGCTCAATTTTGCTCAGAGCAATGCTCGACCAAGACTAATGACCCATTATACGCCCTAATCGGCAATCAACTTCCTCTCTTGTTGAATATAAGCCCTCATTCTAAAACCCCTAGATATTGGGGATGTGTGAATATCTCAGATGTATTACGCTGATAACAAAAAACAATGAGGAGATTCAACATGGCGACCAACACACTTGACCAAAGATTGAATGAAAGCGGCGAATTGCTCAGTGAACATCGCATTGGTATGTTAATGCTAGCCGTTATTGCTGGTTTGATTTTAGGATGGTTTTTATTCGCATCCGATCAACCACTAGAACGCAATGGCTATTTAACGAATGCCTTCACTGAAGGGATTAGTGTGTTGCTAACTGTATTTGTTCTCAATGAATTCAATAAACGCCGTGAAGTTGCGGAAACGAAAAAACGCTTGATTCGCCAAGCGGGGAGTGTGAATCATCAGATTGCCATTAATGCGGTGGAAGAACTACGCGCCAACGGTTGGCTGACGATTGATGATAAAGAGTCGCTTTTAGTGGGCGCCGCACTGAGTGAGGCAAATTTGGAGAATGCGTACTTGGGGAGAGCGAAACTGGAGAATGCGTACTTGGGGAATGCGAAACTGGAGAATGCGACCTTGTGGCATGCGAATCTGGAGAATGCGAATCTGGAGAATGCCGACTTGTGGCATGCGAATCTGGAGAATGTGAATCTGGAGAAT
>Ga0207422_1005025_pt1 | contig 10019 bp, 12 predicted proteins | sample MarCyaLeptolynsp_FD_187757 | JGI IMG/M metagenome (GOLD analysis project Ga0207422, IMG submission 187757) | Marine cyanobacterial communities from Panama - species 1 Leptolyngbya sp. (SPAdes) | ecosystem: Environmental > Aquatic > Marine > Unclassified | place: Panama: Panama City | collected... | reverse complement strand
CACCATTGCGGGGCCCGACGGCACCCCCCGCCTGGTCCTGATCGATCGTAAAGGCGTTCAACAGGGCACGATTCGTTTTTCCCATCGTGATTCTGGGGCCAAATGACCGTTACAGAAGTCACTTTATCGGAGGAGACCATGGCGGCGATCCGTCAGCATGCCGAGGATACATACCCCAACGAATGCTGCGGCCTGCTGATCGGCCAGATCACTGATGGTACCGCCAAGATCACAGACTTCATTCCCTGTCAGAACATCTCCGATACCCCGGCAAAAGCCTTCGAAATCCTCCCCACCGACATCATCTCCTGGCAAAAAAAACTCCGGGGCACCAACACCCAAATCCTCGGCCACCTCCATTCTCATCCCAACCATCCCGCAGAACCGTCAGACCGTGACCGAGAGCAAATTTCTGATCCCTTGATGATCTGGGGGATTTGTAGTGTGAAGGAAGGAATATCGGAAGAGGTGAGGTTTTTCTTACCTACTGGTCGTAAGTTTTCTTTCAGTTCAATATCTTTTAAGATTGGTAATGAGTTATGAAAAAAGGAATGAGTATTAAAGCGATTAGTTTTCTGAAAGATGCGCTGAGACTCATAGTCATTTCAACCATCATGGCAAGTATATTAGGGGCAGGAGCTGGAGTGCTTCTTAATCTAATTTTTCATGTTTTTGAGGGAACGTGGCATGGTGTGAAAAGTTTTGAGGGATTGTGGGACAGTGCAAAAATAGGTGCATTTTGGTTGGGTTTAGGCGGGCCCTTGTATACATTTTTATATATGCGAGAATTATTTCCATTCTATTTCTCCAGAGAAAACGAATGATCTCAAGTTACAGGAATTTTTAGACCGTCAAATTTAGTTTTGTTCAAATATTAAAAGTACTACCCAAAAGGGATATCTTGAAGTCAATAACAAGAAAATTTCCGTCTGATGCTGATGGCGATGTTTTGCAAGCAATGTATGATCGAGGTGTTGATTTAAGCATCGCGAGAGATATTGAATTTTATTGTTATGCAGAAAACTTTCAAATTGCACAGAATATTGTTGAAAAGGTTCGATTGGACGGTTTCAAAAATGAAATATTCCAGAATATGGATGAAAAACAGGTAGATAAAATTTTTTCGGTGTATTTTATTTGTCATATGGTCCCGGACCATACGAAGATCATCAATATTCAAAATACGCTTAATCGTCTTTTGAAAGAATTCAAAACAAGTTGCGACGGTTGGGGCACATTATCAACGTAAGGCAGGCTCATTTAGGCATGGTAATTGCCCTGCTGAAAAATGAAATATTTATAAATTGCGCTTTTCGATACGTTGATTTTTTCAAAAAAATTCATACATAGAGAATAAGACCAAGGATGGGGTATGTCGGTTTTATCTTTTTTTATTGTTAATTTAATTGTTATCGGCCTAAGCCTTTTTTTGATTAAAGTTAGGGTTTGGCCAGCTATAGCTTTTATTGCACCTAATGTCATTTTACAGTTGGTTTATTGGGCAATAACTTATTGGGAAGCTAGCGGCACTGGCCATCGTTTGATAGATGCTTGGTCTGTTATTCCATCAATAATTTTGCTGGTTTTTAGTTTCGTGGGAACTGTATTTGCTTTTCTTATTTGGAAGTATCTTCAGATTAGGAAAGGCAATAATGTAAAATGAGCCTCATAGAAATTACTATTTTCGCGGCCTTTTTCTGAAGTGTTTATAGCTTTCTTAAGTGTTTTTTTACCATAGCTTTGCCATCTTATAGGTCATATTAAAAAACAGCACCAAAAGTGTGCGTATCAAGGCAGCAAAAGGGTATTGCTATGACCAAGTTGGACGTCGTGCCACAAGATGAAGCCATTCATTTTGGCGAAAATGAAATCATTGTTTCGAAAACGGATATTAAAGGCAAAATTACCTATGCCAATGATGTCTTTTGTCGGGTCGCTGAAATGCAGATAGATGATATGATCGGTAAGCCGCATAATTTGATCCGGCATCCCGATATGCCCAGTGCGGTGTTTAAGTTGTTATGGGATAACATTCAGGCGGGCAAAGAAATCTTTGCCTATGTGAAGAATATGTCGCGCACAGGTAAATATTACTGGGTGATCGCCCATGTGACACCGAGTTATGATCAAAACCATCAGATTATCGGTTTTCATTCAAACCGGCGTTGTCCGTCCGAAAAAGAGATCACACAAATAGCCCCGGTTTATCAGCGGTTATTGGCCGAAGAACAGAAACATGCCAATCCGAAAGAAGGTTTGGCGGCCAGCGAAGCTTTGTTTCATCAAATCCTCAAAGAAAATGACAAAACCTATTCAGAATTTGTCTGGTCGTTGATCAATGACACTGAAGAAGGTGTGTATTTAAGCGCCTAGTAATGGGCGCACTAACTGTCAGTATTCGTCTCTTCTTCCACAGGCAGGGATAATTTCACTAGGCCCTTCATTTTATTCGGGTCAATTGGTTTGCCGCGACGTAGAATACTGATGCGGCCCTGGCGGGCCAGATGTTTGGCCTGTTGTTTAACGGCCAACATATATTTGCGCCAGACATCGTCCGGGTTATTGGGTTTGGCGCGGTCATGGGCGATGGTGATGGCGATGTCGCGGGGGCTGACATGTTTGCCGTCTTCGATGGCGGCCATGATATAACCGATTACAGGATCTTCCTGTTTTTCGTTTTCGTCTTGTTCAGTATCTTTAGTCATCTATTTTCTTTTCATTGATTTTGTCATCCCCTATCATGCGCGCGGGTGGATTACAAAGAAATTGTCTGCCGGATTATGAATTTAAAGGCCAAAGTCTTCATTTGGTAAGGGTGCGATGTCGATCACATATTTATTCTGGGGTATTTTGATCGGTGTTATTGTCGCCGCCCCCATGGGGCCTGTGAACATCATCTGTATCAGACGATCTTTATCAATGGGGCCGATGCGCGCCTGGATTGCCGGGCTAGGGGCCGCTGTTGCAGATACCATCTTCGGCGGCATTGCGGCGGTGGGCATGACGTCTGTTACAACGCTGATCGAAAAACATTATGTCACCTTTGAATTGGTCGGTGGCACGATCATGATCGTTGTTGCGATCAATATCTGGTTCAAGCACCCGCACATGACCGATGTGAAACAACGCTTTGGTGATCCGGCCAAAGCTTTTTTGGGGGCTTTTATCCTAACCATGACCAATCCCATGACGGTATTGGGTTTTATTGCCCTGTTTGCCGGACTGGGGCTGGGCGATTTAGGCGATAACCTGATTAATGCGGCTCTGATCACCGGGGGCGTATTCATTGGATCAGCAGGCTGGTTCCTGGCTCTTTCCGAATTTATCGGGCTGGTGAAAAAGAAAGTATCCGATGATTACCTGGTGCTGATTAACCGTGTCTCTGCCGCCATTATCCTGGGGTTTGGCGGTTGGGCCGTCGGGCATAATGTGATTTAAAGGTTCATCTTGCCACAGGCGATGAAAGCTCCATTGCGATAATCATCTTTGCCATATTGGAAATCCCGACCATCGGGATGCGTGACTTTTCCGCCCGCGGCACGGACAATGGCATCCCCGGCGCCCGTATCCCATTCCATGGTGGGGCCAAAGCGCGGGTAAATGTCAGCACTGCCGTCGGCCAATAAGCAGAATTTCAATGAGCTGCCCACGGATTTGGTATCCCGAATGTTATGTTTTTCCAGAAAGGCATTTGTTTCTGGGTCCCGGTGAGATTTACTGGCCACACCAACTGGACCGCTTTCGGGGATATCTCTGACATTCAGGGCCGTTGGGGTGGAAATGTTCAAATCCTCATCCACTTGGGCCATCTCAACAGATGTGGGGGAGGTGGTCCGATATAAAGTGCGCAGGACCGGCACATAGATGATGCCAAAGATTGGGGCGGCGTCTTTAATCAGGGCAATGTTGACGGTGAAATGTTGACCTTTGTTAATGAATTCTTTGGTGCCATCCAACGGATCAACCAGCCAGAAAAGGTCTGAGACGTCAGGAATATTTCCCGCGGCAGCACTTTCTTCGGCCACAACGGGAATGTCCGGGGCATATTTGGCCAGATCCGCCAGAATGATTTCTTCAGCGGCGGCATCAGCCTGGGTCACTGGTGAAGAATCGCTTTTATATTCCACATCGATGCCAGCGTGATAAACTTCCATAATTTTCTCACCGGCCTGAATGGCGCTGAGTGAGAGTTTTTCGACCAATGTGGCATAAAGAGCGCCATCAAAAGAAACAGCTTTGGACATCGTATTGGGTAATCCGGAAATATATATTAAAAGAATAATCGCTTGTGCTTTTTAAAGCTGCCGTATTATATGTGGACATACAAATTTGTCACTTCGAAATAAAAAAGAGTTTTGCTTTTATGGCCGATACCGATTTTGCTGCGCTTTTATGTTCCCGTTTATGTCATGATTTGATCAGCCCTGTGGGGGCCATTGCCAACGGTATTGAAATCCTGGCTGAAGAAGACGATGAAATGATGCGCCAGGAAGTGATCAAATTGCTGGAACAAAGTTCCACTCAAACATCAGCCCGGTTGCAATTTTACCGCCTGGCTTTTGGGTCAGCTGGTGGTTTCGGTGAAAATGTTCCTCTGGAAGATGCGGAAAAGGCTGTTAAAGGATTGTTTGGGTCTTCCAATATTGAATTGAAATGGCAACCGCAGGTTTTTGAACTGAACAAGGATGCGGTGAAATTATTGCTGAACCTGGTTCTGATTGCTGGCGAAAGCCTGATCCGTGGTGGTAAATTACTGCTGGATATTCAAAAACAGGATGAAACCACGGTTATTGAAATTACCGTTCATGGTGATCGTATTATCCTGCAGGATAAAATCCGTGACATTTTAACAGGGGCTTCCAAAGAAGAACCGGTCGAACCGAAAACGGCGCCCGCAAGTCTGGCAGTTCAGGTTTGTGAAAAGTTAAATGCCCAACTGAATTATATCATTCACAATGAACAGAGCTTTTCCTTTAAAGCTGAATATACATCTTAAAAGACTAAGATATATCTGTTAGGAGCCTCAATAGCCCCGTCCTATCTGCATCTACATGCATATTTTGAATATGATCATCGCGTCAATTATGGCTCTGTGACTGGTTCTTTTGCGCCTGTGTGATTTTTGTTTGCGAAAAACACTCATACTTTACAGCTTTTTAACCAATTTCGGACATCTTAGTGGAAATTGAAAAGAGTTTTATCCCAAGGAGCGAAGGGTAGGCGTATGGATGATCTTCTGAATGAGTTCTTAACAGAGACTGCTGAAAGTATCGACGTTGTTGATGTGGAACTGGTGATGTTAGAGCAGGATCCCAACAATAAATCTGTTTTGGATAACATTTTCCGTCTGGTGCACACCATTAAAGGAACATGTGGTTTTTTAGGCTTGCCGAGATTGGAATCAGTTGCCCACTCTGCTGAAAATGTCCTTGGTAAATTCCGTGACGGCGAAATTGAAGTAACACCTGATGCAGTGACATTGATTTTGGCCTCCCTTGACCGGATTAAGGAAATTCTGGCGGGCCTTGAAGCCACCGAAGAAGAACCCCAAGGGGATGATAGCGAAATTATTTCCCAACTGAATGCCATGGCTGAAGGTAATGCTGCCCCGACTGCGGCGTCTCCTGTTGAGGAAGCTCCTAAAGTTGAGGAGCCAGTAGAACAAGAAATAACCTCTTCATTAGGCAGTGTTCCTGGTGAGGTTAGTCTTGAAGAACTCGAAGCTGCTTTCCAGGCCGCACCAGGCCCCGATGATGAAGATGATGCTCCTGCAGCAGAAAATAAAGATGAAAACGCTGCAGAAACATTGCTTGATAAATTGGGTGGACCAGAAGCAATTAATGTGGTTGTTCACTTGTTCTTTAATCGCCTGAAAGGTGAAGCCACCTTAAAATCTGCGCTATCGAATGTTGATTTAAAAGAAGATAAGGCACAAGTCGAAGCTTTCTTCGTGAATGCTTTCAGTGGTGAAGGTTCTACGGATGGTGCTGAAACGGCATTTACTGGCTTGGTTAAAGCGGGATTGAATGCTGATCAGTTTGCAGCATCTGTAACCGCTTTGAAGTCCGTAATGGAAGAAGTAGGCACAGCTCAGCATATTATCGATGAAGTGGGCTTTTTCTACGAATCTCTCGCTGAAAAAATTGTGACTAAAACAGCAAAAGCCGAAGAGCCGAAAAAAGAAAAAGCTGCAGCAACAAAAACAAATGACACCCCGGTTTCCAACCAAAGCATTCGCGTGAATGTCAATGTGCTGGAGGACTTGATGACCATGGTGTCTGAACTGGTTCTGACCCGTAATCAGCTAATGCAGATTGCCCGCAGAAGCGGTGATTCAGAATTTACAGTACCGCTGCAAAGCCTCAGCCAATGTACAACTGAACTGCAGGAAGGGGTGATGAAAACCCGTATGCAGCCGATTGGTAATGCCTGGGCGAAATTACCACGTATTGTGCGTGACCTGCAGATGGAACTGGGTAAGAAAATTGACCTGCAGATGTTGGGTGCTGATACGGAACTGGATCGTCAGGTTCTGGAACTGATCAAAGACCCATTGACCCATATGGTTCGTAACTCTGCTGACCATGGTATCGAAATGCCGGATACCCGTGCGGCGAATGGCAAAAAAGAGATGGGCACCATTCGTCTGAACGCCTTCCATGAAGGTGGTCATATCATTATCGAGATTAATGATGATGGTGCAGGCCTGCCGGTTGAAAAACTGAAAGCTAAAGCTCTTAAAAACGAAATCTGTACAGAAGAAGAACTGGCAGAAATGTCAGATCATCAAATCCAGAAATTCATTTTCCATGCCGGTTTCTCAACCGCAGAAAAAGTGACCAGCGTTTCCGGTCGTGGCGTGGGTATGGATGTGGTGCGCAGTAACATCGAGAAAATCGGTGGTACAGTTGATCTGAAATCCGTAGAAGGCAAGGGCACAACCTTCAGCATTAAAATCCCGCTGACCCTGGCAATTGTCTCTGCCTTGATCGTTTCCTGTAAAGAAGAGCGTTTTGCGGTTCCGCAAATCAGCGTTCTGGAACTGGTTCGGGCGTCTGACGATTCAGAACACAGCATTGAATATATTAATGATACGCCGGTGTTGCGCTTGCGTGATCGTTTGCTGCCGCTGGTTTATCTGGAAAAAATCCTCGGGTTTGGTTCCGACGAAGAAGAAGACAAACGCGAAGCCTTTGTGATTGTTACACAAGTTGGCACCTTCACATTCGGTATTGTGGTCGATCAGGTTTATGACACAGAAGAAATTGTTGTGAAACCTGTGGCGCCAATTCTGCGTGATCTGTCGATTTATTCCGGGAATACAATCCTGGGCGATGGCAGTGTGATCATGATTTTAGATCCGAACGGCATTGCGTCTGAAACCAGCAACTCCCTGACGGACGTTTCAGATCATAAAGTTGATGATCAGGATATGGATATGGCCAGAAGAATGAATAACGAAAAAGAAGCCATTCTGTTGTTCCAGGCCGGTGAAGATGGTGCACAACGTGCAGTTCCATTGTCTCTGGTAGCACGCCTGGAAGAAATTGATGTGGCAGAAATCGAAACATCTGATGGCAAACCGGTTGTTCAATATCGTGGTGCCTTGATGCCGCTGATTAAGCTGAACAATGATTATGATCTGAAAACAGAAGGTCGCCAGCCGGTACTAGTCTTTGCAGACGGGGATCGCAGCATGGGTTTGGCCGTGGATCAGATTGTCGATATTCTGGAAGACAGCATCAACATTGAATTGTCTTCTGAAATCAAAGGTCAAATCGGGACTTCCGTGATTAACGGTAAAGCAACCGAAGTGATTGATGTGGCTTATTATATTGAAAAAGCGTTCGGTTCACTTGGTAATTCCATTTCTGGGGCAGAAGAGGGTAGCGCAAATCAAAAATCAAATATCCTTTTGGTCGATGACAGCACATTCTTCCTGAATATGATGCGCCCACTACTTAATGCTGCCGGATATAACGTAACAGTGGTCAGCAATGCTGAAGAAGCGCTGATGTTGCGTGAAAATGGTTATGACTTTGACCTAATCGTCAGTGACATTGAAATGCCTGAAATGGATGGCTTCAGCTTTGTTGAGAAAATCCGCGAAGAAGGTGCATGGCAGTCCAAGCCGGTTCTGGCTTTGTCCTCTCATGCAGACCCACAATCATTTGAACGTGGTCGTGATGTTGGCTTTACGGACTTTGTGGCCAAAGCCGATCGTGATTTGTTGTTAGAAACCATCAACGAACAAATCGGTTCGAAACACAAGAATTTTGCAGCGTAATCGGTCAAGCTAAGAAGGACATATAATGCAAACGAAAAACAACGATTTTGTAACAATCCATCTGGCCGGCCAACTGTGTGGCATCCCGGTTTTATCGGTTCATGATGTATTGTCATCACAAAAAATTACCTCAATTCCTCTATCACCGCCTGCGGTGGCCGGGGTATTGAATCTGCGCGGGCGTATTGTAACCGCCATTGATCTCAGAACCCGTCTGGGATTGGAAGCGCGCGAAGAAGATGTTGAGAGCATGAGTGTCGTTATCGAACACGAAGGCGAACCTTACAGTTTGCTGATCGATAAGGTTGGTGATGTTCTCTCATTCCCGGATGAAGTTTTTGAACGTAATCCGGTCACACTTGATCCATGTTGGCAGGAAGTATCCAGCGGCATCATTCGCCTTGACGGTGAATTGTTGGTGATTTTGGATGTGGAAAAGCTGGTTAATTTCGGATCTTCGTTTGGGGCTGCAGCTTAACGGTGTGGTTAAGCTCAGTAGATTTTCTGGAGTGTATAAAAAATGAAATCTTGCCTAGTAGTAGATGATTCAAAAGTCATCCGTAAAGTAGCCAGAAGAATTCTGGAAGAATTAAATTTCGACATCGAAGAAGCTGTCGATGGTCAGGATGCGTTAAATTCCTGTAACCGCGATATGCCTGATGTGGTGTTGCTGGATTGGAATATGCCCGTGATGAACGGTCTGGATTTCCTGAAAGCGCTTCGTCAGACCAATGGTGGCGATGAACCTGTGGTGGTGTTCTGTACAACGGAAAATGATATGTCGCACATCAGTGCTGCCATTTCTGCCGGTGCAGATGAATACATCATGAAACCGTTTGATCGGGAAATCATTGAATCTAAATTCTCACAGGTAGGACTGCTCTAAAGTGACACTGAATTCGGCACAAATAGACGGCAATACATCACGTAATAATGCCGCATCTCGATCATACACAGGCCCATACCGGGTCATGGTGGTCGATGATTCTGCGATTATACGTGGTCTGACAGCCAAATGGTTAGACGAAGAACCCTCCATCAAGGTGGTGAACACGTCAAGTAATGGTGAAATGGCTGTAAAAGCGTTGGCAGCATATGATCCGGAAGTTGTTGTTCTGGATATTGAAATGCCTGTGATGGATGGCATGACCGCATTGCCGAAAATACTGGCATTTAATCCCAATATTCAGGTGTTGATGGCATCCACGCTGACAAAGCGTAATGCGGAAGTCAGCCTGCGTGCCCTGACACTGGGCGCGGTTGATTATGTCAGCAAACCTGAAACTAACCGGGAAGTGACCACTTCGGTCAGTTATCAGGATGAATTAATCGGCAAGGTGGTTAACCTGGCCGCTGCCAACAGACGCAAACACGGTGGTGAAGTTTTTGAGGCAAAAGACACAACCGTTGCGGCAGGTCTGGCCCCGGCAAAATCTTCTGGTGCAGTTAATCTGGCCCCCAGAAAATCAACAGCCCGTCCCGATGTTGTGGCCGTTGGCAGTTCAACAGGCGGCCCACAGGCTCTGCTGAAGTTCTTCAATGATGTAAAAGATTACAGTGTGCCCTTTTTTGTCACACAGCATATGCCCGCCAAATTCACGAAAATTCTGGCGGATAATCTGACCCGTGCAGCGGGTATTGATTGTAAAGAAGCCGAAGATGGTGATGTCGTGGCTCCAGGGAAAGTATTCCTGGCCCCGGGTGATTATCACATGCTGGTGGTGCGCGATGG
>Ga0207422_1005024_pt1 | contig 10025 bp, 9 predicted proteins | sample MarCyaLeptolynsp_FD_187757 | JGI IMG/M metagenome (GOLD analysis project Ga0207422, IMG submission 187757) | Marine cyanobacterial communities from Panama - species 1 Leptolyngbya sp. (SPAdes) | ecosystem: Environmental > Aquatic > Marine > Unclassified | place: Panama: Panama City | collected... | reverse complement strand
CCCCGGCCAGCGCGGTGCCGTACGTCGCGATCGAGGCGATCGCGAAGTAGTACAGCAGGCCCACGTCGATGTGGGCGATCTGCATCGGCGTGCCGCCGCGTCCGTCGGCGCACTGGTCGACGTCGGCTTGGGTCAGCACGTCGAAAAGGCCGTCGTAGCAGAGCGCATCCCCGAACGGCATGATGGCGAACACCAGCAGCGCGGGAATGAGGCCGAACAGCGGGGCCAGGGTGTACAGGGCCCGGTGCGCCCGCTTGGGGATGAAGTCCTCCTTGAAGAGCATCTTCACCCCGTCTGCGACGAAGTGCGGGATGCCCCACAGTCGCAGCTGGATCTTCTTGGTCAGCGGGATGGCGGCCATGTTCGGCCCCAACCGGTCCTGCATCATTGCGCTCTGCTTGCGCTCGAGCCACGTCAGCAGCGACGCGAGCGGCATGATGAACGCCAGCACGAGCAGCACGATCTTGAGCAGCGACGGGATCAGGTACTGCGTGTACCAGGGCGGATCCGCGAACGTGATCGGCACGCTCTGGGTGAACGGGTCGAACTTGTCGAGCGGCTCGTTGACGGTGAACGACAGCTTGGCCGTGCCGGTGCGAAACTCGTCCTCGGCAATCTCTTCGGCGGCCTCGGCCTCGGCGGCGACCGCCGAGCGATGCTCACCGGGCCCGAGGAAGTCCTTGACCTCGGCCCGCAGGCGCAGCTTGACGCTGGCGCCCTGCGGCATCGCGGTGCTCGAGACGTCGTCGAGAATCGTGAATGACTGCCAGTCCGGACCCTCGATCCGGAAGTCGCCCACGAACATGTCGTGGTCGCGATCGTTGACGATCGTGACCTCGATTTCGCCCGTCTTGGGGTGAAAGATGACTTTGCCGGGCTCGGTGCGGACTTCGAGCTTGCCGTCCACGGAGGACGCGGTGTCCTCCCCGACGCAGCCGCCCGAGGGCAGCAGCGCGAACAGGGCGATGGCGAAGATTGCGAGGTAGCGAAACAGTCGCGACGGCATCGGTTCAACCCCTCGAGTGCGCCCAGCGAAGCAGGGTGGGGCGCGCGGGTTTCTTGTCTTCGGATAGGTGCAGCAGCGAGCGGTGCTCGTGTTGCTCGGCGAGCACACGGGTCCGCTCGCGGGCGCTGGCGACGTTGCGGCGCCCCAGAGCGACGAGCAGGTCACCGACGAGGTCGGCGCGATGCTTGCGGTCGCCCTCGGCCCGCCACGCCGGTTGAATCATGCGGAGCTTGCCCTGCCGGTTGGTGTACGAGCCGAGCACTTCGGCCCAGCTGGCGGCCGGCAAGATGATCTTGCACGCGTCGGCGAGCGGCGTGTGGCGGTCGGCGAGGCACACCGAGGTGACCCCGCGCAGGCCTCCGAGCGAGACCTCCGACAGCTCTCCGCTGTCGTCGAGAACGATGACGGCCTGGTAGGCACGGCCCGCGAGCTCGAGCGCCAGCTCCCCCTCGTGCTTGGTCACGTCACCGGCCGCGACGTGGGCTCCGGCGGTGTTGGGGTTCTTGTCGACGTCCTTGAGGATTTCGTCGCCCTTGCCCGGCGGCCGTCCCAGCACGAAGCGCTCCGCTTCGAGCAGCTCGGCCAGCTCGGCCAGCGCCAGGTTGGCTTCATTGGTGGCGGTCGACGAGAACACGACGGCGACCTTCTTGCCGCGCAGACGGTCGGCCGTGATCGCGATGGCGTCCGGCAGCGGGACCTCGTGACCGTCGACGATCGCGTAGCGAACGCGCGTCTGTGGGTCGAGCTCCTTGTAGGTCAGCCGCCCTTCGTCGCACATCCAGTGGCCGTTGACCTCCTCGTCCTCGCGCGGGACGAGGCGGTAGGCCTGCTCGTGCTTGGTGTGCAGCTCGACCGCGCAGCCCGTCGCGCAGCCGGTGCACGTGGTGTCGGTCTTGGACAGCTCCCAGGCCCGAATCGCGAATCGGAAGTCCTTGGAGGTCAGCGCGCCGACCGGGCAGATGTCGACGGTGTTGACGGAGTAGTCGTTGTCGAGCCGGTGCCCGGGGTGCACGTCGATGATCTCGTGGTCACCCCGGAAGGTCATCGTCAGCTCGGAGGTCTTGGGAATCTCCTCGCAGAAGCGGATGCACCGGCTGCACAGGATGCAGCGCTCCGCGTCGAGCACGATGTCGCGCCCGATGTCCTTGTGCTTGGGCTTGCGAACCTTGACCACGTCCACGCGCGTGAGCTGGGCGTCGTGGTCCATGTAGTGCCGCTGGAGCTTGCACTCGCCGGCCTTGTCGCAGATCGGGCAGTCGATCGGGTGATTTTTGAGCGTGAACTCCAGCATCTCCTGCCGGGCCTTGAGGACCTCGGGGGAGTTGGTGTGCACCACCATGCCCTCGCGCACCTCGACCTGACACGACGGCTGCAGCTTGCCCATCTTCTCGATCTGCACCAGGCACTGCCGACAGCTCGCCGCGATCGTCAGGCCGGGGTGGTAGCAGAAGTGGCAGATGTCCTTGTCGATCAGCTTTGCGGCCTCGAGCACGTTGGTGCCGGCCCGCACCGTGATGTCTTCCCCATCGATGTTGAGGGTGACGGTGTCCTCACCTTCGACGGGGTCGGCGGTGAGGTTCGGCGCGTGAGGAGCCGGGTGGGACTCGGGGTTGGGATCGTTGGCCATGGCGAGCGAGTGACGGACGAGCGAAAGGCAGACGAGCGTCGGTCGAGATGAAAGAGACGAGGGCTAGCGGTCGCACTCTCCGCCGATCATGTTGATCGAGCCGAAGATGGGAACGACGTCGGCGATGTTGGCCCCGACGATCAGCTGGCGCAGCGCCGCAGTCGTGTAAAAGCACGGTGGGCGGCAGCGGCACTTGTAGGGGCGGCCCGAGCCGTCGGACACGACGTAGAAGCCGAGCTCCCCGTTGCCCCCCTCGGTGTAGCTGTACGCCTCGCCGGGCGGCACCTGGACGCCGTCCATGATGAGCTTGAAGTGGGCGATCATGCCCTCGATCGAGTTGTAGACCTCGCGCTTGACCGGTAGCGCGATGATCGGGTCGTCGATGATCACGGGGCCCGGCGGGATCTGAACGAGCGCCTGCTCGATGATCCGCATGCTCTGCTCCATCTCCTCCATGCGGACGAGGTAGCGGGCGAGGTTGTCGCCGCCATCGGACACCACGACGTCGAAGTCGAAGTGGTCGTAGACCGAGTAGGGATGGTCGCGGCGAATGTCGTACTCGACGCCGCACGCCCGCAGACACGGGCCGGTGATGCCGTATGAGATGGCGTCGGCGGCCGAGATGGTCCCGACGTTCTGCATGCGGTCGAGGAAGATCCGGTTGCGCTCGACGAGCGCCCGGATGTCGTCGATGTACCCGCGAATCTTCGCGAGCTTGACCTTGCACTTTTCCTCGAAGTCGTCGGTGAGGTCCCACGCCACGCCGCCGATGCGGCAGTACGAGTGGGTGAGGCGAGCGCCCGAGACGTCCTCGAGCAGCTCCCAGACGTGCTCACGGCTGCGGTTGCCGTAAAAGAACGTGGTCAGCCCGCCGAGCTCGGCCAGCGACGCGGTGATGCACGTGAGGTGGTCGCTGATGCGCGCCAGCTCGCCCGTGATCACGCGAATGTACTCGGCGCGCTCGGGGATGTCCGACGTGATGCCGAGGAGCTTTTCCACCGCCATCGCGAAGCCCACGTTGTTGAGCATCGGCGAGACGTAGTTGAGCCGGTCGACGTAGGGGAAAATCTGCGACCACGTGGAGCTCTCGCACTCCTTCTCGAAGCCCCGGTGCAGGTAGCCAACCTGGACGTCGGCGTCGGTGATCGTCTCGCCGTCGATGCGCAAGACGACGCGCACGGTGCCGTGCATCGCCGGGTGCGACGGCCCCATGTTGACGATGACCTCTTCGGTGGGCAGCCGCTCGGCTTCTTCGGCGAAGGCCTGCAGCGACGGCGAGAGGGCGATTTCTCCCGCCTGCCGGCCCTTGTGGTCGTAGGTGTCGGCGAGGTCGGTCGCGATCGGTCGGGCGCTCTTGGTTGCCATGACGCTCGTCCTTTCTATTCGACGCGGCGGTCGTGGCTGTGCTCGAGCAGCCGGGTGGTGAGGTCGTCGGTGGGCGTGGCATCCGGACGCCGGATGAGCGGCTGCCGACCGTTCTGCGGGTAGTCCTTGCGCAGCGGGTGACCCACGAACTCGTCGTACATCAGGATGCGGCGCAGGTCGGGGTGACCCTCGAAGCGAATGCCGTACAGGTCCCACGCCTCGCGCTCGCTCCAGTTGGCCGCGACCCACAGGTCGCACGCCGAAGCGATTTTCGGGTCGTCGTCGGGCACGCCGACTTTGAGGCGCAGGCGATGCTTATGCTGGATGCTGTACAGGTGGTAGACGACCTCGAAGCGCGGGTCGGTCCCCATCCAGTCGACGACGGTGAGGTCGGTCAGCATGGAGAAGTCGAGCTCGGGGTCGTCCTTGCAAAGCTCGAGCACGTCGTGGATCCGGTCGCGGTCGACCAGCGCCATCTCGTCGCCGAGGTAGCTCGCCGTCTCGAGGATGCCGTCGGCCTTGCCGGCGAGAATGTCGAGGGCTTTCTTGGACATCAGATGACCTTTCCGTCCTTGGGCATCCGCTCGTCCCGGGACAGACCCATGCTCGTGCCGTCCTGGTGAACGGGCAGGCGCCGCCGGTCCTTCGGGGTGAAGGCGGCCGTGGCACCAATCTCGACCTGCGCGTGCCCGCGGTGGTCTTGAATCTTGCGCTGCAGCGCCATCAAGCCGTCGAGCACCTGCTCGGGGCGCGGCGGGCAGCCGGGCACGTAGACGTCCACAGGAATGACCTGATCGGCCCCCGGCATGACGGTGTAGTTCTGATAGAAGCCGCCGGTGCTCGCGCACACGCCAAACGCCATCACCCACTTGGGGTCGATCATCTGGTCGTACACACGGCGCAGGACCGGCGCCTGGCGCTCGGTGATCGTGCCGATGACGATGAGCAGGTCCGCCTGGCGCGGCGAGAAGCGCGGGAACTCGGCGCCGAACCGCGCGATGTCGTAGCGCGGTCCCATCGTCGACATGAACTCCATGGCGCAGCACGCCGTGGCGAACGGGTAGGTGAACAGGCTGTACTTCTGCGCCCAGTTCACCGCCGCCTGAAGCGTCGTGGGGACGTATTGGTTGTCGCTGGCCATTTTCCGCTCTCCTTGACTCTTCCGTATGGGATCGGACGTCGCTCAAAGCTACCCGACGATGACGCTACGTCACCTCAGGCCCAGTCCAGCGCGCGCTTCCGCCAAATGTAGGCGAGTCCGACGACGAGAGTGCCCAGGAAGATGAGCATCTCGACGAGGCCGAACATCGTCGACTGGCCGGTGCAAATCCCGTCGACGACGGGCGCCGTGCACGACAGCTCCCGGAACAGCGAAGCCCACGGGTAGAGGAACGCGACCTCGATGTCGAAGACCAGGAAGAGGATGGCGACCTGGTAGAACTTCACCGAGAACTTCACGCGTGGAGAGCCGATCGGCTCACTTCCACACTCGAAGGGCTCGTCCTTGATCACCGAGGTGCGCTTGGGCCCGAGCACCATGGTCAGGCCCATCATCACGCCGCCGAAGACGAGGGCGAACAGGATGAACATCAGCGCGGGAATGTACGTTTCCGGCATCGGACGGCCCGCTTACTATCATGGTCCGTCAGGCCGTGCGAGCGCCCCCGCGTGGGGATTGCACGGGCTTTGGTCGCGTTGGTCGCGATCTCCGGGCGACGGCAGGACGGCGCGCGGACCCTCTCAGGGCCCGCCCTCCATCGCCATCTCGAACACCTCGACTTCGTCCCCGTCCTTGGCCATCAACAGGACGGACAACGGTCGCTCGCCGCGGTACGACCGGAACTCGCTGTGGATCGCTCGCGCGGCCTCCTCCGCCGGAATGCCGGTGTCGAAGGCACCCATCAGCGGGACCGCAAGCGACGACAGTCCCTTGGTCTGACACACGATCAGCACAGCGGCCGCCGCGCGAAGGACGTCCTCGACCAGCACGCGCCCTCCGGGCTCGTCCGTGTCCGGGGCGTGGATCAGGTGCCGGGCCTTCATGCGGCCGGCATCGGTGACCAGAGCGGCGCCCACGGCGAGCGGGGCGTGCTGCATCGCCTTTTCCTCGACGTGCGGCCCGGCCAGCTCCTTGAGCTTGCTCGCCGGGTAGCGCGACATGATCCCCTTGGAGTTCGTCGGGCAGACGAACGCGTCCACATCGACCTCCTCCCAGGGATCGGTGCAGATCTGGATCGTGATGTGCTCGGTGGTATCGACCGCCACGCGCCGGTTCTTAGCCGCAAACCCGCCCGAGCGGAAGTCGTGATCCGTCGCGACAATCAGTTGTTGAAGAAGGACTCGAGCTGCTCCTCGATGTCCTTCTCCGGCGTCTCGCGGGCGACCGCGAGTTCACGCACGAGCAGGTCCCGCGCGGTGCGCAGCATCTGACGCTCACCGTGGGAGAGCTGCTTGTGGGCCTTGAGCACCGAAAGGTCGCGGTAGACCTCGGCGACCTCGAACAGCGAGCCGGTCCGGATCTTCTCCATGAAGCCGCGGTACCGCCGGTTCCAAGTCTGGCGATCGAACGGGACCTCGTGGTCCTGCAGCAGCTCGTAGAGCTCGTCGATCTCGGCCGTATCGGCCAGCCTGCGCATGCCGTTCTCCTCGGCCTTGTGGACCGGGACGCTGATCTTGAGCCCGGTGCCCAGGACCTGCAGGTGATAGAACGGAATCGACTGGTCCCCGATGGTCTTCGTTTCGACGCCGACCACGTTCGCCACGCCGTGCGCGGGGTAGACGGTCTTGTCACCGGGGTTGAAGTTGGGTTGCATGGGCGGTTCCTCCGTAGGGTGGGGGGAGGTTGGTGCAGACCCCAGTTGCCTTGCGGCGGTCCCGACGGGGTCGTTCTGCCCTGCCCGCGAAGCAATGTACGTGCCCCTCACACTCACAGCGTTTCCCGTGGAATTACTGAGGGTGCGTTGTGTGCGCGGGTGGCTACAAGTGCGGCCACCTTGGGCAAGTGGCCACAACAGTTGCCAGCGGCGGGGGATCTCTTCGGCCGCGCGCTACTGGAGCGACAGAATCCGCCAGCCCTGCGGGGTCTGCTCGAGGACCATGGTGCGCTGCGGCTCGTAGTGCAGCGCCGCCCGCTTGAGATCGCTGGACAGCTCGAGCGCGCCCGGCGTCTCCAGAGCGTCTTCGAGCGCCTTGGCCCGCGCTTCCCAATCTTCGTCCAGCCGCGCCGCGAGGTCGTCGGCGAGCAGCCCGCGAATCTCCTCGAGGTCGGCGGTGCGCACGGCCGTGATGAACGAGCGGATCGCCTCCGCCGGCGTCGCCGCGCGGGCACGGCCCGGCAGTCCCGAGGCCACGACGTAGCGACCGCTCACCTCCGTCCACGTCAGCACGCGTCCGCCCTCGTGCACGGTCGTCCCGCTGCGTGTCGCACCTTGCTGGTCCGCCGGCAGCGACTCCGCCGCCTCGATCGTGGCTTCGCGCTCCTCCGCGTTTTCGTTCCACCGCTTCTCGAATGCCTCGTACGGCGTGGCGGCGCGGGTCTGTGGCGAGAGCAACGCGTAGGCCGCTCGGGCATCGCCGGCCTGCAGTGCCGCGACGTGGGCATCGCGAAGCTTCTCGGGTGACGTTGCACCGCGGCCCTGCTTGCGGCAGCCCGAGGCCATCGCGAGTCCGAGCACGCAGCCGACGACCAGCCAGCGGGTCTTCATGCGTCTGGCCCCTGTCGCTTGTTGAACACGGTGTCGCACTGAAACTCCGGGAGCGTGTCCGGGTAGTCGATCGTGTAGTGCAAGCCGCGGCTCTCCTTGCGGCGCCGCGCACACTCGATGATGAGATGGCCGACCAAGGCGAGGTTGCGCAACTCGAGGGCCTCGCGAGTGACCAGGAAGCGCCAGTAGTACTCGTGAATCTCGTCGCGCAGCAGCACGATCCGACGCAGCGCGCGATCGAGGCGCTTGTCGCTGCGTACGATGCCGACGAAGTTCCACATCAGCGCGCGGACTTCTTCCCAGTTGGCGCTGACCATGAACGCCTCGTCCGAGTGCACCGCGTCACCGATGTTCCAGGCGTCCACGCGCGTCGGGGGCTCGCGCGAGTAGTCGTCGCACACCGCCGCGGCCCCGTCGGCGAGCGCCATCGCCTCGAGCAGGCTGTTGGACGCCAGGCGACACGCGCCGTGCATGCCGCTCATCGAGACCTCGCCGATCGCGAGCAGGCCGGGCACGTCGGTTCGTCCCATCACGTCGACCTCGACCCCGCCGCACATGTAGTGGGCGGCCGGCACGACGGGCAGCGGCTCGGTTCGCATGTCGATGCCGAGCTCGAGGCAGCGCCGGAAGATCGCGGGAAAGCGCTCCTCGACGCGCTTGGCGTCCAGGTGGGTCGCGTCGAGCATCACGCAGGGCTCGCCCGATCGCTTGAGCTCGGCGTCGATCTCTCGCGCCACCACGTCGCGCGGGGCCAGGCTGCCCATCGGGTGGCGATCTTTCATGAGGTCGGCGCCCGCCTTGGTTCGCAAGATCGCTCCCTCGCCGCGCACCGCCTCGCTCACCAGGAAGCTCTTGGCGTCCGGATGAAACAGGCAAGTGGGGTGGAACTGCATGAACTCGAGGTTGGCCACCGTCGCGCCGATCCGATACGCGATGGCGACCCCATCGGCGGTCGCGACGTCCGGGTTGGAGGTGTAGCGGTAGACCTTGCCGCCGCCGCCCGACGCGAGCACGGTGACCGGTGCGACCCAGGCCTCGACGCGTCCCGAGGGCATCAGGGCGTAGCACCCGAAGCATCCGCGCGTGCCGTCGACCTTGGTGAACGACAGCAGATCGACCACCATCGTGTGGTCGATGAGCGTGATGTTGGGGTGGGCGGCGACGCGCTCGAGCAGGGCCCGCACCATCTCCGCGCCGGTCGTGTCGGCGTGGTGCACCACCCGGTTGTGGGTGTGCCCGCCTTCGCGGCCCAGGGCGAACTTCTCCGGATCGCTGTCGTTGCGATCGAACTGCACGCCGTAGTCGTCGGCGAGCCGGCGCACGAGCTTGGGCCCGAGCTCGACCGCGCGCTGCACCATGTCTTGGCGGCACAGGCCTGCGCCCACGCGCAGGGTGTCGGCGATGTGGGAGTCCAGCGAGTCCTGACCGTCGAACACGGCCGAGACGCCGCCCTGCGCCCACCGCGTGTTGGACGACTCCGGCGCCGTCTTGGTCAAAATGACGACCGGACCGCGGTCTGCGACCTGCAGGGCGAAGTACATCCCGGCCAATCCGCTCCCGATCACCAGGGTGCGACAGCGGTGCACGGTGGAGTCGTCGGGCATTGGCGCGGCGGAGCGTAGCACCCCGTTGTCGACCTTTTGGTCCCCGCCGCGGCGGGCGGGTAGACTGGCTGGGTGAGCGCGCAGCGCACCGCCGGCCGGGTCGGTTGGTCCGGTTGGTCCGGTTTGTCCGGTTGGTCCGGTTGGTCCGGTTGGGCGACCGTGGCGGCGATCGCCGCCCTGGGCCTGTCGACCCCGGCTCCCGCCGCTCCGCCCTCGGGCGGTGGATCGGGCCGCAACAACTACTACGCGTACACCGACGACGCCGGCGTCATGCACATCACCAACGTGCCCCAGCGCGAGCGGGGCGCGTGGAAGCTCTACAAGAGCCTGGAGGGCAGCGCCGGCCCTCGGCCGTCGGCGGGCCAAGCTCCCAAAGCAGGACGACGGCGCCCGGTATCCCTTTCGTCCGAACGGCTGCACCGCTTCGACTCGTTCATTCGGGGCGCCGCGCAGCGCTACCAGCTGCCCGAGTCGCTCATTCGGGCGGTGATCCACACCGAGTCCAACTACTATTCGGGGGCCGTGTCGCGCGCGGGGGCGATGGGCTTGATGCAGCTCATGCCGCGCACCGCGAAGGGACTGGGCGTGACCGACGCGTTCGATCCCCGGCAGAACGTCTACGGCGGCAGCCGCTACCTCAGGCTGCTCGCCAATCGCTACAACGGCGACATGACTCGCCAGGAACACATTGACGCGCTCGAGAAAGACTGGGAATCCAA
>Ga0207422_1005023_pt1 | contig 10025 bp, 6 predicted proteins | sample MarCyaLeptolynsp_FD_187757 | JGI IMG/M metagenome (GOLD analysis project Ga0207422, IMG submission 187757) | Marine cyanobacterial communities from Panama - species 1 Leptolyngbya sp. (SPAdes) | ecosystem: Environmental > Aquatic > Marine > Unclassified | place: Panama: Panama City | collected... | reverse complement strand
CTTCCTATATTTCCAGAAACAGCAATCGTACGGACCCTTTACTAGGCTTATTCCTGACCTATCTGGGTATCGCTTTTATGATATGTCTGGTCATGTGGTTTATGGCGGAAAGGGTTTTGCATGGGAAAGAAGAACTCTATGATAAGTATCACCGCCTGAGAGATTTCTATTGGCTCTTTTTGATTTTTATCTTTCCCCTACCCTATGCTTTCCTCTATTTCTACCTGAAAAGAAAGCTTAATAGGCTAAGAACCCAACCAAGATACAGCCGGGAGACTGGGGCGCCTTTATTTTTATTATCAGAAGAAGAGGAAGATCCTTATCTAAAGAATGGACAGATTACAGAAGAAGAAATCGGATCGGTAGATTATGATGTTTGGGTCAGTGAGGACAAAGAGGAGTTTTTGATTTTGCGCTATAAAGCCAGAATTACCAAGTACAAGAAATGCCCCAAATGCGGATATCTTACCTATTATCATGCACATACCCGCACCATTAGTTCTCCTACCTATTACTCTACAGGTAAAAAGGAGATCGTCCATAAATGCAAAAGCTGTACCTATAGAAAGCGAAGGACAGCGACCATTCCGAAACTGGTGAAATCAAGCTCTTCTTCGGGTAGCTCCTGGAGCAGCGGAGGCTCATCATTCGGAGGGAGTAGTTCCTTTGGGGGCGGGTCATCTGGAGGTGGGGGCGCTGGAGTAAGTTGGTAGTTTTGTTGAAATATTATTTTTCGAAAATTTACGCAGGGATTAAACAAATCTCCCATAAAATCCTGATCTTAGGGAAACAACCTACCTAAAGATCATGAAAGCTACTCATTCTTATCTCCTCCTTTTATGTCTGCTATTGCTGTTTAGTAGCTGCAGAGATGGATTGATTCTTCCCGGCAATCAAAATAAAGTACTCGAAGTTGATGGCTTCTATCCAGGTCTGGATATAACCAAAATTTTTGGACAGGATCACATAATCGTCTTACAAGAAGGCTACAGTCGAGACGGGAAAAGGCCCATTCACATTTTTAATACAGAGACCGAAAAGCGTGTAAAAACACTTACAGATCTTTACGGACGTTTGATATCGGTCCAGAATGGGAGAATATATGTATTAGGTTCTGAATACAATGAAAATATTGGACCAGAGCAGCAGGACATTGTCCTTAAGATATTTAATCTTGATGGCGAATTGATACAGAATTTTAACAAAGAAAATACTTGTATCGAAAATAAATACCGAGTTAACTTTGATCTGGTAGCAGATGTGGATGTAAATGGACAAGTATGGTTTCGCGTAAATAGTAGGGCTCCTGTTATTAACAATGAAGGAATCCTTCAGTTTGATCCTATTAACAATACTTGCAAAATCTGGAATTCGGATAATTCCAACCTATCCAATAATGCAATTACTAAGCTGGTCATCCATGAAGATAAAGTGTACGTCCTTTGCCCATTGGTAGCAACGGAAAATCATGAACTATTTCTTTTTGAGAATGGCGAATTTAAATCATTGCTCCTGACAGCCCCAATTTCAGGAAGTTTTTATGGTCCGTGGGTTGATCAGCTAGGCAATCTTATTTATGGTCGCGGTTCTTCAATAGGAACAGTTTTAACTGAGCTAAATGGAGAAAATAAAAATCTGGGAATTGAACAACCTTTTACTTTGTATCCTAGGTACTATATGGGCCCGAGGGGGAATGAATATGTAGGAGGAACCCATGAAATATCCGTTCCTTATCCCGGCTATTCCCCTACCTTAAATCCTACCACCTATTTATCCAAAAATGGAAAAGTCTATGCAAGTTGGGATCATGAGGATAATCCTTTTTATGGAAAGGATCAGATTTATATAAACGGTATGTATGTAAATCCCAATAAAAGCTCAAGCTTATGGGTCGCAAATGGTCGAGAAGGACATAGACTAGGCGGCTTGGTAAAAATTACATTCTAAGGAATCCCTATTTAAAGTACACCTCTGTAGCCCCATTGCCGTATTTGTGGATATCTGCCGGTCCGAAGTTTTTGACGTGTGAGTTCTCCTTTAGTATACTAACAACCGCTTTTCGCAGCTTACCTTCTCCTATGCCATGAATAAAGACCACACGCTCATAGTTTTGTACCAAAGCGTCCGATAGGGTCTTATGAACTTCAGCTAGTTGAGATTGGAGAATATCTGCGGAGCTGCTTTGGTAGGGATTGATGCCTAAAGCCTCTGCATGCAGATCCACTTCTATATGTTGTCTTTGGGGCTTGGGAGTTTCCTGTTCCCTCACCCGGATAAATTCGTGCTTACTGATCGCCTCTACATCCAATTGCTGTTTATCTTCTCTTAAAGAGTAGACCCAGGCCTTTTCTTCCAGAAAGTTGACTTGCTTTTGTTTCTGGCTAAAGCGGGCACGATTCCAACTGAGTTCAAAAGTATAAGGGGTATGTGGGTGGCCTTTTCCGACTTTGTATGCAAGTACCTGAATATAAAATGAGCGGGTTTTGCCTAACTCATCTCTGTCGAGAGCAATCACTTCTCTATAAGCTCCCCCTTCTATTTCCACTGCATCGAGCAAAAAGTACTGATTCCCTTGTCTTCTGTATAAGGTGATCAATTTATCCGTCAGCTCAGGATTGGCTATAAAAATTTTGTGAATTCCCTCTTCATCCTTACCTACTACCAGACTTAGATCCAGAATAGAAGCCCCTCTCAGCTGTGTCTTACTTTCTTCCTCAGCAGGCTCCTCTTCAATTGGAGTCCCCATATAACTTCTCTCTTTACTATCCACTGGTACCAATTCATCCACATGTACATCCAGGGGAAAGTCATCTCCCATGTCTACTTCCACATAATGCTTATCGATCAGGGCTGTAATCACTCCTTCTCCATTGGCATGCAACATCCGTACTCTTTGGCCGACTCTATATCTCATCTAGGTGTTTACTTTTCGATTTCAAATTCAGCTACAAAATTACTTATCTTGTATACTGTAAGCAATTCGTCTGCCCAGTATTTGGAATTAGTCTAAATTAAAACCAAAAACTACCGATCACACCATCAGGAATACCATTCGCGCAAGGATATTAACCGTTCGCGCACCCCATATGACCGTTCATGCAAGGAGTCGAATCTTTCTCTGATTAAAAGCGTTCATTTGTGTAAAGTTTTTAAGCAAAGAATTAGCACTAGATAAGTATGCTCAATTACAATCACATATCATGTATCAAATTGCGTCAGGCAGTTCAGCTTGAACCGCGCATGGCAGTAGATACAGGTAGTGATAGATTCGGGTGTGTGCATTGGCATATATGATGTCAGAAACATTGTTTCACATGCACCCGGAACCCAAAAAAGTTCCGGGTTTTTTATTTCCCGAATCTGTCCTCCGAAAACTACTGTAATCACAAAAAGCTGATTTTCAGACCAAAAAGACAGAAAATTTGCGAATTGTGAGCTGGGAGAGCTATGCCTTGAGCTTTGGGAGAACCAAAGGAAAACAGAAAAAAGTCTAGCAAGACTATTTCCAAACAAAGGTCCTGGCTCAGATCCTTTCCTGGCAGCAATTCGACAAGAGAAGTGCGTACTCTTTCCAGAGAAAATGGAAAAGTGCAGATGGGAGAGCTATGCGTACAATTGAGTAATAATATTGATTTAACACTTTTTTGTTATAATAAATCGTTCTTTATTAATTCATTGAGAGGTGTATTGTTGGAGAGTCTTGTGCCGGCTTGTGAGGAAAAGATCTTGCATCCGGACCGTGAAAACACAATGACCGGCACAGGCTCCTGACAAAAAAGAATTTTTGCATTTGCACAACCTTGAAATGCAGGCTTCGGCCTGCGTTAGAACCCAGATCAGCGGGATACCAGAAAGGTTCGACTCCTTTTGGGTTCTCATGGGAAGGAAGATCTGACAAAACACAAAGGAGGTGATCTAGCACAATCGAGTCAGAGGGAATATCCCTCATAGATCAAATCCTTCCCACAAAACAAGCATTATTAAATAACCATAAACCATGAAACGATTTCTTAAATATTTCCTTGCGCTGCTCTTTTACAACCGCTACAGACGATACAATATTCGGCACAAAAGGCGGTACAGGGAGCCAAATCCGGAACATTTTGGATACGATTGGTATCAATTTGGGGTCTGATTCTTACATAGAGAATACAAAGATTTGAGGCTTAGGCATGGCTTTTGTATTAAAAAGGAAGAGGGTACAATCTATTCTACTTCGCGCCTAACCTATGAATGACAGTATAGCTGTCTCCCCTGTGAATGTTCCTTGTTAATGGGAATACCCCTATCTGCGAAAGCAGTACCCTGGCAATTTTCTGCTCAACAGAAAATTTCGAAATCACAAAGGCGTCATGCCTGGACTTGTAGAATTTTATTCACCTAAATCCTTAAAAGCAATGCAGAAGATGCGAAATCTCATGCTATCTCCTCAAAAGGAGCAGGAAGTGATCGGCACCCTTACTTACAAAGGTAAGCTGGAAGCGATCAAATTGTACCTAGCGTACACTGGCTGCCGGCTTAAGGAAGCAAAGGTGGCAGTTGAAAAACTGGGACAAGACATTGAGCCAGGACAAGCAAGTTAAATATAATCGTAGCACGGATATGTTTACTCGCTAAGCAGCTTCACAGAACTAACAGCCTAGCGCCACCACTGGCTGTTAGTTCAAATTTCAATTGAACGTACGAGCGTGTTTGTGTTTAGGTGTGTTAGCGGGAGCTGACAGCCTAGATAGTGAAAAGTAAAACACTTTCCCTACACGCAATCATTTTTCACAAGCATCTGTGTTATGGTGTTTTAGTGTTGTGGTTAATCTACGATCAACTCTAACACATTAACACCCTAACACTCAAACACATTCCCGTCATGGACATGACAATAGAAACCGATCGATTATTCCTTCGGCCCCCAAAAGAGGGAGATGCCGAAAGCATGTACGAGCATTATGCCCGACATACGGAAGTAGCCAGGTTTTTGCCCTGGCCCGTTCACGAAGACGTCGGAGTTACGGAAACCTGGCTGAAAGACATGGAAGCGTCAAATGAAAAAGAAACAGGATTTCACGGGCTCCTTGTTCCCAAAAACTATGGGGAGGCCATTGGTGCCTTTTCTGCCCGTGAACATCCTTTTAAAGTCGATGTCGGCTACGCCATCGGTCCTGAATTCTGGGGGAAGGGCTATATGTCCGAAATTCTCCGCGCAGTTATCCATCACTACTTCACCTATACAGACAAAGTTAGAGTAGAAGCGATCTGCGACGTAGAAAATACCGGTTCTGCCCGGGTAATGGAAAAAGCGGGTATGACCCGTGAAGCTTTCCTGCCCCGTTATGGAACGGCCAGAAATATAGACCGTGGTCCTAGAGATATGTTCCTATATGGAATTATAAAAACTTAAAACGTGTTGGGGTGTTGGAGTGTTGGCGAATTAATTGTAAATCAACACCAACACTTCCGCACCCCCGCACACCAATACGTTAAAAAACCAAATGGCCAAGATAAAAAAAGTCCATCTGCTACGAGCAGGCTTCGAACCTGGAAAAGCCATGAAAGAAGCCCTCAAAGCCATGCAACACAGAAATTGGGCGAAGAAGAGCAGGGACGTAAAAATGGAAGTACTGGAAGATCTGCTGGATCATCCAGACAAATATGAAGAGGACGAAATCCTCGGACCCATCGTACTAGCCTTGACAGAAGATGAAAGAAGTACGATCATGAAACGCATTCCTCCTATGCGAAATGAAGGAGTATCCTGTAGCATTTACGGGAGAGAACATATAGACGAAGGAGCCGTTGACCAGATCAATGTAGCTGCCAAACTTCCGGTTGCTCGGGCTACCGCTCTGATGCCGGATGCTCATGTGGGCTATGGACTTCCTATCGGAGGAGTTTTGGCTACAGAAAATGCCATCATTCCCTATGCGGTGGGTGTTGACATTGGATGCCGTATGGCCCTGAGTATTTTTCCGTTAGGGGAAAAGCATTTACAGAGAAATGAGTATCAATACACCCAGGACCTCAAATCTCAGACCTGTTTTGGAGCGGGGAAAGGAGTTGATGATCCCTTTGATGATCCCATTTTAGAACGCTCGGAATTTCGAGACATTCCTTTCCTCCGAAACCTCAAAGATAAAGCAGCCAAACAGATCGGATCATCCGGCGGAGGCAATCACTTTGTAGAATTTGGCCTGGTAGAAATTCAGGACAATGAAAATGAGTGGAACATACAACCCGGAACTTATTTGGGACTCCTCTCCCACTCCGGTTCCCGGGGATTGGGTGCCACCATTGCTACGGAATATACCCGCATTGCCCAAAAACTCACCCCCTTACCCAAGGAAGCTAAAAACCTTGCCTGGCTGGATCTGGATACCGAAGAAGGACAGGAATATTGGATCGCCATGAATCTGGCGGGAGATTATGCTTCAGCTTGCCATGACCACATTCACAGGCGTTTAGCTAAGACCATTGGAGAAAAACCCCTTTGCCGTATTGAAAACCACCACAATTTTGCCTGGAAGCAAAAGCTGGAGGATGGGACGGAGGTGATCGTTCACCGAAAAGGAGCAACCCCTGCTGCCAAAGGAGAATTGGGTATCATTCCTGGTTCGATGACAGCGCCCGGTTTTATTGTCAGGGGAAAGGGAAATCCAACTTCTTTGCATTCGGCTTCGCATGGTGCGGGACGCGTTTTATCGCGTCGTAAAGCCAGAAGCAGCATTACTCGTCATCAACTCAACAAGCATTTGAAAGAAAAAGGGGTAACGCTGTTAGGCGGAGGGATTGATGAAGCTCCTTTTGTGTACAAGGATATACATCAGGTGATGAAGCATCAAACGGATTTGGTGGATGTGATTGGGGCTTTTTATCCGAAGATTGTGAGGATGGATAAGCAGTAGATAATTTTATTTTTAGACTTATATATGAGCTTAGTTTTCTTTTTCCTTAAATGAGATCCTTCATGGTTCATTCAGGCCAGGCAGAACAAAAAATCAAGCTGCTGCAAACCGGCCGCACATTCCAGCCCCCACACCCGATGCAGCAGCGAGGCCCTGTCGCGCTTGTGGGTTACGAAGGACAAATAATATTTAAACCATAGGTGTCATCCCGACCAAAGCGGAGGGACCTACATTTCGAGACAGCATGATAGGTGGTATAGATCATCATGCAGACGATAGCAATCGTCTGCTACAATCTTCGATAAAATAACCGTAGACGACGATTAATATCGCCGCCCATTTCACCCAAAAAAACGGCCTCGTGCGCATCCCATTTTAAGGGGATGTGGGCTTGTGGCGAGGGGTCAAAAAACCCGCCAGCTTATCTGGCAATTCTTTGCAAGGTCTTGCCTGAGCTTTGAGGTATAGCCTCAGAGCGAAGGTGAGACTATCTTTTTCATCCCAATCAAGGCGGAGGGATATACAGTTAGATTCAGCATGACACGAGGTCCGATCATCATGCAGACGATAGCAATCGTCTGCTACAATCTTCGATAAAATAACCGTAGACGACGATTAATATCGCCACCCATTTCACCTCAAATAATGGCCCCGCGCGCATCCCATTCCAAGGGGATGTGGGCCTGCGGCGAGGGGTCAAAAAACCCGCCAGCTTATCTGGCAATTCTTTGCAAGGTCTTGCCTGAGCTTTGAGGTATAGGCTCAAACTGAAGGTGAGATTTATTTTTAAAGTAAATAGTATTAATTATTTTTTGCGAGCCTGAAGCCTGTGGTTCTATTTCCACTTAATTCTACCTCATCGGTACCGTAGGCTCTATCTGAAACCCGACTCCCTCGTTTTTCACTATTCCAACTTCCTCCACGGAATACATGCACCTGACCATTTAATGGACCTCTGGGATTTAATAAATCTTTCGGATTATAAGGTCCATACCAATCAAAGCACCACTCCCAAACATTACCACTCATATCATAAATCCCCAATTCATTGGGAGCTTTTTGCCCTACTTCGTGAGACTGATATTTCGAATTTTGGTCGAACCAGGAAACCTGATTGGGGTCATTACTACCACTATAAAGAGTTGACTGACTCTTTATTCCGCCACCAGCTGCAAATTCCCATTCTGCCTCTGTGGGAAGCCTATAGCCATTCGCCCGACTATTGATCTCCCAACTTTCTGATTCACCTCGATTGGTTTCGATTGGTATTTTTTGATACACAAGTTCCAAACCTTCCTGAAAACTCAACCAATTGGCGTATTCAATTGCGTCGGACCAGCCAACGTTAACCACGGGTTTTCGCCCTCTACCCTTCCCATCATCATTTGGTTTCGCTCTACCAGTAGCATCACAAAACAGGTCGTACTCTGAAAAGGTAACTTCATATTTAGCTACACTAAATGAAGAAACCTTGACTTCCCGCAGAGTTTCATCTGAATCTCTTACCCCTTTACCTGCCTCGCTTCCCATCATAAAAGTCCCTCCTTGCACATAGACCATTTCGGGAGTCAGATATTTAGCTCGAGAAAATTCGGGCGCCTGGCTTTGTATGATATCCTGAACGTTTTCTGTATAGTCTTTAAGCTGCAAATTCAAGGGTATCCCTTTCTTGATCACATCAGCAGAAATCACTGTATCTAAAGCCCACGCCCCAAATTTCAATTTTTGGCCCTTTCTTCCTAACTGGCCTTCCAGACTTCGCAACTGAAGACGTACAAAATTGGCGCGCATGACTTTCACTTCCATGCTAAAATCACCATTGAAGGCACTTTGAGTTGTTACATTGCCGATTACCTCATGGATTTCTATCCCACCTGTGAGATTTCCGTCCGGATCATAGACTCGACCGGACAAATCCAGTACACGAATATTGGGATTCACAGGCTCTTCAGGAAGACTAGATGTGGTAAGGGGATTGGAAATTGGATTTCTGTAATCAGGCTCCAATACGAGGAAAGGCTCGCGGATTGTTTTAGCTGTAAATCGAGGGGTGTTATAGCGAGATTTTTTATCATCACCGATCCAGGTTTTTACTGCGATTCGATAAGGCCCATGTCCATCAGGGGTTTCTAGGATTAGACTATCGATGTACCAATCATCCAGACTGCGACTTTCCTCAGTACCCAAAGAAATTCCGATTTTCTCGATGGCACCTATAGGCACAGCGGAATTGAGTTTCCATTCATTTTTGTCCCCTCTCTCAAATTGATTTTGTGATGCAAATGGACTATCAAGGCGAGCTTCTATCAAATTATCGCTCCCTAGCAATCTGAAATTGATGGTATCCTGATCCGTATTGGCTCCAGATAAAGTTCCTGTCTTGATCGATAGGCGATAGGTAAAGCTGGGTTGGCCCAATTTATCGAGTAACTCAACCAAATTAGGCTCTGAGGGAGAGATATTGCTCGTCTGCAAGTGGTCCAATAGAACTATTCTCGCAGAATCCTCTCGGCTAAAGACATTAGTCCGGCTGCTATCCTGATAAAAACTTCGATCCAGGAGATTTAAACTACTTACTGCAGAATTTTCATTCAGAAAGCGCAGTAATCTATCCTCACTATCAGAATTCTGTTGCAAGTGGCTTAAGCCTGTTAAGTACGTAACAAAAGGAGGAGCTTGATAAAAGGTATCCTGATTCTCCGCGCGAATCAATTTCATCAATTCCACCAATAAATCATCTGGTTTACCTTCTTCCTCCTCGTCCTTGAAGACAGGAGCTAGAAGTAAGGAAGAAATGCTATCCGAATTCAGATAATCTGGAGCCATGCGAAAATCCTTCTTTTGATAAAACTCCCATGCCCAGTTAAATCTATGCTGCCAGACATGTTTGATAAAGGTATCTTTCTGAACCGTACTATATATATCGTATTGGATGGCATTCTGATAGGATTCGCTGGCTGCCGGAAAGTCGCCTTCTTTTTCCAGCATAACGGCATTGTAGTGATGCCAACGTGCCCGATCTTGTTCACTGAATAGACTCAGATCTTTACTATCATAGCGGGGAGCCGTCTTTTTCCGCAAATCCTGAACATCCTGAAAGCCTATAAAGGCAAGTATCGCCAAGAGAGC
>Ga0207422_1005021_pt1 | contig 10027 bp, 7 predicted proteins | sample MarCyaLeptolynsp_FD_187757 | JGI IMG/M metagenome (GOLD analysis project Ga0207422, IMG submission 187757) | Marine cyanobacterial communities from Panama - species 1 Leptolyngbya sp. (SPAdes) | ecosystem: Environmental > Aquatic > Marine > Unclassified | place: Panama: Panama City | collected... | reverse complement strand
TCGAATTCGGTGATAAACTTGTTCTTTCCCATAGGCTAAAAAATCGCTTGATGAAATAATATATGACTTATTTATTACATAACAAACCACATACCTAATGAGCAGTCTTTTGGCATGAATGATCGTATTCACAATTGATTTAATGCACTTATTATCAGCAGTATTTAATAAAAAAGCCCAGTCCTGAAAGAACTGGGCTTTTGTAGCGAAGACGGGAGTTGAACCCGTGACCTCAGGGTTATGAATCCTGCGCTCTAACCAACTGAGCTACCTCGCCATTTTTGGAGGTGCAAAGATATGTATTCATCGATTGAAAACACAACATATATTGACACCTTTTTTTAAAAAATCTATGTCAATATGACGATACTTGTAAGGACAAAAATTACAGTCATGAAAAAGCCCACTTCATTGCTCCTATTCACGTTCATCCTCTTAGCTGCTTGCATGCCCAAGGATAATCAAACACTGAATGAATCTATCGCTGATGACCAAGTAACCTCTATTGCTTCAGATTTCTTTATAGCCCTAGGAACTGGTGATACAACACTAATGAAGTCATTACTCACTGAAGGCTTTGAGATGTTTGAACATGATCTGATTTGGAATACCGATAGTCTCCTATCCCTTATGCCAAACACTTTAGGACGAAAATGGTCAATTGTAGACCCGGTGGTTCAAACTGAAGGCTCTTTAGCTCACCTTTACTATTTTAACCAGGGCATCACCCCTAGCGATAGGTCCTGGTATGAGAGCATGCTTATGGAAAAGTCGGATGATGGATTAAAGATCAAATTCATGCACTCCACTAAACTATACCTTAAATAAAAAACCCCGACTTTCTCAAGTCGGGGTTCTCAAAGTAGTAAGTTATCTTACTTATTCACTTTCTTAATTACAGCTTCAAAAGCCTCAGGGTGGTTCATTGCCAAATCAGCAAGGACCTTTCTATTCAACTCGATACCAGATTGGCCGAGTTTACCCATAAACTGAGAGTATGACATTCCGTGAAGTCTTGCCCCAGCATTGATCCGCTGAATCCAAAGCTTTCTAAACTCTCTTTTCTTAGCTTTTCTGTCTCTGTAAGAATATACGAGACCTTTTTCAACGGCATTTTTTGCTACCGTCCAAACATTCTTTCTTCTTCCCCAATAGCCTTTGGCCTGCTTGAGGATTCTTTTTCTTTTAGCTCTTGAAGCTACTGTGTTAACTGATCTAGGCATTTTTCTAAGTTTTTGATTTTTGGCGTCCTACTTTATATAGGTTCTTAAGACCAAAACTCCGGTTAAACATGAAACCTTAAATGGTTTTTTTAAATGTTGAGCATGTGCTTAACGTTCTTCTCGTCAGACTTGTCTACCAAGCCTGTACCAGTAAGATTACGCTTTTGCTTCGTCTCTTTTTTTGTCAGGATGTGGCTTTTGAAAGCATGCTTTCTTTTAATCTTGCCAGTACCTGTCAATTTGAAACGCTTCTTCGCTCCTGATTTAGTTTTTACTTTAGGCATTATATAATTATTTATTAATTATTTCTTCGTTGCCTTGGGGGCTAAAAAGAGAAACATCCTCTTACCCTCAAGTTTTGGCAATTGCTCTACCTTGGCATATTCTTCTAAGGCTTGAGCAAATTTCAAGAGTAGGATTTCTCCTCTCTCCTTGTATACAATGGTCCTTCCCTTAAAGTGAACATAAGCTTTTACCTTTGCCCCTTCTTTCAGGAAGTTGATTGCATGTTTTAATTTGAAGTCGAAATCATGATCATCTGTATTAGGTCCGAATCTGATTTCTTTCAGAACAGTTTTAGCAGCTTTGGCTTTAATCTCCTTTTGCTTCTTTTTTTGCTCGTACTTAAACTTCGAGTAATCAATTACTTTACAAACCGGTGGTACCGCTTTCGGTGAGATTTCTACAAGGTCCAAACTCTGCTCTCGTGCCATTTCTAGCGCCTTACTCAGCGGAAACACACCTTGTTCTACATTTTCTCCTACAACACGAACCTCGCGTGCAGTTATCTTACCGTTTACTTTGTATGGCTCTTCTACCCTTCCTCTCGGGGGATAGCGCCTTCTCATTTTAGCGATTTTTACCTCCTTGTTTTATCAAAATGACTGCAAATATCGGCAATATTTTCTAATAACCAATACTCACGTTTTTTATTAAATTATTATTGCTGCCCCATTGAGGCGGCCTTTTCTTTACTAAAGTAGGAAATGAAATCATCGATTTTAAAACTTCCTACATCACCTTGCCCGTGGCGTCTCACAGAAACCGCATTTTCTTCAGCTTCTTTTTCACCAACAATAAGCATTATTGGAATCTTTTTCACCTCAGCATCCCTGATTTTTCTACCGATTTTTTCATCACGGTGATCAACAAACCCTGTGATATCTTCTGACTCTAAAAGCTTATAAAGGCTCTGAGCATAATCGGCATACTTTTCTGAAATTGGAAGAATAGCTACCTGATCTGGTGTCAACCAAAGTGGAAATTCACCTCCACAGTGCTCAATGAGCACAGCTACAAATCGTTCCATCGAACCGAATGGTGCTCTATGAATCATCACTGGTCTATGCTTCTGATTATCTGAACCTGTATATTCTAGTTGAAACCTTTCTGGCAATGTATAATCGACTTGAATGGTTCCTAATTGCCATTTCCTGCCCAATGCGTCCTTCACCATAAAGTCCAGCTTAGGGCCGTAGAAGGCGGCCTCACCTAGCTCCGTAACGGTATTCAGACCCTTCTCTTCAGAGGCTTCTATGATGGCTCTTTCTGCTAGTTCCCAGTTTTCATCCGTACCGATATACTTCTCTTTGTTCTCTGTATCTCGTAAAGAAATCTGAGCAGTAAAGTCTTCAAAACCCAGCGATTCAAATACATACAGTACTAGATCGATCACTTTTATGAATTCGCCCTTCACCTGTTCTTGCATGCAGAAAATATGAGCATCGTCCTGAGTAAAACCTCTTACTCGAGTAAGACCATGGAGCTCTCCGCTTTGCTCATATCGATAAACCGTACCAAATTCGGCATATCTAATCGGAAGGTCTTTATAAGACCTGGGTTGTGATTTGTAAATCTCACAGTGATGAGGACAGTTCATTGGCTTTAACAAGAACTCCTCTCCTTCATGCGGTGTAGTAATGGGCTGGAAAGAATCCGCTCCATATTTTTCATAGTGACCTGAAGTCACATATAAGTTTTTATGACCAATATGTGGTGTGACAACAGGGTCATATCCGGATCTGACCTGTGCCTTTCTCATAAAGGATTCTAGGCGCTCACGCAATTTGGCACCTTTAGGCAACCAAAGCGGCAAACCCATCCCTACTTTTTCGGAGAAAGTAAATAGCTCTAACTCCTTCCCTAATTTTCTATGGTCTCGCTTCTTTGCTTCTTCAAGCATATGCAAGTACTCAGTAAGTTCCTTCTGCTTTGGAAATGTAATACCATAAATACGAGTCAGCTGCTTTCTTGTCTCATCACCTCTCCAATAAGCACCGGCTACACTCAACAGCTTTATGGCTTTAATTGAACCCGTATGTGGAATATGAGGCCCTCTACAAAGGTCTGTGAAATTGCCTTGCTCATAGAAGGTGATTTCGCCATCCTCAAGTCCTTCTAGGAGCTCCAACTTGTACTCATCTCCTTTCTCTTGGAAATAACGTACCGCTTCCTCCTTAGAAATATCCTTTCTTACATAGATATTCTTCTGACGAGCCAGCTCTAACATCTTTTTCTCAATTACATCAAGGTGAGCTGCATCAAACTCCTGATCTCCGAAGTCGACATCATAGTAATAGCCATGCTCTATGGATGGACCAATACCAAGCTTTACTCCGGGGTAGAGTGCTTCTAATGCTTCTGCCATTAAGTGTGCCGAAGAGTGCCAGAAGGTGGATTTACCATCTTGGTCGTTCCAGGTGAGTAGTTGTACGGTAGCGTCTTGATCAATGGTTCGATTGGCATCCCAAACCTCTCCATTTACCTCGGCAGCCAATACATTTCTGGCTAATCCTTCACTAATACTTAAAGCGACATCCATCGCTGATGATCCCTTGGCGTACTCTCTGATACTACCATCAGGTAAGGTGATTTTTATTTGCTCTTGGCTCATTTTAATGGGTACCTGCTGCTACAAACCAACAGGATTTATTAAAATCAAATTTTGAGAATGCAAATATGCAATAATAATTACTGAAAAGGCTCTTTATTGATTGATTTAGAGCGATAAATTGAAACTGAATTTGATACTTGTTCTATCCACTCCAGGGTTCTCCAAATAGGTAAGTCTTCTAATGAAGTCTACTCTAAAGACTTTGAATATGTTTTCAACGCCTAGGCCCACTTCTGCAAAGGGCCTTCCATTTTCCAAAACGTTGAAAAAGGGCAGATCATTTCCACCTTCATCAGTTCTAATCTGAGCATCCAAGGTGCTCTGACTAACACCACCAAAGAGTACGTTACCAGTACCTACAAGTCTCCATTTTAGTTTTCTCAGCAATGGAATCCTGTTGAAGACAAAGCCCTCGAAGCTATGCTGATATCTAAGAGATGCGAAGGACTGACTAACGAACTCATAGAAGTTCATGGTATTGAAAGCTATATCGGTATACACAAATTGCTCATTGCCAATGTGTGCCGTCAATAGCGGATAAGGCACATCATCGAAAATATGTCCTGCGTTGACCTGGTATCTAGAAACTCCCCAGAAGCCTAATTTTATTCTTTGGGACACGCCAAAGTTAATTTTGTTGTATTCAAAATCACCACCAAGCGTTTTAAAGCCTCTGGTATAAGAGAGCAAGAAAATTGGCCACCTAAGCGTGCCTAAACTAAATCGGTTATTATCATTAACCAAGAAAGTCTCATCTCGGGCAAACTTGAGTCTGATGGTGGCTTCGGTGGTCTCAAAATCAGACGCCAGAGGTGCGTCAACCCTACTGAAATCTGTACTATACCTGAAATCAAATTCAGGATTATAGTTCTGCTTCTTTAACTGAATGGCTGCCGAAAAGGATCTTGAAAATTGCCTAAAGCCTTCTAGTTGATACCTTTCATACCTAAAAGGTCTCACCAGATTTCCTAGTTGTGTCAAGGCCAGAAAGGCGCTCCCGTCCGACAAGGAGGTAACAGCATCAGGCTGAATGCCAAATTGATCCAAATCATTCCTATAACTTAGGTTGAGTGTGGTCCATTTCTCTCGATTCAGAATCACATTCGCTCCCAGGCCGTATTTAAAGCGCTCGTCATCAAACCCATAAGCACCATAACCATTGAACTGCCATTTACGACTGAAATTTTCATTGGTCCTACCGCCAAGCCTGAGTCTAACACCCTCTACATCGTTGATACCAAAAACAAAAGGCCATGGTCCCAAATCTAACTTTCCAACTTCAAAGTAACCCCTTGCTACAGTTTTAAGAATGTTGGTCCAGGTTTTGACAAACCTGATATTATTCAGCGAATCAATCATGGCCATAACATTGACCTCGGTATCACTCAACTTGTCATGGCGGCTGTTTTTCCAGAACTCTTCATCAGTATATCTGGCATCTTCAGCTAGTTCTACTGTTCTTTCAAAAAACCTCGTTGGCTTAGGTTCAGTAATCTTTATGTTCTTATTGGATGTATAAAACTTGGCAAGGAAGCCAGCAGATTTTTTAGTGATCTCAGAAGCGTCAATCAAAACTCTGGATTTAATGGGTAACCAGGCTCCTGCCTCTGTTCTCTCCAACTCTTGCTGAATTTTGATCCTATCGATAAAGTTCAGGTTAGCCGTTGGTTGCATGGTAGCATCAATCTGCTTGATGGCATAATCTTCTTTGCTAATCCAAAGTTTCCCAAAGAATGCCAACTCTTGATCATTCTTAGGCTTAAAGTCAAGTAGATAAACAAACTCATCTCCCAGATAAAGGCTATCCTGGAGTTCATAATCATATATAATCCTCCAAGCATCCCCTATAGGTGAAGCGAACTCCTTCTCTACAATGTTCATCCTGTTTTGATAGAAGTTGTACTCTTGAAATGAGGAACCTATGATCTGAGAAATCAGCGAACCATCTTCAATGGCCACACCTTTGATCCGAGTCTTTTGAATCTCTTCCTTTTGTAACCTTGGGTCATCACGATAATAAAATTTGGAGAGCGATTCAGATATGAAAAGCGGTAAAATAGGTTTACCATCCTCACCCGCTATCACCTCAATTGAATCTAGTACTGCAGTAATCTTCTGCATGTACTTCTTTTGTCTCAACTGCTCAGAGATATTATCGACATCTATTTGAATCTTATTGTAACTCTCATATTCATAGGCATCCAATGTTCTCTTATCGTTCTTGTTCTTGTTCTTGATCACAGAACGCATGATTGCAAAAGCAGGGTTCTCTTGCTTTCTTGCAAAGACCACAAAGTCATCCAGACTTTTTGCCTCTGGAGTCAATTGGAAATTGATCGTTTGAGTGACCCCCTTTTGGTAAACCTTATACTTGGTTTCATAGCCTATAAAGGAAACCAAAAGTGTATCAGACGCTGCATCTCCCTCGATGCGGTAAAAGCCGTCAAAATCCGTTGGAGAGCCTACGGAGGTACCTTTGATCACAACACTGGCAAATGGAATGGGGTCACCACTTTCAGCATCTGTTACTTTGCCCTCAATCACTGTTTGTGCTTGGAGGGTGGAAAATAAAGAGAGTAAAATAGTAAGAGATAAAAGTATTCTCAGTTTCAAAGTGGCGTGTTTTAAATTACAAACTCTTCTTTAACGCAATAAAGAGATAAAAAGTCAGGCTAAGCTTAATTAATTCAGTTGTTAACTCTTAGAATTCTGAGAATGTTCCCTTACAAAATTATTTATATGAATATCTGATCGTTTCACTATTCTAGAATACCATTCAAGTTTCAATTCTTCTTTCTCATCTTCTGTCAATTGCCAGACGATATTGCTACTTTTTAGTCTCGAGACTAATTCTTGAAGCAACAAGGCTGCACTGACCGAAATATTAAACGATTCAGTGAACCCATACATTGGTATGTGAACTAACTCATCTACCTGCTCTTTTGCATAAGCGGTTAGGCCCTCTAATTCCGTACCAAAAACAATGGCAGTCTTCTGACTTATATCTAGTTCATGGATAGATGCAACTTCCTTAGATGGGGTTGTCCCAACTATGCGATAATTTTTCTGCTTCAGGTCACGAAAACATTTAGCAGTGCTCTCCTCTTCCCGGTCATATTTGTATTGACTCACCCATTTGGATGCTCCTCTGACTACGTTCGGGTTCACTTCATAGTCATGTAAACGCTGGGTAATGTATAAATCCTGAATACCAAAACAATCACAAGTTCGCATAACGGCACTCGCGTTCTGCGCATGATAGATGTCCTCTAACACAATCGTCAGATGACGTGTTCTTTGAGAAAGGACTTCATCTATAGTAGCTACTTTGTGTGGAGTCACATACTCCTCCAACATATTGATTATTTGTTTCCTCAAGACATGGTCATTAAAAAAAGAAAGCCGTTGACAAAAAGGCCAACAGCTTCGGAAGATGAACAAACAATATTTTAACAACCTTAGAACGGCTGTTCAAGACCGTCTGAATTAAAGACAATCCATATTGTTGACACCCTTACCGAGCATTAACTCTTAAAACAATTCTATCGTGTCCCCGACATTATAATTACCTGCACCACCTTTGTCATCATCTTTCTTTTCTGGTGTAGGCTTTGGCTTCTCAGTTTTTGGTTTTTCAGGTACCTGCTTTTCTTCAACTGGCATTTCTTGCTTTAATTGACTTGCCTCTTCCTCAACTTGAGTCTTTTCGGACTCAACCTTCTGAACCACAGGAACCTCCTCTTCAGCTTCTGGTTTTTCATCCGCAACGGACTTCTTATTTCCACCTAAGAGTACCACTTTCTTTACATTATGAGGTGATAGCTTATTACCAGTTGCTCTCCAACCTTTGACATCAATTAGCATATCCATATCAAACACGGTGGTTTTTCTTTCTCTCGAACCTTTGACGGTATAATGCACTTCAATTTGTGCATCCTGAAGTGTAGTGGCAAGCAGTAGCTTGGAGCCTTTTTCCTCACTAATGAACATGAACTTCTTGTCCTTAGTGGAAGTCTCCACCTGAAAGCGTTTTACATAATGTGTTCCAGAAGCAGCATCATAGTGAATAGCAGAGATGACACCGTCAGGATCGAATTTATGGATGTAGTGAATCTTGGGTTGATCATAACGATTACTTAAGTCGAACGAAGTCAATTCATACTCTCCATTATTGTAAATCACCAATATTTTATCATCGGCCTGGAAATTTCCTAAATGGGTTCCTCGTTCATCCCGATTCAATCGACCTACAGACTCATCATACCAGATATCCAAACCACCGAGAGTAGAACGGCCTTCCATCTTCAGTTGAATCTTTCTTACAGGATACTTGGTGACAATATTTCCACCAGACCCTCTCCCCTTGATATCGATATCTGCAAAATTGAAGTCGAATACTTTTACTCTAGCTTTGGCCCCCGAAGTCAGGTATACGGTGACTAGCTCGGCTTCACCATTAGCGTTAGCCGTAAAATAGAGCGTCTTTGAGCCTCTTTCACCTTTGGTGAGGTCATATTCACGATCTCGGGTAACTCCCAAGACTTGAAAACGCTTTACCATGGTCCGCCCCGATTTGCCATCGAGGTACATCATGTTGTATACCTTGCGCTCATCGTTTTTCTTAAACACACCAGCCCAAAGAATATCTTTACCCACAAAGATTTTATCCGAGATCCGGACAACCTGAAACTTACCATCCGCTCTGAAAACAATGATATCGTCAATGTCTGAGCACTCGCAGACAAACTCATCTTTCTTGAGTCCATAGCCAATAAAGCCGTCTTTTCGATTGACGTAAAGTTTGGCGTTATTCGCGGCTACGACTGCTGCTTTGATATTCTCGAAAGACTTGATTTCTGTTTTTCGCTCACGTCCCTTTCCATACTTTTCTAAAAGTCTTTGGAAATAGGAAATAGCATACTCGACAAGGTTAGCCAAGTTATGCTCTACTTCTGCGAGCTCTTCTGTAAGCTTTCTCATGAGTTCGTCTGCCTTGAACGCATCGAACCTAGAGATTCGCTTAATCTTTATCTCTGTAAGTCGAACGATATCTTCTGTTGTAATCTCTCGATAGAATTCTTTCTTAAATGGATCCAGACCTTTATCAATCGTTTCTAAAACTGACTCCCAGGTTTCGCATTCCTCGATATCACGATAAATACGATTCTCTATAAATATCTTCTCTAAAGAGCTGAATAGAATCTTTTCTAATAATTCAGCCTTTCGGATCTCAAGCTCTTGCCTTAACAGGTCTACAGTTTGCTCTGTACAAACCTGAAGCATTTCATTGACAGTAACGAAGTGTGGCTTGTCTTGAATAATCACACAGGCATTTGGAGATATACTGGTCTCACAATCGGTAAAAGCATAAAGTGCATCGATTGTAATATTAGGCGATTGGCCGGTGGCCAGTTCTATCAGAATTTCTACATGTTCAGCTGTATTGTCAACAACCTTCTTGATCTTGATTTTTCCTTTATCATTGGCTTTGATAATCGAATCAATTAACCCAGTGGTAGTTGTGCCAAATGGTATGTCCTTAATTGCGATTGTCTTCTTGTCAACCTCCTCAATCTTTGCCCTGACCTTGACTTTTCCACCTCGTTTTCCTTCGTTATACTCCGAAAAGTCTGCCATTCCTCCTGTTGGAAAGTCAGGGTAAATCTTAGGTTTCTTTCCTTGAAGTACTTTGATGGAAGCCTGAATTAACTCAACAAAGTTATGTGGAAGTACTTTGGTTGAGAGTCCAACAGCAATGCCTTCTACTCCTTGCGCTAGCAATAGCGGGAATTTCACCGGTAAAGTGACAGGCTCTTTCTTTCTACCATCATAAGATAGCTGCCATTCGGTAGTCTGTGGATTGAAAACTACCTCTAAGGCAAACTTGGATAGCCTTGCCTCAATATATCTG
>Ga0207422_1005020_pt1 | contig 10029 bp, 4 predicted proteins | sample MarCyaLeptolynsp_FD_187757 | JGI IMG/M metagenome (GOLD analysis project Ga0207422, IMG submission 187757) | Marine cyanobacterial communities from Panama - species 1 Leptolyngbya sp. (SPAdes) | ecosystem: Environmental > Aquatic > Marine > Unclassified | place: Panama: Panama City | collected... | reverse complement strand
GGAAGTTAATCTTTCTCCGGCGGCCCCAAGCGAAAGCTTGTTTACATATAATGGTGCCATAGCTCAGTTGGTAGAGCAAAGGACTGAAAATCCTTGTGTCCCCGGTTCGATTCCTGGTGGCACCACCTTCTAACCTCGACCATGTAAATGCGTCGGGGTTTTTTGTTTCAATGATGTCTAATTAGGTGATTTTTATGATGCATCGCTTTGATACAATCCTTTTCCCATACCCCCTTTCGGCTTTCATCGCAGCCTTGATTTGATCCCTAAAACTGATCAAATTAACTTAGTCCTTCATATAAAGCCATGGCCTATAGACTCAACCTTTGGCAGATAGCGAATTCTGCAAAATATGGTCATGAAGCTTTTCCAAATAATTCTCTAAAAGAGATTTAAGAAAATGATTTTCTCTTCGCAATTCACTCAATATATTCTCATTTCTAGGTTTTTGCGTCCTGTTTTCTTCATAATCAATCTGGTCGGTGAAATCACTTAACATCTTGCAAGGAGCAATATCAAGTATTTCACAAATAGATAGATACCTCGGCATTGACAATAATGAATACCCGAGTTCTATCCTTCGGTAAGCACTTTCTGATATGTTTAAATCTGAGGATATTTCCAGTTGCGTAAAGCCGTGATTTATTCGAACATTCCTTAGATTATTTAACAGAAGTTGGTAGGTATCACTTACGTTCGAAACAGTCCTGTAGGGAGGATTATTTTGCATGCAGATTGAATTTTTAGATTATTAATTTCGGTTTCATTAAAATTAACAAAACCGATGAAATACCTGAATCTCTTGCTATTTGTAGCGATCACCTACAATTCAACGGCTCAAATCTCAGATGAGATAATTGGTCAGTATATTAATGGTAATGGCACTCCGGTTCAAGGATGGCTGTTAGATGCTAAAAACTTTTATTACGACTCAACTGAAAATCACAATTTTTCTTCTTCTAAAAAGTTTTACAGGTTTTTAAGAAAACAGGAAGGCCGGTTAAATTTCACTGGGTCCAACTCGAATTCAACCGTCGAGGATTTATCCACTTATATTGACAATTTAAACCCCGCTTTTACAAATTATTGCCCTACGGGTGGAAATGGCTGGATTAACCTCGGGCCAGCAAGTACACCAAGCTCTCACCAAAGAGCAGGGCTATTTACTTGCGTAGTAGTCCATCCAAATAATCAAAACTTGGTATACGCAGGAACGGAAATGTCTGGAATGTGGAAAGGAATCCGGTCCACTGCGACAGGTCAATTTAACTGGTCCAGAATTGATGTTTCAAATGCCTACAGCGCTTTAGGAGTCACTGCCATACATTTAGTACCAGGTCCTAATCCTGGCATTGATGATGAGTTAATTATAGGCACCATGCGACATTTTATTGCAAATGAAGGTCATGGGATTTTTAGAAGCGTGGACGCAGGTCAAAGCTGGTCCAAAAGCACCATGAAAACTGCGTTTCCAACATCTGGTGGAACTATTATTGAGAATGCCAGAATTCGAGTAATAAAAAGAAGTCCCAACAATTCAAACATTCTTTTTGCATGTGGACTTGATAGGGTCTTTTACAGTGTTGATGGCGGACTTAACTGGGGACAGATTATCGATGAAGTAGTCTCTGGTTGGAATACATTCACTTTTAATGACATAGAATTTTGTCAAGAGCCATTGATCGATGTTGTTTATATCACTGGAAACAACAACAACGGAATTAATAGTTCACCAGCCAAAATTTATAAGATTTCAAATTTCAACATTAATAGTTGGGGTACTTTGACCGATATGAGTTTTCCTAACATGTCGCTATTAGATCGTCCTGAAAAACTATTACCAATACCAGTCGCTGTTTCCACGGCGGATCCTGAGTACTTTTATGTCATGCATCATACTCAGGTAAACTCTATGGTATATAATCGCACAATTTACAGAATTCATCATTCTGCATCTTCTTGGCCTACGCCCTTAAGCTCTTCACCAACCTGTAAATCCATTGGAATTGGTAGTTCTTGCCTGGAAAGCTACGGGCCGATGGACAATAGCCCAACATTCGTTCTTTCAGATAGACCTGTAGCAACCGCCGGTGCACCAATAACGCATATGTATGCGGGTGGGTTAGAAATGGCTAAAACAACAGATGGTGGCCTAACGTGGATAAATGTGTCAGATGGCAGCAATTTGAGTTCTGCCCCTGACTATGATACTCACGTAGATATAAGAGATTTGCAATTAATTGGCTTCGATGCTACTTCACAAGAGGATTTTGTTGCTATGGCAAATGATGGTGGACTTAGCATTTCGCTCCTTTCAGGTCTATCAAACACTTGGGAAAACATCAATGATTATAGTCTTAACTCTTTAGATACCGAAAGGCCGGGGGTTTCATTTATTAACGGGCGCGTAATAACCGGTGCATGGCACAATGGTCTTCACTACAGTAACTTGAATGGAGGTTGGAGCATGCTCGGTGGTGGAGATTATTCCGATTTTATTATTGACAATCGAAGTGATAATTCAAATCGAGGATTTCTTTCTTATTGGAATGGCGTTAATCTTTTTGATAATTGTTCTGAAGACCATCCTACTGGGAATGGTCCAATAGCAGGATTGGGTGGTGCAATTAGTAGCTGGTTGGAAATTGAACCAATATTTCGACCATTTTTATATCAAAATCCGATTAATCATAACGAGTTGTATATCGGTACGAAAAAATTGCATTTAGTTGATTTGACCCAAAGCACTCCTAAATACACATCCACAGTATTATTCAATCAAAACACAATACCTGCCAATAAACGAGAGGAAATTTCCACGATTGGTATCTCGAGTGATGGAATGACAATATACTTAGCTTTAAAAGGCAACCATACTGGCACAGACGACATATTATTTAATCACAAATTTTTTAAGATTGACCTTAATCAGAGTCCTGTTTCAATTGTTAATTTAACTCCCAATTTGAACAATCAGAATAATGCATTTCCAAATTCTGATGCTCATATCTCCTGGTTAAATTTTCATTTTATCACTGATATTATAGTTGATCCTTCTGATCCTAATATTGTTTTTGCATCTCTCTCTGATTACTCGAGTCCTAGTCTTCCTTGCAGGGTTATTTACAGCATTGATGGTGGAATAAACTGGGTGGACTTTTCTGGCAGCCTTCCCCTAGTGCCTATGAGTAAACTTTTAATGCGGGGGGAAAGTGAGCTTTATGTGGCCAGTGATGTTGGTGTTTACACAACTACTTATCAAAAGAATTTCGATGCACAAGGAAATATAATTTCAATTAATGCATCAAATTGGCAATGTTTGAATCTCGATCTCCCAATGGCCGTGGTTAACAACATGGTTCTGAATACTTGCAATGACGAACTAACGATAAGTACATGGGGAAATGGCATCTGGAGAACAACGCTTGATCCATTGAACACAGGGGATCTAATTATATCAGGTCAGGAGACCTGGTCCATTCAAAAAGAAGTCTATCAAAATATTATCATTCCTGCCGGTGCTGAATTAAAAATTACAGGGGAACTATTTATGCATGGCCGAGAATCGCTTATCCATGTTATGCCTGGTGGTAAGTTAGAAGTAGATGGTGGGATAATCACATCAAACTGTAAAGACTGGCTTGGAATCTACGTTGAGGGAAATGCAGGTTTAGCACAATATGCCTCAAATCAAGGTGAAGTTAGAATTATAAACGGCGGGACAATATCCAATGCAAGAGATGCAATCACCAATATCAATCCGAATTGGGATATGAATAAAACGGGTGGTATAATATACGCCAACAACGCAAATTTTATTAATAATCGGAGAGATGTTCAATTATTAAAGTTTTACAATTCGGGTGGGCCATATTATGGCAGTTATATGGCCGAGTTTTACAACACAACCTTCGAAAGGAATGACGATTACAGATTAAATGAAATGATATCGGATATCACGATGTGGTCTGTTGAAGGGGTTCAAATTAAAAATTGCGTATTTCAAAACTTAAACAGCGGTGACTTCAAGTGGGTAGGAAGTGCCCTATTTACTAACAATGCATCCTTCGTTTTAGACGAATTGCCAAATCAACCTGGCACGGGAAATACATTTCAAGGCTATTTTGATGCAATAAAAGTTGTAAATACTAATGGTATTAATGTTTTGAAAAACATAGTAATAAATAAAAGTCAAATAAATGACTGTTTTCACGGCATGTATCTCTCCGGAACTCAGTTTTCTAAAATCACTAATAATTCAATTTCTTCTCCAATCTCCAACACAGGGTCGGAATACACTCCTCCTTTCGGAGTCCAGACTGCTAAGTATGGAATTTACCTGGATCAGTCTACTAACTACGATTTATCAAATAATACAATTATATCGGCAGCGTACAACCCCTCAGAATTAACAGTTGGAATTGTAATAAAAAATAGCGGTCCAGCATCCAATCAAGCATATGGTAATACAGTAGATGGATTCACAGTGGGCATTGAGGCAATAGGTCACAATAGCGATCTAAATGATCTGGCAACGGGTTTACAATTTTTATGTAATCAAATGGGGGATTTAAATCAAACGAATGCAATTGGTAATCAAACTGATTTTTTCGTTACTAACGATTTAGGAGTAAATTCCCAGAACACTGGAGTAGCTGCAATACAAGGCCGAAACAACAACTCCATTCTATCAATTCCCACGGGCAACACCTTTACACAAGGCAGCGCCTCCAATCATTTTGATAATAGAATCGGTTCAGTTGTTTACAATTACAATAGTTCCGGGTCTTCCAACGAAATTCCGACCTTTTACACAGGTATCATTCCTGTTGCCACAGACCCGCTTATTCCGATCGATTGCAGTCAAGAGGGGTTCCCAAGGTATACGAACATCAACGAGTATCAGACTGCCATTAACGCATTAGAAGGAAGTGTAAACTCCAGCCAAGGCCTCAGGAGCAGCTTGAGTAATGGAGGACCTAACTCAACAATTGAAGCACAAATACTATTTGCTTCTAACCAACAGGAATATCAGGAAATCTACGTGGACTTAATGGATATATCTCCTTATGTAGAAGCCAATACTTTAATAGATGTGATAAATCTTCCTAACTATCCGGAATTAGCACTTCGAAACATATTGATTGCCAATCCACATGCAGGAAGGGAGGAAGATGTACAATTAGCTCTATCGAACAGGGTTCCAGCATTATCTCAATCAACTTTAAATGATATAGATGCTGGGACACAGACTATCTCGAGTTATGATGTTATAAATATGAGAATAGACAGCGCTCAAAGATTATTGGAAGGTTGCGTTTTTAATCTTTCAGAATTGATAGCAAACGATACAATAGTAGGGGTTGACTCACTAGTAAGCATGCTTAAATCAAGAAAACAAACGTATTATAGGTATGCGCTAATAGATCACTACATAAGTCTTGAGGATTCCAGTTCCGCCAAATTGGAGCTATCTAAAGTTCCAACTGAATGTCCATTAACAGAACAACAGCAAATTGAGTATCAAGAAATGAAAAAGTACTATACTGCTGTATTCGATAATTGGAACTCCTTTTTAAACAATGATTCAATTTATTCCACTGAATTAAATGATTTGGTTGCATTAAATTCTGGTTTTCTTTCGACGATGAAGGCTCTCAACTTATTAAGAAATTCTAACGGATTAAATTATGTAGAGCCTATTTATAACCCCAATTCAATATCGAAGACCAACGAATTAAAAAACTATAATAGACCGGAATCTATAGCATCCAAAGTATTGGTTTCACCAAACCCATCAACAGGTTTGATTTCAGTAATCTGGGATGCAGACCAGCTATTCCCTGAAAATGTGATGCAAATTGAGATTGTTGATATAAATGGTGGCAAAATCATAACTAAAAAGGCGGAGCAAGGCAAATCCTGGTTAACTATTGACCTTTCTAAGTTAGCGAATGGCAGTTATATTTGTGTTCTACATCTGAGTAGTGGTAAATTAATAAGAGAAAAACTTACCTTAATCAATAATTAGTGGCACGGATTAGCTTCATATATATTTTTACGGCTTTCCTTTTTTTGGGGGGGCGTCCAATACTCGGACAGCCTTTAAACAACATATATCCACAAATTACAAATATCAAAGCTGCTCTTACCTTTGATACTTCACATTACTATGTATCAGGAATTAATAATTTGGATCCTTCTAGGCTGGATTATTTAAAAATTGATAAAACAGGGAATGTCATCAGCAACCTTAGATTGCAATACAATGATTCTCTATACTTTATGATCAATTCACATAACGGTCTTTTGAATCAGAAATCAAAGTTAATTTCAGTTTTTACAAATTATATCCCAAGAGGTGGTGACTCGGCATTCATACTGATTAACATTATTGACAAAAGCGATTTTAAGCTTGACACCTCAATTCGTTTTGCTGTTCAAGGATTTAAATATACTCAAGCTTTTTCTGCAGATTGGTCCAAAGACAGCAGCCTACTTATTACCGGGGCGGTAAGGACTTATGATATACCTTATAAACAGGAACTGCTATTAGCAAAATTTAACAGTGACTTTAACCCAATCTGGCATACCACAGTACCTGATAATTCACCAAATCAACCACTAGGTCCGATTGGAGGTGATATTGTAGTAAGTAATAACGGTGCTATCCTTGTTTCGGGCGCACCATATTACCATGCCGCCAAACAAATGACATTCAGCGCACGATTTGATCCTAGTGGGGCATTGCAGTATTACCGCGAGTATTCACATCCATTTGGTTCGAGTGGGATGCATTGTGTTAATAATGGTAACGGTACCTATCAATATGTAATGAATAGTTGGACAAATTCCGCGGGCAGTCATAATCAACTCCATGTGGGCATAATGGATACAAATGGAAATTTGATTAGCCGTGATACAATTGGCCAGACCAATCGAGCTCAATTTGCGGTTGACCTAATTAGAACTTCCGATGGAAATTATTATACCTCGGGAAGTTCCTTTTATGGTACTTTTTATTGCTTTGGAGCAAAATTCTCGAGTTTAGGAGACAGTATATGGTATCGCGGTTATAGATACCAGGATACCTTCGATTTCCATTTTCCTGAGTCCTTTTTTGAAATGCAAGACTCTGGTATCCTTCATTTAAGCACTTTTGGCGACTATTACAATCCTGATTCGGTGCCAACTCTTTTTACTTGGTTATATAAAACCGACAGATATGGCTGCCTTGTTGAAGACTGCCACATAGGCCTCGAGGAATACTCATATTTTAACTGGGATATATACCCCAATCCATCCTCTGGAGTTCTAAATCTTTCTGTTTCATCACCGTGTACGGTAAAGGTTTACTCCTCAAATGGCCAAGAGGTTTTAAATCGGATTGTTTACTCAGCGGGAGATTACACGATTAATCTCGGCAAGCGCTCTAAAGGAATCTATAATGTGGTCTGTGTATTCCAAAACCAGATTTCTTCCAAACAAATTTTAGTGTTTTAAATTCAAGTGCCTTTACTCTCTTAATCCGAACGTTTGTAAATAGCATATTGAGATTCAAGCACACGAATATTTTATAAAATTCTAAAGGTCAATACCTTATTAGCACTATTCAAACCAAATGCACAAAATACCAGACTTCGACTATATGAATGTGTCGGGTTTTTTTGATTCTTGTTTTCTACATTGAATTCATTGAAGGTAGTCCACCTTCAACTGCATATTAGATTTGAAGTATAATATCCAGGATCGAATGTTTGGTTCAAAAAATCCTAATCAAATAATGATAAAAAAGAATTGGTGCAGAGAAACAGCTTTAAAAGTTTTGCTTTTAGCGATTCTTTGTACCAATTCTTTTGCCCAATCTTTGAATAAGATATTCTCTAAAGCTACAAACCTAAGAACGGCTATTGCCCAAAATGAAAACCACTATTTCATCTCAAACACAATGAACAACGATCCGACGATCGTTGATTTCTTAAAAACGGATTTAACTGGAAACCTTATAGACAGTCTAAGGATACAATTTCCTGATAGTAGTTTTTATTTTAATACTCATAGTGGCTTGCTTGCAAAAGATGGAATGTTGTACTCCATCTTTTCAAACGCAATAAACACTCCTGCTGATTCTTCCGAGATTGTTTTTATTAAGTTGAATTCGAGCAATTTATCTTTAGATACACTACAGAGGTTTTCCATAGCAGGATATAGCTGGACCTCTCCTTATGCTTGCGCCTGGTCTGCTGATAGTAACCTATTAGTAACTGGCTATGTCGCAAACAATGTGTTTCAAGCTCCCTATTTGTTGTTTATCGCAAAGTTCGACCGAAATTTTAATCCAATTTGGCAAACCGTGATAAATGGAAGTCCTGCTAATGCGCAGTACGGTCCGATAGGTTCAGATATTGCGGTAAGCGCCAATGGCAGTATTTTAGTAACGGGCAACCCTTATTTTTTTGCACCAAAACAAATGGCCTTTGCAGCAAGGTTAAGTCCCGATGGAACTAAGCAATGGTACAGACAATATTTTTCAATATTCGGGAGTAGCGGTTTGTATTGTGTGGATAATGGAGACCAAACTTACCAGTATGTCCTAAATTCATGGACAAGTAGTTCTGGTGGCCTTAATCGATTGGTGGTTGGAAAAATGGATACTTTGGGCAATTTGACTTCCAGAGATACGCTTGGATACAACACTAGAAACCAATTTGCACAGGATCTCATTAAATTGTCAGATGGCAATTTCTATACAGCGGGCTATACTTTTAAAAACACATTCTATACTTATGGAATGAAATTTAACAGCTTAGGCGATAGTATTTGGTATCGCGGTTATCGATATGATCCTAATGATACCCTTGACGAATGTTATTTACAAAACTTTTATCAAGATGACGATAGTAATATCGTTCATATTGGAACTTTTGCCAACCTAAACAACCCTGGACCAGGAAATAGTCTTTTTTCATGGTTATTTCGAACTGATAGACACGGTTGCTTTCTTAAAGACTGCCATCTCGATATTGAAAATAACAGCGAGCGAAGGTGGGGTGTTTTCCCAAACCCAAGTTCAGGAAAAATCGAAATAATAATTCCGGAAGCTTGTACCATTAAGCTGATCGATATTTCAGGAATGTCAGTTTGGAAGCAAGGTTTTTATCAAGAAGGAAATCATCATATCAACTTAGAATTTTTACCTAATGGTATTTACCTAATGATTTATGAGTCCCAAACACATTATTTTTCTAATAAAATATTGCTCAATTAGCAAATTCATGACTAGAGTATAACCATCATGAACCTTAAGGGCTAATTATTCCACTATATCGGGATTCAGAAAAATATAATCCAAAGGCAGAAAAGCAATGAGAAAGATCTTTATTCTAAGCCTGTTGTTTAGGCTGGCAAAGTGAGACCTAACTAGTGGGGGTTTATTGGGATTGGTTTCAGGTTTCGAACCGCCAAGCATACTACCATGCCGGACTGCGGATTGGCTATGCGTTAAAGTAGTTCTTTAAGCTTCCAATCCCCTCTTAGGGACTTAAATCTAAACTAATCCCTCCGCATAACACCGAGCTTCGTTTTTTGATTCTGGGAAGAGTTGTCTAGCTTGATTAATAAGGTGATCCCTCTTATTAACTGCGAATCAGGTGGATTAACCCGGATGTAAAAACAAAGTATCCGTTTGAAGCTTCCATATAAAACTGGAGTCTTCAAGCACCATATGCATCTGGATTTCAAAGGCTACCGGACCGGGAAAGCTCGGTCTTTCCTCTAAATCTAACAATAGCCTACCAATTAAAGGTTTCAGGCTGTAACCACTCCTCTTTAGCTCTACATAGTTTCGCGTATCATCGTTCATGGGAATGGCATTTCCTCCATTAATATCATGCCATATGAATTCGGGGAAAATAAATCTCGATCCCCAATTCGTTAAACCAAGCTTGAAGAAATGATTGGCCTTTTCTTGAGGCCCTAATTTACCTGGAAAAGGTAAACTCGTAAACACCTCAACATCAACCAATGTCC
>Ga0207422_1005018_pt1 | contig 10036 bp, 8 predicted proteins | sample MarCyaLeptolynsp_FD_187757 | JGI IMG/M metagenome (GOLD analysis project Ga0207422, IMG submission 187757) | Marine cyanobacterial communities from Panama - species 1 Leptolyngbya sp. (SPAdes) | ecosystem: Environmental > Aquatic > Marine > Unclassified | place: Panama: Panama City | collected... | reverse complement strand
GCCCTGAAAGCCATCCGGGAATTCGTCCTTGATATAGGCCGTGGTGATATTGCCAGAGCGAAACCGTTTCTCGTCCATCACTGCAGCGCAGAAGGGCATATTGTCCTGAATGCCTTCAATGTGGAACCGGTCGAGCGCCTCAGCCTGGACATCCAGCGCCTGATCGCGGTCCTTGCCGTGAGTGACCAGTTTGGCGATCATCGGATCGTAGAACATCGAGATCTCATCGCCTTCGCGCACACCGCTATCCATGCGCACCGTGCCGCCAGCAAGGCTGCCTTCAGCCGGTGGAATGAAGCGCTTCAGACGCCCAATCGAAGGCAGGAAATTGCGATATGGATCTTCGGCATAGACGCGGCTTTCGATCGCCCAACCATTGATCTTCAGCTTCTTCTGATCGAGATTCAGCTTCTCGCCAAAGGCTGAGCGCAACATCTGTTCGACCAGGTCGACGCCAGTGATCATCTCGGTCACCGGGTGCTCCACTTGCAGGCGGGTGTTCATTTCCAGGAAATAGAAGCTCTTATCCTTGCCGGAAGCAACGAACTCGACGGTGCCGGCGCTGTCATAATCCACCGCCTTGGCTAGCGCGACGGCCTGTTCGCCCATCTTCTTGCGCGTGGCTTCGTCCAGCAGCGGTGATGGCGCTTCTTCCAGCACTTTCTGATTGCGCCGCTGGATCGAGCATTCGCGCTCAAACAGGTAGACGCAATTGCCATGCTTGTCGCCCATGACCTGGATTTCGACGTGGCGCGGCTCCAGAATGAATTTCTCAATGAAGATCCGATCATCGCCGAATGAGGCCGTAGCCTCGGCTTTCACGGCCGGATAGCCTTCTTCCACTTGCTTGTCGTCATAGGCGATCCGGATACCTTTGCCGCCGCCGCCGGCCGAGGCCTTGATCATCACCGGATAGCCAATCTCTTTCGAGATTTTCACCGCTTCCTTGGTGTCATGGATCAGGCCCATATGACCCGGCACAGTCGACACGCCGGCATCCGCCGCGAGTTTCTTGGAGCTGATCTTGTCACCCATGGCTTCGATCGCATGCGCATTCGGCCCGATGAAGACGATTTTCTCTTTTTCGAGCCGTTTCGCAAAAGCCGGGTTTTCGGACAGGAAGCCAAAGCCCGGGTGTACGGCTTCAGCGCCGGTCTGTTTCACCGCATCCACAATCTTGTCCATGACGAGATAGGATTCAGCTGCCGGAGACGGACCGATATGCACGGTCTCATCGGCCATTTCGACCGCCATCGAACCGGCATCCGCATCGGAGTAGACCACCACCGTTTTCACACCGAGGCGACGGCACGTCTTGATCACTCGAACGGCGATTTCACCCCGGTTGGCGATCAGGATCTTCTTGAACATTACTCAGCCCCGTACAGTCTTATCTTGTTTACGATGCCGGGATTAGAGCGCCTGAAACCGCTTGTCGAGATTTCCGCTTGGTCAAATGCGATTTAGTCGCGCGGTCGGGCAGTCTATTGCCCGTCTGGCTGTCCAATTTCGGCTTCGAAAACCCGCACGCGGGCGGTTACCGCCACCAGGAAGGCCGTTGACCAACCGATCAGGAGGAATCCATTCGCTGATTCAGCCGCCGCCAGCATTCGCCAGTTCTCTGCCAGCACCAGATCGCCGAACCCGACCGTCGTGAATGTGCTGGTCGAGAAGTAAAGCGCCGGCTCAACCGCGTTGAATTCACCGATCGCCAGATAGGTCAGCGCATAGATCCAGATCTGGATTGTGTGCAGGCAGAACAATCCGAGTACGACCATGATAATGGTCGCCCCCTGGGACGCGACCCCAGTCAGTTTTTCCGGATGGTACATGTAGCGACGGCGCATGACCCAGCTCAGTCCCACCAAGCCCCAGAACTGGACGGCGCAGGTCGCCAGAACCAGAACGCCAGCGAGGATCAAGCTCGTCAGCAACATGATCAGGCGGCGCTCGCGAGACCTTCTGCAAATCCCGGCGCTTCGGCGCGCAGAAAGTCGATCAGGGCCTGTTCAGCTGGGCTGATTTTGCCGTCGCCTTCAATGTTTGCAAGCACCCAGCCCGCCTCGTCATCGGTGACTTGTTCTGCCTCACGGGTCGCCGCATCCGCCGCAGCCATGCGTGCCTGTTCGGCTTTCTGGCGATTGTGCGTGACAGAGGCAAACCAGTTCCCGCTGAAAAAGGAAGCCCCCATGCGCGCAAACAGACCGCCCGGATTGACGCTGGTATCCTTGAGCCAAGCTTCACGTGCGAACGCGTCTTCGATCGATTTCGGCTCTGGATGTGCCCGGGCCATCAAATGATTGCCAATGGCGCGCGCGAACAGGTCGTTCCAGCTCGCATCATTGTCCGCATTGGCGATAGCGTCATTGGTCTTGAACAAAGCGCTGGCTTCATGCTGGCTGACCCAGAGGCCGCCATCGCCTGCGCCCGCGAATAAGGCAAAACGGGCACGTTCGACCATGGCTGGCGTCGCCTTTCCGGCCTCAGTAATGCGGTACATGACGGCATCCAGCGTGTAATGCGCGAGTTTTTCCGGCACGCCATCCGCTTTGCGCAGCACGGCGATCAGCAGGTCGATCTCCTCCAGGCAGGGATGCTCACCATCATGGTGGACTTGCGCGAGCAGCCAGTCGGCTTCCTCATCTGTCACCCAACCCTCAGGAGCTTCTCGGGTGATGAGAAAATCGGTCAGCGCTTCGCGAAAGCGGCTGCCCCATTCGGGATTTGTGGCTGACAGTGTCTCGTTAAGCCGAAACAGCGTTTCCGCCTCGCCGCGACTGACAATGCCGTCGGAATAGATTTCATTGACGATGCGGTGCGCTTCGGATTCGGTCATTTCACCGACCTTTGCCACACGCGCCATTATGATCTGGGTTTCCTGATCCATCAGGGCCTCGCTTCAAATTCAACCCAAACGGTAACAAGAAGCTGTTGCCAATGCGTTTACACGGTCAAAGGCTCAATTCGCATGAATCGGGCGAACAAATGCAACAATTCCCGCGGCATATCCTGCGGCAACAGGCTATCGACGGGGTCATCGCGTTGAATCACCATAGCCCCGTGGATGCGGTCATCGACGCGAAAATAGTTCATCGCCCAGTTGGGAAATGCGCGTTCCTGGATCTTCTCGCCTAGAATCTGAACCACACCTTCATGCCGGTGATCATCGACAATACGGTCATAGATCTCGCGCACTTCCTCATATTCGCCTTCCAGGGCCTGCATGAAATGTCGCCCATTATGGGCCAGGAAGCCGGTTATATAGCGCTCGTGATTGTTCGACTGGGACACATCAAGGATGCGCCCGATATCCTCGGCGTCGAGATCCGTCTTCGCGGTGCTGACATAAACCAGTCGATACATGCAAAACTCCACTCCCCCGGCTTAGCCGAGCACCCGGCATTCGCAATCGGATACAAGCCGGACGTGTTGTGGACCAAAGCAGATCAACGCTAGACGGGTGGTCATTTCAGTGCTGGAAGTTTCCGCCTTTCGCTGCCATATAGGGGCGAGACCCAGCGAACCGATCAGAAAGAAGACCCGGCATGGCCGAAGCTGACATCATGTTGCCGATGCGCACAGGCGAAATCCGCATTCACGACGAAGCGGGATTTGAAGGCATGCGCAAAGCCGGTCGGCTGGTTGCGGAATGCCTGGATATGCTGGTCGGAGAAGTCAAACCCGGCGTCTCCACGGGCCATATTGACGATCTGATCCGCACCTTCGTCTATGATCACGGTGCCCAATCGGCGACGATTGGCTATCGCGGTTATCGCCACGCCTCCTGTATCTCGCTCAATCATGTCATCTGCCACGGCATCCCGGGCGATAGGGCGTTCAAGGATGGCGACATTGCCAATATCGACGTCACCGTCATCGTTGATGGCTGGCATGGCGACCATTCGCGGATGTATTCAGCGGGCGAGCCGAAGCGTATCGCCACCCGGCTGATGGACGTCACGTACGAGTCCCTGATGGCCGGCATTGCAGCCGTCAAACCCGGCAACCGGTTTGGCGACATTGGTGCGGCCATTTCGGACGTCGCGCGCAAGAATCGCTTCTCCGTCGTCGAGGATTTCTGCGGCCACGGCCTCGGCCAGCTCTTCCATGACGAGCCGAATGTCGTCCACAGCGCTCGCGCCGGCACCGGACCGGTGCTGAAGGAAGGCATGTTCTTCACCATCGAACCGATGCTGAATGTCGGCCGCAAGGACGCCGCCATTCTCAGCGATGGCTGGACCGCCGTCACTCGCGACCGCAAGCTCTCGGCCCAGTTCGAGCATTCGATCGGCGTTACCAAGGAGGGCTGCGAGATCTTCACCGCCTCCCCGAAAGGCTACCACACCCCTCACACGGTGAGCGATTGACCGAAAAAGCCGCGCGGCCACATTGGCAGGGGCACAGAGACAGACTGCGTGGCAAGCTAATCCAGCGAGGACCTGGCGCGCTGGACGATTATGAGCTGCTGGAAACCCTGCTCTTCGCCTTTATTCCCAGGCGCGACGTCAAGCCAATTGCCAAGACTCTGCTCCAGCGCTTCGGCTCGCTGTCAGGTGTATTTGCAGCCAGTCCAACCGATCTGACCCGGATCGACGGCGTTGGCACCACAGTCGCGGCCTATATCCAGGCGACTCGAGAACTTGGCGCCCGAACGACGCGAGAAGAAATTGCCGGGCGTTCGATCATTTCCAGCTGGACCGCCCTGCTCGCCTATGTTCGCGGTCAATTACAACATGAAACGCGCGAACAGTTTCGGGTCCTGTTTCTGGACCGAAAGAACCAGCTGATTGCCGATGAGCTGATGGGCCAGGGCACGGTCGATCACGCGCCGGTCTATCCGCGCGAGATTGCCCGGCGGGCACTTGAGCTGTCGGCGTCAGCCCTGATCCTGGTGCACAATCACCCGTCCGGTGATCCGACCCCGTCGCGCACAGATGTCGATATCACGCGCGAGATTGTCGACGCGCTCGCCCCGTTCGAAATCCGGGTTCATGATCATCTGATTGCAGCCAAGCACGGGGTCACCAGCTTCAAGTCCGAAGGATTGATCTAGCTAGGATCGGGATTTCTGCAGTCCACTTCGCGCGGCCTCTCCCTGCGAAAAGACTTGCGCGGGGGAGCGGGCGAGCTACCGTAACTGTAACGAAAAATGAAAAGCGCCATTCAAGGCGTAGCTTGGGAGGCTTTGAATGAGCGACACCGCAACGGCGGCGGCCGGTGCCGGACATGAAGCGGCGGGAGCCGGGCATGAAACCGGATACGGCTCCAAGGGCTATCGCACATATGTGCTACTAATGCTCATGGTGGTCTACACCCTGAACTTCATCGACAGAAACCTGATTGGCGTTCTTGCTGAACCGATCATCACCACATTCAGCCTCAGCGATACGCAATTCGGCCTACTCGCCAGTTGGCCCTTCGCGATCTTCTACGCCGTTATGGGGCTACCCATTGCCATGGCCGCAGACCGGTTCAACCGAGTCAATATCATCGTCATCTGTATCGTGCTCTGGTCTGTGATGACGGCGCTTTGCGGGATTGCGGCCGGGTTTATCACGCTCATGCTGTTTCGGATCGGTGTCGCTGTCGGTGAGGCAGGCTGCACACCGCCAGCCAATTCAATCATTGGCGATTATTATCCTGCCAAGAACCGCGCAACGGCGCTTGGAATCTATTCTATGGGCGTCACGCTTGGCGGCGTGCTCGCCTATTTGTTCGGCGGCCCGCTGGCTGAACTGAGCGGCCCGACCTTCGGCGCCTGGCTCAACAGCATTGGTGTCGGTGCCCTGTTCTCCGGAATCGATTGGCAGAACGTCGAAGGCTGGCGCATCGCCTTTGTCGTGATCGGCCTTCCTGGCGTGCTGATTGGCGCCCTGCTCTGGTTCACGGTCAAAGAGCCGCCGCGCGGTTATTCCGACCCGCCAGATGCCCAGAAAGTCGACAAGGCCTCGACTAAGGAAACGCTTCAGGAACTCGCCTCCAAGCCAAGCTTCTGGTGGATGTCCGCCGGCGCTGCACTCGTCGCCTTTGTCGGCTATGGCTTGTTCACTTTCCAGATCCCATTCCTGATCCGCGAGCACGGCCTCGGTGTTCGCGAAGCCTCGATCAATTTCGGCGCGCCGCTCTCCGCTCTGGCTGCGGTTGGGACCTTCCTGGGTGGCTATCTGACCGACCGGTTCTCGCATCGGTTCAAGACCGCCGTTGCCCTGATCCCGGCCATTGGTTTGCTGCTGGCCGTGCCGCTCTATATTTTCGCCTTCTATGCGTCCAGCCTGACCGTTGTCTTTGTCGTTTGGGGCGTCGCTGCAATCTGCCACTACGCCTATCTCGGGGCACAGTACAATATCGGCCAGGGGGTTGTCTCTGTGCGTTCGCGCGCCACGGCGATTGCCATTCTACTGATCATTGTTTCGATTATCGGCAATGGCATCGGGCCGCAATTTGTCGGCATTATGAGTGACGTCTTTACCGGCGCCAATCTCAGCGGGGAAGGCTTGTCCGCCTCGATCTGCGCCGCCAATGACGGCCTGACCGAAGCCCAGCTCGCCAGCTGCGCTGAAGGCCGCTCAGCCGGCCTGAAACAGTCCATCTCGGTGACGACGCTCTGGTTCATTGTCGCCGCCTTCTGTTTCTACATGTCATCCCGTCACCTTGAGAAAGACATGGTCGCGAAAGTGGAGACAGCTTAATGGCTGAAGGGACCGCAGAAGCCGTCACCGAAGAAGAGGTCAATGAAGGCTATGGCAGCTCGGGCTATCGCGCCTATGTGCTGTTCGCGCTGATCGTCGTCTACACGTTCAACTTTATTGACCGGACGCTGATCGGCGTGCTCGGCGAACAGATCCGCGAGACGTTTGGGTTGTCGGATTTCATGATCGGCATCCTGTCCGGTCTCGCCTTCGCGGTGCTCTACACCTTGCTCGGTATTCCGTTCGCAATGCTAGCGGAGCGCAAGAACCGGACTTCTATCATCGCCATTGCCATGGCCGCCTGGAGCGCCATGACCGTGGCCTGTGGTCTGGCGCAAAACACGATGCAATTTGCGCTCGCGCGAATTGGTGTCGGGATCGGTGAGGCGGGCTGCTCGCCGCCCTCCCATTCCTTGATTTCAGACTATTTCCCGCCTGAGAAACGCTCTTCCGCACTCGGCATCTTTGCCCTCGGCATCCCGATCGGATCGATGCTGGCCGCGCTTGGCGGCGCCTATATCGCGACCCGCGGCGGGCTCGACTGGCGTGATGCGTTCATCTGGATGGGCCTGCCAGGCGTACTCGGTGCGATCCTGTTTAAACTGACCGTCAAAGAACCCCCGCGCGGTTATTCAGACCCGGGCGGTGCGGCAGCAGCCGCAGCGCGGCGCATGCCGTCTCCGTTCAAAGTGTTCAGCGTCGTCTTCAACAAACCGACCTTCTGGCATGTTTCGCTCGGCGGCGCGATGGCGTCGTTTGCCGGTTATGGGATCGGCCAGTTCATTGCGCCTTTCTGGATGCGCGCCCACGGGCTCGACCTGATGAATGCGGCCCTGATCTATGGCGGCGTCCTGGGCGTTGCAGCCGGCATCGGCACATTCGGGTCAGGCGTCGTTGCAGACCGCGTCCGCAGCCGTCATCCAAACTCCGATAGCTGGCTACCGGCCCTCGGCATGTCGCTCTGTGTGCCGCTGATGATCTTTGGCTATAACACCGTCGGGTTCTCATCCGGCGCCACCGCCATCTGGCTCGCCATCCCAGTCCTCGTGGTCGCTGCGATCCTTCGCTACTCCTATCTCGCGCCAATGTTTGCGGTGACCCAAAAACTGGTCGAGCCGCGCATGCGGGCGACCGCCGCGGCGCTGCTTCTGTTTGTCGTCAACATTATTGGCTACGGCCTCGGCCCGCCAGCTGTAGGCTGGTTCTCTGACCAGGGCACCAAGTATCAGCTGGCTCAGCTGGACTCGCCCGTAACGGCATCCGAATGTGGGCGCGTTGAAGCCTCCTTGCTGGCCACACGCAAGGGCCGCGAGAACGCGCTGTCTGGTGCGGCACTCGATGAAGCCAATGCGATCAATGACAATTATTGCAAACCGGCACGCGCCATCGGCAATCGGGTGGGCGTCTCGGTCGGGTCCCTGTTCCTGCTCTGGGCGGCTCTGCATTTCTATCTGATGGGCCGCACCATGCAACGTGACCTGTGGACGCCCGAGGAAGAGCCCGCTACAGCCTGATCCATGGCGGTCTACACCACGGTTTCAGATGATGCGCTGGCATCCTTCCTCGCTGAGTATGAGCTCGGCGAGGCGGTGGCGTTCAAAGGCATTGTTGAGGGCGTCGAGAACTCGAATTATTATCTCGAGACGACCAAGGGTCGTTACATCCTGACCCTGTTCGAGAAGCGGGCGAACCCGGAAGACCTGCCCTATTTCATCGCCTTGAAACAGCACCTCGCGGAGCATGGCTTTTCCTGCCCACTCCCGGTTGCGGCCAAGGATGGTAAAGCGCTGAGAGCCTTGTCCGGGCGTCCCGCGGTCATCGTTACGTTTCTTCAGGGCCTCTCCCCACGCGTGCCGAATGCACGCCAATGCCGAGAGCTCGGCGCGGGTCTCGCAGCACTTCATCAAGCTTCAGCGAGTTTCAGCCAGGTCCGGGAAAACGATCTGGGCCCGTCCAGCTGGCCGAAACTCTGGCACGGACGCCAGCAGGTCGCGGAAGGATTACAGCCAGAGCTGGCCCGCAAGATCGATCAGGATCTCACCGATATCGAGTCGGCCAAATCGCTGAGCCAGGACCTGCCCCGCGGCACGATCCATGCCGATCTTTTCCCGGATAATGCCTTCTTTTTAGGCGACAAGTTTACCGGCGCGATCGACTTTTATTTCGCCTGCACAGACGCGCTCGCCTATGACCTCGCCATCTGTATGAATGCCTGGGCGTTTGAGACGGACGGAGCTTTTAATTTCTCCAAAGGCGCCAATCTGCTGGCCGGTTATGAGAACATCCGTCCGCTGGAACCCGCCGAGCGCGCCGCCTTCCCCCTCCTCTGCCGCGGTGCCGCGCTTCGCTTCTTCCTGACCCGGCTCGTGGACTGGACGGAGACACCGGAAGACGCGCTGGTCAAGCCCAAGGATCCGCTCGATTACGCAGCCCGATTGCGCTTTCACCGCACCGCCACATCGATCGACGCCTATGGTGCATAGCGACGGATAGGGAAGTCTACCTATTTTAATCAAGCCGATTTCGCTCTGATCCTGCCGGAGAGAGACTCAAACCAAGAGTCCCGAGGGAGGAACATGTCGGACCAGACGTTTCGCTTGCCAGATGTGGCAACGGTTTCAATCGATGCGCCATTCAAGTGGCTGGCAGGTGCGTGGCAGGATTATCTGCGCGCGCCGCTGCCCTTCATGATTTATGGCATCATATTGTCCGGCGTGAGCGCGATGATCGCCTGGGCACTGGTGTTCAGCGGCGCGTTCGCGTGGGTATTCGTGCTGTCGGGCGGGTTCTTCCTGATCGCGCCAATCCTCGCCATGGGTCTGTATGAAGGCGGGCGCCTGCTCGAACAGGGACGAACACCCGGGCTGACGGATATTGTCCTGGTGCGCGAAGCCGTCCGCCTCGACCTCGCCTATCTGGGACTGGCCCTGTTCCTGATCTACCTGTTCTGGACGCGGATCGCGCAGATTGTCTATGCCCTGTCGACGCCGTTCATGCACAAGACGCCGAGCGCGTTCCTCACCTTTATGTTCACGACACCGGACGGGCTCAGCATGGCGGCGACCGGTACGGTGATCGGTGGCGTCATTGCGTTTCTCGCCTTCTCTCTGGTGGTGATTTCCGCGCCCATGCTGCTCAGTGCCAAGACCGACGTGTTTATCGCGACGATTACCAGTGTGCGCTGCGTGACCCAAAACTTCCTGCCCATGCTGATTTGGGGCTTGCTGATTGTGGCGCTTACCGCCTTCGGAATTGCCACCGCTTTTTTTGGCCTGATCCTGGTCTATCCCTTGATCGGATTGGCCAGCTGGAGGGCCTATCGCGAGCTGGTGCCGGGCAAAAAAAGC
>Ga0207422_1005015_pt1 | contig 10038 bp, 8 predicted proteins | sample MarCyaLeptolynsp_FD_187757 | JGI IMG/M metagenome (GOLD analysis project Ga0207422, IMG submission 187757) | Marine cyanobacterial communities from Panama - species 1 Leptolyngbya sp. (SPAdes) | ecosystem: Environmental > Aquatic > Marine > Unclassified | place: Panama: Panama City | collected... | reverse complement strand
TGCCGCTGCCGCGACAGCGGAAATTGGCGATTCATTGCTGCAGCGTTCGGCTGAGCGTTTCGCGGGCTTTCTTGGTGAGTTCGCGGCGATGGAAATTCCGGAGCGATAAGTTTCCGGATGCAGACTTCGACACATTTGCTCGTCGCCGCTGCGGCCCTGGCCCGACCGGCCGAGACGTCCCGGGATCGTTGGGTCAACGCCGCTGTACTTATCGGTGCGCTCCTGCCGGATCTTTCGATCTACATCCTATTTGCCTGGGCGCGGTTTATGGCCGGGTATTCGGAAGCGGAACTCTGGAGCGAGATTTATTGGCAGGAGCCTTGGCAGAGCCTCGGGGCGATCTCTAACTCCTTTCCGGTTTTCGCAGCATTGGCGCTTGCTGCCGCGGTACTGAAACAGCGTTGGCTTCTATTCCTAGCGATTGCCGCGCTGCTGCATCTGGCGCTCGACTTTCCACTGCATCACGACGATGCCCATATCCACTTCTGGCCACTCAGCGACTGGCGCTTCGAAAGCCCCATATCTTACTGGGATGATCGTCACTTCGGCGATGTGGTGATCTGGGTGGAGCGCATCTTTGGACTGGTTCTGACAGTGATGCTCTGGCGACGTTTCACGGGACGGATCGTTCGAGCGATCCTCGTATCCTCGATGTCGCTCTACTTCCTGGTGCCGCTCTATTTTACGCTGATGCTGGGCTAGAACCCGCGAAACTCAGCAAAGCCATTGACCGGTTCACGGTCGGTGCGCAGGCTGTTTATGGGGGCTTCCTCATCCATATAACCCAGCCCGATTCCACAATAGAGCATGAGTTCTTCCGGCGGGTTCAGATGTTCTCCGACAGTCCGGTGCCATTGCGCCCAGGCACATTGCGGACAGGTGTGAAGTCCATGTTCGCGGGCCAGCAGCATCAAGCTTTGCGCGAACATACCGACATCAGCCCAGTTCGCGACGCCCATGCAGCGGTCGACATAAAGGAAAATCCCGACCGGCGCGTCGAAGAGCCGGAAGTTGCGGCGAAACTGTGCGATGCGTCCGGCTTTATCGTCGCGTGTCACGCCAATTGTCGCGTAGAGGTCCTCCCCGCATTTGAAGGCGCGCGCCTTGTATTTTGGCGGTGTCGGCTGGGGGTAAGGTTCGAACTCCGTGCCTTCTCCGCGCGGTGTTTCCTTCATACGCCCGGCCACATCGTCGATGAGCGCCTTCAGGGGCGCACCGGTTAGCGCATAGGCGTGCCAGGGCTGCGTGTTGCCGTTGGACGGGGCCTGGGATGCGCCTTCCAGGAGTTCCCGGACAAGCGCTTGAGGGATGGAGTCGGGTTTGAACTGCCGGCAGCTTATCCGGCTGTCTAAGGCGTCGGAGACCTTCATAGGCGCCTACTTGGTCGATGGTTGGTAGTGGGGAATCTCGTCGCCGGCATCCGGGTCGTCGGGATCATGACCAAACGCTTCCTCGATGCTTTCGTCGATCTCCGGATGCGCCCGCGGGTCGAGCTGCGAGATCGACGTCGAGGAGGCCGGCACGTTGACATAGGCCCGGCGATCCGGCGTCGCAGGGGCTTTCCGGCGGCTCATACGATACAGTGCGAAAAGGATGAACAGCACACAGAACAGGATCGAATGCAGGAAGAGCCCATTCGGTCCGACCCAATCCATGGCGGCTGCTGCGGTAATCGGTCCGATGGTCATCCCAAACGCAAAAGCCAGCATAAGCGTCGCACAGAGCGGAACCATTTTCTTCGGTTCCACGAAGTCGCCAGCATGGGCAAGCAGGACCGGATAGATGGACATCGCAAACCCGCCAATGACAAAGATAATTGGAACATAACCCCAAACCGGCATCTGAGGTAAAACCACGAGAACCGCTGAAAACAGCGCAAGTCCACCCATGCCAAAGATCATAACCTGTCTTCGGTCGCGTTTGTCGGAGGCCCATCCCATTGGCCATTGCAGTGCTAGAGCTCCTAACTGAATAGCGGATCCAAGGATCGCGGCCCCGGCTTCTTCAAGTCCAACATCGATTGCATAAACAGGCATCATCGCGACGATCGGACTATTGGCCATGCCCAGGCATATGGAACCGACAACTGCGAGCGGCGTTGTTTTGTAGACGTCCCAGAGATGCATGCGGTCCTTTGACGGTGGAGTGGGGTTCCCACCGTGGCGCAATGCAACCGGCAAAAGAGAAAGTGAAAAGAGGGCGCTCACCAGCATGAAGTGCCAGTTGCCGCTGATCGTCGCAAAGGTCAGCATCAGCGGTCCGGATGCCTGCGCGATCTTATAGAGGATCATGTAAACGCTCATGACCCGGCCACGCACCGACTTATCGGTTTCGCTGGATATCCAACTGTCCGAGACCGTAAGCAGGCCCGCGAAGCAAACGCCAGAGAGCAGTCGTGCGCCTGTCCAAAGGAATAAGTCCGTGTTGATCGCGAAAGCTAAGGTCATCGCGGATAGGACCGTCGCAAAGGCGGAAAACGCTCGAATATGGCCGATCCGGCCGATTAGATGCGGTGCATAGACACAACCGATAAGAAAACCGGCGGAAAAGCCCGCCGACATGATCCCGATCTCGAAAGAGGTGAACCCTGCGTCTCGCATGCGCAGAGGGAGCAAGGTGGTCAAAAGACCCATGCCGCCCTGAAGAAACAGAACGCCTGAAATGATCGCGCCAACGGCGTAGACGGGGTTCATGGATGGGGCCACGAAAGGTTTTCAATACTGGAACCCTACCCCGATTTGCCGAAAACAAAACACTTAATGCCATGAAAAATATGTGATTTTAGAATTCAAAGATTAAATCGCGCGCCTTGTGACGGTGAGGAAAAGCACGGCTGGGGCTGCGGATTAGAATTTCACGGGCGGGGATTCTGCTCGGCAAACCTATATTGTTCAGTGAGAGATAGATCGTGAAGGAAGATGCCATGACACAGTCCAAAAAAGCCCGCGCCGTTGGGTTCAACCACATCGCCATCGAGGTAGGGGATATCGACGAGGCGCTGGAGTTCTATGGGCAGTTTATGGAGATAAACCTGCGCGGCCGGTCGGAGACAATGGCATTCATCGATATGGGGGATCAGTTCCTGGCCCTTCAAAAAGCGATCCCGACGGATCCGGAAAGCGGGCGACATTTCGGTCTGGTCGTGGACGACAAAGCCGCGGTTGAAGCCGCGGTCGAAGCCGCGGGTATCAAGCGGGAAGTCAGCCGCTTCTTCGACTTCCGCGACCCCTGGGGCAATCTGGTCGAGATCGTTGAATATGCCAATGTCCAGTTCTCCAAGTCGCCCGGCGTGTTGCGCGGCATGGGGTTGGAAGGCCTCGAAAAGAATGAGAAGGCCCTCGGCGAACTGGCGGAAAAGGGGATGGGGGAGTAGCTGTTATCCCTCCCAAGGCTCCATCGGAATGAACCCGGGCAGAGCTGCCATACGATCCATCCAACGGCGCACGCTCGGGTAATTCGATAGATCGAAACCACCTTCATCACAGACCGAGGTGTAGGAGAAGAGGGATATATCCGCGATGGTCGGATCCTGCCCGACAGCCCAATCTGCGTTGGAATAGGCCTGCTCCATAATGCCGAGCACCTCATAACCTTTGGTCTGCTTCTCAGCGAGTAAGGCCTTACGCTCGTCCGTCATCTCAAGGTGATGACACCAAAAGCGTGCGACGGCGATGTTTGGCTCATGCTGATACTGTTCAAACATTAGCCAGCTGACGACCTGCGCCCGGGCGAACCGATCTTCAGGCAGGTAGGGTGTCCCCTCTGCTAGGTAGAAGAGGATTGCGTTGGATTCCGGCAGAGTTCTTCCATCCGCGAGCTGCAGCAACGGAATGCGTCCGGCCGGGTTCAGACGCAGGAAATCTTCGGTTCGGGTCTCGCTTGCATGGATATCTTTGAGGACGAGGTCGTAGTCCACATCCAGCAGGCTCATCAGCAGGCGAACCTTATGTCCGTTCCCGCTTTCCAGACAATCGTAGAGCGTCAGTTCAGCCATCGCGCATCCTCCCTTCAGGCAAGGGGGATCAGACGGCGTTTCAGGCCGCCCCGCAAGATCGAAAATCTGCGCCTTCGATCAAGCAGAGCTTAGCCTGGAAACTTGCCTTTTCGCCGCATTCAGAAGGCTGGCACGGTCTGGCGTCGCCGCTGCATTAGAATCACCAGGATCAGAAGCAGTACGGCGGGGATGTAGAAGACCTCTTTCGGCAGCCGGTCTCGCTCCAACTGAACGTTGTTTATGACGACCGGTTCGCTCCCATAAAAGTCGAAGATCTGGAAAGTCGTAAAGTAAGGCGTTCCGGCGAAGGGTTCTTCGAGAATCGCCGTTTCGCCGGAATTGTTCACCATGATCCCTTCGCGCCCCAGACGCTCCGCCCCGGTGCCTTCGGCGCCCAGGTTCAAGAGCACAGTCGTCTTGGTGATCTCGTCCAAGTTATCGAAGTCCGGACCTAAAATTTCGATCCGCAATCGAGCATCGGCAGGCATGCTTTCCGCGATTGCCTCCAGCTCTGTGCCGGGACGGAACTCATAGCGGTCATCCACTTGGTCCAGCCAGAAACCGGGCCGGAACAGTGTGAACGCGACGAGCAGCAAGATAACCGTTTCCCACACCCTGTTGCGTGCAAAGAAGTATCCCTGTGTCGCCGCCGCGAACAGCATCATCGCTATGACACCGACAATGAAGACGAACACCGCCTTTGCCAGCGTGACGTCGATGAGTAGCAGTTCGGTATTGAAGATGAACAGGAACGGCAGAAGTGCGGTTCGAATATCGTAAGCGAAGCCTTGCAGGCCAGTCTTGATCGGATCTCCGCCCGAGATGGCCGATGCCGCAAAAGCCGCCAACCCAACCGGTGGCGTATCGTCCGCCAGAATACCGAAGTAAAAGACGAAGAGGTGAACCGCGATCAGCGGCACGACCAGGCCTTGACTGGCACCGACCGAAACGATAACCGGCGCCATAAGGGACGATACGACGATATAGTTCGCCGTTGTCGGGAGCCCGAGGCCCAAGAGCAGGCTCATCACAGCCACCAGCAGCAACATAATAATGAGGCTGCCGCCTGACAGAAACTCTACGAAATCACCCACCACCTGGTGCGCACCTGTTAGCGATACCGTGCCAATAATGACACCGGCGACGCCAGTTGCGACAGCGATCGGAATCATGTTCCGCGCTCCGGCAATCATACCCTGGATGAAGTCGTTGAAACCGCGCGCCCATTCGCCAGTCTCGCCATTGTCCAGAGGACCGCCGCGACGAATGAGGGCTTTGAGCGGGTGTTGCGTCACGACGACAAAGATCATTGCCAGAGTTGCCCAATAGGCGGAGAACGAGGGCGACAGCCGCTCGATCAAGATGCACCAAAGCAGAACGATGATGGGCAGGATAAAGTAGAGCCCGGTTACGGCGACATCGCCCGCGCGCGGCAGAACAGTCATATCCGCATTCGGATCGTCGATTGGCAGGTCAGGCCGTTTTGCCGCGATGCTGACCAAGATGTAATAGGCCAACAGGAAAATCGCGACGCCCGCCCACAAACCCATGTCTGGGAATACGTCTTTAACCCAGCCCAATCCGAAATAGACCGCAACGCCAAGGACGCCCATCGCGATGAAACCCGTTAGGAATCCAATCAGCTTCTGAGCCGCCGTCATAGCCGCCGGCGGCTTTTCCATGCCCTTGAGGCCCAGCTTCAACGCCTCGAGATGCACGATATAGACGAGAGCGATGTAAGAAATCAGCGCCGGCATCAGCGCATGCTTCAGAATGTCCGTGTAGGAAATTCCTGTAAATTCCGCGATTAGGAAGGCCGCTGCCCCCATAACAGGCGGGGTTAACTGCCCATTCGTCGAGGAGGCAACCTCGACCGCCCCGGCCTTTTCCGGTTTGAAGCCAGTCTTCTTCATCAAAGGGATGGTGAAGGTACCGGTCGTCACGACGTTCGCGATGGAGGAGCCTGAGTACAGACCCGATGCCGCGGAAGCGATAACCGCTGCCTTGGCGGGGCCTCCGCGCAGATGGCCCAACAGGGCGAAGGCAAGCTTGATGAAGTAGTAACCGGCACCGGCGCGCTCAAGCAATGAGCCGAACAGCACGAACAGGAAGATCATCGTCGTAGAGACAGCGAGGGCCACACCGAATACGCCCTCTGTCTGCATCCAGTAGTGCCACATCGCCTTCCCGTAGGAGGCACCGCGCCATTGGATTACTTCTGGCATCCATGATTGGTCGCCGAAGAAGGTGTACGTCATGAACACCCCGGCGACGCACAGCATCGGAAGGCCGAGAGAGCGATACACACCAATGGCAAGGCAGATCATGCCGGCACCAGACGCGAGCAAATCCATCGTGGTGGGAAGGCCAGCCCGCATCACAAGGGACTCTTTGACCACAATAAGATAAAGGCAGCAGGTCACCCCGATAATGACCAGCAGCCAATCGTAAATCGGCACGCGGTCCTTCGGTGCACCTTTGAAAAGGGGATAAGCGAAACAGACTAAGGTCAGCGCGAATGCCAGGTGAACGGCGCGCGCTTCAACATTGTTGAAAACAAAATTGATTCCGAGGTCTAACTCTCGGCTGGCCTGGGTAAGCCAGATCGGCAGGTCGGATGCGATATAAAGTTGGAAGCAGGACCAGATAAAGGCGGTCGCAGCAATGACTATACCGACTTTTCCATGGACGGAGCGTGATCCGGAATCAGACTCCGCTGCAATTTCGTCGGCACTGAGTGTGGATTTATCGCCATCAGAACTCATACCTGGTCCCCCCAAAGAATAGCCCGCACCCCGATTGTCGTTTTTTATGCGGGAAGTTGCGCATATGGGCGGAACTCCGCCGGCATACGCGACTTAAAAAAGGGAAAGGCCGGGCGCATGGCCCGGCCTAACCTGCTCGTCCTGATTAATCGATCCAGCCGCGTTCGCGGTAGTACCGCTCTGCGCCCGGATGCAGTGGTGCCGACAGACCGTCGCTGATCATCGCTTCTTCCGACAGATTGGCGAAAGCCGGGTGCAGCCCGGTAAAGTCGGAGAAGTTGTCGAAGACCGCCTTAACGGTCGTGTAGACGATTTCTTCCGAAACGTCGGCGGAAGTCACGAAGGTCGCGCCAACGCCAAATGTGGTGACGTCGCTGTCCGTCCCGCGGTACATCCCACCAGGAATAGTTGCGGTACGATAGTATGGGTTGTCCGCGATCAGCTGATCAATCGGCGCACCCGTAACGTCCACCAGTTTGGCGTCACACGTCGTGGTAACTTCGGTAACAGCGGCGGCTGGGTGACCGACGGTGTAAATCATCGCGTCGATCTGACCGTTGCAAAGTGCCTGCGCCATTTCTGCGCCCTGGAATTCTGTGGCGACAGCGAAGTCTTCCATGGCAATGCCGAATGCGCCCATCACAACTTCCATCGTTGCGCGCTGGCCGGAGCCCGGGTTGCCGACGTTGACGCGAAGGCCGACGAGGTCATCGAAGGAATCGATATCGGAGTCACCCGGGACAATCAGTGTGAACGGCTCGGGATGGACCGAGAAGACAGCCCGCAGACCGTCGAAAGCGCCGGCTTCTTCGAAACGGGAAGTCCCGTTATAGGCGTGATACTGCCAGTCGGACTGTGCAACGCCGAATTCAAGTTCGCCCGCACGAACAGTGTTGATGTTATAGATAGAACCGCCGGTCGATTCTGCGGAGCAACGGAATCCGTGCTCGCTGCGGCCCTGGTTTACCAGGCGGCAGATCGCGCCGCCCGTCGGGTAGTAAACACCCGTGACACCGCCTGTACCGATGGAAAAGAATTGCTGTTGAGCCGATGCACTGGTCGTGACCGACATTGCCGCTGCCAGAGCGGCTGCGTAAAGAAGTCTCATGGTATCTCCCCTGAAGGTGAGTTCTTTGGTTATCGTTGAACCGGCAGTCTGTGCTCAAAAAAACGGCAGATCAAGACCCTCCACTAGTTGTAGAGATATCGTCCATTGATAAGGAGCTTAGGCTTTGCCCAGAATGTTGCGTGCATCTGCGGGCGTCAAAATCGGTCGTGCGATCAGGTCCGCACCCTGGACGACCTGCCGGATCAGACCAGCGTTGTCCGGTGCCGTGGATCCGTCGGCGAGGAGCAGATTGTTCTCGAACCCCACCCGAACATGGCCACCGAGCGTGGCCGCCATGATGGCGATCGCGCCTTCCTTCGCGCCGAATGCGCAAATGCACCAATTCTCCGGTCGAAGCCCTGTCGTTTCTGCCGCCGCGAGATAGGGCAACAGATCGCTTGGCTGAGACACACCGCCGGTATAACGCCCCAGAACATAGAGAACGTTAAGCGGGCGGAACCGTTCGGAATCCGGCTGGCTGGCGATCATCGCTGCGAACCTTTCGATGTCGTCCGTGTCGAAAAGGATGTGCTGCAGTTGAACGCCCTCATCCGCGGCCCAGCGCATCAGGTCGACGAGCTTCTCGTCACCATCACGGGTCAGTTCGCGAAAGGCGAGGGAGGCGGCTTCCGGTTTCACCTGATGAAGGGTCGAAACCTGCTCGTCCACGGAATAGCGTCCGACTGCCTCCGTCGTTGCCTGGATGATCAGATCGTCCCCAATCACATTCCGAATGGCATCGATGGTTCGACGATAAATGTCCGAGTCTAACGAGTGTTTCTCGGCCTCGTCCCGAACATGCAAGTGCAGAACAGCGGCACCGGCATCCCGAACAGCCTTCGCCTCGGCGACGATCTCTTCCAGCGTTATGGCAATGCCCGGATGGTCGGCCTTCACCTTCCGCGCGCCATTGGGCGCGGCAGTGATAATCAGACCGTCTCCGGAACTGCTGTCAGCGCTCATTCCGCGGCTTGGCCGGCCGCCGCAGCCTCGTGGGTCACGGTATCGATCGCCGCCTTTAGGCGTTCGACGATTTCCGTCACTTCGTCTTCGGTCACGATATAGGCCGGGGCCAAAAGAATATGATCGCCGCTCGCACCATCCATTGTGCCGCCGCCGGGGTAGCACATCAGACCGAGCGACATCGCTTCTTTCTTGATCTTCGCATTGACCTTCAAGGACGGGTCGAAAGGCGTCTTAGACGCTCTGTCCGCGACAATCTCCACGCCTTGGAACAGTCCGCGGCCGCGAATGTTCCCGATATAGGGATGATTGTCGAAATACTCGTGCAGGAGGCGGTTCAACTGAGCACCACGTTCCTGCACATTCGTAATCAGGTCGTCACGCTCGATCACATCCAGCACCGCCATGGACGCTGCACAGGCTGCGGCATGACCGATATAGGTGAAGCCATGCTGGAAGAAGCCCGACCCATTTAGAATCGCATCATTGATCTTGTCGGACGCATACATCGCCCCGATCGGCTGGTAGCCGCCGCCAAGGCCTTTCGCCTGAGTCAGCAGGTCGGGGACAATGCCGTCCTGTTCGCAGGCGAACAACGAACCAGTGCGCCCGAATCCGCACATGACCTCATCCAGGATCAGCAGGATCCCGTATTTGTCGCAGATCTCGCGGATGCGTTTGAAGTAACCCGGCGCGGGAACCAACACCCCCGCGGTCGCACCGCCCACGGTTTCCGCGATGAAGGCAGCGACGCTTTCCGGACCGAGGCGCAGTATTTCTGCTTCCAACGCATCAGCGGCTCGGATCGCGTATTCCTCTTCCGTCTCATCCTCCCGCATTTTGCGATAGGGGAAGCACGGTTCAATATGGCTGAATACATCGGCCAGCATGGGGTTGAAGACCTTGCGGCGTGCTTTGTTCCCGCCCGCTGCAAGCGCGCCCATGGTATTGCCGTGATAGCTTTGTTCCCGAGCGATGATGCGAACACGGCTCGTCTCTCCGATTTCAGCGAAATACTGGCGTGCGAATTTCAGGGCGGACTCGACGGCTTCAGAACCGCCGGAAACAAAATAGACATTGTTCAGGTCGCCGGGCGCCAGGGCCGTAAGACGGTCCGCCAGGTTCTCCATGACATCCGTCGTGAAGAAGCCGCTATGAACATAGGGCAGGCTTTCCAGCTGTTCGTTGATCGCCTGCTTCACCGTCGG
>Ga0207422_1005013_pt1 | contig 10050 bp, 4 predicted proteins | sample MarCyaLeptolynsp_FD_187757 | JGI IMG/M metagenome (GOLD analysis project Ga0207422, IMG submission 187757) | Marine cyanobacterial communities from Panama - species 1 Leptolyngbya sp. (SPAdes) | ecosystem: Environmental > Aquatic > Marine > Unclassified | place: Panama: Panama City | collected... | reverse complement strand
TGACACCTTCGTCAACGCCGCCGTTAACGTTGTCTTGCCGTGGTCCACGTGGCCTATCGTCCCCACATTCACATGTGGCTTCGTGCGTTCAAACTTCTCCTTTGACATCGATCTTTACCTCTTTTAATTTTTTAAACCAAATTAAACTCAAAATTAAATTTAACTAATTGCAACTCACCTTAGTGACTACATACCTTTCGTAACAACCTCCATAACTGCTGCTGGGGCTTCACTATATTTCTCAAATTCCATTGAATATGTCGCGCGACCTTGGGTTGCTGAGCGCAAATCGGTGGCATATCCAAACATTTCTTTTAGCGGTACATCAGCGCGCACGATTTTACCCGCTGGCGCATCATCCATACCACTCACAATCCCTCGACGCCGATTAAGGTCACCAACGACATCTCCCATGTAGTCTTCTGGCGTCACAACTTCGACTTTCATGACCGGCTCAAGCAACACTGGATCCGCTGATCTAGTTGCTTCTTTGAAACACATCGAACCGGCAATTTTAAATGCCATTTCTGATGAGTCCACATCATGAAAAGATCCGTCAAATAATGTGACCTTTACATCAACTACTGGATAGCCGCCAACTATGCCGCTCTCCATGGATTCTTTTACACCTTTTTCTACTGAAGGAATGTATTCCTTTGGCACTACACCACCAGTAATGTCGTCAACAAACTCAAATCCGGCGCCTTCCTCTAGTGGCTCTACCTTCAACCAAACATGTCCATATTGACCACGTCCACCTGACTGACGAACAAACTTGTTCTCTTGCTCCACCGCAGAACGAATCGTTTCGCGAAAAGCTACCTGTGGCGCACCTACATTGGCGTCGACTTTAAATTCTCGCTTCATGCGGTCAACAATAATGTCGAGATGTAATTCCCCCATCCCGGCAATAATTGTTTGCCCCGACTCCTCATCAGTTCGAACACGAAATGACGGGTCCTCTTGGGCCAACTTTTGCAATGCGACGGCCATTTTTTCCTGATCACCTGCGGTACGCGGCTCCACCGCGACCGAAATTACCGGTTCAGGAAACTCCATTTTTTCTAATGTGATGACATTTTTCGGAGCACACAATGTTTCTCCAGTCGTCACATCTTTTAAGCCCACCGCAGCAGCTATATCACCCGCGTAAACTTCTTTAATTTCTTCACGCGAATTAGAGTGCATTTGTAGCAAACGGCCAATGCGCTCTTTCTTACCCTTAATTGGGTTATACACCGTGTCTCCGGTTTTTGTTACTCCAGAATACACTCTAAAAAATGTCAGCGTACCGACAAAAGAATCCGTTGCAATTTTAAACGCTAGTGCTGCAAATGGTTCTTTATCATCTGAGTGACGTACACCCTCAGATTCATCTTTGTTATCTAGCACGCCAGTAATTGGCGGCACATCAACTGGCGAAGGCATAAAATACACAATGCCATCAATCGCTGCCTGTACACCTTTATTTTTAAAGGCTGATCCACAATATGCAGGCACCACTTCATTGTTCAACGTGCGAATACGAATGCCTTGGCGAATTTGATCTTCCGCAAGCTCACCTGACTCCAAGTAAACATCCATTAATTCTTCATTGGCTTCGGCTGCAGCTTCAACCATAGTTTCACGCCACTGCTCGCACTCAGAAAGCATGTCTTCAGGAATATCTGCTTCTTCGTATGTTGTGCCCATGTCCGATTCAGCCCAGTAAATCGCTTTCATGCGCACAAGGTCCACCACGCCTTTAAACTCTTCCTCAGCCCCTATAGGCAATTGCATCGGAACTGGGTTTGACCCTAAACGTTCTTCAATTTGTTTCACTACGCGCAGAAAGTCTGCGCCGGTACGATCCATCTTGTTTACAAACGCCATGCGTGGCACATGGTATTTGTTTGCTTGGCGCCATACTGTTTCTGATTGAGGCTCTACACCATCAACTGAACTGAATACGGCACAGGCACCATCAAGCACTCTTAATGAACGCTCAACCTCAATTGTAAAATCGACGTGGCCAGGTGTATCAATAATATTAATTCGATGTTGCTCGAACTGCTGATCCATACCTGTCCAGAAGCATGTGGTAGCAGCTGACGTGATAGTGATCCCACGTTCTTGTTCTTGCTCCATCCAATCCATGACAGCTGCGCCATCATGAACTTCTCCAATTTTGTGTGAAACGCCTGTATAAAACAGAATGCGTTCGGTTATGGTCGTTTTACCTGCATCAATGTGCGCAATAATGCCGATATTGCGATAACGTTCGATGGGCGTTTTCCGAGCCACAACATACTACCTAATTCTAACTATTCAATATTTAACTGATTCTAAGTCATGCCATTTAAGGCTTAAATCAGGGTAAGTATTACCAGCGATAATGCGAGAAAGCTTTATTCGCTTCCGCCATTCTCAAAGTATCTTCACGCTTCTTGATAGCCGAACCCTTGCTTTCAGCGGCATCAATTAACTCACCAGCCAATTTGTTCACCATAGACTTCTCACCACGTCTACGTGCTGAATCAACAATCCAGCGCATAGCAAGTGCTGCCTGACGTACAGGACGTACTTCAACCGGTACTTGATAAGTCGCACCCCCCACGCGGCGTGATTTAACTTCCACAGGAGGTTTTACTTTATCTAACGCTTCCAAGAACACATCCATGCCATCCGTGCCCTTTTTACTTGTTATCTCATCAATAGCCTTGTAGACAATTTTTTCAGCAACAGATTTCTTGCCACTCACCATTAGAATATTTACAAATTTAGCGAGTTGCTCATTTCCGTATTTAGGATCTGGCAAAATTTCACGTTTTGGGACTTCTCTACGTCTAGGCATATTTTATCTTCGCTTTAAATTTGTATAGGTATTTCTATGTTTTAATATGATTACTTAATTATGATTTCTGACGTTTCGCGCCATACTTTGAGCGACCTTGCTTTCGGTTCGCAACACCTTGAGTATCCAAACTTCCACGCACTGTATGGTAACGAACACCAGGCAAATCTTTCACACGACCACCACGGATTAATACCACTGAGTGTTCTTGTAAATTATGACCTTCTCCACCGATGTAAGAAGAGACTTCAAAACCATTGGTCAGACGTACACGTGCCACTTTGCGCAACGCTGAATTAGGCTTCTTAGGCGTTGTTGTATATACACGTGTGCACACACCACGTCGCTGTGGGCACGCTGCCAACGCAGGCACATTACTTTTTTCAATTTTTCTTTTTCTCGGCTTGCGTACAAGCTGATTAATTGTTGCCATTCTTAATTTTTCTCCGGCATAAAATAAACGACAGGCCGATATTGGCTCGGCCTGTCGTAGGGTGGCGAGATTTTACGGAGTTGGACTATACCCTGTCAAGGACATCAAACTCCTTCAGCCTTAAGGATTTGCAGTATTATCCTCTTGCTCTGGTGTTTCTGCTGCTGGGTTTTCTACTTCAGCTGATACTTCCACGGCAATAGGCTCTTCTGCTACATCTGGTAATTCCGGCATACCCAGGTTCAATTCTTCACGCGTTTTGCGCCGTTCCTGATGATAGGTTAAACCTGTGCCTGCAGGAATTAATCGACCCACAATGACATTTTCTTTCAAGCCACGCAGGTAATCGTTGGAGCCACGTACCGCTGATTCTGTAAGTACGCGTGTAGTTTCCTGGAAAGATGCCGCTGAGATGAATGACTCTGTCACCAATGAGGCCTTAGTAATCCCCAGTAGAACATTCTCATAGCTGGCAGGTTCTTTATTGCGCGCTTCCATGTTCTCATTCACTTCATAGAGGCGAGCTCGTTCTACCTGTTCACCACGCAACATATTAGTATCACCACTATCGGTAATCTCAATCTTGCGCAGCATCTGGCGAATAATCACTTCGATGTGTTTATCGTTAATTTTCACACCTTGTAAGCGGTATACATCCTGGATTTCTTGCACCAGATATTCTGCCAACGCGCTCACACCGAGTAATTTGAGAATATCATGTGGGCTACGTTCACCTTCAACAACCACCTCACCCTTATCAACATGCTCACCTTCAAACACGTCAACATGGCGCCACTTAGGAATTAACTCTTCTACTGTTTCACCATCATCCTTAGTAATAACTAAGCGTTGTTTACCTTTAGTTTCCTTACCAAAGCTGACAATACCTGAAGCCAATGCCATCACAGCAGGTTCTTTCGGCTTACGTGCTTCGAATAAATCGGCAACCCGCGGAAGACCACCCGTGATATCACGCGTCTTGGATGATTCTTGCGGTATGCGTGCAATAATGTCACCCACACCCACTTGCGCACCCTCTTCTAAACTGACAATTGCTTCTGGTGGCAAAACATATTGCGCAGGAAAATCCGAATCCGCGAGGGTCAACTCATTATCATTGTCATCAACCAGCTTAACCATTGGACGCAAATCTTTACCTGCTGCCGGACGACTCTTAGGATCAGCAACAATAGTTGAACTCAAACCCGTGACTTCATCTACATGCTTATTCACTGTAACACCATCTGAGAAGTCGACTAGCTTCACACGCCCTGCTACTTCAGAAATAATTGGGTGCGTGTGCGGATCCCAGGTAGCAATAATTTGGCCAGACTCAACCGCATCACCTTCATTGACAGTGATTGATGCACCATATGGAAGTTTATAACGTTCACGCTCACGGCCATGTTCATCAACCAGGCCAATCTCACCAGAGCGGGAAGCAGCCACATTGTGTCCATCGTGATGCTTAACCAATTTAATGTTATGCAAGCGCACCGTACCAGACGCTTTGGGCGCGATACTATTGGTTGATGCTGCACGACTTGCCGCACCACCAATATGGAAGGTACGCATAGTTAACTGTGTGCCCGGCTCACCAATGGATTGTGCCGCCATGACACCTACCGCTTCACCTTGGTTAATCAGATGGCCACGTGCCAAATCACGACCATAACAATTTGAACAAACTCCGTAACGTGTTTCACAGGTAATCGGCGTGCGCACAAGAATTTCGTCAACACCCAGTTCTTCAAATCGTGCTACCCATTTCTCGTCAAGCAAAGTGCCTTGAGGGATAACAACATTATTGCCTGCTGCATCAAGTACATCTTTGGCAACAACACGTCCAAGCACTCGCTCACTTAAAGGCTCAACCACATCACCGCCTTCAATAATTGGCGTCATCACGATACCTTCTTCAGTACCACAGTCGAATTCAGTAATTACAAGATCTTGTGCCACATCGACTAGACGACGAGTTAAGTAACCCGAGTTCGCAGTTTTTAATGCGGTATCTGCCAAGCCCTTACGCGCACCGTGAGTAGAGATAAAGTACTGCAGTACATTCAAGCCTTCACGGAAGTTCGCTGTAATAGGTGTTTCAATAATGGAACCATCCGGTTTTGCCATCAACCCGCGCATACCCGCAAGCTGTCTGATCTGAGCTGCTGAACCCCTTGCACCTGAATCAGCCATCATGAAAATTGAGTTGAATGACGGCTGGGTAACTTTATTACCTTCAGCATCTTCTACCTGTTGCTTGCCCAGTTTATCCATCATTGCTTTAGCGACTTTTTCATTGGTATGAGACCAGATATCAACGACTTTATTGTAGCGCTCACCTTTGGTAACAAGACCTGACGCATATTGCTGTTCGATATCTTTTACTTCTTGTTCTGCTGAACCCAGAATATCGACTTTTTCATCTGGAATAACCATGTCATCTGCGCAGAAAGACACACCTGAGAGAGTTGCAAACTTAAACCCGGTATACATAAGTTGGTCAGCAAAAATGACTGTTTCTTTTAAACCAACCTCTCGATAACAGGCATTAATCAAACGTGAAATTGCACGCTTATTTAAGTCTTGGTTAATCAACTCAAACGGAAGGCCATCCGGCAAAATATCAAGTAACAATGCACGACCTATAGAAGAGTCTATTAACACAACTTCTTCAGTCAACGCACCATCATCAGCTTGTGTCTTTTGTGTTAAACGAATTTTTATTTTTGCATGCAGGTCAACAGCCCCTGTTTCAAATGCGCGACGCACTTCATCAACATCTGAAAACACCATGCCTTCACCTTTGACATTAATTTTCTCACGCGTCATATAGTAAAGACCTAATACGATGTCTTGCGAAGGCACAATAATAGGCTCACCATTTGCAGGCGATAAAATATTGTTAGTCGACATCATTAAAGCACGACCTTCTAACTGTGCCTCAATTGACAAAGGTACGTGTACCGCCATTTGGTCACCATCAAAGTCAGCATTAAATGCCGCACAGACCAATGGGTGCAATTGAATTGCTTTACCTTCAATTAACTGGGGCTCGAAACACTGTATGCCTAAACGGTGCAGAGTCGGCGCACGGTTTAACATTACTGGGTGCTCTCGTATCACTTCTTCCAGAATGTCCCAAACTTCAGCACCTTCACGCTCAACAATTTTCTTACATGCTTTAATGGTTGGCGCGATACCACGCAACATTAATTTGCTAAATACAAATGGCTTGAAAAGCTCAAGTGCCATTTTCTTTGGCAGCCCGCACTGATGCAGTCGTAGCGTAGGACCACATACAATCACTGAACGTCCAGAATAATCAACGCGTTTACCCAACAAGTTCTGACGGAAACGACCTTGCTTACCTTTAATCATGTCAGCAAGAGATTTAAGTGGACGCTTGTTTGTACCGGTAATCGCTCTTCCGCGTCTACCATTATCTAATAGTGCATCGACAGATTCTTGTAGCATGCGTTTTTCATTACGCACGATGATGTCCGGTGCATTCAGCTCAAGTAATCGCTTCAAGCGATTATTACGGTTAATTACACGACGATATAAATCGTTAAGATCTGAAGTTGCAAATCTGCCACCATCCAATGGCACTAATGGACGCAAGTCAGGTGGAAGCACTGGCAATACAGTTAAAATCATCCACTCAGGCTTATTGCCTGATTCAAGCAAGTATTCAACCAGCTTCAAGCGCTTAGAAAAACGTTTCAGCTTTGCTTCTGAACGAGTGTTTTCAATTTCCTCACGTAACTCAACTTTTTGTGACTTAAGGTCGATCTGAAGCATTAACTCAAATATTGCCTCAGCACCCATCAACGCACGGAACTCATCACCATGTTGCTCAATTGCATCAAGGTAGGCTTCTTCAGAAAGTAACTGCTTAGTTTCAAGTGTTGTCATACCTGGATCAACAACAACAAATGCTTCGAAGTAAAGAATGCGCTCAATTTCACGCAAGGTCATATCAAGTAATAGACCAATACGTGATGGCAACGACTTCAAGAACCAAATATGTGCAACTGGGCACGCAAGTTCTATGTGACCCATTCGCTCACGACGTACTTTTGTTTGTGTAACTTCAACACCACACTTTTCACACACAACACCGCGATGCTTTAAACGCTTATATTTTCCGCACAAGCATTCGTAGTCCTTTGTTGGACCAAAAATCTTGGCACAAAAAAGCCCATCACGCTCCGGCTTGAATGTTCGGTAATTAATTGTCTCTGGCTTTTTAACTTCACCAAATGACCATGACCGAATCATGTCGGGTGATGCGAGTCCAATTTTGATTGAATCAAAATCTTCCGACTGGCCTTGTTGCTTAAGTAAGTTCAGTAAGTCTTTCATCGTGTCTCCTAGAGGGTCTACGAAAATGTTTAATTTAAATCGTTATTAATCGTTCTGGTATCAATTAATCGTTTTGCTCTAACTCGATATTAATACCGAGAGAACGAATTTCTTTCATCAGAACGTTAAATGATTCCGGCATGCCTGCTTCCATCTGCTGGTCGTTATCAACAATGTTCTTGTACATCTTGTTTCGTCCAGCCACGTCATCCGATTTCACAGTGAGCATTTCTTGTAATGTGTATGCAGCCCCATAAGCTTCCAGCGCCCATACCTCCATCTCACCAAATCGTTGGCCACCGAACTGCGCTTTACCACCCAGTGGTTGTTGCGTTACAAGACTATAAGGACCAGTAGAACGCGCATGCATCTTGTCATCAACCAAGTGGTTGAGTTTCAGAATATGCATATAACCAACCGTCACTCGGCGCTCAAACTGATCACCTGTGCGACCATCGATTAGTTCAGTCTGTCCATCCTCTGCTAAATCAGCAAGCTTCAGCATACGCTTAATTTCATGCTCTTCAGCACCATCAAATACTGGTGTTGCCATAGGCACACCACCTTGCAAGTTCTTTGATAGCGTCATGATTTCATCGTCATTGAACTGCTTAAGATCGACCTTTGTTCCTTCGTCCTGGTTGTAAACCTGATCCAAGAAATCACGTAACTCTGCTGGCTTACCATTGTTATCCAACATGCCCTGAATCTTAAGCCCTAGCCCTTTAGCCGCCATACCCAAGTGAATTTCAAGTACCTGACCGACGTTCATACGTGAAGGAACACCTAGCGGATTAAGTACAATATCTACTGGCGTACCATCCGGCGTATGCGGCATATCTTCAACCGGCACAATCATTGAAACAACACCTTTATTACCGTGACGACCAGCCATCTTGTCACCAGGTTGCATACGACGTTTAACCGCCAAGTACACTTTTACCATTTTGAGCACGCCAGGTGCTAAATCATCACCTGCAGTAATTTTTTCTTTTTGTTCAACCAAACGTTGCTCAGCCGCTTCACGTTGAGAAGCAATACTTTGTGAAAGCTGCTCAAGCTTTTCATTCACAGCTTCATCACTCATGCGAATTTCAAACCAGCGGTCACGAGATAGACTTTGCAAGTAGCTCGCAGTGACTTTCTCACCTGACTTCAAACCATCAGGTCCACCAGCAGCAGCTTTGTTGGTAATTAAACGTTCTACACGACTGAAAATATCTTCTTCGTGAATACGCAACTCATCGCGCATATCTTTTTTAACTTGCTCAATTTCAGCTTCTTCAATTTGCAATGCACGACGATCTTTTTCTACACCATCGCGTGTAAACACACGTACATCGATGACCGTACCTTCCATACCAGACGGCACACGCAATGAAGTATCCTTTACGTCAGAAGCTTTCTCTCCAAAGATCGCACGTAATAATTTTTCTTCTGGAGTTAACTGCGTTTCACCTTTTGGAGTCACTTTGCCTACCAAAATATCACCTGGCTTAACTTCCGCACCGACATAAACAATGCCCGAATCATCCAGTTTTGCCAGCAGGCTTTCACTTACGTTGGGAATATCAGCAGTGATTTCTTCAGCACCCAGCTTGGTGTCACGCGCTACACAACTCATTTCTTCAATGTGAATTGTCGTGAAGCGGTCTTCTTCAACCACACGTTCTGAAATAAGGATGGAATCCTCAAAGTTATATCCATTCCAAGGCATGAATGCGACCAGCATGTTCTGCCCCAGCGCTAATTCGCCCATATCAGTGGAAGGACCATCAGCCAATACGTCACCGCGAGCAATAACATCACCAGGATTGACTAAAGGCTTTTGGTTAATGCACGTATTCTGGTTAGAACGTGTGTATTTAGTTAACGAGTAAATGTCTACACCCGCTTCACCGGCTTGTGTTTCATCATCACTCACACGTACTACCACTCGTCCTGCGTCGACTGTATCGACTACGCCACCACGCTTCGCAACAACGGATGCACCAGAGTCGATTGCCAATGCACGCTCAATACCCGTACCTACTAGCGGCTTATCCGCACGCAAGGTTGGCACCGCTTGGCGTTGCATGTTTGAACCCATAAGTGCACGGTTAGCATCATCGTGCTCCAGGAAAGGTATAAGTGAGGAGGCTACAGATACAATCTGTTTTGGCGAGACATCCATATATTCAACTTTGTCAGGTGTGAACAAAGCAGATTCATTCAGATGACGACACGATACCAGTTCGTCTGCCAAGTGGCCTTTGTCATCTAACTGAGCGTTCGCTTGCGCAATTACATACTGACTTTCTTCAATTGCAGAAAGGTATTCAATATTTCCGGTTGCCTTGCCTTTTGTTACCTTACGATAAGGTGTTTCCAAGAAACCATAATCATTAGTACGCGCATAAATTGCCAGCGAGTTGAT
>Ga0207422_1005011_pt1 | contig 10054 bp, 5 predicted proteins | sample MarCyaLeptolynsp_FD_187757 | JGI IMG/M metagenome (GOLD analysis project Ga0207422, IMG submission 187757) | Marine cyanobacterial communities from Panama - species 1 Leptolyngbya sp. (SPAdes) | ecosystem: Environmental > Aquatic > Marine > Unclassified | place: Panama: Panama City | collected... | reverse complement strand
TATCCAGACCAATCGTCGTAACCTTTTCCATCCTAGCTCTCCTCCGGCTCAATGCGTGCGATCATAGCCGCATGTGGAAGGAGAGCCGTCCACCGCATCAGGAGCGGACTGGCGGGTTACGTGATCCGATCGCGAATAGCTGACATTTTTCGACCTTGTTTCTGGTAACGATTCCGGCCCAAAGCCGACGTTCGCCAGACCTGCTCCGTATTGCAAGCACAACCTGCTTTGCAGACATTGGTTCCGCCTGCGAAGACAAACCCGATGGCTTTCGGGGGATTTACCGGTGGATACATGAGCGCCATTAACCACCCTTTCGCCCAAGCAGACCACATGATATAGAACAAAGTATGAACAGGGGTTGCTCTGACGAGGACTTGTCTCGTGCAAAACTCTTCCTCTCAGCGAATTTGTGCTTTTATCAGTGTAGACTTGCCGCCCCAAGAAATGCGGACGGGCACAGGGGGTTGGCAATGGAAGTTTTCGAAGTTGGCGTTGAGAAGGACCATATTGAGCGCCTCGCCAAGGCCAAGCCGATTAATGCGATTTCTGAGCTGATATGGAATGCCTATGATGCGGACGCGACGGAAGTACGTGTCGAGTTTGAAGATGGGCAGTTGGTTCAGCTCGGTCTGGTCCGGGTGTCGGATAATGGGAAGGGCATCCCCTACGATCAGGCAAAGGAGTACTTTGAAAACCTGGGCGGATCGTGGAAACAGAAAACCCGCCGGACGGAGAACGGCAGAGCGATTCATGGACTAAAGGGGCAGGGCCGCATAAAGGCCTTCGCTCTCGGCCAAACAGTGTCATGGCGGTCCGACTGCGATGGGCGATGCTTCACAATCAGAGGAACGGCCAACGATCTGAAGACTTTTCAGATCAGCGATCCGGCGAAGGCGACTCGGCGTGGGTGCATTGTTGAAATCACCGACGTCGCAAAGGACTTTGAGATTCGAGGCGAGCACGGGTTTGCTGATCGTGTGCGCGATGTTTTTGCGTTGCAGCTTTACGAAGACCGCAACTTTCAAATCTTCTATGATGGCGAGGAGATCGATGCGGCGGATGCAATCAGGCAGATCACGCCCTTCCCTATCACCGCGAGGATTGATGAGGAGATTACATACTCGGCAACGCTCGACATCGTTGAGTGGCGCCGACAGGTAAACCGCAATCTGTTGCTTTGTCTGCCCGGTCGCTTCAGCTTCCACGAGATGCCGCCAGGAATTCAGGCCCGTGGCTTCAACTTCACAGCCTATCTTACGGCGGATCACTTTCAGACATTGGCGAACGAAGATCGAGAGGGATTGGTAGAGCTTGACGGCCCATCAAAAGCTCTGATTGACGCGGCAAAAGACACTATGCGCGCGCATTTCCGTGAGCGAGAGGCGCAACGATCCCGCGATAAGATCGAGGAATGGCGAGCTGCGGGGGTGTACCCATACATTGGTCAAGCGGAAGATCCTGTCGAACGCAACGAGCGCCAAGTGTTTGACGTTGTAGCGTTAAACCTGTCTGACTACAGCAACGAGTTTGAGACATCACCTAAGAAGACACAACTGCTTGTCTTCCAGCTCCTAAAGGCAGCGGTTGAAACAGGCCCAGCGATCTTACCCGGACTATTGGCTCAGGTGATCAACTTGCCGCCTGAGCGGCAAGAGGAGATGGCCAGCTTATTGGATAAAACCTCGCTCACTGCGATCATTGAGGCAGCCAAGGAAGTGACGAACAGGATGGATTTCCTAAAGGCGCTTCAGGTGCTGGTTTTCGATCCAACGTCCAAACGCCAGCTTCTTGAGAGAACGCAGCTCCATCGCATCATCGCCCAAGAAACGTGGGTATTCGGGGAGCAGTTCAATCTTGTTAATGACGATGAAGATCTCACTGCGGTCTTACGCTCACACTTACGCCTGCTTGGCACGGACAGGAGCGAACTAGCGCCCACGGTCGATGAGAAAGTCCTCGACGCCGATGGGAAGAACGGGATTGTCGATCTTATGCTGTCTCAGCGTATCCCGTTGCCGTCTGATGCGAAGCGCCAGCACCTCGTAATTGAGCTGAAACGCCCATCCCAGCCGGTCAACGATGACGTGATCAACCAGACCAAAAAGTATGCTCGGGCTGTGGCGGCCGATCACCGTTTCAAGGACACAACGACTGAATGGGACTTTGTTGCGATCTCAAACTCGATCACGCCGGATGCTGAGGTTGAAGCGACACAGAAAGACCGACCTGTGGGGATGGTTGCAGATTATCCCGACCTTAACGCCCGGGTGTGGGTCAAGACCTGGGGGCAGGTGCTTCAGGAGGCTGAGGGGCGTTTAACGTTCTATCGTCGCAAGCTTGGCTATCAGGCAAACGAAGCACAAGCGTTAGAGTATCTTCGTTCCGTCAATCCAGATTTGCTCAGCGAAGAGGTGAGGACCCGCATCGCCGAGCTTACTGAATAACACTAGATGGCACTGTCGTGCGACACGCATCGAACGGCAACCGTCTGCCCAAGTCTGAGGCTCCTTGATCCCCGCTGAACCCCGTGCTGTAGGTCTGCTTCTTTCGTTCCAGTTTGGCCGCTACGCCATCGCGGCGAACTTCCGCTTCCCGCCCATCCTGTGAATTTGCTGCGCCTCAAATGAACGTCTGCTTTCGGGCGCAGCCTTCAATGCAGCGAACGACCGGAATTGGGTGCGCGAAGCCGTCGTTTGTTTTTAGTGCGGCGAACGGCAGTTATGAGCCCAGTTTGACCAACGCTGCAATTCGTACGAATGTCGGCTTTATTGCAAATCCGACCGATTCACCAACCTATGAAGTTTTCAACCTCTATGCATCTTAGATCTCCTCAAGGCGTTGTGTTCGACGTGGACGGCCTGCTGCTCGATACCGAGCGGATATACTTCGACGGGTTCTGCACCGCGCTTGACGCGCTTGGGTTGCCACCGGATGATGACCTGTTTCGTCAGCTAGTTGGCACGAACCATGTGCTGGGACGTCGGCTGTTGACAGAGGGGCTTTCGGGTCGCGTCTCACTGGAAGAATTCAATGCCGTTTGGAACGGCCACGTAGCGGAACGGCTCGCGAACTGCATCCCCGTCAAACCTGGCGCGCGCGCGTTGGCAGAACATCTTCGCGAATGGGGTATCCCCTACATCATCGCCACCAGCACCAAGACAGAAAAGGCGCATCTCCATCTCGACCGGGCGGGTCTCAGTACCCTTTTTCAAGATGTCATAGGCGGCGACCAAGTTACGGAGAGCAAGCCCGCGCCCGATATCTACCTTCATGCCACTGCACGTCTGGGTCTCAATCCAGCAAACTGCGTTGCGTTCGAAGATTCACCCAACGGTGTCCGCGCGGCACATACGGCAGGCCTCATTACAGTGCAGATACTCGATATTGTCGCCCCTGATGCCGAACTGCGCGCGCTCGGGCACCATATCGCCGACGATATCATCGCCGGGGCGCACATTGTCGGGCTAATGGTAAATCAGACATAGGAAGCTGGCATTGGCGCAGTCGCAGCGAAAGCTCGCTTTGTCCGCTGTGTGGCTATTCGTTCAGTCTGTCGCACAGGTCGCGTTTGCGACCATCTCGTAAATCTGCCGCACCTAAAATGTCTGTCTGCTTTTGGGCGCTGTCATCAGCGCGGCGGACGTCCAAAATGGAGGTGCTTTGCCGTCGTTTGCTTCAGATGTACCAAATGTCAGTTTTGAGCCCTTTGGCTACTTGTCGAATTTTAAGCTAGTTCGTTCCAAAAAAGGTCAATTCCATCCAGTGTCGGCGCGGGTGGGTTAGAACACGATGGATTTCGGATACTTTCTCATAGGAGACCAAGCTGCTTCATTGAAGGGATGAAGTACACGAAGCAGTCCGCTCGAGAAAAGGATGCCATTTTAACAGTGAAGATGGCCAATCATATTGGTTGTCGCGATGCGCGACGAAATTCAAAGTCAGCCTTGCGCGTTGGTGTGGAGAATGCGATTCTAAAACTTGCGCGAGTACTCGCTCGTCAAGCCGCGCGAGAGGACCATGCGCAAGACCAGGCAAGGAGCGCATGCAATGACCAGACGGGCAGTGATATACGCTAGGTTTTCGACTGATCTTCAGAATGAACGTTCCGTAGAGGATCAGATTACTCTTTGTCGAAAGCACGCCGAGCAACATGACCTTGCAATTGTGAAAACTTTTGAAGACAGGGCGAGGTCAGGAGCCTCCGTGTTTGGGCGTGAGGGGTTGCTTCAGCTGATGGACTCCGCCCGCGACGGCGCGTTTGATGTGCTCGTTGTCGAAGCGCTGGATCGATTGTCTCGCGACATGGAAGATCTGGCAGGGCTACATAAGCGGCTATCATTTTTAGGGATCGAAATTCGCGCTGTGCATGAAGGTGTTGCCAACACAGTTCTCGTTGGCCTTCGAGGATTGGTCGGTCAACTTTATCGAGAAGACAATGCGCACAAAGTTCGCCGTGGTCAGGCTGGACGGGTGGGAAATGGTCTCAACGCAGGTGGGCTTACTTATGGCTATGCGCCTATTCCCGGAGAACCAGGTAAACGTCAGATCATTGACGAAGAAGCAACGATAATCCGCCGTATTTTCGAGGAGTATGTTGCTGGCCGCACACCGCGAGACATCGCTCGCAACCTAAACAATGAAAGAATTTCGCCACCGCGCGGAGACAAGTGGAACGCTTCCACAATCAACGGCAATATGAAGCGTGGTACGGGTCTGCTGCAAAATGAGCTCTATTGCGGTCGCCTTGTCTGGAACAAGGTGCGGATGGTGAAAGATCCAGATACGGGCCGTCGTGTTTCGCGTCCAAATCCAAAAGATCAGTGGCAGACAGCAGAAGTGCCAGAGCTCGCGATTATCTCCTCCGAGCTTTTCGCAAAGGCTCAAACGCGCAAGAAGGAGCGAGGTGGTTACAAGCCGCATTTCAAGCGCAGGCCACGTCATATGTTATCAGGACTGTTGCGATGCGGTGCCTGCGGTTCAGGAATGTCGTCGAAGGGAAAAGATAAAACCGGTCGTACCCGGATCAGATGTTCCGCGGCGACTGAAAGTGGTTCGTGCCCGGATCCCAGAACATTCTATCTGGATACAGTCGAAGAGGCGGTTCTAACGGGGTTGAGGGCCGAATTGACGTCACCCAAAGTGCTCACTGAATACGTGAAAACGTACCGTGAAGAGTGTAAGCGTTTGTCTGCGGACGCTGATGCAAAACGGGAACGACTGCAGCGCCGAGCAGCGCAGCTAAAGCGAGAGATCGACCGCTTGGTCGATCACTTGGCGAAAGGCATTGGTGATCCGCAGGTGATTGGTCCTCGATCCACAGAGCTTCACTATGAACGCGAGGACATTTTGGCGAAGCTCGCCAAGACACCGCCCACCCACGATGTCGTGTCTTTGCATCCTTTAATTTTGCGTCGATATGAGCAGCAACTCGAAACGCTTCAAAAGGCTTTGGCGGAAGGGATACGCTCAGGTGACGGCGAGTGTGCAGAAGCCATACGTGAACTTGTTGAGACCGTTACAGTTTATCCGGACAAATCAGCACCGGGGTCGGTGGAAATCGAAGTAAAGGGTCGTCTGTCGGCACTTCTTGGAGAGCACCATTATCCTAATGGTGTAAAGGTGTCGGGGGGATTGATGGTAGCGGAGGAGGGACTTGAACCCCCGACACGCGGATTATGATTCCGCTGCTCTAACCAGCTGAGCTACTCCGCCATCCATGAGCGCGATCATCAAAAGGCCCGCGCGACGTGGGGTGCTTATAGTGAGGCTGCGGGCGGGCGTCAAGCGCAGAATGTGCGCCCGTCCGCAAACTTTTTGCCTTGCCTTCAAGCCGCTGAAACCGGCGCCTGGCTCTGTGGAAAATCGACTGTCCAGGTGCCGGATCTTTCCGTCTTGTGGATCCAGCCGCCGCCCAGAACGCGGGCCGTTTCGTCGTCGCTGTCGAAGAAGACGCAGGCCTGTCCAGGCGCGACCCCGGTCTCGCCGTTGGCAAGGTCGACAAAGCCCTTGCCGTTGAGGATCCGCAAGGTGGCCGGTGCCGGTGGACGGGTGGAACGCACCTTGGCGAACAGCTCGACCTCATCGCCCTCGTCGAGCGGCTGGTCGCCGATCCAGTTCATTTCCCGAAGCAGTATGGTCCTGGTCGCCAGTGCCTCGCGCGGTCCGACAATCACACGGCGCTCGTCTGCATCCAGACGCACCACATAAAGCGGGTCACCGGTTGCAACGCCGATGCCGCGGCGCTGACCAATGGTGAAATGGATGATGCCTTCGTGGCGGCCAAGGACCCGGCCGTCCATATGCACAATCTCGCCCGGCTCGGCTGCATTGGGCCGCAGCTTGCGGATCACCTCGGCATAGTCACCATTGGGGACAAAACAGATGTCCTGGCTGTCCGGCTTGTTGGCAACGGAAAGTCCGAATTCGGCTGCGAGCTTGCGCACCTTCGCCTTGGGCATGCCACCCAAAGGAAACCGGATGAAATCGAGCTGATCCTGCGTGGTCGCAAACAGGAAGTAACTCTGATCCCGATCCAGGTCCGCCGGCCGGTAAAGCGCACGCTTGTTGCCCTTCTGGGCCGAGCGGACATAGTGGCCGGTCGCAAGCGCATCGGCGCCGAGATCCCGCGCCGTCTTGAGAAGGTCGGTGAACTTGACGGTCTGGTTGCAGGACACGCACGGGATCGGCGTCTCGCCGGCAATATAGCTGTCGGCGAAGCGGTCCATGACCTGTTCCTTGAACCGGCTTTCATAGTCCAGCACGTAATGCGGAATGCCGATCATTTCCGCCGCACGGCGCGCGTCGTGGATGTCGACGCCCGCGCAGCAGGACTTGGACTTGGCAACGGCCGCGCCGTGATCGTAGAGCTGCAGTGTGACGCCGATGACGTCATACCCTTCCGCCTTCATCATGGCCGCCACGACCGAGCTGTCGACGCCGCCGGACATGGCAACGACGACGCGCGTATCTTCCGGGCGACCGGGCAGATCAAGACTGTTTCCCATTCCAAAGCACTTCCAGAGATCTTTCCCGTCTGGCGGCGGACCGGCATCGGTCCAGCTTCTTACGGCCACTCTCAAGCGGCTCGCCAATTCCGGGGCATTTCAAAGTCGGCGGCACTATACAGATATGTCCTCAAGAAGCCAATCGCCACGCATGCGGGGCAGGCATGCTTTGCCTGACCGGCAAAGCTTGCCGCCCAAAGAGGGGTGCGAAGACAAAGCGAATTGGAGAAAATCATTATATTTCAGCGTGTTGCAGGAAAATATGAATCTGGCCCGAAGCTTGCTTTCTCTTTTGCGACGAAATGTGCCCGGGCGACGGGCGTAACCTTCGGGGGCAAATTTGCTGCCATTTGGACTGATCACCGATGTTTCTGCCGGGGGGGCTGCTGCCGGTGCGGGCGGCCTGCCGGGGGCGGCCAAGCCAATCGGCAATGCCGGAGCAAAATCCGTTTTTGAAACGGAGCTGGGCGCACATTCGCAGGCGTTCGAGGATGTGGCGCCCGAGGGTCCGAACCTTCCTGTGCTTGTTTCTGAGGAATTTGTCTTTCCTCCTGAATTCAGGCTGCCGCTTGGCGAAAGCGAATTTGACCTCTCGGGCCAGGACGACGCCCTGACGGATTTGGCCGCACTCGACGCCGGGGCCGATGGGGCTCTGCCGGACGAGGGGTCGTTCCAAGTGCCGAACGGGGCTGAGGGGGCATTGCCGGGGCAGTTCGCTATTCCTCGGGGCGGTGCAGACTTTGCTCCAGTTTTCGAACCGGGCACCTTACCGGATGCTTCACTGCAGCCGTTACCAGCTGGCGTTTCGGCGCCGGCGTTTGTCAATGGGCCGGCAAACGGTGGGCAGCAAACGCCGCAACCAATCGGTTTCAGGTTGGTGGCGCCGCTGGAGGCAGCGCCAGCTGATCTGCCGCAGGGCGGAGATATCAAGGTCGCGGATGTGCTCAAGCCCGAGGTGGGGGTGGCCAAAGGCAAATCCCTGATTGCTGAGCCAGAGCTCCCAAATCCGCTCGCATCAAAACCGGATGTTTCCGGTGCACAGGTCAGCGTACCCGAGGTGAGGCCTGAGCGGCGATGGCAGGCCGAGCTTCCCAGCGAGTTGCGGGCGCCGGTGCCTTCATTTGACAAGCCGCTCGAAGCGACCACTCTACAGCCGGTCACAACGCCTTTGCCGTCTGATGAAGTGCGGATTGCTACACCGGCTGTGCCCGCTCCCCTGCCTGGTGGTATGCAGCAAAACCTGACGGCACCAACAGAGGTTCAATCGCAGCAGGTGCCACCGCAGGTGCCGGGCAAAGTGGTCACGCATCCTGTGGATGCCGATCTGTCAGGTGTGGCTGACGACGAGATCACAAATATTGCGAAACGTGCCGGTGCTGAGCCCGGCACAGTGTCGGTGACACAGTTCCTGCGTCAGACATCTGCCACAACCGAAACGCGGCTCGAACTAACGCAGGTTGTGAGCGGCCGCTCAGGCACTGCTGATCCGTCAGGCTTCGCGCCTGTCACCCTGGAGGGCGATGCGGCGGGCAAGGCGGGCACGGCCGCTGAAGGCGCAACGCTCGCGGACGCTAAGTCGCCAAATCCTGCCGTGCCTAACGGTGCAGATCAAGCGCGTCAATTGCCGGCAGGGCCGGTGCAGGAGAGGCCTGCGGGCACCCCAATTGTGGCGGCAGCCCTGGAGGCGCAGCTCCCTCCGGACGATCCTCAGCTTCTCGGGAATTCCCTGGAGCCCAATCCTTCTGGTGAGTTTGCAGCGACCGTGCGTGGCGGCGAGGTTTCAGGTGCCTTGAGAACCGAGAGCCTGCAGCTGCCGAACCAGGCGCAATCCGGTCAGGTTTCGACGCAGGTCGCTGCCGAGATCGCGCGCAACCTGAAAAACGGCCAGACACGGTTTCAGATGCGCTTCGATCCGCCGGAACTCGGCAGGGTTGATGTCAACATGCGTGTCGGTGCCGATGGCGGCGTTCATGCGCATCTGATTGTCGAACGGCCGGAAACGCTGGACATGTTTTTGCGCGACCAGCGCGGCCTTGAACGCGCGCTGGAGGCTGCGGGCCTGAAAGCGGAGTCTGAAAACCTGCAGTTCTCGCTAAAGCAGGAGAGCGGACGTGACTTTGCATCAAGCGATGGCCGCTCTGACCAGACTGCCGACCTGGCTGGCGCAGAAGATGGGGCCGAAGCTGACGACGCCGACAGGGATGCCGAAGAGGTGGTCCGACTTACGCTTGCCGGGCGGCCCGGTGGATTGGACCTGAAGATTTGACCAGTCACCTGAAGCTGAAGTTCGTCGCATCGATAGGCAGGCTTAGAACGAACTTCAGGTCCAGAAAGGTGACGAGCAAGTTTATGATTCCGGTGTGGTTTTCAAATTTGAAATTCGCACCGGAGGACACTGCAATATGAGGCGAATTTCGAATTCGCCGCACTAAAGGGATGGTGTGCCATCCGGGGAGTATGAAGTGACAACCGTTTCTTCCAGCACGAGTGCAACGGCCCAGAGCGGCGCTTCGGCCAGCCAGACCGGGCTGATGGCCAACTATGAACTGTTCCTGAGCATTCTGACCACCCAGATCCAGAACCAGGATCCGCTCGACCCGATGGACTCGGCCGAATACACCAACCAGTTGGTCCAGTATTCCAATGTCGAACAGGCAATCCAGCAAAACCAGAACCTGGAAGAGATCATCGCGTCGCTGAACAGCAACATGAGTGTGAGTTATGTCAGCTATATCGGCAACGAGGTGACGGCCAATGCCGCGACCACGACATTGACCGGTAGCCAGGCGAGCTGGAATTACGACGTGAGCGAAGACGCAACCGGCACATACGAGATCCGCAATTCCAGCGGTGTGCTTGTTTATACCGGGGAAGCCGATCTCAAGGCCGGTTCGGGAACCATCAACTGGAGTGGACAATTGACCACGGGTGGCGACGCCCCGGACGGTCTTTATACAATCTCTTTCGATGTCAGGGACGCGGCCAGCAATCGGGAGACCGTCAGAACGGAAACGAAGGGTATCGTCGACAGTGTCGATCTGTCCGGG
>Ga0207422_1005008_pt1 | contig 10061 bp, 6 predicted proteins | sample MarCyaLeptolynsp_FD_187757 | JGI IMG/M metagenome (GOLD analysis project Ga0207422, IMG submission 187757) | Marine cyanobacterial communities from Panama - species 1 Leptolyngbya sp. (SPAdes) | ecosystem: Environmental > Aquatic > Marine > Unclassified | place: Panama: Panama City | collected... | reverse complement strand
CCATGATCTTGTGTATAGATACCCAATTTCGGAGCGTCTACTTCTTCTTTTCCACTAGTAGTATAGTGTAACTGGAATAGGACCTTGGATCCTTTAGGAATTACACGACCCGTTCCTTCAGGGAAGACTTCAACTTCACTTCCGGGAGCCCAGCTAGCAAACAGGCCATCCAACCAACGGCTTCTCACTTCCATAGGAGCTTTGAATCCGTCTGGATAGGTAATACTCACCAGAACGTGGTGTAATACAGAAGTATTTCCGGGAATGATCTGTACAGCTTTTGCCCAAAGATCTTTATCCGCAGCTATTTCAAATTCCTGATAACGATAATCCAAAACTCCGGTTGCAGGAATTACTTCTGGTTCTAATTGAAAAACCAAATCAGGTTCTCCCATAGACCACTCGGGAGGATTTTGTTCTACTCCTTTCAGGGGATCAGATTCTCCTTCTCCTTTTTTTGCACCAGCTTCTACCCAGTGTACCAAAGTCTGGATTTCTTCATTGCTCAAAGAAAGGTCATTGGCAAATTGTCCATAATGAGGATCTGCTTGCCAGGGAGGCATACGACGAACTCGCAGTACCTCTCTGATCATGGGAGACCAACCGCGCACCATTTCATAGCTTGTCATGGCCCAGGGAGCGATTCCACCTTCTACGTGGCATTTGGTACAGTTTTCTATCAGCAAAGGAGCAATGTCTTTCTCATAAGAGATTTCTGCATGCTCTCTTTTATTTCTATTGGGGAAATTGACCAGACAGCCCATTCCCTTAACCATTTTTTCCGAAAGTTCTTCACCTTTGATTGTGGCCTGGATAGCTTCACTCAAATAGTTATTGCTAGCCTCATTTCTTTGGCTTTCATATCCAATGCGGTCATTGATCGGGCCGCGATATGCCAGCTTCCAGTTTTTGGGATTGATTACCAAAACCTCTGCTGTACGGAATAAGCCCAGACTTTCTCCTACCAACTGTGTCTCGTCAACCAAAATGGGAATATCAATCCCAAAATCAGCTGCTTCTACTGCTATACTATTTCTGTCATCCTGGATATTGGAATTCAGCATAAAGAATAGCACATTCTCTTCCGCAAACTGATCCCTAACAGCCTTATAATCTGTAATCGCATTTCTTACGATCGGGCAGGAATTTCCCTGAATCATAATTACGATGGCAGATGCATCCGAATGGTAGTAGAGATTGTGAAAATCTCCTGTATGGTCATACAGGCCAAAATTACTAACCAGCAGATCAACCGGAATTTCAAAATCCTCAGGCTCGTCTACATAACCTTTTTGACCGCATGAATAAAAAATTAGGGGGAGAATCAGAAGGATAATCGTTCTGAGAGGGTGTAGCTTAAACATTAGGAGTTAATTGGTTTAAAGTTTTTGGAGGCTTTCTTCCTAAAGCCCTGCGCAATGGGATTCTAACACCAAATTCTGATTACCAATGCGCTTTGAATCGGTTTATAAATTAAAAAGGAAACATCAGGAAAAGAAATCATGTTTTGAATTTTCCATTTATTTTCTGCCAAAACTTAGTCATTTTCTTCAAGATTTGAGGATTCAAAATCGCAGGGATTTACCCATCCGGCTTTCATCTCTTCCCCAGCCCTAAAACGATTGTAAAAATCAGTCGTATTTTTATCCATGTATTTATAGGAATCTATCAAAGTTAAATTGCCCAGAACTCGAGGATCGCCATCTTTAGCCAATTCGTCTAACATTAGCTTCAGCATATCTGCTTTTCGTTTAAAGTGCTCCGTTTTTTTAGCTAAATTATTTACACACCAGGGGTCCTCCTCAAGGTCATACAATTCCAATTCAGGCCGCTTCCCAAAATTTAAATCCCAATAGGTACTTTTACCTTCTCGCCTTCTTTCATTGAGGATTTGTGTTTTGGTCGGACTACCATCACAATTCAAGTAACCGGTAATGGGATCTCCAGCCGGCCAACGGTCATAAGCGAAATTCATGCTTAAGGCGTAGCGTCCTTGTACAATTGCACGCACTGGATATCCCTGATCATCCGGTCGTCCTACATCATGTCGCTCTTTCCCCAAAATGACATAGTTTTCCCGATATCGATCATGACTTTCACCCTTAAAAAAGGGTACCAAACTTCTTCCTCTAATTTCCTCCATACCTGAATCCCCTTGCTTTATGCCAGCCAGTTCCAGGAAAGTAGGAGCAAAATCAATGAAATTCACATAATCTTCAATTTGTCTTCCAGCATCTTTCAGGCCTTTCGCCCACATGATAGCCAGCGGTAGATGATTGTCGTATTCGTATATCTGTCCTTTGATTCGGGGGAAAGGCATGCCATTGTCAGAAGTAACTACCACCAGAGTATTTTCCAATTCACCTTTTTTTTCCAGTAACTCTAGCATTTTGGCCAAATGAGAATCGAAGTATTCAATTTCGTAGGCATAATCCAGCATATCTGTTCTGACCGTATCTGAATCTGGCCAAAAATCAGGGATGGCCTGAACTTCTTCCAGCTTTTTGTCTCCTTTTTCCAAACCCACTCCAAACTCATATCTCCTGTGCGGCTCTGTCGAACCATACCAAAAGAAAAAAGGTTGATCTCCTTTTTTATCATTCAGAAAGGCTTCAAAATTAGCTGCATAATCATTGTTTGATATATGACTAGCAGGTGGTTCCAGTTTTATCTCTGAATAATTATTGACGAGCAATTCTCTTCTTTCACCATTCTTTAGAGCGATTCCCGGTGCATAGCCTTTGCCCGTTTTTCCTACCCAATAGCCATAATCTGCGAGAGCTTCTACTACCGTTTTGAATTTCTCGGGAAAAAGCGGCCAGTGATTCATGGCTTCTTCCAATTGCCAACTGTTTCGGCCAGTCAAAATGCAGGATCGGGAAGGCGCACATTTGGCATTGGGAGTATAGGCTTTGTTAAAAAGCAGTCCTTCTCTTGCAACCCGGTCAAAGGCGGGTGTTTTGATCCAGCTACATCCATAGGCGCCTGCATGCCCAAAGGATTGATCGTCAGCGATGGCGAAAAGGATATTAGGTCTGTTTTTGGGTTCTTCTTTTGGCTCATTACAAGAGAAAAACAAGAAGTTCCAAAAGAGTAGTAGTGGTAGTAGTTTTTTCATAGCAATTAAAAATAAGGAATCGAGAACAGAATTTTCTCCTATCAACTACTCCAAATGATTATTTTTTTGATAAAAGATTGAACCGATCTTATTCCCAGATGTATCAATCTAAAAGCTAGCGAAATATGCTCCTCAACTACTTCAAAGTCGTCTTTCGAAATTACCGCAAGAATAAGCTCTACGCCAGTCTAAATCTCCTGGGGCTGAGTATCGGATATACTACCAGCTTACTTATTGGAGCATTTCTGATTCACGAGACTTCTTATGAGAGTTTTCATTCGAAATCAGATCGGATTTATAGGGCCAGTCATCACTATTATGCCAATGGAGGTTTCGAATCTCACTGGGCCAGGACTTATCTGGACATCATCAATGAGCTTCCAGAAGATATGCCTGAGGTCAAACACCTGATTCGTTTTCAAAACCACCAAAGGCGATATATCCGCGTAGAGCAGAATAAATTTCGTGCACCCAATACCTATGTAACAGATGCGGAAGTATTCGAAGTATTTGATTTCAAGCTTATACATGGCAATCCTTCAGAAGCTCTGGAAGCGCCTAATTCTGTTGTGCTCACGGAAAGCATCGCCCAGAAATATTTCGGAGATGATAATCCGATTGGAAAGGAACTCTATATAGTTGGGGATTATACAACGGAAGAAGTCTTGTACACAGTTACAGGAGTTATGGAGGATTTGCCAAACAATACCCATATGCCTGTGGATATTCTCCTTTCCTTCGAAAATCCAGAAGCCAGAAGATGGTGGGCCTATGTGTACATCCTGGTGGAAGAAGGTTCTTCCATTGAATCTGTGGAAGGCAAAATGGAAAATTTCTTCAGCCGACATGATCTTGACGATACTAATGGACGCACAGAGATCAAATTCCAGGCTTTGGCAGATATACACCTCCAATCAAATCTGGCCAGAGAATTAAAACCCAATGGAGACGAACTATATGTGCAAGTATTTCTATACGTAGGCATATTCATTCTCCTCATTGCCCTTATAAACTACCTAAACCTCAGCAGTGCCCTGGCTATGAGTAGAGGTAAAGAGGTTGGCCTGCGATTGGTTTTAGGAGCAAGCCGCAAAAGCCTGGTTTCATTTGCTATTGCAGAATCGATCATATACAACTTAGTCGCTGCTATCATCAGCATCGGTTTGAGTAGTCTGGTCATGCCCTTTTTCCTCGAATTACTCGACATTCCTGAACTCATAAAACCCTGGCTTTTAGTTGCAAGCATTTTTGCGCTCGCCATATTCGGCGGTTTGCTGGCGGGCATCTACCCGGCACTGGTTCTCGCTTATTCTACCTCAGGAAGCATGTTTCGGTCAGGATCCGGGATTAAGTTTGGTCAAGGCAAAGCAGCTCATCGATTCAAAAGGCTATTGGTCGGCATCCAGTTTGCAGCTGCCACCTTACTTTTGATTTGTACCTGGATGGCCAGAAATCAGGTGAGTTTTCTCCATAATAAACAGCTGGGCATGCAAACAGAACAAGTGCTAGCCATACCGGCTGTACCGAATCCTGTAACGGATAAATATCCCTTGTTTCGGGAGCAAGCTCAAAAAGTTCAGGGAGTTAAATCAGTAAGTGCTTGTATGGAAGTTCCTTCCCGGGAAATTCGCGATGTAGGCCCAACTTTAGTAGTTGGAGGAAATCAGGACCCTGAGAAAGCGCCTATGCTGGATATGCAGGTAATCAGTCCTGATTTTTTCGAGACAATGGGCATAAACCTTCTGGCTGGGGAGGATCGTTCCGGGAATTTCATTTTTAAAGGACCGCCTGAATTTTCGGAGGACTTTGGTCCCGCACAGTATTTCGCAGAACAGGAGCGAAATTATCTCATCAATGAAGAAGCCATGAGACAATTGGGTTGGCAAACTCCTGAGGAAGCCATAGGCCAGCAAATCTCCTGGTCCATCGGAGGCTTTAACCTGAAAGCTGGCCCTATTACTGGAATCGTTGAGGATGTCCATCAAGAGACACTGAAAAACAAAGTTGATCCGACCATCATGGTGGTAGAACCGATCTGGCTACGGACTTTTTTACTTAAAATCGAAACAGAGGATGTTTCAAATACGGTTGCGGGTATACAGTCAAGCTGGAATGATTTGTTCCCCACCTACCCTTTTGAATACCAATTTGTCGATGAGCTCTACAATAAATTGTACCAGCAGGAACGTACCCAACTGAGTCTGCTCATCTATTTAAGTCTGATTGCCATCCTGATTGCTTTTCTTGGGCTTTTCAGCCTCGTAGCTTATTCCTTGCAAAGCCGCATGAAGGAAATTGCTATCCGAAAGATAACGGGAGCTGAGTTTAGCGATCTGGTGCTACTCATAGGAAAGGAATACTTAATTACGCTTGCTCTTGGAAGTATAATCGCCATTCCGATCAGTTATTGGGGTTTGCAAAACTGGCTAGAGAATTTTGCTTATCAGACAAATATGTCCCTATGGCCCTACCTCTTTTCCATACTTGCTTTGGTAGCTTTGGTATTGAGTACAGTGGGCATTCAAATCTTTCTGAACAATGAGCGAAATCCCGCAGAGATTTTGCGGGAGTAGTTTCATTCAACTAAATCGTCTCCGCATCAATGTCATAAATCGACTTTTTCACAATGCCTTCCGGACTAACGACTATGATGTTTCCGCCAAATTTTCGAGCTACTTCCATATAATCGGGATGCACCTCCTCAATCGAATTGGCACGACAAACAAACATATTGAAGATCATGTCTTTGGGGAGTTTGATTTTGGATAAAAGGACCATGTCTTTGGGGGGAGCATTATTGTCTATCACCAAAGCGATCTCTTTGTACAGATTGGGCTTAACCCTTTCCATAGAGGTTAAGATCGCCTCCAGATCATTTTCCTCTAGCTCTCCACCACCACTGCCCGTTGTTTCGCAGAGGTGCATCAGTTGACTGGCCTCTGAATTAGTGGGGAAAGAATCTTCATGGGTAAAGACGCCTTCGAAATTGCCTGGCTCTCTAGGGAGGTCGCAATAACGATCATTAAAAAAGGTCAGATATTTGAGTTTCTTTTCTTCAGTATTATGTTTGAGAAATTCCGTCAATTCCGGGCGAAAGGCATACATACTTCCGGTCCAGTCCATCATCACAAAAGCTTCTTCTCCCAAATGATCTCGGAAAGCATAAATCAAGGTTGAATCTGCTGGAGGATCACGCAGATAATTCATGGAGAGCACATAGTAACCGACGTTTCTGGGCACGTCTCCTTCATCCTGGTAATCTTCCTGGCTTGCCTTAAATCTCCTCTGAGCAAGCTCCCAATTAGCACTCAGGAAGTTTTGCAACTCCTTAAAACTTTTTTCTTTTTCCAAAAAATTACGGGCTGCCCGTTTATCATCTTTGTCCGTTGCATGGTAAATCAATCGTTCCAGATTGCTTTCCGAATGATCCGTTACACTCAAGCCACTCAGATGATGTTCGGAACCCATGAAGCCCTCGGGAAAGAGATCATCGATCCACTCTTTCGGAGAAGTCATCAATTCATATTCCTCTCCCCTTTTTCCATGATAAGGCAAAAAGAGGAGAATTTCTTTCCCATTAGAAATGTGCAAATCCGAAATCAAAGAATCCTTTTGGGACCGAATTACAAAGAGATCTCTGGGATTCTGGATGGCCTGGATCAACTGATCGTCATCCGGAGCAAAAGTAGATTTCAGCTTTTCGTATTCTGCTACATCCACCCAAAGATGTCCTTCATGTACCTTTTTCCCTTTCATCAAAGTACCTGAGGGTACGAAGAGCATGACCCCATTCTCAGAAACCAGGCCCATATCTCCATTATAATAGGTTTTGCTATGGTCCTGCATTACGGGCTCCTCACTGCTACAGGAGAAAAATACCAGCAGAAAAAGCAAAGGGAGTTTTAGCACAAAAGGGAATATCCCCCCTCGCCGCTTCGGCGCAAGGGAGGAATTATAGCCCCATTGAATATGCGTATCAAGTGGCTGTATGTTCATCGGCTAATGAATTTTATCATAGCTCTTAAGTCCTAATTCTCCAGAAAGTCCTGCCCAGTAATCCTGGATGAAGTTCAGGACTCCCTGATTGGTATTTCCTATGGCGCGATCGCCGCGCATGTAATGGAAACCTACGCCATTCAGAGCTAGCTTTCCACCCAGTTTATCTTTGATTGTATTTGCATCTGATTTAGCATCTCCCTGCGCATGGACTTCTCTACATCCTGAAGAACAGATGCGGGTGTTTGCACATTGGAAATAGCCCCCGTTCTGGCAAAACTGCTCCATATCCGAGATGACGAAGATGGCTTTATCTTCAGCTGTAGATCGTTTGAATTCCCGATCTGCCAGGTAAAACATGCCCAGGACATCGCTGTTTACATCTTCGTTTTGCTGTTGTGCAGCTTGAACTTTCTGATCTACCACACCCAGGTTTCCGGCAATAAAGTCCTGCAATTCACAGGTATATCGACGCTTCTTGCTGGAGTTGATGATGGTTTGACCTTCTACTAATTCTCCCAAAGGCATGGTCCGCAAATCCAGATTGGCGGCAGACATGGTTTGGGTAGTGGCTGTATTGGCCGTGATAAAGAATATCTGCAGCTTATCAGCTTCCTGTTTGGTATTTGCTCGACGATCCTCCGAAGTGGACAATCTTTGCTCCATTACTTTTTTCAAATAAGATTTGGCCTGTTCTCCATAAATGCTGGGATCGGTCAAATCAATAAAGACGAGGCTGTGCTTTTGTGCTTGTCCATGATCCTCCGGAAAAACCATTTGAGGATTACATACAATCTCTGTTGATTCACTAGCTCCCTGAGATTCACAGGACTGGAATACAGGCAAACAGAGGATGCTTAGGATAATGATAAGTAGACTATGGGTTTTCATATTCGTTTTGAATGCTTTCTATTTTATTGGAAAAAGACACTTTTACAATTGAGTTCTTCGAGGAAAAATTTCTCCCAAAACATGCGGGTAAAGTTTCTCCCTTTAGAGCTATAGAGATGTTCATTGGGCGTTAGGATATAGATTTCTGCTCCTTCGAGTTCGTTATCTACGTCAGTGAGGTTTTGAAGCCTATTTAAAGAAACCTGAACCAGGCTATCTATCTGGTCCTTGGCAGTTAGATTGTCTACCCTTGCAACAGGTGTGAGGAATACCGAGTTTTCCCGCATATCTGAAAGGAAGTAGACTTTCTTTTCATCCTTATCGATGGCGTATCTCCGAAAGTAATTGGCGGCATTTTGCAAAGCTCCGATTACGTTGGTGTAGCGCATCAGGCTGGAATCTTCAATGACAAGAGGTTCCTGATTTGCATAGAGATTGGAAAGAGAGTCAAAGCGTTCGAGGCACATATCCTGGTGGATGTGAGCCACAACATTCCCTGCACTTTCATTTAGCAATTCTTCATCCATCAGGACCGAATGCGTTGCATAAAAGGGTTGATTGTTGTGGGTTTCATTGTGCACCAGATAGGCCGCCATCACATCTCTTTCACTGTGCAAGTCCTTTTTAAGGACCTGGGTCAGTAGTTTTCGATAAGGGCCATTTTTCAAGGCGATGGTGGTATCGCTCTGGGTAAAGTCTACATGAAGTACTGAGACATTGCGAGGTCCCAGCTCATGTCTTTCCCAGCGACTCATCTCAGACTCTACCAATTTCCCACTTGCATAGCTGAGTTGGGGTAAAGCCAGATAAATCGTGCCACCTATCAGGGCCAGAGCCCCTAGTAAAATGAGATAATATCTTTGATGGTCGAGCATGTGCTAACTTTTGTATTCTGAAACCTGATCCAAAAAGACCTGATAACTACTTAGCAGTCTTCTGAAATAGAGTCTATTCTTTCTTAGTACTTCTGCCACGGTATAGCTATCCTGCAATTCTTCTATTTCCAGCAGAAGATTTGCTTTTGCTCCAATGAGATTGTGCAACTGAAGCGAACGACTTTCCTTAAGCATAGAAGCATCTTTTTTGGCCCGCTCCTGAATTTGCTTATCTGTCAGTCCCAGGATTTCTTTGGGACCTTCATTCAGGTAAATCACAATTTTGCGTTGGTCGGCTTCCCGATTGCTTTGTTCAGAAGCATTGTGCAAAAGGGTTCCCAGAAGTTGTAGGTTATATTCTTCACTACCATTCTCCCGAATGTCCTGCACCTCTTTGATAAAGGCATTTAGGTCCTGACTGGTCTTTCTTTCGTCATAATGACTGGCTACCAAAGAGACTTCCTTATCGCCTCCGAAAGAACTTGCAACGCTGCCTGAGGGAAGGTGTATCGAAATCGCCTCCACTTTCTCTTTGGGCAATTGACTCTTAATCAAAGCCGTCTGATCGGTATTCTCATCCGGCATCAGGATGTAGGAAATATCAATGCCTTTCTCCTGCCTTTCCCCTTTCACATAATTCCCACAAGAAGCCAGGCTCACACATAGCAAGAGAGAAATCATGGAAAACTTATAATGTTGGCGAACGTTCTTTTTCATTCTAGCCACCAAATCGCCTCCACTTTCCACGACTTGCTGTCCACCGTTACCAACTTGCTGCATTTGAGCTTCAGGAGCAGGTGGATTAATGATGCTACTTAGTCGCGAGACGTAGCCATTGATGAATTCAGAAACCAAAATCTGCTCATATTCATTCCACTGCTCTCTGAATTGCACTACCAGATTCATCAACCAACCCAGATGTTGCTGCTTCAGGTTGAGTTCTTTCTTCCGCCTCATCCAGTCCCACTTCTTTTGCACGATGAACAGTACCGAACCTAAAGCCGTTGGAGCTGCCAGCGACATTCCCACGAAAAACAACATCAGAGACATTTTATCGAATGAGGCCGTTCCGCTAATGGCCATATCAAACTGGCTGGAACGAAGCACACCCATGACATTCGTCTATAAAAGCCTTCAAAGCATCAGCTGGTCCATAGTATTTATCTACTGCGAACATAAAG
>Ga0207422_1005007_pt1 | contig 10062 bp, 11 predicted proteins | sample MarCyaLeptolynsp_FD_187757 | JGI IMG/M metagenome (GOLD analysis project Ga0207422, IMG submission 187757) | Marine cyanobacterial communities from Panama - species 1 Leptolyngbya sp. (SPAdes) | ecosystem: Environmental > Aquatic > Marine > Unclassified | place: Panama: Panama City | collected... | reverse complement strand
GTATCCGTGAAACGGTGCACTTTGGTCGATTTGTAGCGCAACTGTGCTGTCGTTTAGCTTGAAGGTACGCTTCAGACTGCATGGATTACACAGAGTGTCTTTCCCATTGGAGTTGTGACCATGGGGCTCGTTTCGAACGGAGGTGCTTCGCTTCTGCTGATATTGACCGGCGCGTGGCGCCAGGCCCTCCCGATGACTGTATTTCTCGGCCTTATTGCTCTGTCATTGAGCTGGGCAATGATTGCCCCCGATGCGGTGATGCAGTCGCTATGACCAAAGAGAAGTCCATAGGCACAGTCGCACACTCAGATCGATCGGTTGCCTCGACACTCGCTGCGGCGTTTCAGGACGACCCGGCCCTGGCTTGGATCATGCCCGACCCCAATACGCGCCGCCGCATGCTGCCGCGTTTCTTCGCTGTGATGGCTGAGCAATCGCACCGGCACGGCACGGTGCTGGCTTCGAGCGATCGTGAGGCCGCCTCTTTATGGTACCCGCCTGGAGAGGTGCGGGACGACCGTTTGTGGGACTCTCTGCGCTTGCTAGCAATCTTCAAATCGGCGCTGCCGCGAGGTCTGAAGGTCGCTGAAGCGATGCATGAGCATCATCCGCACCCGCAACCTCACGCTTACCTTCGTTACGTTGGTGTCTCGCCTGATGCTCAAGGGCAGGGATGGGGCGGCGCCACCATTCGCGATGGCATTGCCCGCGCCTCCAAGGCTGGACATGGTGTTCTCTTGGAGACCGCAACGGAAAGCAATGTCGCAATCTACTCGCGCCTTGGTTTTGAAATCACCAGCGAATGGACAGTACCCGGCAACGGTCCGCGCTTCTGGACGATGCTCAGAAAGCCAGACTGAATCTGCTTATTCGACTTCAGGCGCTTCTTGTGGGCCAGAATATTGCCCGTCCCCATAGATAACCATGCCCGTCCTAATGCCTCGCCGGTTCGCCTTTTTGAGCTTGGCGTTGCGTTCTTGAATGAGCCGTTGAATTGACAGGCTGAAGCGCGAGTTTGGATTGAGCAAAGTTCGTGGAGTGTAGGACCGAAACCTGCGATCGCCGCCAACAGGATCAGCGAGAATCCCAAAGTTGTTCAGGCCCGGATCGTGCTCGCCCCGCGTCAGGTCGGCTACATCGGTCTCATAGCGATTGTACCGCGTCTGCTGAGTGCGTTCCATCAAGGATTTGACCTCGTTGCGAGCATATTGCGCGATGTGCGAACGCAGCTCGCCGAAATCCTCGAAGTAGAACGGAGCGGCTTCTTCAAACACTTTCGACACTTGAAGCGCGCCGGAAAACCGCTCGACGCCACGGAGCGAATTCACGAATTCTTCGCCGGAAAGCGACAGCAATGCGTCGACATTACCGCCCGTAAATGCGGTCCGTTGAATCGATGGACCGCCAATCTCTCCTCGCCAGAAGCCGTAAATCACCTTCGGGTCACGCCAGTTGGGATAGACGATGCCCTCGCGGATATCGCGCGGACTAAGGCTCACGCCGGCAATAGTGACAAGTTTGGCATCGTCGAGTGTCGCCGCATTAGGCCCAAATCGCTCTTCGCTCGGCTCTTGCAGCGGATAGGCAAATGCCAAGGCCTCGATGACTGCGACATTGTGCAGATTCAGCCAAAACGCGAGCTGCTCGTTGCGCGGCAAGCTCGCGATACCAAGCTCGCTGCCCACTCGTTCGAGATCTTCCCTGTAGGCGCGCAGCCCCGAACGGATATCGTCATTGAGGAAACTGAATGCTACGCGATTGCCTTCGAGCCGATAGCGCGACTGGTGTCCGTAGATCCGTCTCGTACCTGTGTTCGCTTGAACCGTTGGTGCCCCCTCTCGCAGCGATGGCCCCATCGGGATGACTATGAACCCGAGTGCTTCGTCGAGATAGGAATAGTCTATTCTGTGATCGCGCAGGGTCCGTTCTGGCGTGAACTGGGCGATGCTAGGCTCGGCCTTTGTATCAGGGGCTTGGCTTATCGACGGAGCAATGGCGAGCATCGTGTTTTCCGAACTGCTGGCGTGCGCTGGGACTGCAGCAGCCATGGCGGCAAGTGAAACCGATAGAGAAGCCAGGGTGGTTTGGCTTAAGCGCATTGTCGTTTCCTTCCGATAGTCGTTTGCTGAAATCGCCCTGTCAGTGGTCGTTATTCGACCTCCCCTTTGTTTTCCTCATCACCCGGCAGATCAATGTTGCTGAACGTAACCGTCCCTGTGCGAACGCCTTCGCGGATCATGATTTCAAACTTCCGTTGGCGCTGCGCCAAAAGCCTTGCAACGCCCGGTGGGACCCGGATCGATGCGCCATTGTTGATCGTGATTGGATTCCGATTGCCTCCGGAAAGATCGGCGATATCGTACTCCCGAACCGAGGGCTCGAGCTGCGAGGTCTTGTCGAGGAATTTTGTAACCTCTTCGTTCGCAAAGTCGGCCAGATGCTCTCGAATGTCGCTTTCAGGATTGGCAAAGAAAAACGGCGCTACCTCTTGGTACAAGGTCGACACATGCAGTGTTTTTCCGCGTTTTTGTGTCCCACGCAGTGAATTAACAAATTCGCGGGCAGCCCGATCAAGCAACCCGTCGACATTGTTGGCGTTGAACGCTTCGCGTTGCATCGCCGGTCCGCCGATTTCCCCGCGCCAAAAACCGTATATGACCTTGGGATCCCGCCAATGGAGATAGACTATGTTCTCGCGGATATCGCGCAAGCTCAGCGGTACGCCCTTAACGGTCATGAATTTGAGCTCGTCGAGCAACACGCCGTCAATCTCGTAATTGCGCGGCTGCCGCAGAGGCCATTCCTCCGCGATCTTTTCGATCAGGGCAACATTGTGGAGGTTGAACCAATAGGCGAGCTGTTCGTTGCGCGGGAGCGACTGAATATCGACGAGATCGGCGGTTGCCTCAAGATCGCGGCGATATTCCCCGAAGCTTCGCTTGACCTTGCCGTTGAGAAAATAGAAGCCGATCAGCGAACCTTCGAGGCGATAGATCGAGTTGTGGCCGACCTGTCTCCGGGTGCCGATCACGGGATCGGGTCTGCCCGCAGACTTCCGCATTGAAGGGCCCATCGATATGACCAGGTTCTTAAGCGCGTAATCCCAGATTGAGTAGTCAATCGAGTGGTCGATAGGGCGCTTACCGGGCGCGAACTGAGCAAATTCAGCCGGTGTTTGTCGGACGCTCGAACTGGCGAATTCATTGGTCTCGGTCGTTTGCGCTGCCACGGATGCTGCAAGCGAAGCAGCAAACAAGGCAATGGGTGCCGTACGAAACATAATTGGGGCCCTCAAGTCAGCGATCATACTGGTATATAAAGATCGCAAAGTTGAGAATAATGTTCCATTGAATCGACGTGTTGGCAATAAAAAAGCCGCCCTAACAAGTTGGCCCTCTTCTTCGCTGGCTCATCTTTGCGAAACGTCGGTTTGTCGGTTCTCAGTCTGATCGCTCAATCCGAGCGCAGGTCAAGATACGGAACATTTGTTTCCAGCCGGGTCTTGCACCGGCCCGCTGGCCCCCTTCTTCTTGGCCTCATCCGACCAGTGAATGTCCTTGTGCCATTTGTTTGAGCCGGTTGTTCCATCGGTCCAGGTCTGCGCAACGCAACCCGGCGTCAGCATGATAATGCGATCCTTTTTGGGCCCGCTTTGGATGTTGATCTTGAGCTTGTACAAGCAATTCGCAGGCACAATGAAAACATCGTATTCATTGAGCTCAAGATTTGAAGTGAACTTTTTTGCGACGCTGGTGCAGTAGGGGTTAAGCTGCACCCCACTGGGCTGAGAGTCTTTGGCGTGAACATCGACGCTTTTGACGATATATCCGCCTGCGTTGGCATAAGCGATGACCCCGCAAAAGGGGTCTTCCGTCTTGCAGTAGTCGTGCTTGTAAGTCTTGCTCTTCTTGGGTTTTGTGATCGCATCCCAAGCATCCGCAGCCAAATCGTCAACGCCATAATAGTCATCCGCATGAGCGCTGGACGGGACGACTGCGATAGCCAGGCTAGCAGCGACCAGTGCCGTGTGTTTTGAGAACATTTCGGTTCGATTGGACATGATTTTCTCCACCGGTCGCGCGTGACCATCCTCGTTCTTGGCCTATGTTGGTGGATAGCCGCTATGGCTGGCAATCAGGGTTACCACATAGGATCAAGTGCTTGTGATGCCTGCAGAGCTCATAGGTGTTGGATGTAGGTGACGATCTCTTCCCACATGAGCGCCTGTTGCTCGGTCTCGCCCCAATCGGGCATCGCGAGATCTCCACGACGGAAGTTCTGAGAGAACGGCGAATTGGTTCGTGATCGCGGGATCGGCACAAAATCGCGATGCCTTACATACTGAGGCCGGGTGCTCAGATCTCTTATGGCTCCGCTTCCGCTGACGGCGTTTTCGTCAAACTCGATGACGCGCCTCGGGGTCAACAGGATAATGGTCTCTGCTGCGACATCAGAAACGAGTTTGTTGCGGAATAGATTCTGGACGATCGGAATGTCTCCAAGAATGGGCACCTTTTCAACTTTGACCCTATCGGTCCGCTCGGTGAGACCCGCCAGAAGCAAGGTCTGCCCAAGACGGATGCGCACATTTACATTGGTTTCCGAGGCGGAAATTGAAACGGCTTCTTGAAATGTTCCTGACACGGCCTCGGTGGAGATATCCGAGTTGCCCAAAAGGATTTCGAGGAGAAACTCTTCATCGGAGATGAATTGCGGTGTAACTTCAACCGTGACACCGATGCGTTCGGTCAGCGCCTCACCATCAAATTGTCCGGTTATTGAGGCCAGAAACAGATCGCCAGAGAAGAAAGTCGATTTCTTGTTTTCCATCGCGATCAACGTGGGACGAGCGACCACCTCGCTCCAATCATTGTTCGATTGAAAGATGTTGAGCGAATAGGAGAGCTCTGAGCTGCTTATTGATCGGGTTATTGAGCGGGTGACACTGCCTTCCTCTCCGGTAAGTTGTTCTAATGTCCTGCCATCGGAGTAACTGAAAAGCGCTTCCAACCCTTCGAGCAGGTTCAGACCAGCAGATTGAACATCGCTATTGGCGGCACGCAATATTGTCGCTTCAATGACAAGTTGTCGCTGACGGTCTTCTGCGCTTGGTTCCATAATCGATTGAGGTGCTGTGCTTACTTGCGGTGCACCCTGTGGCTGTACCGCGCTGCTCTTGGCGTCCAGCGCTCGTCGCCAATCAACAATGCGTGCCTCTATTCTGCGAACAAGCGCCGGATGAAGGGCGGATTCCCGATATTTCTCCAAATGTCGTTTCGAACGCTCAAACTGTCCTTGAGCAGCGCTTATCAACGCTGCCGAGCGTGAGGTCTTGCGATCATCGCCCATTGATGCCCGCGCGCGTTGTATCGCCTGATCGGCGCGCGTAAGATCTTGCAAGTAATACGAGCAAATCGCGAGCCCGAGTTGCGCTTGCGCGGCTTCTGGCTCGACTGTTATCGCTTGCTCAAACAGTTCACAGGCGCGCGCATAGTTCTCACGCTCGAGTTCTAACTGGCCGAAATGGTAAGCTGCCCACCAAGCCTGCGGGTCAAATTCGAGCGCGAGTCCATACCCGACTGCGGCGGTGCTGAGGTGACGAGGATCGCTCGCTTTGCCAAGTTGGAGGTGCGTATAGGCGTACAAGAAATTGGCGCCGACGTGACGCGGCTGATACGATAAGGCTCGCTCAAACTTAGCTTGGGCGGACTCCCATTTGTGTGCCCGAAGTTCCGCGAGTCCAAGTGCAAGTTGGTCGTCAACCAGCGAGCCGGCATTCGCGTGCAGTGGGATCCTGGAAAGCGCGGCTGGCGCCATCGCGGCAGGCCTGGTCGAAGAGACTGGCTCCTGAGAAGGCGTGCTGCATGCGCTCAGGAAAAGAGCGAATGGAGGCACCAAAGAACACCATGTCAGAATGTCCCGTGGCACGCCAAAACCTCAGCAACGGCATCAAAAGATGCCCGGTTCCATCACTATGAGGGGGCGAACGAGGCGCTGCCATTCAGGAATTCCACCTAGAGATCTGCTGCGGTTCTCTCTCCTCCAACTGAAAAGGCCGCCGGATCGCTCCAGCGGCCTTATTCGGATCGGAGCGGGTAGGGGCCCTATTCGACCTCACCCTTGTCTTCCGGGTCGCCAGGTAAGGCGATGTTGCTGAACGTGACCGTGCCGGTGCGGCCTTTCTTGATCACGCGCTGGAACTTGGTTTCGCGTTCTTGCAGCAACCGGGCCATGCTTTGCGGAATACGAAAACTGACATTGCGTCCGTTGGCTTCAATATTGTTATAGCTCGGTTCGCGGACGCCACCAGCAAGGTCGGCGATATCGGGTTCATCTATCGCCGCTTCGGTGCGGGAGGTTTGAGTGAGTAGCTCCTGGACATCTGCGTTTGCATAGTCTGCGATATGCGATCGAACGTCAGCGCCGAAGTCCTGGAAAAAGAAGGGCGCGGCTTCATCGTAGATCTTCGAGACCTGAAGCCGGTCACCACGCTTTTGCGTGCCGCGGAGGGAGTTGACGAAGTCGCGCGCGCCGCGATCAAGCAATCGCGAAACATTATCGGCATTGAAGGCCTCGCGCTGGATCGAAGGACCGCCAATATCGCCGCGCCAAAAGCCGTAGATCACTTTAGGGTTCTTCCAGTGGCGATACACGATCTGCGTCCGGATATCCTTCGGACTCATCGCCACGCCGTTGACTGTGATGAACTTGGCGTCGTCAAGCGGCACGCCCCCGACTTCGATCTCGCGCGGTTGGCGAATTGGCCACTCATTCGCGATCTGCTCAATCACGGAAACATTGTGGAGGTTGATCCAGTAGGCCAGTTGTTCATTGCGCGACAAAGATTGAATGTCGACCAAATCAGCGGTGCGTTCGAGGTCCTGACGATACTCGGAGAAACTCGCAATGACATCGGAGTCGAGGAACGAGAACATGATCCGGGTGCCTTCGAGGCGGTAACGCGAAGTGTGGCCGTAGATTCGTCGTGTGCCGAGGCTCGGAGGGGGCGTGCCTGCGGTTTGGCGAAGCGAAGGCCCCATGGAAACGACGAGGTTGCGCATAGCTTCGTCCCAAATCGAATAATCGATTTTGTCGTCATTTGCCGTTTGACTGGGTGCAAATTGTGCGAATTGCGGTTCCGCCGCAGTCGCAGCCGAGAGGTTTTGAACTGCAGACTCTGTGCCTTGTGCGTGTGCAATTGTGCCGGTCGACAGCAACGCTGCCAAAGCGACGGTACGAAGAAGCGGGGTTTTCATCGTAATCCTTCCTGTTTTTGGGCGGCCCTTCTTGCGAGGCCTTGTGCGGGGTGCGCCGAGGGTGCGCGGGGTAATTGAAAGGCGCCGGCAGGGGGAAATACCGGCGCTGAGTGACAGGCAGACGATTCGGGCATCAGCTGCTTGTCTCTCGCGATTCTTGTAACTCAGAAATGAATACGCACGATGACGCTAATCGGTTGCGGTGTGTTATTCATCGAATACACCGCGCACGGCAGTTCGCGTCAGAGTGTGCTCAAGGAGCAACACTCTGATTTGACGTGCTATAATATTCTAGAAGGGCGCAAGTGGGCGCCTATTTCGGCGCGAGTACCATAAGCATCTGGCGACCCTCAAGACGAGGGAAAGCCTCTACTTTGGCGATCTCCTCAACATCGGTCTGCACACGTCGAAGCAAGTCCATTCCGAGATGCTGGTGCGCCATCTCTCGCCCGCGAAAACGTAAAGTGACTTTCACTTTATCGCCGTTCTCAATGAACTTGTTCACGTTGCGCATCTTCACGTCATAATCATGCGTGTCGATATTCGGCCGCATTTTCACTTCTTTGATGTCTTGCGTCTTCTGCGTCTTTCTCGCCGCATTAGCCTTTTTCTGGGCTTCGTAGCGGTACTTGCCGACATCAAGGAATTTGCACACCGGCGGGTCCGCATTGGGCGAGACTTCAACCAGGTTCAGGCCTTTGTCGTTGGCCTGCTCAACTGCTTCGCGGGTGAACATAACGCCCAGGTTCTCGCCTTCGTCATCGATAACGCGGACCTTGGGCACTTGGATAAATTGATCGTAGCGAGGGCCGCTTTTGACTGGCGGGGCCATCGAACGCCGAGGTGGACGGGCTATGTGTGTTCTCCTGTTATAGCCGGAATTGAGGAGGCGTATGTAGGGATTGTGCAGGCAAAATGCCAGTGGAGTCTGAGCGCAAAAGCAAGTGTGACCTTCTTGCACTCAATTGCGGCCAAAAAGGCGACGAAGAAACTAGGCAGAGCATTGGAGTGCCACTTGCTAGCAGACGCGGAGATAGCTCGGTCACGCAGCCTCACGGTAGAGCGGAAAACGTACCAGTTTGCCTTTTGCAGGCAGCACTGCATCAATCTCGCTCGCAGGTTGCAGTGCCGCGAGAATTTCAGGCGCGCCAGCGTCCATCCCACCAGTGTAGGCTCCAAACGCAGGCAATATCATGCGATCTCCCAGTTCGGGCGAACGGCTTACAACTCCGCACGGCCGAGCTATATGGCGGTTGCGCACCCGCACCCTCATCTTGGGATGATAGTGGCCTGATAGCTCAGGGCGAAACTCTCCTGCCTTGGCCTCGTGTCGCAGGACAATGCCATTCACCTCGATCTCCTGGAAAATGCTTGCTCCGAATGCGCGGCCCATTTCTTCGTCGTGATTGCCGGTGAGCCAAACCCAATCGAGCGCTCGGGTCAGCGATTCGAGCATGCCCGCGGCGTAGGGATCGAGCCTATGGGTGCCGTCGTCATCGTGAAAGTTGTCGCCGAGAGTGATGACTCTCCGCGCGCCTGTGGTCTTAATTGCATCGGCAATACGCTCAAGGGTCTCGCGACTGTCATAGGGGGGCAGCAATTGCCCATGTTGCGCATACCAGCTGCCTTTCTCGAGGTGTAAGTCGGCGACCAGCAGCGCCTGCTCGCTCGGCCAAAAAATCGCGTTGCTCTTGAGCAGAATCAGCTCTTCTCCGGCAAACTCCATAGGTGCGAACGAAACAGGAACCATGGCCTTCAAATGCCGACGTCTCAAGACTTTGGCAAGAGGGGCGATCGCGCCAAGACCCATTGACTTCGCGCATGTCAAAGCAGATGGACATTTCAGCTGTCCAAAACGAGGGCGGCGATATGACCGAGACGGGATCGATATCATGAGCGATTGGGCAGCGCACACCGCGCGAGCAAAAACATGGTTTGAAAGCTTGCGCGATCAGATCTGCGGCGCATTCGAAGCGATTGAGCGCGATGCGGGATCTGATGCCGCGTTTCAGTACACACCCTGGCAACGCGAGGAAGAAGGCAACGATGATCCTGGTGGCGGTGTCCAAGGTCTAATGAAAGGAAAGGTATTCGAGAAAGTCGGTGTCAACGTCTCTACGGTGCGTGGTGCGTTCTCGGAACAGTTTGCTGGTCAAGTCAAAGGCGCGAGTGTTGATCACCCTGAGTTTACTGCGACAGGAATCAGCCTGGTCGCGCATATGTACAATCCGCAGGTTCCTGCCGTGCATATGAACACGCGTTTTCTTACCACTCAGTCGGCTTGGTTTGGCGGGGGTGCAGACCTGAACCCTCCGATCCCTTACGAAGAAGACACCGAAGAATTCCACGCCTCCATGCGAGCAGCCTGTGCCGCGCACAACCCGACCTATTACGATGAGTACAAGAAATGGGCGGACAACTACTTTTACATTCCGCATAGAGACATGCACCGCGGTGTTGGTGGGATATTCTACGACCATCTCGAATGCGACGACGACCCCAGCTTTGACCGCAATTTTGCGTTCACTCAGGATGTCGGCAAGGCGTTTTTGGATATTTATCCAAAGCTAGTCCGTAAGCGGATGAACGACGAATTCGATGAGTCACACGTTGAACGACAGCTCGAGTACCGTGGGCGATACGCTGAATTCAATTTGGTTTATGACCGGGGCACTATCTTTGGATTGAAGACCGGCGGCAATATTGACGCGATCCTCATGAGCTTGCCGCCAAGAGCTACTTGGAGCTAGTTAATCGGCTGATTGCTCAAGCGGTTCATAAACCCGCACCCAGTCAACATACATAG
>Ga0207422_1005005_pt1 | contig 10068 bp, 3 predicted proteins | sample MarCyaLeptolynsp_FD_187757 | JGI IMG/M metagenome (GOLD analysis project Ga0207422, IMG submission 187757) | Marine cyanobacterial communities from Panama - species 1 Leptolyngbya sp. (SPAdes) | ecosystem: Environmental > Aquatic > Marine > Unclassified | place: Panama: Panama City | collected... | reverse complement strand
GTCCACGATCATGGTCTTGGATGAAGCCGCGAACCTCGTAGGTTCCCTCGGGAAGTCCGACGAGGTCGAAGATCGTCACGCGCTCGTAGTCGACCTGGTCGGCGAGGACCTCACCGGTGTCGACGTTGGTCACGATCATCTTCCAGCCGTAGCCGCCGACGTCGTCCCACGGATCGAACTCGACGCGAATCGTGTCCTCGGGGGTGAAGACGTCGCCGTCGGCGGGCGAGACCACCGCGATGGTCGGCGGCGTCACGTCCGGCCCCGAAGGCGCGAACGTGGCGAACAGCGTGTTGATGTCGTGCTGTTCGTCGCCCACGCCGCAGTGGCACTTGTTGACGCCCTGGCACGACGCCCCCTGACCCTGCACCTGGATGGTGGGAGCGCACGAGTTGTTGAAGCCGAGGTCGCCGGGCTGCGTCGAGGCATAACCGGCCGCCATCACGCTGTCGGACGCCGAGGTGTGGCCCAGGCCGAGCGTGTGCCCGATCTCCTGGCTGGCCACGTTGGCCTGCAGGGCCGCCGCCGAGCCGTTCTGGAACGCGTAGCAGACGTTGCGCTGACCGAAGTCCTCGCAGTCCAGCGGCGCGACACCACCCGAAGGTCCGGCCGTGGTGTCGGTGTAGCTGCCGCCCATCATCACCATCGTGTAGGGCAGCACCTTGGGCGGGCGCTCGAGATACGCCACGCGCACGGCGTAGGGCTCGAGGTCGACGGCGACGGCCTGCGACACCGCGATCGCCTTCTCCTCACCGCCGCCGTACACCGGGAACATGTGACCGGAGCGCGCGATGTTGGAGATGTTCTCGGCCGAGTTCTCTCCGCCGGTCATCAGCACGCCACCGTTGAAGTTCATGAACACGGTGTGAAAGCGCGGAGTCTCGCCACCCGGGCGATGGTCGTAGCCGTACACGCCGGCCGGAACCTCCTCCGGGAATGCGCAGAAGTCGGGCGGGCCGTCATCCTGGGCGGAGGGGTCGTTCTGTGCCGCGAGCGCGAGGTCGACGTCGGGCACCATCGCGGCGCCGTCGAGCATCGCTTCGGGCACGACCATGCCGCCGATCTGGGTGAGGCCTTCGGGCAGCTGGTGCGTCGTGCGACCGGGCTCGGGCTCGGGCTCCTCGTCGAGGATGTAGTCGTCCAGGTCGTGAAAGGTCGACCCGGTGCTCGCGTATTCGGCCGACTTGGGACGCACGCTCGCGGGGGCGTCGTTCGAGAAGTCGATGACCACGGGGTCCGGATCGGCGACGAAGCTCGGGTTGCCGACGACCTTCTTGCTGGGGTCGGCGTTCGCCGACGAGGCGGCGGCGAGCGTCACGAGCATCGCGGGCACCGCGAGCGTTCCGAAGCGGCCTGACTTTCGGTTTGCGAGCTTTGCGGTCACGATTCGCCTACCATACAGCAAGCGCGCCTCTCCCACATCGCGAGGATCCACACGGTTTTGCAACGCCGGCGGGGACGCGCGGGTCGACATCAGCCGCGATCAAACTTGCCCCAGCGCGATTCGCTGGGTCGTGCGTGTCAGTGTCTCGTGCTGCGAACCGTCCGCCGTTGCCTCGCCGTTGCCGTGATCCTCGCCGCCTGCGCGCCCGTCGAAGATGACGGTCCGGAGACGCCCTCCGCCGACGGTGCCGTAGCGCAAGAGGAGCTCGGTGCCGAGATCCCGCCGGAGGACGCGAGCGCGGAGTTGCGCTGGGTTCGGGCCAACGCGTGCCCCGACCAGTCGCCCATGTCGCTGACCGCGTCGGACGGGACCGGTCTGAAGCTGTCGTCGCTCAAGGCGCGGGCCGCCGTCGAAGGCCCGATTGCGCTCACGGAGCTGACGCTGGCGTTCGACAACCCCGAGGACCGGCAGCTGGAGGGCCGGTTCGCGATCACGCTGCCGCCGGGCGCGGCGATCAGTCGCTTCGCCATGAAGATCGACGGGCGCTGGCAGGAGGGCGAGGTCGTCGAGCGGCAGGCGGCGCGGCGTGCGTACGAGGATTTCCTGCACCGCCGCCAGGATCCGGCGCTGCTCGAGAACGACGCCGGCAACGTGTTCCGGGCGCGCGTCTTTCCGATCCCTGCGCGCGCGAAGAAGGAGCTGGTGATCTCCTACTCGCAGAACCTGCCCGCCGAAGGCGAGCCGTGGCGCCTGCCGCTGTGCGGGCTTCCGCGCCTCGCCGAGCTCGACGTCGACGTTGCCATCGTTCGGGGGGCCGCGTTCTCCAAGAGCTCGATCGCCGCGAAGTCGACCGCGGTTCAGCACCTGACGATCCGCGAGCAGGACTTCTCACCGACCAAGGACCTCGAGGCGTGGGCGGGGCGGCAGCGGGCGCAGGGCGTTCGTCACGGCGACCTCGCGATCGCACGAATCAAGCCGCAGCTCGGTACGCCGCCCGCGGTGCCCAAGCAGATGACGATTCTGTTCGACACGAGTGCATCGCGGGCGCTGGACTTCGAGGGTCAGGTCGCCCGGCTGGGCCGGTTGATCGCACGGATGGGCTCGGAGTGGCCCGGCGTCGAGGTGCGCGTCGCGGCGTTCGACCAAGGCCTCGAGGAGATCTATCGCGGTCCGGCCACCGACTTCGACGCCGGGGACGAGGCCCGCATCGTCGACCGGGGTGCGCTCGGAGCGTCCGACCTCGAGCGTGCACTCACCGAGGTCCGCGAGCACGGCCTGGTGTCTCCGCGAATACTCCTGATCTCGGACGGCGTCGTCACGGCAGGACCGACCGAGTCCGCCGAGCTCGGCAAAACCATCGATGCGCTGGAGGCCGAGGGCCTGCAACGCATCGATGCACTCGTCGACGGCGGCATTCAAGACGAAGCGCTCCTCGGGCAGCTCACGACGGGCGCCGCGCCCACCGACGGCATCGTGCTCGACGCCCGCATGGAGATGTCCACGATCGTCGAGCGGCTGGGCAAGGCGACGCGGTCGGGCATCGGTGTGCGCGTCGCGGGGGCCGAGTGGGTGTGGCCCAAGCAGCTCGACGGGGTGCAGCCGGGCGACGAGGTGCTGGTCTTCGCTCAGCTGCCGCCCGAGGCCGCGTTCGAGGTGCAGCTCGAAGGGGCCGAGCTCGCCGACCCGACCCCCTCGCTCTCGGTCGTGCCCGGACCGCTGCTGGCACGGGCCCACGCCGGCGCCCGCATCACCTCGATGTCCGAGGCGCTCGCCTCGATCGACCCGAAGGCCAAAGGAGCCGACCAGCGACGTGCCGACCTCCAGGCCTCGATCGTCGATCTCTCGACCAAGCATCGCGTGCTCAGCGACTTCACGGCGCTGCTCGTGCTCGAGACGGAGGAGGACTACCGGCGCTTCGACATCGACCGCAAGGCGCTCACCGACATCCTCACCGTCGGGCCGTCGGGCGTGGGGGTGATCCCGCGGGTCGTGCCCCGCGACCGCGATCGTCTCGATGACCTCGACGGCGAAGTGGTGGACGAAGAGCTCCCACTCGAGGAGATGCGCAAGCTCGACGACACGTCCGCGTGGGACAACAAGGACAAGGCCGAAGGCAAGAAGAAGAAAGCGAAGGGAAGCTCCTCGCGCGGTGCCGACGGTCGATTCGGCGGACCGCCGTCCGACCCCGGGGTGCCAGGTGGCAGCGGCGGCAACGCGATCCAGCTCGGCGACGCCGGCTCGCCGCTCGACGACATGGACGAAGGCGGCGACTTCGAGGAGGCCGAGGACATCGTGGCTGCGGTCCCGATGGCCGAGCCCGAGCCTGATGCACCCCCTCCCCCGGCCCGAGTACGCGGCGGCCACGGCGGCCGTCGCATGGCCGAAGAGCGCAGCCGGATCGCCCGTCGCCCCAGCCCATCGAGCGTCCCCGTGCCCGTCCCCGAAAAACCGCACAAGGCCAACGCGTGGGAAGGTCAGTACGACGAGGTCCAGCAAAAGCTGGCCAAGGGTGAAACGGCCGGCGCCCGCAAGCTCGCCGCCAAGTGGCGCACCGACAAGCCCGGCGATGTGCTCGCCCTGGTCGCGCTGGGCGATGCGCTCGATGCCGACGGCGATCGTGTCGGCGCCGCGCGAGCGTACGGGTCGCTCATCGATCTGTTTCCCTCGCGCGCCGACTTGCGCCGCATGGCGGGTGAGCGACTCGAGCGACTCGGCGACGACGGCCTCGCCCTCGCGATCGACACCTACGACAAGGCGGTGCAGTCCCGCCCCGACCACCCCACCGGCGCACGGATGCTGGCGTATGCCCTACTCAAGCAGGGCAAACATCGCCAGGCGTTCGAGACGCTCGAGGCCGCGTTCGACCGCAAGTACCCCAGCGGCCGCTTCGCCGAGATTCACCGCATCCTCCGCGAGGACCTCGGCCTGGTCGGCAAGGCCTGGATCGCCCATGAGCCCTCCGCCGACAAGGAGGTCCGGCGCATCTTGACCGAGCGCGGCGCGAGCCTGCCCACCGGCGCCTCGACCCGCTTCGTGCTGTCGTGGGAGACCGACGCCAACGACGTGGACCTGCACGTCTACGACGCCAAGGGCCACCACGCCTTTTACCGGAACAAGGCGCTGCCGAGCGGCGGCAACCTCTACGCCGACGTGACCACGGGCTTCGGTCCCGAGTGCTTCACGATCGACGGTACGCCCAAGGCCGGCCCCTACCACCTGCAGGCGCACTACTACCGCCGCGGCCCGATGGGTTACGGCATGGGCACGCTGCAGGTCATCGAGCACGACGGCAAGGGCGGCCTGACGTTCGCCGAGCACCCCTTCGTCATCATGCGCGACGACGCCTACGTGGATCTCGCCACGGTGAAGTAGCTTGGCCGGCTCGCTGCGGTATCCTCCGCGCGATGAGCGAGCTCGTCTTCGATCCTCCGCAGCGCATCCTCCTCGGGCCCGGCCCCAGCGACGTGCCCGCGCGCGTGCTGTCGGCGCTGGCCCGTCCGACCGTCGGCTATCTCGACCGCTCGTACGTCGACCTGCTCGACTCGCTGCAGACCAAGCTTCGCGGGCTGTTCCGGACCAACAACGAAGCCACGCTCGCGATCACCGGTCCCGGTACGGCTGCGATGGAGGCCGCGATCTACAACGTGGTCGAGCCCGGCGACACCGTCGTGTGCGGCGTGCACGGCTACTTCGCCGACCGCATGCGACAGATGGCCGAGCGCTGCGGGGGCAAGGTCTCCGTGGTCGAGGGCCAGTGGGGCCAGCCGGTGGACCCCGCCGCGATCGAAGCCAAGCTGGCCGAGCTCGGCGGCGCCAAGCTGGTCACGATCACCCACGGCGAGACCTCGACCGGCGTGCGCCAGGCCATCCCCGAGCTCGCCGCCGCCGCCCACAAACACGGCGCGCTGATGTGCGTCGACACCGTGGCCTCGCTCGGTGGCGTGGAATTTGCGACCGACGACTGGGGCGTCGACATCGTCTACACGGGCTCGCAGAAGTGCCTGAGCGTTCCGCCGGGCATCTCGCCGATCACCTTCTCCGAGCGCGCGATGAAGGTCGTCGAAGGTCGCGAGACGCCCTGCAGCTCGTGGTTTCTCGACCTGCTGGGCAACCTCACCGTGTGGCGCAAGCCGAACAAGTACCACCACACCGGCGCGGTCAACCTCGCCTACGCGCTCCACGAGGGGCTGCGCATCATCGAAGAGGAAGGTCTGCCGGCTCGCGTCGCACGTGTGGCCAAGACCGCCGAGGCACTGTGGGCCGGCCTGGAAGCGATGGGCATGGGCCTCGTCGTCGCGCCGGAGCATCGGCTCGCGACGCTGACCACGGTCGAGGTGCCTGCGGGCATCGACGAAGCCAAGGTCCGCGCCGAGCTCATGGCTCGGTACGGCATCGAGATCGCCGGTGGCCTCGGTCCGTTCGCGGGCAAAGTCTGGCGCGTTGGGCTGATGGGTGCGTCGTGCAGCGAACGCAACGTGATGCTGCTGCTCACCGCGCTCGAGGGCGCACTGGCCAGCCAGGGTCACGCGTGCCCACCGGGTGCCGGAACGGCGGCAGCGCGGGCTCGGTTCACGGCATAGTGTCGCCGTCGGCGGGCGCGAACTCCTCGAGCCACGCTTCGATCTCTTCGATCTGGTCGGCGCGCGCCCCGGCGTCCCGATACTGCTGCGCGGCGGCCCGGACCAGCGCGAGCCCCCGCTCGCGCTCCTCCCCGATCTCGAACAGGGTCGCCCCGAGCGCGAACTTCGACGTCGCGATCTCGAACGGGTGGCCTCCCGCCTGCTCGAGGATCTTCGCCGTGCGCTCGAGGTAGGGAATCGACTCGGGCAGCCGCTCGCGGTGAATGAAGGTCTCGCCGAGCATGCCGATCACCATCGCGAGGTCGGGATGGTCCGGCCCGAGCCGCCGCTCGAGCACCTCGGCATTGCGGCGCAAGATCACCTCGGCCTCGCCGTGGCGTTGTTGCTTGGACAGCAGGTTGGCGAGATTGGAAGCGACGACGGCGGTCGTGGGATGGTCTTCGCCGAGCGCCCGCTGGAACGTCTCCAGGGCCTGCCGGGCGTAGTCCTCGGCGGTGGTCCAATCCTCGGCGAGCTCGTACTGCACCGAGAGATTGTTGAGCACCAGCCCGGTGCGCGGGTGACCGTCGCCGTAGACCGCTCGTGCACTGGCCAGCGCCGCGATGAAGTACTCGAGCGCCTCGTCGGGCCGATCCGCGTCGGCCAGCGCCGACCCGAGATTGACCAGCGCGGTCCCGGTGCGCGGGTGGTTTTCACCAACCGCTGCCCGCAGCACCGACACGCTGCGCGTGCACGCCTCCACGGCAGCTTCGGTCTGCCCGGTGTCCCGGAGCACGCTGCACAGGGAGGTCAGGCTCGCCGCGACGCGCGGGTGATCCGGGCTGAACTCGCGCTCCTCGAGCACCAGTGCGCGCTTCATGTTGATGATGGCCTCGTCGAAACGACCGAGGTTCGCCAGCGCGTGCCCGAGATTGACGTGATAGCTCGCGAGCTGGGGCGCGTCCTCGCCGAGGTTGGACCGGCGAATCTCCAGACCGCGCTCGAACGCCGCGCGGGCCTGCTCGTAGTCGCCCTGGGCGTGAGCGATCCGTCCGCGCACGTTCTCGAGCTCGGGCTTCATGTCTTGGCCCGGCTCGCCCATGCGCTCGATGGCCCCGCCCGCGTGCTCCATCCAGTTGTCGGCCGCGGCGAAGTCCTTGTCGTGATCGAGCTCGAGCACGGCAACGCTCATCGCCGCTCGCGCCACGACCTCGTCGTGCCCCGCGGCGACCCCGGCCGAAAACGCATCGTCGTAGATCTGCTGCGCGTCCTTGACCCGCCCGGTGGATTCCGTGACCTTGCCGAGCTCGAAGGTCGCCTCCGCCGCGAGCCACCGCTCGTCCACCGCCTCGGCCGCCCGCCGTGCCTCGTTGGCTGCTTCGACGGCCGCGTCATAGCGCCCCGCCTGACCGAGCACCCGCGTACGGGCGAGCGCCGCCGTGATCTCCCGCTGCGCTTCCCCGGGGATGTCCGAGCGCATCCCAGGCGATTCGTCCTCGCAGTCGCCAACGGTGCCCAGCGCTTCGACGGTCGTCACCGCGTGCTCGACCAGGCCCGCGTCGGCTTCGGCGAGCAAGTCACTGTAGGAGCGCAGCTCTTCGTAGCGACGGTGCAGACACGCCATGCGTCGACCGTAGCCAACCGGGACGTCCTCCTCGGCCGTGCGGCACATCGCTCGCTCCGCGGCGGCCCACGACGCCGCCAGCACATCCATCCGCCCGCGGACCGTGTCCCAGTTGGACAGTGCGTACGGCAGCCCAGTACGCGCGAATCGATCTTCGATCGACTTCTTGCGCCCCGCATTCCAGATCCCCTCGAGCTTCGCGTCCACGCCGGCGCAGGCGTCGTGGCTGGACTGCGAAGCAATCCACCACCCACCGAGCGCCACCGGAGGGAGCATGATCAGCGCGGCCCTGCGCCAGCGCCGACGAGGATCGACCGCCAGCACGTCGAGTAGCGCGTCCATCGACGCAAAGCGATCGCTGGGTTCCGGACCCAGTCCACGAACCAGGGCCCGTCGGAGCCAGTGCGGGACGGAGCTATTGGAAGGCGTCGCACGCACCCGCCCCTGCGCGGCCCGGGTAGCGATCTCGAGCGCTGTCCGCCCCTTGAATGGCCGCTCACCGTAGACCGCCTCGTAGAGCGCGACGCAAAAGCTGAACTGATCCGCACGCGGATCGACGGGCAGCGCACTGAACTGTTCCGGCGCCATGTAGGCGGGCGTACCCACGCGGTCGCCGGTGCGGGTCAACGTGGACGCCAGCGCATGCTCGCCCGTGTTGAGCTCACTGCTGCTGTTCAGCTCGACCGAATCGCTCAGCGACTCGAGCATGAGATCGGCCTCCTGATCTCGGCGCGAGCGAGCCAGACCGAAGTCGGTCACCCGCACGCGGCCGTCCTCGCCGATCAGCACGTTGTGCGGCTTGAAGTCACGGTGCACGAGTCCGGCCGCATGCGCCGCCGCCAGCCCGCGCCCGGCCTCGATGTACTTGTCCAGCGCAGTGCGCCAGTCCGGCTGCGCCTCCGCGAGCCACTCCGACATCGTTTTGCCGGCGACGAACTCCATCGCGATGAAGACCCGTCCCTCGTACAGACCCACATCGTGCACGGTGACGACGTTGGCGTGGCTCAGACGGGCAAGCGCCTGCGCCTCCCGAAGCATGCGCGAACGCCCCTCGCTCGCGCGCCGGCCGTCGCCGTGATCGCGGTGCAGCAGCTTGATCGCAACCTTGCGATCCAACTCGGGATCGAACGCGGCGAGAACGACGCCCATGCCGCCCTGGCCGACCGCCTCGATGATGACGTATCGACCTACCTGTGTGCCGGAGTCGGGCACCGGCGCCACAACGGCCTCGCCACCCGTCGTCGCGGTCAGCGTGGCGTCCTCTGGGGAGCGGGACGGTGTCCCACTGTCGACGACATCGTCCACAGTTCGACCATTGGAGCACGTGCGCCGCACCGCGCCCAGTCCCAGAGACGGACGATGCCCTGCGTTGTAGCGGTGGTTTCGTGGGACGTATTCTTCCTCGCGGTGCTGACGCTGGATGACGCGCTCGCGCTCCTCGCGGACGAAGGGGTCGACGAGGTAATCGTGCAGTCCGGTCAGCCCGTCCGAACCGTCAAGGGCTTCACCGAGACCGGCGTGCCGGGCCCCGCGCCCACGCCGTCGAGCATCGTCGGCATGCTTCAGTCGGCCCAGCTGCAGCGGATCGTTCCGCGCCAAGACACGGCGGGCGAGGAACACGTCGAGTCGGTCGAAGGATGCTCCTATCGCTTTCGGATCGCCCGCTTTCTCGACCTGATCGAGCTGCGGATCTCCATCGCCGAGGAGGAGGCGGAACAAGGCGCCGGCGACGGAGCGAGCAGCACCGACTCCACCGTGGTGGTCACGGCACCCGCCGGTTCGACCCCCGCCCCGCAACGCGAGCCGGTGCCTGCGCCCCCGCGACGGGGCGCCCCGATCGCCGCGAGTGAACCCCCGCCGCCGCAGCCCACCACCGAACGCCCGACCCGGCGCGACGCGCCGCCGCGCTCGGCCCCGGCCGCCGTCGCGGAAGAGAGCCCCATCCCCGGGCTCGAGATGATGCCGACGTTCGAGCCGATGGGGGCTTCGTCGACGGGGACGACCGAGGCTCCTGCCGCGCCCGAGCCCGTACCGCTTCCGGTCCCCGATGCGATGCCGGAGCGGGCCCCGACCCCGGCGGCCGCACCCGTGCAACGAACGTCGCCGGCTCCGTCCGTGCCGATCCAGCCGGTGGCGGCCGCCGTTGCAGCACCGGTCACACCGGTCACACCGGTCGCACCGGTCGCACCGGCTGCCGTCGCCCTCCCGACCGCACGGCTCACCGACGCTGCGTCCGCACGGCTGTCTCCCACGCTCGCTCAGCTGATCGCCGAAGCTCGCCGGCTCAACGCCAGTGATGTCCATCTGACGACCGGGCAACCCGTGCGCATCCGCGTCGGCGGCCGGCTGGCGCCGCAGGGACGGCCGCTCGACAACAACACGCTCGACGACGCGGTCGGCACCCTGCTCTCACCGGAACGTCGCCATCAGCTCGACGAGCGCGGCTACGTCGACCTCGGGCTGGACGACCCCCACGCCGGTCGACTCCGCATCAACGTCTG
>Ga0207422_1005004_pt1 | contig 10070 bp, 7 predicted proteins | sample MarCyaLeptolynsp_FD_187757 | JGI IMG/M metagenome (GOLD analysis project Ga0207422, IMG submission 187757) | Marine cyanobacterial communities from Panama - species 1 Leptolyngbya sp. (SPAdes) | ecosystem: Environmental > Aquatic > Marine > Unclassified | place: Panama: Panama City | collected... | reverse complement strand
CGGAGGGTTTCTATCAGGTGACGCCGGCGCTGATGAACCCGAATTCAAAATATTACCTGTCGTTCAATCTCGGTTTTCCGAACCCGTTCGACCGCTCGCACAAGCGCACCGGTACCCACCTGATGGTCCATGGCGCCTGTTCGTCTGCCGGCTGCTACGCCATGACCGACGAGCAGATGCAGGAAATTTACATCATGGCGCGCGACGCGTTCCGCGGCGGACAGAAAGCCTTTCAGGTGCAGGCGTTTCCGTTTCGCATGAACGCGGAGAACTTTTTCAAGCACAAAGACAATGAACATATCCCGTTCTGGAAGACGCTGAAGCGCGGCCATGATCATTTCGAGGTCACCAAAACGCCGCCTAAACTCGATGTCTGCGAACGCAATTATGTGTTCAATGCAAAACTGGTGAACGAGAGAGACACTTTCAAACCGGCCGGATCCTGCCCGGCCTATGAAACGCCCGCGCATATCAAGGCCGGCGTTGCAAAGCTTGACGCCGACCATGACGCGGCCATGGCCGCTATCCTGCAGGATATTGAGAACAAGCGGCAGCGTGCCGAGAAATGGGAAAACCGCACTCAGAAAGTGGTGAATCTGCTCGATTTTTCCAAGGACAAGAACAAGGACGATCAGAAAGAGGCGTCGGCTGCGCCGGACGAGAATGGTGCGCCCGAAGCGGCCGCGGCAAAGCCGGAATAAGCGGGTTGCCCGTTGCCATATTTCAGGCCGCGCCTACAGCGGCCAGAAGATGAGTATTGCCGGCACCGCCACGCCGATCACAATCACTTCCAGCGGCAATCCCATGCGCCAGTAATCTCCGAATCTGTATCCGCCCGGCCCCATGATCAGGGTGTTGTTCTTGTGGCCGATCGGGGTGAGGAACGCGCATGAGGCGGCGATGGCAACCGCCATCAGGAACGGATCCGGATTGACCGAAAGCTTCCTGGCGATGTCGATGGCGATCGGGGCGCCGATCACCGCGGTGGCGGTGTTGTTCAAGACGTCGGACAGGGTCATGGTCACGACCATCAGAACGAACAGAACCATGTAGGCCGGAAGTCCGGCGGTCAGGGTGACAATGCCGCCGGCAATCAGTTCCGTGCCGCCGGAGGATTCCAGTGCCGCGCCAAGGGGAATCATCGAACCGAGAAGCACGACAACCGGCCATTCGACCTGATTGTAGACCTCGCGCAGTGGCACGATCTTCAGGATGACATAGACGGCGGCAACACATGCCAGAGCCACCGGCAGGTAGATCAGGTTGAAACTGGCCAGTGCGATCGCCGCCATGAACAGGGCGATTGCCAGCCAGGCCTTGCGATGCTGGGTGACGCCGAGCCCGCGCGAGGCGAGCGGCAGCAAATGCAGCCAGTTGATGGCCGCCTGCAGCCGTTCCGGCGGTCCGAGCAGCAGGAGCACGTCTCCGGGCTCGATCGTCAGGCGGCGGACCCGTTGGTAAAACTGCTCGCCCTGTCTCGAGATGCCAAGCAGAGTTACCCCGTGATGGCGCAGCAATTGCAGTGACAGGGCGGAGTGCCCGACAAAGCCGCTTTCGCGCTGCACCACGACCTCATTGAGGGAGAGATCGTTGTTTTCCGCCTTGATATGCCGCTTCTCGCCGGCATATTCGAGTTTCAACGCGCCCTTCAGGCTGTCGATCTCTTCCGGTGGTGCTTCCACCACAAGCGCGTCGCCGACGCGGATGGTGCTGTAGCGCGCCCGCCCGGGCAGGCGTTTGTTGCCGCGCACAAGGCCGATGAAAACCACATCGGCTTCGGAGGTTTCCTCATAAAGGTCCTGCAACGTCTTTCCGACAATCGGAGAATTCTCCGTGACGAACAGTTCGGCAATGTAGTTCTGCAGCTCGAAAAACGACCCCTCGCCTTCGTCTTTCATCACGGCACGGGGCAGGAGCCGCCAGCCGACAAGGGCGACGAATGCAATGCCGGCGACCGCGCAGACGATGCCGACCGGGAAAAAGTCGAACATCTGAAACGGTGCCCCGAGCGCGTCTTCGCGGAACTGCGCGATGATGATGTTGGGCGGGGTGCCGATCAGCGTGACCAGGCCGCCGAGAATGGTTGCAAAGGCCAGCGGCATCAGCGTGATGCCGACGGCGCGCCCGGACCGTTTGGCGGCCTGAAGGTCAACCGGCATCAACAGAGCCAGAGCAGCGACGTTGTTCATGAATGCCGACAGGACGCCGCCGACCCCGCCCATGATCGCGATGTGAGTTCCGACGCCGCGGGCCGAATCGATCAGGTTGCGGGTGATCATATCGACGGCGCCGGAATTGATCAGCCCGCGGGAGACGATCAGAACCAGGGCAACGATGATGGTGGCCGGGTGGCCGAATCCGGAAAACGCCGCTTCCTTCGGCACCACGCCGATCACCAGGCCGACCAGCAACGCGCAAAACGCGATCAGGTCATAACGCCAGCGTCCCCAAAGCAGCATGGCAAACACGCCGGCAAACAACGCGAACAAGGCTGTCTGGTCCCATGACACCGGTCGTATTCCTTCTCAATCCACCAGGGCCGGCTGCGATCAGCGAATCGCCTCTGCGTTCCAGGTCTGTGTTTTCATGGATCTCCCTGTTGTTCCGGCTGACGCGCTCGAACCCCAAAGACTCCAATGGATACAGGCCGCAATACCGGACCGGAGAGATCCGAAGCAAAGCGACCAGACGACCGATTATGCGCCGATTGTCGTTTCGATTGAAGGGTCAACAAACCGATTTCGGAAATTGGGGCGCAGTTTCGCAACCGCCGCCATCGAATCGGAGGTCAGATTTCCTGGCCGCGCATCAGTTTGGGGAGGTCTCCGGTTGTCCCGGCAGCCTCCTTGATAAAGGCTGTTTTCAGTCCGGGCATGCGGTCGACGAGGCTGAGGCCGATGTCGCGGACGCCGCGAATGATGCGGCTGTCATTGGAAAACAGCCGGTTCAGGCCGTCGGTCACGGCACCCATCTGCCAGGTGTCGAAGCGGCGCCATTGCTGGTAGCGTTCCAGCGCGGTGACCGAGCCGATATCGAGGCCCAGGCGCCTGGTTTCGATGATCACTTCGCTCAGCGCGGCGACGTCGCGAAACCCCATATTGAGACCCTGTCCGGCAATCGGATGAATGCCGTGGGCCGCATCACCGACCAGCGCAAAGCGCGGCCGAACGAATTCGCGGACCAGCGTCAGACCGAGCGGATAGGCCTGGCGCGGGCCGGCAAGGCTGAATTCGCCGAGATGAAACCCGGTCCGGCTCTCCAGCTCCATGAGGAAAACGTCTTCGTCGCCTGCGACCAGGCGGTCGGCCTTTTCGGGACGCTCGGTCCAGACCAGGGACGATCGATTTCCCGTCAGCGGCAGCAGAGCCAGCGGTCCCGCAGGGAAAAAATGTTCCTCGGCGCGGCCATTGTGCGGCTTGGTGTGAGCCAGCGTGGTGACGATCGCCTTTTGCTTATAGGCCCAGGATACGGTCTTGATCCCGGCAATGTCGCGCAGGGCCGAACGCACGCCATCGGCCGCGATCAGCAATTGCGCCCGGATCGGCTCACCCCTGTCGCGATTGACGATCATTCCGGCTGCGGTCTCGGTAAAATCCACGATCCGGCAAGGCATGTCCAAAATGACGCCAAGCGCGTCCGCGCGGTCCAGCAGCGATTGGACCAGTTTTGTATTAGGGATCATGTGGGCGAAGGGCTCACCCGGCTCGACCTCACCGTCGAACGACAGAAAGACCGGGCGCACCGCGTCGGTCGTCCGGCTGTCCGTCACCACCATGTCGAGGATCGGCTGCGCATGTTCGGCAAGCGGTTCGAAGACGCCGAGGACCTCAAGCAGACGTCTGGCCGATGCCGCGATCGCCGATGCGCGTTCGTCGCCCGATCCGGCCTGACCGGCAAAATCGGGACGCGAGCGACCGTCGGCGACGATGATCGTCATGTCCGGGGCCGCCTGTTTCAGCGCCACCGCCAGCGACAATCCTACGTAGCCGCCTCCGGCGATCAGAATATCGGCGTCTCTCATTTGCTCCGTCATTGCTTACGGTTCCACGCGTTTGATGCGGTCGATCTGCTTTGACACGGCTTTGCGGAATTTGCATGCCGGTCCGATTCGGGACTAACAGATATCAGTCCCAACAGGAGAGCCGCATGAGCGACGCCCTCGATCGCCTTTTGACCATTCTCGACCTTGAACCTCTGGAACACAACCTGTTTCGTGGCCGCAGCCCGCAGGTCGGATGGCAGCGCGTGTTCGGTGGCCAGGTGATCGGCCAGGCGCTCGTCGCCGCGACAAGAACCGTGGAAAACCGCACTGCGCATTCGCTGCACGGCTATTTCATGCGCCCCGGCGATCCCAGTGTTCCGATCATCTATGAGGTCGAACGGATCCGCGACGGGCGCAGCTTTGCCACGCGACGTGTGGTCGCAATCCAGCACGGGCACGCGATCTTCTCCATGTCGGCCTCGTTCCAGGCCATCGAGGAAGGTCTGGAACACCAGATCGATGGGCCCGACGTACCGTTGCCGGAAGACCTGCCGAGCGAAAAGGAACTGCGCGACCGGTATGTCGACGTCGCTCCGGAAAATGTCCGGCGCTACTGGGAGCGGGACCGGCCGATCGAGTTGCGGCCGATCGATATGAGGCACTATTTCAGCCGCGAACGGCTTGCCCCCGTCCAGAAGATCTGGTTTCGCGCCACCGGTACGCTTCCCGATGTCGCGGAGATCCACCAGTGCGTGCTCGCCTACGCCTCCGACATGACGCTTCTTGACACATCTTTGTTCGCCCATGGCCGGTCGGTCTTCGACAAGGACCTGCAATTGGCCAGTCTCGACCATGCCATGTGGTTTCATCGTCCGTGCAAGGCCGATGACTGGCTGCTCTACAGCCAGGACAGCCCGAACTCCTCAGGCGCCCGGGGCCTGAACCGGGGATTGATTTATGATCGTCGGGGACGGCTGATTGCGTCGGTTGCACAGGAAGGGTTGATTCGGGTTCGCACGTGATGCAGCGCAAATGATCCTCTCGATATTGCCTAATTTGTAATCAATGACTCTGATGTGGCCGTTTGTCGGCGGTTTTTCCATCATTTGCCTATTTTTTGAGCAATCCCAGTTTCCCGGCACCTGACAGACTCCCGTGATAACGCCCCGTAGCCGCCGGAACTCCGCGGTTTTTTTCGTTTGGCATAATCCTTGATGGGGGAGAGCCGATTGTCATCGGTTCGCTGACGGCTTCACTCGCACGATTGCCGGGTTCGGCAAAACAGAGGCGAGCGGGCACCTTCGCCGGCAGCGGGCCGCACACCATCGCAGACAACCAAACGGGGAATGACGAAATGAAATTTTCTTCTCTTGGGCTAGGGAGCTTAGCAATCCTTGCGACCGCCTTGGCCGGACCGGCTTTTGCGCAGGACGCGCCGGAATTCGCGAAAGCGACCGACACGGCCTTTGTCTTCAACACGACCCTTTTCCTGATGGCCGGATTTCTGGTCATGTTCATGGCGGCAGGGTTCTGCATGCTTGAAGCGGGGCTCGTGCGCTCGAAAAACGTGTCCATGCAATGCCTGAAAAACATCGGATTGTATTCGATCGCCGGCATCATGTTCTGGTTCGTCGGCTACAACGTCATGTACGAGGGTGTGGACGGCGGCTTCATCGGCACGTTCTGGCCGAAGGAAATTCCCGCGCCGGACGCGGATACGGGCGACTATGCCGCCGGTTCCGACTGGTTCTTCCAGATGGTGTTCTGCGCCGCCACCGCTTCGATCGTGTCCGGCACCGTCGCCGAGCGCATCAAATTGTGGCCGTTCCTGTTTTTCACCGCAATCCTGACGGGCGTCATGTATCCGCTTACCGGATCCTGGCAGTGGGGCGAGGGCTGGCTCTACAAGATGGGCTTTTCCGATTTTGCCGGCTCGACGATCGTGCATTCGGTCGGCGGCTGGGCCGCGCTTGCGGGAGCGCTGATTCTCGGTGCCCGCGCCGGCAAGTACGGCAAGGGCGGCGTCATTCACCCGATGCCCGGTTCGTCAATCCCGCTGGCCACGCTCGGAACCTTCATTCTCTGGCTCGGCTGGTTCGGCTTTAACGGCGGATCGCAGCTTGCGCTCGGAACGATCAGCGATGCGTCCTCGGTTTCACGTATCTTCGTCAACACCAATATCGCCGCCGCAGCCGGTGTGGTCGTGGCCATGGGCCTGACCCAGATCGTCTACAAAAAGGTCGATGTAACCATGGCCCTGAACGGCGCGCTTGGTGGGCTGGTGGCGATTACCGCCGAACCGCTGGCGCCATCGGTTGCCCAGTCCCTGTTTATCGGCGGTGTCGGCGGTGCGATCGTGGTCTTCGCGGTGCCCATGCTCGACAAGTTCAAGATCGACGACGTGGTCGGCGCCATTCCAGTCCACCTTCTGTGCGGCATCTGGGGCACCATCATCGTGCCGCTGTCGAACACGGAAGCGTCCTGGAGCACCCAGGCCGTCGGCATCCTGGCCTATGGCGCCTTTACCTTCATCGCCTCCGGCGCCCTGTGGTTCGCCTTGAAATCGACCGTGGGTATCCGGGTCTCCGACGAGGAAGAATCGCTTGGTCTCGACAAGGCCGAAGTCGGGGTGGAAGCCTATCCCGAATTCGGAATCGGCAGCGCGAGACTGTAATTCAAGGGATGCACGGGAGGTTGGAAACCGGCTTCCCGTGACAAACGAGCCCAATGCGATCGGGCTGTGCTGATCGCTGACTTCAAGCCCGGCAGTTCGCTGCCGGGTCTTTTTTTTGCGCCTGTGCACGGGACCGTGCCGATCATGTTACCGCGCGCCACGTGACTCGCTTTCGGTTGAGCAGAGGCAGATCGAGCGCGACATACAATAAGAAACTTCGGATCGATTGTTTCAATTCTGAGAACTGAACGAATTCCGCGACAGCAACCGACTGTGCTTCGGGAACTGGCTGCCGCCACCTGTTCACAAGCAAAGGATAGGTGTTGAATTTGAATACAATGAGGCTTGAAATACTTGATGTTGCAGCAAAAACCCTGTCCTGGCTCTTGAAGTAATGATGTCTTTCGACTTGTTGCTCAGAGAGCAACTTGTGGCAGGTCGTCGAAAAAGTGTAAAAATCTGTTGATTAATTTGCACAGCATGTTGCGCTTTGATGTAGAGTTTTTATATTCGATATATGAGCAGCATCACGGTTATTTGAAGTCGTTGTTCGCGTCTCTTTTTGAATGACGATTTGATCCTTCTGGCAAAAGCCGTTTGTGTTGGTTCATTCTTTTCTAGGTCTTCCTCCCTGACGCTCATTTGAGCGTCGACTTGGCACCCCGGGCACAATGCCCGGGCTTTTTTTGCAGACAAATACAGGCGCAGTCCGGATTTGACGCTCGCTTCTTGCCATTGGTCTCAGCCAAACTTGAAATCGGCGATCACCGGGGCATGGTCTGATGGCTTTTCCCAACTGCGGGCGGCTGTATGGACCTCAACCGAATGCAGGTCCGGGTGCAGGTCCTCGGTGATCCAGACATGGTCGAGACGGCGCCCCTTGTTTGATTTCTCCCAGTTGGGAGACCGATAGCTCCACCAGGTGAAGAGGGGTTCTTCCGGCGGGATGTGGGAACGCATCGCGTCAATCCAGCCGCCATCGGCCATCAGTTTCTTCATTCCCTCGGTTTCCACCGGCGTATGACTGACCACTTTCAGCAATTGTTTGTGGGACCAGACATCGGTTTCAAGCGGCGCAATGTTGAGATCCCCGACCAGGATCGTCCGTGACCGGGATTTGCGATCGGCCGAATACAGGGCGTTCATTTCGTCGAGAAACGAAAGTTTGTGAGCGAATTTCGGGTTCTTCTCCACATCCGGCTCATCCCCACCCGCCGGAACATAATAATTCTGAACGGTCAGCGCCCGGCCGTTGATCTCAACGTCGCCGGAGATGTGGCGGGCATCTTCAATGTCGCAGAAACCCTTGCGGGTGACATTGGCAAAGGGATGACGGGAAACCATAGCCACGCCGTGATAGGCTTTCTGGCCATGGATCGCCTGGTGTTCGTAACCGGCGTCGCTGATGGCTGCCGCCGGAAATTCCTCGTCGCGGCATTTGATTTCCTGCAGGCAGAGAACGTCCGGTTCGAATTCGGCGAGCAACCGTTCGACCAGACCGATGCGCAACCGGACCGAGTTGATGTTCCAGGTGATGATGCGAAAACGTGACGTCATGGAGATCCAGAGGTTTGGGCTTTCTTGAGCGGAAGCACCGGATGGGGGGAGTGAAAATACCGAAAAGCATCTAACACGGAGCTATAACATAATCCGTCAGCACGACGCACGCCCGGTATGTCAGCGGCGGGCACTCTCCAGGGGATTGTACCTTTGGAGCCGGTCAAGGTGGCGCTGAGCAAATGTGGCCGGCTCCAGCCTACGCGCGCTCATCCTTCGGCGATCCCAGCGCAATGTAGGATGTGATGCTGTTGACTTGCGGCACGGTGCCGAGAACTTCGGTGTGAAATTCCTTGAAGGCCGCGAGGTCGGCCGTTTCCACCCTGAGAAGGTATTCCACGGTCCCGGCCACGTTGTGGCATTCCCGAACCTGAGGAGCGGTTGCCATGGCCTGTTCGAAGGCTGCCTGGTCTTTCTTCTGATGTTGCGAAAGGCCGACAGCGACAAACGCGATGAAGCTGGCGCCGACCGCTTCGCGATCGATGACGGCTCGATATCCCCTGATAATGTTTCGGCGCTCGAGATCCTGGACCCGGCGCAGGCAAGCGGACGCGGACAGGCCGACCTGATCGGCAAGGTCGGCATTGCTGATCCTCCCATCTCGCTCGAGTATTCGCAATATTCTGCGATTAATCTGGTCAATTTTCGTCATTGATTGTGAAAATAGATCACCCTCGCTGCAAAGAGCAAGCACATTGCGCCCATAGTGCCATAATCTTGCGCCCCATGACCTACGAACTCATCACCGCGCTCGCCGCCTTCGCCTTCGTCACGTCGATCACTCCTGGCCCGAACAATCTCATGCTGATGGCGTCCGGCATGAATTTCGGCCTCTACCGGACCGTGCCGCACATGCTCGGGGTCGGGGTGGGGTTCGTCGTCATGCTTGTCCTGGTCGGCCTCGGCCTTGCCCGAATCTTCGACCTCTTCCCCGTTTCCCACCAGATCCTGAAGTTGGCGAGCGTAGTCTATCTGATCTACCTCGCCTGGAAAATCGCGACGGCCGTGCCCGCATCCGTTGATCCCAAGACCGGCAATCGCTCAAGACCGATCAGTTTTCTGCAGGCGGCCCTGTTCCAGTGGGTCAACCCGAAAGCCTGGGCGATGGCGCTCACGGCGGTCAGCGCCTACACGCCGCCCTCGCAACCGTTCTCGAGCATCGTTATCATCGCGCTGGTATTCGGTACGATCAATCTGCCCGCCGTCAGTTCCTGGACGATACTGGGCATGCAGTTGCGGCGGTTGCTGAAACAGCCGTCGAGATTGAGGGCCTTCAACATCTTTTGCGCCCTGTTGCTGATTGCCTCCCTGTGGCCGCTGCTTACCGGCGACGGCGCCATGCTCGGAACGCAGGCATCCCCCTAGACGCGCTCAGGTTTGCGCCACCGAGGCCTGGTTCGCATGAAAAAGCGACGGTTCCTGGAACCGTCGCTGCATATTCACCGTCTTGCAGGGCTGCTACTTGTTGCTGCCGAGCGTCCGGTCCTTAAGGTATTTGATCTTGAAGCGCTTCGGATTGACCGGCTTGTCCTTTTCCACGTTGTAGATGGCGACGGACGTGTCCAGCCCCTGGGCGTCGGTGATGGTCCATTGCCGCAATTCATGGGTCTTGCCGTCAAAGATCATGGTCAGTGTCCCCTCGCCGAACAGGGTCGATTCCTGGACGATTACCGTAACGATGTCGCCCTCGATCGAAACGTCAGTCACGTTGCTGGACGCGAACAGATCGATGTCTTCGCTCAACAGAAAGCGCAAAGGCGTGCGTTTGAGCGGCCACAGATCCTGGGTATCGCGGCGCTTGTCGCGAATCGCCACCGTCTTTCCGTCGGATACGATGTCGACTTCCGCCGGTTTTGC
>Ga0207422_1005002_pt1 | contig 10078 bp, 6 predicted proteins | sample MarCyaLeptolynsp_FD_187757 | JGI IMG/M metagenome (GOLD analysis project Ga0207422, IMG submission 187757) | Marine cyanobacterial communities from Panama - species 1 Leptolyngbya sp. (SPAdes) | ecosystem: Environmental > Aquatic > Marine > Unclassified | place: Panama: Panama City | collected... | reverse complement strand
GGAGAAGACCCAGTAGTTCCAGGGATCATCCTCAATGCTGGCCTCGACGGGTTCATCCATTGATGGTCGAACAGCCGCAATGGTCAGCTTGTCCGACAGGCCGGCCTTGGCCAGGTACCGTGCCAAACCGATGCTCAGGTGGTGGACCAGGGCTTCCCGCTCTTCATCCCGCGTGGCGTCCGCTCCAGTAGCGAACGTGAGCGTATCGGCCATGGCCTCGAAAGCACGCTGTCCCAGGAATGTGAGTGTGATCAGATCACCGCCAGATCCCGTGTCCTGCTGGGCGTGCAGAATGTGGACATCGGCCTGGGTGCGTTCGTTGAGCCAGTCAACAATCGGCAGGGATTCCTTCACAAACTGGGTGTCACAAAAGAATTGACAGTCCAGGAAAACGCGAAGTGACGTGGATTCGGATGTTTGGGCGAGGGAGGAAGACGGCAGCACCATGAGGGCCAAGAGGATGGCCATCAGGCTGGAGCGGGTAGCGGTCATGTATTGGCAGGCAGGTTGTGCCGATCGCAGAAACGCGTCTTCCAGAATGCGTCTCGGCGTGATAAGGTCAATTCCTTGACCCGTAGAACGGCGCAAACGTTTACATATTGCGCACGTGCACGGCCCATTGAGCCTTTATCGGACTCAATGCCCCGCACTACCTACCAGAGTGATTGGGCGGGCCGAAGTTGCCCGCATCATCCGCTCCAGACCGGAATCAGCCCTCTTCTGCCTGGATCTGCGCTGCTACCGCCTGGACTTCATCCAGGACCCGAAGCAGATTGCCACTCCAGATCTTGCCGATTTCCTCTTCGCTGTATCCGCGGCGCACGAGTTCAAGCGTCACATTGAACGTCTCCGAGGCATCATTCCAGCCTTCAACTCCGCCGCCGCCGTCAAAGTCTGATGAGATGCCGACATGGTCGATGCCGATGGTCTCTACCAGATAGTCGATGTGGTCTACGAAGTCAGCCACATTGACGGGCTCCTCTTCGATATCAGCCGCGCGGATGGCCAGCTCTTCCTCCAGGGGAGCAATGGCATCCTGGTATGCTTCACGCTCTTCGGCTGACATGGAGAACCACTGACGGCGATCCGTGATTACGGACACACCCATTTCCTCGGCGATTTCAGTACGCAGTGCATCCGTTGCTTCACGGTAGGCACGGTCTTTCTCCTGATTCACGTAGCTGCGGAATGCCACGGTCTGGATGACGCCGCCGTTCTCCTTGAGGGCCATCAGCTGCTCATCGTCCATATTGCGGCTGTGGCCATTGAGGGCACGCGCGGATGAATGGGAAGCCATGACGGGAGCGCGTGACAGTTCGAACGTCTCCATGTTCGCCACTTTTGATGGATGAGACAGATCGATCATGATGCCCCATTTGTTCAGCTCTGCGATGGCATCGCGACCCAGGTCACTAAGGCCGTTGTGCAACCAGACGCCATCACCTTCCCCTGTATTCGAGTCAGACAGCTGACTGTGGCCATTGTGGGCGAGGGACATATAGCGGGCACCACGCTCTGCGAACTCCTGGATGCGACCGAGATCCGTTCCCATCGGGTAGCCATTCTCGATACCGATCATTGCGACCAGTTTGCCATCAGCCACGATGCGCCGCACGTCATCCGACGTCAGAGCCAGCTCGATATCATCCGGCGCCTTTTCGGATGCCAGCCAGTGGATCGCATCGAATTTGGATACGGCGTTTTCATACGCGGCATCAAAACCGGCTTCATCCAGATCACCCTGTCCCGTGTAGACAATGAACCAGGCTACATCCAGGCCACCTTCCCGCATCTTGGGAAGCGTAACCTGTGTCGGCAGGTCCATGGTGTAATTCCGCTCCTCCGTGAAGTTGCGGACGTTGATGTCATCATGTGTGTCCAGCGTGATCACACGTTCATGGATTCCTTGGGCACGTTCGACAAGCTGATCTTCGGTCTCAGGGGCCGTGGCACATGCGAGCAGAACGCTCAGGATGGGAATCAGAAGGAATACAGATCTCATGACGGAAATAGCGGGTTGGGGAAAGTGGGTTACCCGGGAGTCCGGGCGAGGTGAGAACGCCTCACGATTGGTCATTCGACGGGGCAATAAACAGAATCATTCCGAATCCTGCTGCGAACCCCGAATAGCCGATGGTCAGGATCAGCATAGGCACGTCCCTGAATCCATCAATCACCAGTTTGATGAGCATGAGCGCTCCCAGTAGGAAATGGATCAGGTTGGCCAAGCCCAAAGGTCTGCCATAAATACCTCCTATCGGCCCCGTCCGATTGTAGTAGTTCACGATCGCGAATCCCAGATACAGCGCACCTGCTAGCTGGCCGATCATCACGGTCATCGGGTGGGGAGTGGCTCCCATCAGGATGATGATCTCGCCTGAGATGAACGATCCCATGATGCCAAGGATGGCCAAAAACGCGGCGGAGGATACGAGGAGGACGTATGGAGAGGGTCTCATGACAACAAAATGAATGATTTCTCATGGTACGGTGTAACCCGCCCCACATTGTGTCGTAGCTCTACATAGCCTATGTTGAAATACAACATAGGGGTCCTTCAGGACCTGACATTCCAATCGCTGACATCAAGAATCCATGTTTTCCCGTTCCCTCGTGGCGGCGACCATCAAGCCACTCATGCTGGCCATCCTCTCCGACGGGGAGGCGTATGGTTACCAGATCATTCAGCGCGTGCAGCGCATTTCAAGAGGCCAGATCGAATTGACAACGGGGACGTTGTACCCTCATCTGCATCGCATGGAGGCAGATGGCCTGGTGAGCTCGCAATGGAAAGAAGTCTCCGATGCTCCCCGCCGCAAGTACTATCAGTTGACAGTGGCCGGGCAACAAGCGCTTGAGGCTGAGAAGCAGCAGTGGTTGGATGCCAACGCAATCCTCGCGGCCCTGTGGGGTCCCACCCCGACCATGGAGGAAGTCGGCCGATGAGCAATCACGAAACACGATTCGATTTCGAAGTAGCGATCGCCACGTGGCGCCACGTTTTGAAGCACGAGCGCGCCATGTCTCCGGAGGATCTGGATGAACTCGAACAGCATGTGCGGGACCAGACGGCCTGGTTGGTTGCTGATGGCTTGACGGAAGAAGAAGCGTTCCGCAAAGCAATGCGAGAGATGGGTGATCAGGGGATGGTCCAGCAGGCCTATCGCGAGGTCTTCTGGAAGAAAGTCCGTCACAAACGCACCATGGCAGACGAATTACGCTGGCGATGGGCGCTCATCACGCATCACGTTCGATTGACGCTCCGGAATCTGGCGAAAAGCAAAGTCTACTCCGGCGTCACTATAGCCGGATTGGCCATCGGCCTGGCTGCGTTCATCCTGATCGGACTGTTTGTCCGTCACGAGACGAGCTACGATCGGATGTACGATGATTCCGAGCGGCTCTACCGTGTGGTGAAAAAGGATCCGGGCAGTTATTACCTCGGAAATGATCGGTTCGCGTACACCGCGATTCCACTGCCTGATGCCCTCGAAGAGGAGGTACCCGGCGTTGACATAGCTACCCAGTTCTCATGGGTTTCGGGGCTGTTCAACGTGGGCGACGAGTCTTTTCTGGAGAGTGGACTGTTCGCGCGGGAATCATTCTTCGACATTTTCACTTTTGACCTGCTGTCGGGAGACGCTGCGACCGTTCTGGATGGGCCGAACAAAATTGTCCTGACCGAGACCATGGCAGAGATGCTGTTCTCCGGCGCCAACCCGATGGGGCAGACTGTGTCATTCACGTGGAATGAGAGGCAGCGGGATCTCGAGGTCACTGGCGTGGTCGTGGATCCACCCTCGAACATCCACTTCTCGTTCGACTACCTGGTCTCCATGCCGACCGATCCGTGGTGGGAGCGGGGCCTGGACGAGTGGGACAACAACGACCGCTACACCTATTTCAAGGCTGCGGAAACGGCCGATCCTGCCGTCTTGGCCGCATCAATCGAAGAATTGGGTCGCAGCAAGCTGAGTGTGCTCTCCTGGTATCAGGAGAATCCGGAGCGCGTGTCCGAATACCAGATCCAGTCTGTGCCATCGATCCACCTGCACTCCGATGTCAACTTCGAATTCCAGGCCACCGGCAGCTATCGAACGACCATCACATTGAGCCTGATCGCAGTGTTCATCCTGTTTATCGCGTGTGTGAACTACATGAACCTCGCGACCGCACGATCTGCGACGCGTGCCCGGGAAATCGGTATCCGTCAGGTATCAGGCGCCAAACAGGGACAACTGATCCAGCAGTTCCTTGGCGAATCATTCGTGCTGACCGCGCTGGCCTCGGTCCTGGCCGTTCTGTTGACCTGGGCCTTGTTGCCCATCTTCCGCAGCCTGGTCGTTCGTGATCTGAGCATGGACCTGTTGTGGGACCCGGTATCCATTCTTTTGCTGATCGGCACGCTCATCATCGTGGCGTTGGTGTCGGGTAGTTATCCCGCGCTCATCCTGTCACGCATGAAGCCGGCACACGTGCTCGGTGGTCAGCGTGCCCATCGGACCCGCTCTCGTCTTCGCAGCACGTTGGTTGTGGCGCAATATGCCGTGGGCATCGTGCTCATTATCGGCACATTGGTTGTGCAGCGGCAGGTTGGATTCATGGCGGAGGCTGATACCGGTTTTGCCCGGGATCGCATCCTGACCGTGACCGTGCGGGATGAGGCCCTGGAAGACCAGGTGGACACCATTTCTGATGCCATGCGAGCCATCTCCGAAGTGACAGCCGTGTCATCGTCCTGGAGCTTACCCAACAACATCCAGCCGCAGTCCTCTGTTGTCCGCTACGAGGGCAATGAAAATGACACGCGCATCTACGCCTACAACACGGCCATCAATTACGGATGGATCGAGCTGCTGGAAATGGAGATCGTGGAGGGCCGCAGCTTCAGCGTGGATCAGCCCGGGGATGAGTGGAACGGATTGCTGGTCAACGAGCGTTTCCGCGAGGCTGCCGGATGGGATACGGCGGTCGGGAAAACCATGGAATACGGCGGTCGCGGCGAGAACGTGATCGGCGTGGTCAAGGATTTCCACTTCCATTCGCTCAAGCGGGACATTGAGCCATTGGTGCTCTACCTGGCGCCCAAGATGGTGTCCCACTTCCTCGTTCGTTTCTCGTCGACAGACGTATCAGGGACGATCTCGGAAGTCGAGGACATCATGGCGCAGTTTTCGCCGGACTATCCATTCGAGTATGCCTTCCTGGACGATGCGTACAACAACATGTACCGCTCGGAAGTGCGCTACGGGCAAATCTTCAGTGGTTTTGCCATCCTCGCGATCTTGATCGCGTGCCTCGGGCTATTCGCTTTGTCAGCTTTCATGGCCGATCAGCGCCGGAACGAGATCGGTGTCCGCAAAGCCATGGGCGCCAGCGCCTTCGACATCGTTCGGGAGCTGTCGTCCGACTTCCTGCGGCTCGTGGTCGTAGCGCTGCTACTGGCCGCGCCGATCGGTTATGCCTTGATGAACCGATGGTTGGAAGACTTCGCCTACCGCGTATCGGTCGATTGGCGCATTCTCGTACCCGCAGCAATCCTGACGCTGATCGTGGCGTGGACCACCGTGACCTGGCAAGCCGTCCGTGCTGCTCGGACCAATCCCGCCGATGTGCTGAGACAGAATTAGCAGGCGTTCGAGCGGGTCAGTCGGTTGGCGGGGCCAATTCCAAGGCCCGCTGATCCCAGTTGCTGAACACGCGGATGACGGTGGGGATATCCACCCCGTTGCCATCTGTCGCGTTGTTGATCATGGCGACAAGGCGCCCTCGCCCATCAATGGAGAACGTGTATAGACCTGGGAAAGTGGTCAGCGTCTGCTCCTGGCCGGTGATCCTGAATGCAGGCTCGGTTGATGTCTGGACCCATTGGATGTCCTGTCCTTGACGGTAGTAGATCCTTCCGTTGTCCGCCCATTCCCAGAAAAAGGAGGAAGGCGCCAGCATTTGTGTCGATCCATTATCGAGGGAAACCACGTTCAGATCAAGCTGAAGATTACCTGCGATCACATATCGGCCGTCCGGAGAGAATCGCGGACCCACAAATGGTTCGTCAGTTAACTGTCGGTCTTCACCGGTCTCCAGGTTGATGACTCGCATGACTCCCCAGTCTCCCCGTGGGTGATTGACGTAAACCATCGTTCTGCCATCGGGAGCCACGTCAAACGTTGAAACGAATCCTTGCGTAGTCCATGAGTTGATCATCTGGATCGTTTCGACAGACCACAATTGTAATTCGCGATCGATGCCAACGTAGATTCCTTTGCTGTCCGTTGTCCACTGGATGTCAACTCGTGCCCCATCAAACGGAAGTCGTTGGCTGATGCCTTCGATTCGATCGAGCAGGACAAAATGGGATGGTGTTCCGTCATTGTCTCCATCGATCGCTACAACCATGAGTCGGCCATCAGGAGAAACCGTATGGGCCAGTGTTCCTTCAGGCGCGGCGAATGGCGTTTCGTTGCGGGAGGTCGGGTCAATTTCAACGAATCGATATCGCTGGCCAACACCGGGTCCGAATTGAGGCGAGCGATTCAACTGATAGGCATTCATGTACCGGTCGAAGGCCCACTGTCCAATATTACCTTGCTCCTGAAGAACGGCTGGAGGCCCGGACCATTGCAGCTTGTCGGCATCAAACGGGCGGATCAACATTTGACCTTGAGCCGATGCACTGCCATCGACATATAGCAGATGTCCGCTGACCAGATACCGAGCCGATGCGCCATTTCCGATGGATCGGTGTTCCCCGGTTTTCATGTCCAGAATGGCGAGTTGTCGAACTTCCCCGGTAGTGCGCGTGATGTGCATGATTGCATGTCGGCCATCCGGGAGCACATCGGCATTGTAATGACCACCTTCTCCAGCAAGAGAATCGACCTGGGAGATCTGGCGCGCTGCTGATCCATCGCCCGGATACAGCCACAGGCTCTCGTTCCAGTCAAAGATCAGTCCACCTTCGGCTGTCCATTCGGGCCACCCTGAGCCGAATCGCCCTACCTGGGTAGGAGCGCCTCCCAGCACGCTCATGCGATACATGTGCACGCCCTGGCGGTAGGCCAATTCGGATTGATCGGGAGAAAAGAAATAGCGGTCCCCGGTATTCTGATTGAGGATCCGGAGTTCTTCGGTCTCTGTGTCGTACAGGTAGGTGAAAAAGGCAGCCAGTGTGGAATCCTGCCCCATGATGACCAGCGCCCGCCCGTCACCCGTGGATTCGACGTAAATCGGGTTCCGGATTTCAGGAAGGTGGATTTCTGTGACCTGAGACGGCTGGAGCTCGGGTGCCGAGGGGCGAGTAAAAATCCAACTCGCGAAGGCGCCAAGGGCCATCGCAGCCAGGATCGCAGGGACACTCATGCGTGCCCGCAGGTCGAGTGGATTGCGCTTGGCCGGTCCGGCTGCAACGGCTGGCATGCTTTTGACCGTCGTCGTCCGTGACATGCCCTCCTGGGTCAGATCCACGGTGCGGAGATCCACGATCAAGTCACGCGCGCTTTGGTACCGATCGCCAGCCTTCTTAGCAATCAGCTTGGATACGATCCACTCCAGACTCATCGGCACGCCGGTCCGGATCGCCGTGAGAGGCTGAGGATCTTCGTTGATGATCGAATAGGTGACAGCTTGCTCGTAGTCGCCGCCGAAAGGGAGGCGGCCGGCGATCAATTCATACATCAATACACCCAGCGCCCAGAGGTCCGTGCGGTGATCCACATTCTCTCCGCGAGCCTGCTCCGGACTCATGTAGGCCACGGTGCCAAGCGTCGAACCCATACGGGTGAGCATGGTGGAATGGGCTGTCTTGGCCAGGCCAAAGTCGAGTACCTTGGCTTCACCCTTTGACGTGAGCATGACATTGGCGGCCTTGATATCGCGGTGCACAATGTTGTTCTCGTGTGCCAGCTCAAGCGCCTGAGCAACTTGCGTGACCAGCCTGACAGCCTCTTCCAGGGCCATCGGGCCTTTCTTTACGGCTTCGTCGAGAGGCTCTCCGTCGATGTACTCCATCGCAATGAATGGGCGAGGCTCTTCGGCAGATCCGCCTTCGGGTACCGCCTCGTCGATCTGGTAGACCTGGGCAATATGCGGGTGATTCAATGCGGCAGCCGACTTCGCTTCCCTGTAGAATCGTGTCCGGTCGTCTTCTGAGCTCAGCGCGCTGGCCGGCAGGACTTTGATAGCTACCGTTCGGTCGAGTTTGGTGTCCTCGGCCTTGTAGACAATACCCATGCCGCCGCGGCCGAGCTCATCAATGATGCTATAGTGGGAGAGGGTCGTGCCGGTCATTCGTTTCTGGCCAGTTCGTTGGTCAGATTGACAATGACTTGCACGTCGATATCCTGCTCCTCGACCGTCGTTTCTTCCTGCTGCTCCTCTGAATCGGCATCCGGAATACCGCCGAGAAATACATTCTTGGTCGGAAAGGTGTCAAAAAAATCGCCGCTCAGCGTGTACCAATACACGAAATAGTCTTCTTCGGGACCGTTGGTGCTGAAAAAGGGCTCCAAGCGGGTGGGCATGGCGTTCCCGCCGGTATTCGTGTCACGCGCGTAAAGAAAACTTCCGTCGGGAGCCCACTTGGGAAGTGTTTTTCCAGTTTCCCAGATCTGTTGTGGTGGAGCAGACAAGTCCTCAACCGACTGCACGAATATCGCCCCCTGATCCTCATAAGCGAGGTAGCGGCTATCCGGTGAGAACGAGAAGTGCCTTGGATTGCCGAGGGGACCTACCATGCTTTCCTGACCTTGAGATATGAAGTCCCGGTCATTGTCCATGTCCCAGAGGACGAAACTGCTGGATTGGTCCTTTGAGGTTGGAATGCCTCCAGCGAAGGCCAACCATTTCCCGTCTGGAGACAAGTCAAGGTCGAATATGGCCGGAGTGCCCGAATCGAACAATAGCGACTCACCACCTCTGCCCGTTGCAGCCTTGACCATTACACTCGTGGTGCCGGTGTTGTCCCGAGCAAAAAAGACCGAGTCACCGGTCACGCTCCACGCGGGATAGTCGCTGATGCCCCCGGTAGTCAGGGCGCGTCGAGTCCCATTCACGAAGTCAAGAATCCAGATATCGGTGGGCGGGATCACATCGCCCGTTTCCATTTCACGTTCCATGACGACGGCCGCTCGGCGACCATCGGGACTGACGCTGGCACTGCGATAGATTCCGGGAGGAAACACGTCTTCGCCGCTGTCAACGGAGATGGAAGCGCCTGTCATGCGCATGATAATCGGATTGATGGGCCGGTTATTGTTAACCACTCCGATGTGTGTCCCGACATGGATCAAGGTGCCTTCAGAAGAAACGGACAATCCCTCAGGCCGCACATTCTGATCGAGGGGAATAAGCGGACCTGACTGAGACAAGTCCTTCAGATCGAACGGCATGGCGACCAGGTCGCCTTCCAGTACAAAAATCAGATGTCCCGACTCGATCCATTGCGCACGATGTGCAGGAATGGCAATCCGATTCTTCAATTCGGCGGTTTCCAGGTCCCAGAATCCGAGCCAATCCGGGGCACCACGCGTCTGTCCCGTCGCCATGATGGTTTTACCATCCGGCAGCATGATGGGAAAGTCGGCATCAAAGTCACCGGCCAACGAGTCCAGCGTGATTGCAGGCCGGGATTCACCCGTGGTCAGAGAGCGGATCCATGCAGACGCATTCTCCTCATGCAGGATGTTTTCCAGGTCGATCCACTCTGCCCTTGGTCCACCTTCCGACGTGGTTCCCAAATCGATTACAGAACCGGATTCGATGGAGAGATTCTTGATCCCCGTCGAAGTCGTAAGCAACAGTGACTTGCCGTCCGGGGAAAAGGCAAGGTGAACGAACACTTCCCGCACATCGTAGGTCCGGATAGACCCCTGGGACAGATCCAGGATCTCAATGGTGTCGGTGCCGAACGCAATGAGCCGCCCGTCCGGAGAAATGTCCATGGCAGCAATGACACCTCCGAGTGGCACGGATTGCGTCACGCGTTTCATTGTGGAAGTGGCCGGCTCAGCGGCTCTTCCTTGACCAAGCAGCCACCCACCGAGCAGGGCCAACAGAATCACAACAACAATCAATGCAGGAT
>Ga0207422_1005001_pt1 | contig 10079 bp, 8 predicted proteins | sample MarCyaLeptolynsp_FD_187757 | JGI IMG/M metagenome (GOLD analysis project Ga0207422, IMG submission 187757) | Marine cyanobacterial communities from Panama - species 1 Leptolyngbya sp. (SPAdes) | ecosystem: Environmental > Aquatic > Marine > Unclassified | place: Panama: Panama City | collected... | reverse complement strand
ACGAGATGACTCCGGAGCGCTTCCGCCGACTGCGTGAGGTTCTATCCAGAAGGCAGCCGGACCTCACCGTTCTCATGGAACGAGTGAACAAGTCGCACAACTTCAGCGCGATCTTGAGGAACTGCGACGCGGCCGGGGTCCTCGATGCACACCTCGTCCCTCCGGACGCCGGCGTCGGCGTGCATCACCAGATCGCCGCGGGGGCGACACGGTGGGTCCCCGTCACTCGCCACGCCTCGACAGAAGCCGCGTTCGAGGCACTACGTGCGTCCGGGTTTCGAATGTTGGCCGCTCACCCCGGTCCGGAGGCAGTCGACTATCGCGAGGCGGACCTCACCCGCCCGACCTGCCTCGTCATGGGCGCTGAGCTGCACGGTGTGAGCGACGAGGCGCTCTCGTTGGCGGATCAGCACATCGTCGTCCCGATGGAGGGATTCGTACGGTCTCTCAATGTCTCGGTGGCCACAGCCCTCATCTTGACCGAAGCGCGGCACCAGCGGGCGTCCGCGGGAATGTACGAATCGCCTCGCCTCCCGACCGAAGAGTTCGACCGAACGCTCTTCGAATGGGCCTACCCGCGCGAAGCGAAGCGGCGTCGGGATGACCGGACCCCCTACCCCTCCCTCGACGAAGAGGGGCGCTGGGTCGACGAGAGGGGGTGATCCGAGGCGACCGGGACCGCGAGGGAACAAAGCCGAGGGTCCGGACCATCATGCGTGCATTCGGGCATCCGTGAGCGTTTAACGACGTGCCCGAGACTGATTCTCAAGACGCGATTCGCTCGCGGGCATGCAATGGAACGCTTCGACAACGTGCTCTATATGACGACGTCCCAAGTCGCCGAGCTGTTGGACGTGCATCCCTCCACCGTGAAGCGGTGGTGCAACGACGGAGAGCTGCCGGTCGACAAGACCGACGGCGGACACCGCCGCATCCGCTTCTCGAACGTGCTCTCCCTCACCGAAGAGCGCGGAATCCACACGATGCTGGAGCACTTCACGCCGTACGAAGCGCAGGTGTGGACTGCGATGAACGAGGCGATCGAACTCGGTTCGTTCGACAAGGCGCATGCGCTCGCGCTCGGATGGCTGGATCAGGGTCGTATCCAACGGATGGCCTGGCTGTTCCGGGAGATCGGACGCCACCCGCGGATCCCCTTCGAGCGGTTCGCCGACGAGTGCGTACGTGGTTTCATGACCCGCGTTGGAGAGCTCTGGCGTAGAGGTCACCTCTGCGCTGGCGAGGAGCATATGGCCACCGAGGTGCTCGTCGAGACCCTTCTGCGGCTCCGCGACGAGGCACCGGGGGGATCGCACGGCCGAGAGTCGGCCAAGGTGGCCGTCGTAGGCGCGATGGAGGGTGATCGTCACCACCTCGCATCGCTCTGCATCCGCATCCTCCTCGAGCGTCGTGGATGGCACGTCTTCTATCTCGGCGCGGACGTGCCTGCAGAGGACTTCGCCGCGATTCAGCAGCAGCATCGGGCGAGCCTCGTCTGTGTCTCCTTCGCTCCCCCGAACACCGGCGCGGATATGCGGCGCTGCGTGAGAATCCTGAGCGAGTTCTACGACCCTCGGAAGCCCTGGTCGTTGGTGCTCGGAGGAGCCGTGGTCCCCCTCCCCGCTCCGGAGGACATCGAGACGCCCTTCGCCGAGTTCGAGATCCTCTCTTCGCTCGAGGCCTTCTCCGAGGTCCTCGCCCGGGGGCTCGGCCAACCGGTCCAGCAGGCGAGCTGAGGTCGGTATGTCGCGAGGAAGCTCGAGCAATCTGGAGCGAATGGCGCTACTCGCGCTCTACCTCTTCACCGCAGCCGCGGTCCTCGGGTACTGGAACTTCGCGCTCCACCCCGAGCGCCTGCCCGATTCCGACTTCGCCCGAACCTTCTTCGCGAACTCGTTCGCGTGGTCCGCACGGGCACATATCCTGCTCTCCGGCGTCGTCCTCGCCGCAGCCCTCTGGACCCGCGCCGGGATCCGCTGGCTCGCGGCTTTCGCAACCGTCTTCACGCTCTCCTTCCTCGCAGAGCACGTCGGCACCGGTACCGGCTTCCCCTTCTCCGGGTACGAGTACACGGGCCTCCTCGGCTCACGCCTGGGCGGACGGGTCCCCTGGCTGATCCCGGTGAGCTGGTTCCTGATGGCGGCGCCGGCGTGGATCCTCGCGCGCTCGACCTTCCCGCATCGCGTCGCACCTCGGGTGGCGTTCGCGACCTACCTGCTCGTTCTCTGGGACGTCGCTCTCGATCCGGCGATGAGTCACCTGGTGCTCTACTGGGTGTGGGAAACGCCCGGCCCGTACTACGGAATGCCGTGGGTCAACTTCGCCGGCTGGGCCGGAACGGGGCTCGTGCTCATGACGGCGCTGGAGATCCTGGACCGCAGCCTGGACTGGGCTGGCGAGGTTCGGGTCCGGTGGGCCCTCCTCTACTACGTGGCGATCGTGCTCATGCCGTTGGGCATGCTCGCGGCGGCAGGTATCTGGCCGGCGGTTCTGTTCACCCTCGCGTGCGGTGCGATCGGCGTTGGCGTACACCTGACCACGACGCGAGCGGGCGCTCGGAGCTCGGCCCCTGCTGACGCCGCCGAGCCGATCGCGGGGAGCGCGGCGTGAGCGCGTTCCGCGTGGATGGGGTCCTGGAGCGTTCGTCCGCGACCGTACGGGAGCGCGTCGAGGCCGAGGCCGCTCGTGCACGCGCTCAGGGGCTCGGAGTGCCCGAGATCTCCGGAAAGCTCCTGCGGCCTCTCGTCGCGTACGCACTCGTTCCCGAGGCGTCGCGAAGCGAGCTCGACTCTTCGTTCTGGGCCGGGGCTCTCGCGATCCAGATGGTCCACGAGGCGTCGCTCCTGCACGACGATATCCTCGATGGCGCCGCCAAGCGCCGCGGAACGGCAACGATCCAGGCGCGCGAAGGCACCGCGACGGCTCTGGTCCTCGGAGATCACTACCTGACGAGCGCCTACGTCGTCGCCACGCGCGCGGGGCGTCCGGAGTTCTTCGAGGCGTTTGCACGCGCGGTCGAGCGCACCGTGGCTGGAGAGTTGCGCCAAGGCGCGACGCGCGGTGAGCGGCTCGAGGAATCCACATACGAGGCGATCATCCGGGGCAAGTCGGGCGAGCTCTTTGGCGTCTGCGCACGTCTCGCGTCGACGTGCGGCGGAGCTCCGATCCCGGCAGAGCTCGGACTGGCCATCGGATCGCTCTATCAGCGCGTCGACGACCTCCTCGACTACTGCACGTCGCTACAACACGACAAGCCCGCCCTTCAGGATTGGCGTCAGCGGAAGTGGACTTTTCCGCTGGGCCTGGCCGGTGTGGAGAGGTGGGACCTCTCCGAGGCGGAGCTCCTCGCGGCGCTCCGCGAAGGCCCCCGCCCCGTCCTGATTCTAGGCCTCGAGGCGCTCGAAGCACGCGCCGCCCAGATCATCCGGACGGCGGGCCGCCATAGGGCGGACACGGCGCTTCTCGCCTCGATTCTCGACTGTTGGTGCGGCGCCGCGCGCAGGGGAGTGGACGCCGACCTCGGCGCAGTGGGCGAGACCGTCGGAACGGCGCTGGACCAGGCATCGTGACCACGGAGGCCGCGGCAGGATCGAGGGACCACGTCGCTCGCGCTGCGAGAGCGCTCGGCCCCGAGTCTCACTGGGCCTCCTACTTCGGACGAAACTCGAAGTCGTTTCGATTCGCGTCCTGGCTGTTCCCCCGTACCGAGCGGCGCGTCATCGCGGGTGTGTACGCCTTCTGTCGCTTCACGGACGACCTCGTGGACGAGTCGGACGCCGACGTGGAGACTGCGCGAGGGCGTGTCGAGGCGTGGCGAGAGCTTTCACGCGCGGCGTACGACGGAGAATCGACCGGCATCCCGCTGCTGGATATCGTGATGCCTCGGATGTCCCGCGGTGGCGCCCCCTTCGACTACGTGGACGACCTCCTTCACGGCGTGTCCATGGATCTCGACCCGGTCTCCTTCGACACGCTCGACGATCTGTACGTCTACACCTATCGGGTCGCGGGCGTGGTCGGCGGCTGGATCACCGAGCAGTTCGGGCTCCACGAACCCGATCTCCTCGACCGGGCCTACTCACTCGGCCACGCGATGCAGCTCACGAACATCCTTCGGGATGTAGGGGAGGACTGGCGACGCGAAAGGCTCTACCTGCCGCGCCGAATGCTCGACGCATGCGGGGTGAGCGTGGACGCGGTCGGGCGAGTAGCGGCCGATGGGACTCCCGTACCGACGGCGTACGCCGATCTCATGGAGTCCTTGATGCTCGTCGCCGATCATCACTACGAACGGGCGTTCGAGGCGCTCCCCTCCCTGCCCGGATGGTACGGCCGCCCTGTTGCGGTCGCTGCGCGCATCTATCAGGGGATTCACGACTCGATCCGCGAACACGACTACGACAACGGCCAGCACCGGGCCTTCACCTCGTTCGGGCAGAAGCTTCGCCTCGGGGCGTCCGGCCTACGCGAGCTCTCTCGGGCGAAGCGTCGTGCCGACCACGAGGTGCGTGCAGATGCCTGAGCCTCGACATTCACCCGCGACGTGGCGGTTCTTCGAACTGGGATTCACCCGGTGGCGCGCTCGTCGAATGCTGCCGACCAGGTTCGGCGGTGCCTGGCCGCGTCTCTCCCCCGATCGACCGGCGGTTCTGGTGGCGAACCACACGTCGTGGTGGGACGGGTTCCTCCTGCGCGAGGTCCAGCGTCGGCTCCGGCCGGACGCCCCGTTCTACACAGTGGTGCTCGCTGAACACCTCGACCGGCATCCGGGACTCCGGCGTCTCGGTGGTGTCCCGGTGACGCCGTCCGACCCCTCCTCCGTGCGCCGTATGCTTCGCACGCTTCGACACCTTCGGGAGCGAGACGTGCACGCGATCTTCTCCTACTTTCCCCAGGGCCGCATCTGGCCCGTCACCCGGCGTCCTCTCGGTGTCCGCCGAGGCATCGAGGCGGTGGCGCGCGCCCTGGCGCCGGTCGATCTGATCCCGGTCTCGATCCACCTCGAGCCGCTGGCGGATCTGCGTCCGACGCCTTTCCTCTGGATCGGGCCACCGATCTCGGTCGACCCCTCGGGCGACGCCACCACGACCGACCACATCGAGGCGTGCCTCGCGCTGGGCCTCGATCGAATTCGTGAACGCCTCGACCACTTCGGCGAAGATGTCTCGAGCGCATGGGTGGACGCCGACGGGTATTCCGCCCCGGACCTCGAACCGCAGCGCCGGCACGGCGTCGGTCGCCGGTCCGATCGATCGACAGGGTACGTGTCGTGATCCGTGACGAGACTCGACTCCGTCGAGCGGTGGTCATCGGGAGCGGGTTCGGTGGCCTCACGCTCGCGTGCCGCCTACAGGCTGCGGGTGTTCAGGTCACACTGCTCGAGAAGCGAGAGAAGATCGGCGGGCGCGCCTATCAGCTCGTGGACCGTGGGTACGTCTTCGACATGGGCCCCAGCCTGATCACGTCGCCCGCGATCCTCGACGACGTCTTTCGGGCCGCCGGTCGACGTCTCGTGGATTACGTGGATCTCGTACCACTCGATCCGTACTACCGGATCTTCTTCCACGACGGTTCGCATATCGACTACGTAGGCGATCCGGAGCGAATGAAGGCCGAGCTCGCGAAGTTCGACGCGCGCGACGCCGACAACTTCGATGCATTCATGTCGAAGGTCCGCCCCATCTACGATGCGGTGATCTCGGATCGGTTGGGGTCCAAGCCGTTCGATACGGTGGGAACGATGCTGGGGTTCGTGCCGAAGGTGCTCCGACTCGGCGCATGGCGGCCGGTGCATCGCTTCGTGTCGAAGTACTTCCGGAACTTCCGCAGCCGCTTCGTCTTCTCCTTCCACCCCCTCTTCGTCGGCGGAAACCCCTTCACCGCTCCGTCGGTCTACCTCATGATTCCGTACCTGGAGCGAGAAGGCGGGGTCTGGTTCAGCCGCGGAGGGATGTACTCGCTAGTCGAAGCGTACGGCCGCCTCTTCGAAGAACTCGGCGGAACCATCCTCACCGAGCACGAGGTCGACGAAGTCGTAGTGGAGGATGGCCGAGCCGTCGCTGCCGTGGCGAACGGCCGTCGATTCGATGGGGACATCGTGGTCACCAATGCCGACGTAGGGCACACCTATCGCGATCTCGTCGACGCGCGACATCGGAAACACTGGACGGACGCGCGAGTGCGCCGACAGTCCTACACGATGTCGTGTTTCCTCCTCTACCTGGGTAGCCGACGGAAGTACCCTCAGCTCGAACACCACACGCTGATCCTGGCGGAGCGGTATCGAGGACTCGTGCAGGACATCTTCCGCCGAAAGATCCTCCCGGACGACTTCAGCATGTACCTGCACGTGCCCACCGCCTCCGATCCTGAGATGGCGCCCGAGGGATGCGAGAGCATGTACGTGCTCATTCCCGTGGCCAACAACGCCTCCGGGATCGACTGGGCCTCGATCAAGGAGGAGTTCGGGGATCGCGTGATCGATTTCCTCGAGGAGTGGGGAATGGAAGGGCTGAGAGATTCGCTCGATGTCGTGCATCTCTTCACTCCGGACGACTTCGAGTCGCGCCTCAACTCGACGTACGGAAACGCTTTCGGGGTCGAGCCGAGGCTCACGCAGACCGCGTACTTTCGACCTCAGAACCGGAGCGAGGATATCGATCGTCTCTACCTGGTCGGCGCCGGTACCCACCCGGGCGCCGGCGTGCCGGGTGTGGTCCTGTCCGCGGAGACGACGTACGCCTGCATCGCGGAGGATTTCGGTCTCCCGGCGCAGTGGGACCGGGACACGCCCGGAACCGTACGCCTCGCGAAGGAGCGCATGCCGCAGCACCTCGAAGCGAAGGGTGTGGCGCCCGACTCCTCCTGAGGAGGCAGCGCACACCAGGTCCGCCTTCGCGGTCTACCCCGAGTGGATGCCGAGAGAAGTCGACGTACGACCGAGCTGGTGCCTCAGCGAAGCTTCGAGGCCGTCGAAGCGGAAGTCGTAGCCCGATTCGAGCGTCCTGGCCGGCCGTACTCGCTGCCCTCTGAGCAGAAGCTCCCGGCCCATCTCGCCGAACGCCGCCCGGACGGCCAACGACGGCACGGGAAGTACCGTAGGTCGGTTGACGACCCGACCGAGCACGCTCGTGAAGGTGCTGTTCGGCACGGGGTGAGGCGATACCGCGTTGAGCACGCCCTGTACGTCCGATTCCATGAGCGCGTGGTGGAAGATGCCGGTGGCATCGTCCAGGTCGACCCACGGGAGATATTGGCGACCAGTGCCGATCCGGCCTCCGATCCCGCCCCGAAAGGCCGGCAACATCGAGCGAAGCGCGCCGCCTCGAGGGGTGAGAACCACTCCGAGTCGCACCTTCACGACGCGAAGCCCCGACCCCTCGGCGCGACGCGTCGCGCCTTCCCACGCGTCGACCACGTCGGCGAGAAAACCCCGGCCTCGGGTCGCACCTTCATCGACGATCACGTCCCCTCGATCCCCATAGAACCCCACCGCGGACGCCATCACGAGGGTCTCGGGTCCGTCGTGAAGCTGCGCCATCGTGCGGGAGAGGAGTTCGGTGCCCTTCACGCGCGACTCGAGGATCGCGCGCTTCTTGGCCGCGGTCCACCGGAGTCCCTGAATCGGCTCTCCGGCGAGGTGGACGACGGCGTCGACAGAGCGCAGGCCGTCCTCGTCGATGCGGCCCCGTTCGATGTCGAAGAGGATCGCTTCACCCCCGTTCCCGGAACGCTCCTTCCGTACCATCGGAACGACCGTGTGGCCACCCGTCGTCAGAAGATGCCGAAGCGAGGAGCCTACGAGTCCGGATGAGCCGCTCACCGCGACCCGGAGCCGCGGACGATCGGCGTAGACGGCGTGCGCTGCGAGATCGTGACAGAGACGCGCGTGGCGGAATCGGAAGGCCCGTTCGAGATCGCGCTCCACGATCGGGACGCCGAACGCCTCGCCGGCCGGCCCCAACGGAGGCTGCCACTCGATCTCGTCGTGCAGCCGGCTCCCGGAGGGTGCATCCTCGAATCGGTGCACGTGGCGCCAATGTGCGAAGGGCCCCTCCTCCTGGACGTCCACGAACTGGCGACCGGGTTCGAACTCCTCGTGCCGTAGTCGCCATGAGAGCTTGAGCGGTCCGCGGGAGATCCGGAGCACGACTCGGCCATCCCGAATCCCGCCCTCTCGCTCCACCACCTCGATCTCCTCCCACGGGGGCGCGAGCCGCTCGAACGCTCCTGGACGCTCGTGCCAGGCGAAGGCACTCTCGCGATCGACCGGTAGATCCGTGCGGAAACGGGTCACGTTTCTCACAGGAAGCCCTCCCGGCCGAAGCGCTCGAGGTAGCGGGTGACGGATACCTTGCGGCGGGTGGAGTCGGAGCTCATGGATCGCACCTTTCCGAACACCGCTCGCTCCGGCCAGCCCCTGTCGTACCTGCCCAGAGTCCACATGATGCCGGTGGCCGAGTTGGGGTCTCTACCGTCGACGGCCCACCGGTCGTTCAGGTGGATCATCGTCGCCAGCGCGTCACGGGGTGTCGCGCTCCACTCGAGAATCTTCTTTCCCCAGAGCATCCGGAGGTAGTTGTGGATCGTGCCTTCGCGCCGCAGCTCTCGTTGCGCGGCATTCCAGAGAGGGTCATGGGTTTCGGCGGTCTCGAACTCGTCCAGCGTGTAGAGGTGCGGGCGGGGGTCCGTCTCGTGTTCGGCTAGGCTCGCCCGCGCCCAGTCGGGGAGCGAGTCGAAGTCGTACGGGTCCACTACCCTGCTGCTGAAGTTGAAGCCGATCTCGCGCCATGTGACCAGTTCGTCCAGGAACGCCTCCGCACCTGGAGACATGCCCCACCACCCCTCCCGCTTGCCCGTCGCCGCAGGCGCGAGACGGGCCGGCGACCACCCTTCTCGAGAGGCGACCTCCGTAAAGATCTCCCATGACGAGAGGTGACCCCAATGAAGGTACGGGCTCAGTCGGCTTCCCGTTTCGTCGTCGGGATCGTTTCGGCCGTCGTGGTATCGCCTCAATCGCGAAGAGAGGAAGCGCCCGAGACGGAGACGGGCCGGAGCCGAGCCCCCCCGATACGGAACCGGCGGGACCGAGTGGTCGATCGCGAGGCGAGCGAGCGCGTTGCCGTCGCCGTCGAGGAGCCCACCGGAAGCGGCCGACCAACCGTCTCGCAGCAGTGCGGACGCCGGCGGGGCGGCGGGCAGGGATCGGAGATCGGGATCCGGGTGAGGCGCCCCGTCGAGGAAGAGAGGGAGACACTTCTGGAGGTGTCTCCGAAAGGACGCGGCAGTCGTGAAGGTGCGATCGGCGTGGTGGATCGGATAGAGCCCATTCGAATCGACCGCCTCGAGGCGGACGTCGAGCGTCCGTGCAGCAGCGGAAAGCATCCTGGGCAAGAAGAAGAAGGGCGCGTCGTCGGTCACGACCACCGCGGCGTCTCGAGCCAGCGCCTGGAGCAACCCCCGGCCCGCGCCCTCCTCCGGTTCGACCCAAGGCAGGTAGAGCACGGGAGTGTCGGCCAGCGTCTCCGCGTGCTCGGCCATCCCGTCGATCGCGAACCGGTGATGGCGTGCGCTGGCCCATCTGTAGCCGATTCGCAGCCCCTCGAAGATGACGAGAGGGAGCTGGAGCTCCCGCGCGTGGGCAACGGCGCGATCGAGCGCATGATTCCACGACACCCGCCGAAAGGCGGTCATCCAGTAGAGCACGTGCCTCCCCTCGCGGCGAAGCGGTGCTTCGTTCACGGCGCGGATTCGATGCTCGAGCGTTGCTCGGAAATCGAGATGACTCATGGGCCCGAGTACCCGGCGACCGACGACTCGTTCGGGGCGCATCAAGGCCCACTGAGGAGCGTCAGGCCAGTCGCCGCGAGGGGCACCGTGAGGTTGTCGGTGCCGTGGGGAGAGACGGCTTCGACCACCGCGCTCCCTGCGGCCACGATCGCCACCGTGAGGACGGTCGCGGGATGCCCGAGGGCACCCAGCGCCACCGCGGAGGCCGCAGCCGAGGCGGCGAAAACCGCCGCCGAGCCCTCGAGTGACCGCGTGGAGGAGAGGCCTCCGACCGAGAGGACAGGGTAGCG
>Ga0207422_1004998_pt1 | contig 10080 bp, 10 predicted proteins | sample MarCyaLeptolynsp_FD_187757 | JGI IMG/M metagenome (GOLD analysis project Ga0207422, IMG submission 187757) | Marine cyanobacterial communities from Panama - species 1 Leptolyngbya sp. (SPAdes) | ecosystem: Environmental > Aquatic > Marine > Unclassified | place: Panama: Panama City | collected... | reverse complement strand
TGCGCTCATACTTCCGTGGGTTGCCTCCTCAAAGCTGCTTGGGCCGGCTGGGTACGCAACCCAACTGATCGATGGGTTTGGAACCGAACATAAAAGGAGGCTGAAAGAGACGTTCGGGCATGCCGTCGGCACGATGGCGATTTGCGAAAACCTTCCAAATCCGAAGTCCTATGTTTCCCTCAGCGAAGAGGGTACGGATGAAAACGGCATGCCGTTGGCAAGGATCAACAGCTTCCTCCCAGACCGTGAGTTGACCCGTTTTGCGCGGGCCAGCGACGTTGCCAAGGACATTTTGCTCGCATCAGGTGTACCGGAGATCCTTATGTCGAACAGCACCTACGAAAGGTTTGCCTCCAGCCACGTATTTGGCACTTGCCGAATGGGGCACTCGGAAGATGCGTCGGTGGTTACGGCAAACGGACGATCGCATCGATGGCAAAATTTATGGATCTCCGATTCGAGCGTATTTCCCACATCAGGTAATGGAGAGGGTCCTTCGCTGACGATCCATGCGCTTGCCATTCGTACAGCCGATGCCATTGCCAACAAAGTTACCAGCTTGTCACGCTGAGGTTCAGAACACCGCGATAAGGTTGACAAACAGGCTTCTAAACCGCCAACAGTGGTGCAATTGATTGTTTGTATCTGGCTGTCTCGAAGCTAAGACTGTTAAGGGAGTTGCGTAGTGTCAGACTCAAAGGAATCCGAAAAAGTCGGAAATTCATCCGACCAGGACAAACTTGGCCGGCGCGACGCGCTGAAGACGGTGGTGCGGAAATCCGCTTATGCGGCCCCGATTGCGACCGTCTTGTTGACCAAGACAAAAGGCGCCATGGCCGGTGACGAAGGATCAGCCGGCGAAGACGGCGATTAATCGTCAGCTATGACGGCTAGCGGGATTTCGCTAGCAAACTGAATTTTGGTGTTGCGCGTTGGTGGGAATTGGGAACCTGCCAACGTTTTTGTTGTGCCTGGATTCCTGCGGTGTCGACGCTAGAAATTGCAATAGCCCGAAATTTTGATCGGCACGCATCGTGAAGAGCTCGCCCGACACTGACGATTTGGCAACCTACGGTTTAACCGTCGTTCCCCTTGCCGATGAAGCATTCGTCATCGCTTCGACCTCCGGGACTTTACTTCATCTCAACAGCTCGGCCCGCCTTATCGTCGAAAATGCCCTCAACGGGCAGAGTGCCGCGACGATCGCTAAAGCTTTGGCAATCCGCCTGCACATTGATGAACCGGTGCTGTTGGCCGATATCGAAGGCCTGATCGGTGAAATTTGCCAAAAATGCAGTTCCGTTGAACAAGGCCTCGAAGAGGCGCCACACTCTGAGAACGTTCCGGACCGACCGATCGAACAAGATAGCTATCGACTGTTCGGAAAATTGGTCCATGTCAACTATCGCGATCCGGAGATCGCTGCCGTTTGCGATCCGATGTTGGCGCCTTTTCGTGACCATCGGCAGCAACAGTACGATCTTGTCGCGTCATTCGAGGCGATCGGCGACACGTACAAAGTGTCCTGCGGGGCAGCTGAGGTTCTGGTTGACCGCACCGGACGGGCGGCATTTTCAGGCTTGATGCGCGTGCTTGTCGCCCACGATCAAGCAGACCCTGGCCTGTTCCGCGTTTTGCTACATGCCGGTTCGGTGCTGGGCTCGGCGGGTGCCTGGCTGATCGGCGGCAACAGCGGTCATGGAAAATCCACGTTGGTGACAAAGCTCGATTCGCTCGGGCATACAGTGCTTGGGGACGATCTGGTGCCGGTAGATCTCGATCGGCGCCTGGTATTTCCCTATCCAACCGCCCTGTCCATCAAACATCACGGTTGGGAAACTGTGTCGGCATTTCGTCCGGATTTGATGGAGGCCGAGCCGCGCATCACCAGCATCGGCAAACATGTCAGGCATCTGGCACCGAAAAATCCAGCGCGAGACGAAGACCGATTTGGGCAGCCTATCTGCGGGCTGCTGCTGCCCAATCGCACTGCCGGGGCAGCGCCGCAAATCCTACAGGTCACGACAAAGGAAGCAATGCTGGCTCTCTGCGATAAATATGGCCGATTCCCCATCGACCCCGATGATTTGAAAGCGTTGATCTCGGTTGTTTCGGAAATGCCGCGCTATCAGCTCGTCTATGACGACGTGAACGATGTCCTTCCCGAACTGACCACACTGCTGTGACCGCCAGGCATTCTCGACGCCAGCTCTTCGAGACATTGGTCGCTTGTCTTCGCGGCAACGATTCAGACCTGCAGCCTGACCGTTGCGACGAGGCATTTTGGAAGGAGGCGCTGCCACTCGCCGATTTGCACAAAGTGGTCCCGGCGTTGGCAAATTCCTTGCAAGCAACCGGAGATTGGGAACGGCTTCCGCAGGATATTCGAACTTTCTTGAGCGCGGTCTGTGAACTCAATAGGGATCGCAACACTGCCTTGGCCGACCAGGGTCTCGGCATCCTGTCCTCCCTAAATCAAGCGGGCATACGCGCAGTCCCTTTAAAGGGTTTGGCCTACGATGCGATCGGGATTCACGACCCGCTGGAAAGCAGACTAACCGGCGATATCGACATTCTGGTTTCCAAAGACGATCTCACGACCGCCTATGACCTGCTGATCGAACAGGGATATGTCCCGCTTACCGATGCGCCGCTCAACGAAGCCATTGAGCATCATCCGCCCTTGTTGAAACCGCCTGAAGGCACCGATTTGCCAGCCTCCGTGGATGTCCATTTTCGGCTCGGCCGGAAACGGCATCTATCGCTTTTGCCACCTAACGAGATACTCGCAAACAGCCGCGAATGTCAGACACGCGGGCACTCCATTCGTGTGCCGCTGCCGCGAGACTTATTGCAACATGCCGTTATCCATAGCGGACTCCAAAACCGATATTATTCGCGCCGAACAACGAGACTTCGAGACGTGCTCGACGTCGGACGCCTGTGGGAGAGAACAAAACAAGAGGGGATGCAGATATCGGATTTGCCGATTTCCAGGCATCGCAAGGCTGCAGCGTACTTTGGCGCCTGCTTGTTGTTTTACGGAATCGCGCCTGAGGAACTGGGTCCGATCTCGGATTCAGGACAGCGCTGTTACGCCCGGATCTTGCAGCGTCAGGCGATCGCTGAACGCCCGCTTCTCGAGTCGTCAATCCTTGCCAATATTGAAGGTTTGCTGGAGCGCCCGCTTTTCGTGATCGGAAAATTCGCCAGCATGCCGCACTATCGAAAGTTCATTGACCGACTTCATTCCCGATCCGTCTAGTCGGCGTTCGCCTTCCAGCTTTCCAATGTACGCACCAGCATCGCCATCGGCGCCTTTACCGGTTCCATATCGTCGTAAAGTCGCGCCGTCGCCGCCGCACCCCAGTAAGTGTTGACGATGAACGCTGCCCCTGCGTCTGGGTCGATTTCGGGATTGAGCTGCCCCCTCTCCTTCTCTGCGATTAGGACATTGCGAAAGACCGAGAGTTGCGCGTCTCGGCCGCGCAGTAACTCCTTATGGATCGCTTCGCTCATCTGATCGCGTTCGAGCGAGGTGGTAACTACCAAGCACCCTTTTTCACAACAAACCGGTCCGTCGCCGGACAGCATGGTGGAAAAGAGCCCGACAACCTCGTCTATCGTCAGATTCGGCATCTGCCCGAGGACATAGTGCGTCATGGCGTCGGTAAATCGCCGCAAGACCGCCAGAAAAATCGCTTCTTTGTCGCCGATGGCGTTGTACAGGCTCATCCTCGAAACGCCGGTCGCTCTCTCGAGGTCGGCCAGCGAACAGCCGACATAGCCCAAATCCATGCGTTCCGTGGTGCCGTCGGACATCAAACTGCTGCCTGTGGGTGGGATCGACCCTGGCAAAGTGGCCGATTTCGTTGCAGCCGGCGCCAGCGGTTTCGGGTTGGGATCGGCCCTGTTCAAGCCCGACAGCCCGGTTTCCGACATAAGGGCTGCCGCAGCATCCTTCGCGAAGGCCGCTAAGGATGCCGGGCTAGCCTGAACTTATGCCATCGCCGCCTGACGGGCCGCGATCGCCTTTTTGGTGGAGTCAATCTTGGCCTTGCGGGCATGCGGTCTGCCTGTTTCGGCAAAGTGTTTGAATTCCTCGATCGCCTGGCTGAGCACCTTGTTGAACTGCAACCGCATCATCCAGCCCATCAGCAAATTGAACGGCGGTGCAATATCAGCGTTCAACTCCATTTGGACGTCGGTTTCGCCGGAACCTGCCGGCACCAAGGTCCATCGATTGACCAAGGAACGAACGAAGCCGGGCATTTTCTCGCCGGTGGCCTGGTACGCCAACGTCCATTTCGAGGGCTCGTATTCGGTTATCAGTTCCGTGAACGGGCCGAGACTGGTTTCGCAAACGCGACCGATGCACGGCGCGCCGCTGACCTCAGGCCTTCCCGGCCGAACCGAGGAGACATAGACGCTGCTGGCCCAGTCTCCCGCGCGGACATAGTTGGGGCCGAGCAAATCCCAAACCTTTTCGACTGGAGCCCTAACACGGATCGAATTGACGATTTTCATTGCCTATCTCCTTTCCACCGGCCCGGCTAACCAACAACGTTTCCACCGATGGCATAGCCGCCATCGGACGTCTCTTCGATGTGAACATTGATGTATTGCTTGATGTCGCCCTTGCCGGCGGATTGGGCGACATCGGCCAGGCCATCGGTCAGGGTACGGGCGATCGACGCTTTTTGATCCTTGGTCCAGGCATCCTTGGGAACGGTGACACTAATGGTGGGCATGGTTTGGTCCTTTTCGTTGAGCTGATTGGTCAAAAACTTGTTTTACATCGCACGATGTAATATCAGTATCAGGCCATCTGTCGTTTGACAATGAGTATTGTAAAATAATTGGAGTCCCATGCCTCGACCACGTTCCTTCGACGAAGATGAGGTGCTGCAACGCGCCATGCAGCTGTTCTGGCGCCACGGATTCGACGCAACGACGTACAAGGCTCTGGAAGAAGCTTCTGGTGTTGGTGTCAAAAGTCTCTTCAACACCTTCGGCGAGAAAGAGGAGCTGTTCGTCCGAGCATTGGGCCTTTATCGCAGGACGGCGGAAGGCCTGATCGCCCAGCTGTTCGACCCACCAAGCATTGACGCCGTTATCATGCTGTTCAACGTCATGGTGCAGCCAACCACTGACGACGACGACATCAAGAATGCCGGCTGCATGATGGTGAACACCGTTTTCGAACTGGGTCGGACAAGTGAGGCCGTGCGCGCTGAGGTGGATGCCTATCGCGAGCTGTGGCGCACGACGTTCGAGCGGGCGCTCGTCGCCTCTAACGTCGATGACCCCGAAAACCGTGCCGAATTCCTGCTGGGATCGCTTTGGGGTGCGCTCAGCCAAATTCGCCTCGCCGGTACAACGACCGCCGCCGCCCCACTCGCTGCTATCGTCGTGCAGACGGTTGAGTCCTGGAAGGCACGCTGACGGCTCATTAACCCACCTGGCAATTGTCAGCCATTGCCCTGGCGATGTCGTCGTGCCAACACTGGTTAACGAATTTTCAGCCGTCCCCGAAAACACGCGTACCTCGTCCGCCGCCGCTCGGTGGCTGGGCGCAAAGCTGAGGTTTTGTCCCGTGTCAGGCGACCAATCCGGGACGGTGCAGCCGTCCTTTGTCGAGTTCGTCACGTTAATGGCCTTGCTCACCTCACTGGTGGCCTTGTCCATCGACGCCATGTTGCCGGCCTTGCCGGTTATCGGGACCTCGCTTGGCGTGGCCGATCCGAACGACAATCAGTATGTCATCACGACTTTCTTTTTCGGGTTTGCCGTCGGGCAGCTTTTCTACGGCCCGATATCGGACAGCACCGGCAGAAAACCGGCAATTTACGCCGGACTCGTCTTGTTCATCATCGGCGGCATTATCAGCACACTCGCCCCGAACTTCGCCTTAATGCTGTTCGGACGCGTCCTTCAGGGGTTTGGTGCGGCGGGCCCGAGAACCGTGACGATCGCGATGATCCGCGATCAGTATGAAGGGCGGGCGATGGCACGCGTGATGTCGTTCGTGATGGCCATATTTATAATCATCCCCGTGATTGCCCCGACAATCGGGCAAGGCGCGCTGATGTTGGCCGGCTGGCGATCGATCTTTGCCGTCATATTAGCTCTGGCATTGATTTGTTTCGTCTGGTTGGCAAGGCGTCAGCCGGAAACGTTGCCTTCCGGCTCGCGCACGACCTTGTCGGTGGGCGGTGTCGCGCGAGACATGGCCGAAGCTTGCAAGGATCGGGTGGTTTTGTCCTACATCATCGCAGGCGGGCTAATTTTCGGAGCCTTCGTCTCCTACTTGGTCACATCGCAGCAGATTTTTGACGAGGTATATGGGCTGGCCGATTGGTTCCCCCTGTTGTTTGCTGCCTTGGCCGTGACCATTGGCCTGTCGACGCTGACCAATGCCCAAATGGTCATGCGGTTTGGCATGCGTGCCCTGTCGACAAAGGCGCTGGTGATCATGGCAATCCTGTCCGTTGCCTTCCTGGGTGTCGGGTTTGCGTATGGCGGCAAACCGCCACTGTGGCAGTTCATGGTCTATGCCATGGCCACGTTCTTCTGCATCGGCATCTTGTTCGGCAACCTGATGGCCTTGGCGATGCGCCCGTTGGGCCATATTGCCGGATCAGGAGCGGCCGTTGTTGGAGCCACGACAACACTAATCTCGCTGTTCCTGGGCGGCGTTATCGGCCAAGCGTTCAACGGCACGATTCTGCCCTTGGTCGGCGGCTTCGCCTTGCTTAGCATCATGAGCCTTCTGGCCATGTACTGGGGCAACGACACAGCACCGGCCGACGAACCCGCAATCGACTAAAACACCAAACAAACGAATTCGGGAGGACCCATGCCGCGGTTCGAAAACAAAAACTTCATCGTGACGGGCGGCGCTTCGCTGATCGGTCTCGCCATCGCCCGCGCGATAATCGCCGATGGTGGGCGGGTCATTCTTTCCGATCTGAAGGAGGAGGCTCGGGCAGAGGCGGAAGACGCTCTGGGCGACAAAGGCACTTATCTGGCCGGCGACGTGCGCGAAGATAGCTATCTCGACGCACTGATCGATGCGGCCATCTCGCGCTTCAGGGGGCTCGACGGGTTCGTCAACGCCGCGGCCAGTTTCGAGGACAGAACACTTGAGGCCAGCCGTGAGGAGTGGCTGCGATCACTCGACATCAATCTCGCCTCGGCAGCGATTCTGACGCAGAAGGCCGTGCCGCACATCAAACAGCGCGGCGGCGGAGCCATCGTCTATGTCGGCTCGATCAGCGCCTACCGGGCCCAACCGGGACGGATGGTCTATCCTGTCACAAAGGCGGCTGTCGTTATGCTGGCCAAAAACGCCTCTCTCCTGCTGGCCCCGGACAATATCCGGGTCAACACCGTCTCGCCCGGCTGGACTTGGAGCCGCAATATCGACATACGCTACGGGGGGCGGGAACGGGCCGACAGCCTTGCGGCTGAATTCCAAGCCCTGGGCCGGCTCGCCGATCCAGAGGAAATCGCCAGCGCGGTCGCCTACCTACTTTCACCAGAGGCATCGTTCATCACCGGTACCGACCTGGCCGTCGATGGCGGCTACAACGCCATGGGCCCCGAAGCGCTGGGCCAGCCGATGCAAAAGGTGCCGGTGCTGTAGGGAAAATCAGGAATGGGGGTAAGGCAAATGCGCCCTCTCCTGCTCCGAATTTAGCGCCTTTGCGCCATGCTGAAATCCCTTTCCAGAAACACTTCCACGGAAAGGATATCAGCACTATTGGGAAGACGTCGTAGTTGATCTGCCCAACCGCACTTTCAGGCGCTGACCGTAACCTAGAAGAATGAGGATAAGTGCCGTTGCGATGATCGGCAGGTGACCAATCATTTCGATCAGAGCCTCGTTTCGGTGGTCTTGCAGCAGAAAGACGATGTTGGAAACCAACATCAGACCGGCCACCGTCAGCATAGTCAGGCGCGTAACGACACCCAGCACAAGAATCGTCCCGAACACGACTTCCATAACTCCGGCAGAAAGAACAAACAACGGATCGTCAAACTGTTCAAAGCCGATGAGTGGCATGAAATTCCACTGATAGTCGCTAATGAAGAGCTGCCCTAGCGACGCACCGGCCAGCTTCTCAGAAAACCCTAGTATTATTAGCGACAGACCTGTGAATATCCGCAACACATCAACGGAGTATGGCTTCAGACGTTGCCGCGCCTCTTCGGAAGGGAAGTAGTTGAACAGGAGAAAGAGCGCGATGCCGACAACGTTCACATATTCAATCGTTTGAACGAACCCGAACTGAAGGAACATACCGCAATACATCAACAGCATCACAATCGCGGCATGGTGTAAGAAGTGGTTGCTGAGCAGTAAGAGCCCGATCCCCGCTTGCAAGAAAACGAGAGCTAGGCCAAATCCTCCATGGGCTTGCAGGTGCGGAGCCACCAACGCCCCCTCGTAGGCGGTTAGCAAGAAGGACATACCCGTCAGGATACGCATCAACTCCATGATGTCATGCCTGACTTTGGTGTTTACGATTGGCAAACTTGGCAGTTTCTCATCGAGGAAGATTGCGATCCCAATCAGCGCGATTGCGATGGCGATCCAGATTAGAACTGCTGGGTCGGTAAGCGCGTAAGGCTCGATGTCCGCAACATCAGGGTTTGCCGCGTCGACAAACCACCGCACATGCGCCCAGCCTCGAAGCGGAAAGGCCAACACAATGGCAACCACAGTAATTCCTGCGATCCAGAATTGCCTGTTAGTGGGCCTGATCAAGTTGGCAAACCGGTTCGAAGCTGGGCGAAGATCCACGGTGGCTCTCTTGCAGTGGAATTTTGTCAGAAGTTTCAACTAGTTGGCCCAAATCCCAAATGCCATGGCAACGGCTAACATGATCTGCGAGCGTAAAATGTCACGGCAGTGGTTCCAATAACTTGCAATCAAATATTTTCGCCCATAGCGCGGCACCTTTCGAGTCGGAGCTATTGTAACTGTACGATCCGGACCGAGCACTAGTCTTTAGATAGAAAGACGTTTCGAAGCAAATGGCTGTGCCGCACGTCTAACACCGCGCTAACAGCACCAGCGTTTGTGTCGCTTCGATTGGCGCCCATCGGGACCAGCAGAGACGAACGGTTTATCCAGTCGCCCGAATCAATCTTTATCACCGGCCCCGACGACGCAGTACCGGGTTCACCAAGCTGCGCCTGCATTGAATAAGCGCGCGATAGCTTGACCGCGCAGCCAGTTGGAATGCATGGCTGACAACCGAACCGAACTGGCAGCTAGTCTGCAATACCCAGGTTGAACTGGAGAATTTTTCAAATTTCAGGATCAACAGCCAAATAGTATTGGCATACCTCTTATTGCACCGTTTGGCCCACGTGAACTAAGTCACATTGCCATGGGAGAACACTGCGTAAAAAGGGTCCCGACTGATGCAGTGCCGCTCGAGAAAAGCCAACTGTAACGAGCAGCAATCACTAGGTGTAAGCCGAGGATGACGCAATGCCGGCTATCGCGAGCAATCGCTCAATTTTCACCTTACTCGGAAGGCGCACATCTGCGGAGATTCCGAAAAGCTCAACACACGCCAACAAACTGAGCGGTCTTAATTTGACTGATGACTTTAAGGAGAACGCCATGCACATCTCAGATTTTTTTTTGGTGACTCTTCATAGGCATTTCGCATTTATTGCCACATTTCGGAGCCCCCCCGCGCAGTTCATTTCAAGTATTGCGGCATTTGTGGCCGCTTCTACTCTTCCGGCGTTGCCTGCAACCGCACAGGATCGTCCCGTATTCAAACAGCCATATCTTTGCGCTCAATCTTGGGACGCTTCGACTTATGACACCCACGGCCCTGACCCTGACAGCCTCGACTTCTACTATTGGCGGGAGCGCGATAGCAAAGCTATCGACGAAACGGAAAATCTCACCCCGGGCCAATATGTGCTCGCCTCCGCCCCCGGTACGGTGGAGCGGGACGACATCGTGGCCGATGACGACAATGGGCAAGTGCGAAGGATCAAGATCGCCCATGAACGGAACCAACTTGCCCGCCACCGTGGCGATCCGCTGGA
>Ga0207422_1004997_pt1 | contig 10080 bp, 8 predicted proteins | sample MarCyaLeptolynsp_FD_187757 | JGI IMG/M metagenome (GOLD analysis project Ga0207422, IMG submission 187757) | Marine cyanobacterial communities from Panama - species 1 Leptolyngbya sp. (SPAdes) | ecosystem: Environmental > Aquatic > Marine > Unclassified | place: Panama: Panama City | collected... | reverse complement strand
TAGCACACACCGCCGGGGCGCATCTCATGGCGGCCGTGCCGGACCTGATCCTTCAGTGTGAATTCTACATGTCGACCTACTACGCCGAAGACGACATCCTGACGGAACCGTTTCCGGTCAGGAACGGGCGCGTCCATGTTCCGAAGGGCGAGGGACTGGGTGTTCAGGTGGACCCGGAGAAGCTCGAAAAATATGCGGTCGCCGATGTGCTTGAGTAAGGGGGAGGCGATCCGGCGCACAAGCACTCCAACTCTGACATACTCTCAAAACCCGCGAGCAAGGCATGTAGCTGGTCTGCTTCCGATCTGTTTCTTGGCGAAACAATCTTCGGACCTGCGTCGAGTTTCAGTTGGGAACTGTCGTCTTGCTCGTTGCTTCCGCCCAGGTCTGGTAGTCGAGCTCGGCGGCTTCGATCGCCTTCCCGTTCACAAGCCGCCGCAAAAACGCGATGCTGACAGCCCTTGACCGGCTGTTGTAGATCGCGGCGCCGTCCGGATCCCGGTCCGTGTCCTGATCGAGGCCCAGTTTTTCGTAAAGCGCCTGAAGCCGGCTTTGCACGCTGCGCAGCGAGATGCCGCGCCGCCTTGAAATCGTCCTGTCAGTCAGTCCGAGTGCAATGTCGATCAGCACCTCGTATTCGGCGTCCGTCAGACCCTGCAAGCGGTCGTCGGCCCGTTGCTGAACACCGCGCACGGTCCTGTCGATGATGCACTGCTCTTCGACAAAGACGCCCTGCAGCGCCAGTTTCAGGCGATCTTCTGAAGCGGATTTGAGGATATAGCCGTATGACGCACCCGGTGGAACGATCCGGGATATCCCCCGGACATAAGCCTCGTCTGCATAGTTGGACCAAAACAGGATGCGCGTTTCCGGCTCCTGGCGCCAAATGGCGCGCGCCGCCTCGACCCCGGTCCTGTTCGGCATCTGCAGATCCATCACGATCGCATCCGGCCGGTGCTTGGCGGCAAGGGCGATGCCTTCGTCTCCGTTCTGTGCTTCGGTCAGTTCCGTTACATCCGGCAACTCCCGTTCCACGACCTCACGCAGAAAGGAGCGGTGCAGGACGTCGTCTTCAACTATCAAGATACGCATTGTTTTGAGTTTGTTCTGTCAAGGGGAATGAGGGCGGGTTAGCGAGCGGAAGCGAGACGCGGACTCGGGTTCCCAAAAGAACGTCACAGGGCTCGATTTCGAATTGCGCGGAAATCAGCGTTGCCCGCGTGCGCATGTTCTCAATGCCGCCGAAATGGTCGCTGTCGCCGCCTGTAAGGCCGCAGCCATCATCGGATATTGCGAGGCTCAACACGCCGTCTGATTGCGTGAGAACAACCTGGATCCGGGTCGCTTCGGCATGTTTGATCGCGTTGTTGACCGCCTCCTGTGCAATCCGGAAGAGAGCGATCTGATGGGTTTCCTCAAGTTCGTTGCCTGCACCGTCGGTCCGGTCGGAAAAGTCCACCGAGATCGGTCTCGCCTGTGAGGCGACGGCCCGTTCGAGCAGGGCTTCAATGCCCTGTTCGAAGCCGAACAGTTTCAGGACGCTCGGCCGTGCATCTTCAATGATGCTCCGGAGTTCCTGAAGGCATCCTTCGAGCCTGTCGGTGAGTGTGGTCAGGGTTTCGCCGGGTATCTTCGGGGCCTGACGGAGCCGGCGCAATTCGTGGCTGAGCCGGGTCAGGTCGGCAAGGGTCTGATCGTGAAGATCCATGCCGATCCGCTGCCGCTCCAGTTCGAGCGCTTCCGTTAGGCGCAGCGCGCCGGCTCGGAGGCCTTCCGCATGCGCATGGATCTCCGCTTGCCGGATGGCGGCCTTCCGGGCGCGTTCTCCCTGGTTCAGGGCGTGGATGTAAGATGAGAGCAGGTCCGCGACATACTGGGCGATCGTTACATGACTGTCTTCGTAGACCCCGCGGGCGTGACAGGAATACGACAACGCGCCGATGACCTTGCCTTCCACTTGCAGCGGCACATGAAGGCGGCTGCGCAAACGGGCGTCGAAGATCGGATCGCTGAACGCGCCGTCGAAGTGGAAACGCTCGTCCAGCTGGGCGTCTGCGGTCAGAATGAAATCTTCCTCGCCGCGAAGAATGCTGCGAATGGGACTAACGGAGATCGGCACCGGTTCGGGCGCATCGCCCCATCCGGTATGAAGACGGGCCTCGTAGGCGACATGCATGTCGCGTTCCCCGGTGAGGATACAGACGTCGATATGATCGTGTGGCAAAAAGTAACCGACCTCTTCAGACACCTTTTGGATCAGTGACTGAAAATCCAGTTGTCCGGCCACTGCCCTTGAGATCAGCAGAAACCGCTGCAGCATGGCCTCGGTGCTAATGGCGTTTGCTCCGGTATGTGTTTTTTCTTCGCTCAAGGATACCGGTCTCCGGATCTTGTCTCCTGCGTCATTTCCGCTTTGTCGCCGTCGAAACCATCATTCGAGCCTGCGGGTTCCCGCAAGAGGTTTGTCGAAACTACAGCATACAACGTGCGGACGGCATGGAAAGCTTCGTCAACAACAAAGCAATCGCCGCCGGACCTCGATATTCAAACCGGCGGATATGGGAGACAGCGTCCATTGCATGATGGGATCGAAATTGCGTGTGAACGCATGCGGGATCTTGTGATCCCGATCTGCGGTCTGGAGCGCCTGTTCGAAAACTGCCTTTGGGCGGAAGGCCCCGCCTATTTTGCGACCACGGACTGTGTCGTCTGGTCCGACATTCCCAACAACAGGATACTGCAATGGGTCGAGGGACTGGGAACACGGCCGCTCACGACCTCATCAAACCACGCCAACGGCAATACGATCGACCGCGAAGGCCGGCTGGTCAGTTGTGAGCATCTGACCCGTTCGGTGACCCGCCGCGAACATGACGGGTCCCGGACCGTGCTGGCAACGCATTTCGGCGGCAGGCGCTTGAACTCGCCCAACGATGTCGTGGTAAAGTCCGATGGTTCGATCTGGTTCACGGATCCGACCTACGGCATCCTGACGGACTACGAAGGCGAGCGCGCCGAGCCTGAGCAGGACGGCTGCTATGTCTATCGTCTCGATCCGGAGACAGGCGAGGCCGAGCCTGTCATCAAGACCATGGAAAAACCGAACGGTCTGGCTTTCTCGCTTGATGAAAAACGGCTTTACGTCTCCGACACCGGTGTTTCGCATCTCGCCGGCGGACCGCATCATATCAAGGCCTTCGAACTGGGGGGCTCGGGCCGTCCTGAAAGCGAAAGCGTTTTTGCCGAGATCTCGCCCGGTGTGCCCGACGGCTTCAGATTGGATGAATTCGGCAATATCTGGACCAGCTCCGGCAACGGCGTACAGGTCTTCGCGCCGGACGGATCCTATCTCGGGCGCATTGTTGTTCCCGAAGCCGTCGCCAACGTGACATTCGGCGGCGCGAAGAACAATCGACTTTTCATCACTGCAACAACGTCCCTCTACGCGATTTATGTCGGCGTTCGCGGGGCAACCAGGAGGAAATCTTTCTGACTAACCGGATTTAAGGACTGATGATTGGGAGGAAATCATGAGAATACGTCAATCGATACTTCTTGCGACCACCGCTTTGGCCCTGACGGTCGCGGCCGTGCAGCCAACCGTCGCTGACACGTCCGACAAGCGGATCGCGCTTTCGAACAACTATGCCGGTAACAGCTGGCGCCAGGCCATGCTCAAGTCCTGGGGCAAGAACGCCGAACAGGCGGTCAGCGCCGGCACGGTTGCCGCTGCTGATGCCTTTACCACCGCGGAAAACCAGGCAACGGAACAGGCGGCCCAGATCCAGAACCTGATCCTGCAGGGTTATGACGCCATCGTCATCAACGCGGCATCACCGACAGCGCTGAACGGCGCCGTGAAGGAAGCGTGCGATGCCGGTATCGTCGTCGTCTCGTTCGATGGGGTCGTCACCGAACCCTGCGCCTGGCGCATCGCGGTCGACTTCAAGAAAATGGGTGAGATCCAGGTCGACTACCTGTCAGGACGGCTGGCGGATGGCGGCGAGCTTCTTGAAATCCGCGGCCTTGCCGGTGTCTTCGTCGACGACGAAATTCACTCGGGCATCGAGGCGGGCGTTGCCAACCATGACAAGTTCAACGTTGCCGGTTCCGTTCACGGCGAATGGACACAGACCGTCGCCCAGAAAGCGGTTGCCGGTATCCTGCCGAGCATGCCGGAAATCGTTGCGGTCGTGACACAGGGCGGCGATGGCTATGGCGCGGCCCAGGCCTTTGCGGCTGCCGGCAGGCCGACGCCGATCATCATCATGGGCAACCGCCATGACGAGCTGACCTGGTGGAAGGAACAGAAAGATGCGAACGGCTATGAAACCATGTCCGTTTCCATCGCGCCGGGTGTATCGACGCTGGCCTTTTGGGTTGCGCAGCAGATCCTGGATGGACAGGATGTTCCCAAGGAACTGATCGTGCCTTTCCTGCAGATCGACCAGGCAGACCTTGAAGAAGGTCTGGCCAACACCGAGCCGGGCGGCGTCTCAAACGTCGAGTATTCTCTCGATGACGCCAAGGCCTACCTGGAAAGCGTGAAGTAAGGCGTGCCGGTACCGTCCGTTCGATTTCCGGAGGAGCAATGACGACGGAAACTGTAAGCCCTCTGATTTCCCTGACGGGAATTCAGAAGGTCTTCGGGGCGGTACAGGCCCTGAGCGGTGTGGATCTGAAAATCCACACCGGCGAATGTCTCGGACTTGTCGGCCACAACGGCGCCGGCAAGTCCACCTTGATGAATATTCTGGCCGGGACCCTGGAGGCGAGTGGCGGCAGCCTGTCGATCGCCGGCAGGGATCTCGGCCAGGGTTACGCCGTGCAGGATGCAGGCAGACTTGGCATCCGCTGTGTCTTTCAGGAACTGTCGCTCTGCCCCAACCTCTCGGTTGCCGAAAACACACGCATCATTCACCCGGTGCTCAAGGGGTTCGGCTGGAGACCGCGTGCTGCTGCGCTGATCATGGAACAGCTCGATCTGATCTTTCCCGGACATGGTGTGAGTGCTTTCGATATCGTCGGTGACCTGTCGATTTCCAAACGGCAGATGGTCGAGATCGCGCGTGCTTTCACGGTCACCGATACGCAAATCCGGCTTGTCATTCTGGATGAGCCGACATCGTCGCTCGATGCGCGCGTTGCCGAACAGCTTCTGGATTATGTCGGACGGGTCACGGGTGAAGGTATCAGCGTGATCCTCATTTCCCATCTTCTGGGTGAAATCCTGCAGGTATCCAGCAAGATCGCCGTCATGAAGGATGGTCGCGTGGTCGCTTTCAGGGATGCCTCCGGGTTTGATCGTGGCAGCCTTGTCGAAGCCATGGGGAGCACCGTGGTAGCAGGCGTTGCCCCGCGCCGGGATGCCGAACCCCGGAAATCCGTAAGCGAGGAACGCATCCATATGCGTCCGCCAGAGCAGCCCGACGATCAAAGCATCCGGGCGCAGGCCGGGGAAGTCGTCGGGTTCGCCGGACTGGCCGGCCAGGGCCAGACGGAAGCACTGCTGCAGATTTTCGACGGCCACGGCGTTCTGCCCTCCGGCGCACAGGATACCGGTTGCTGCTTCATTGCCGGGGACAGGCAGGTTGACGGCGTTCTGCCCCTCTGGTCGATCCGCAAGAACATTGGCATCTCGTCGCTGAAACGATTGCTTTCGGGCATGCTGATCCAGAACGGTAAGGAACGGGAACTCGCCGATGCCTGGAAGGAACGGATCGGCATCCGCGCACCGGACGTCGAAGCGCCGATCCTGTCGCTCTCGGGTGGCAATCAGCAGAAGGTTCTGTTTGCCCGGGCGCTTGGCTCCGCCGCGGATATCGTCCTGATGGACGACCCGATGCGCGGCGTCGATATCGGAACAAAGAACGAGGTCTATGCCATCATCCGCCAGGAAGCGTCCCAGGGGCGCACGTTCCTCTGGTACACGACGGAAATGGAAGAACTCGACTATTGTGACCGGGTCTACGTGTTCCGTGACGGGGTCATAAGTGAGACCCTGAGCGGCAGTGACATCACCGAGGAAAATGTTCTCAAGGCCTCGTTCAAACAGGTAAGCGGGGCGGCATGACCGGACTGGGATTTTTTGCTTCGGCCCGTTTCTGGCGCGGCGCGCTGCCGGCGCTGTCGCTAACCTTCGTCCTGCTCGGCGTTTTCTGGCTTCAGCCACGGGCGATGAGCTATTTTGGACTGAACCTCCTCTTCAATCTGGCCGTGCCAATCGCGCTTGCGACGATCGCGCAGATGTTCGTGATCGCGGTCAACGATCTTGATCTGTCGATCGGCAGCTTCGTTTCGCTGGTTGCCTGCATTGGCGCGACCTGGCTGAACGAAACACCGCTGCTCGGCATCGCCGCCCTGCTTGGTTGCATTGCCGTTTATGCAGCCATCGGTGCGCTGATCTATATCCGGCAGTTGCCGAGCATCGTCGTGACGCTTGGCATGTCCTTCGTCTGGTCCGGCTGCGCGGTTCTCCTTTTGCCGACGCCCGGGGGCAGCGCGCCCGACTGGATCCGGTCGCTGGTCACGCTGAAACCGCCTTATGTCCCGATGCCGCTGCTTGCCGCGGCGGTCCTGGCGCTTGTCGTTTATGTCGCGCTGATGCGGACGTCCTGGGGGGTCCTCATGCGCGGTGTCGGCGGCAATGAAAAGGCGATTACGCGCGCGGGCTGGTCCGTGCTCAAACTGAAGATGACCATGTATGCCCTGACCGCGGTCTTCGGCATTCTCGCGGGCCTGACGCTGGTCGGGCTGGCGACATCGGCGGATGCCAACATCGCGCTGCGCTACACCCTGCTTTCCATTGCCGGCGTCATTCTGGGAGGCGGTGAATTCGTCGGAGGCAGGATCTCACCGGTCGGCGCGGTTCTCGGTGCGATGACGCTGACGCTGACCGCGTCGTTCCTGTCCTTCCTGCGGATTTCTCCGGACTGGCAGATCGGGGCACAGGGGGCTGTTTTGATCATCGTTCTGGCGCTCAGGGCCATCGTCAACCGGCTGGAGGCGCGCAAATGAAACAGCTTGAAATGTACATGCGCCAACACCCGTGGAGCTGGTCTTTCCTGGCCGCGTTCCTGACCTGGGCTGTCACGGCAGCCTATATCAGCGGCACCGGGGGATTGGCGCTGGCATCGACCGCGCTCTCCTTCTCGACCTTCTTCGTGATGGTCGGCATCGGGCAGATGTTCGTGATCACGCTCGGCCCCGGTAATGTCGACCTTTCGATCCCGTCGACAATCACCTTATCGGCAGTCGTGTCGATGATGGTGATGGACGGCACCAACGCGATGATCCTGCCCGGCATTCTGGCCGCGGTCGCAGTTGGTGTTCTGGTGGGTCTCTTCAACTACGGCCTGATCCGGGTTCTGACGATCCCGCCGATCATTGCCACCATGTCATCGAGCTTTCTTGTACAGTCGAGCGCGATCGCCTTGGGACGGGGGGTCAAGATCAAGCCGCCGGCGGCACTGGAATGGATATCGACGGCAAAGATGATGGGTGTGCCCGTTCTTTCGCTCCTGGTGATCGTCTTTGCAATCGTCATGGCCGTGCTTCTCAACCGGACCGTTTACGGACGCTCTGTCACCGCCTTCGGCCAGAACACCCGCGCGGCCCGGCTTGCCGGTGTTCCGATAGAACGCATCCGCTACCTGACCTACACGCTGTCGGCCGTGCTGGCCGCCGTGTGCGGTGTCTTCCTGGCCGGGTTCTCCGGCGGCTCGTCCCTCAACATGGGCGAGGAATACCTCCTGGCCTCGATCGCCGTTGTCGTGATCGGCGGATCTTCGATTGCCGGCGGGAACTCCAATGTCCCGGGGATTTTCGGATCGGCGCTGTTCCTGTTCCTGCTCGTTGCGATGCTGAACACATTCGGCGCAGCGGCCGGTCTGCGGCTGATCCTCACTGGCCTGATCATTGTCGGCGTTGTGACGTTCGCGGGCGGCCGCAGGGAAAGCCGATAGCGGGGATCGGTTTTCGACAAAAAAGCCGGGGCCTCTGAATGCGCCCCGGCTTGTCGCTTGTCTGTTCAGAATGCTTCAGAGCCCGAGCATCTTGCGGATCTGTTCCTGATCGGTATCGCCTCCGGCGAAATCGTCAAATGCCTTGTCCGTCACTTCGATGATGTGGCTCTCAATGAATGGTGCGCCCTCGGCAGCCCCTTGCTCGGGTGACTTGAGGCAGCATTCCCATTCAAGAACGGCCCAGCTGTCATAACCATACTGGGCGAGCTTGGAGAAGATTCCCGAAAAGTCGACCTGGCCGTCGCCAAGAGAGCGGAAACGACCGGCGCGGTGCACCCAGCCCTGATATCCGGAGTAAACGCCCTGGCGCCCGTCCGGATTGAACTCGGCATCCTTCACGTGATAGGCGCAGATCCGCTCGTGGTAGATGTCGATGAAGGCCAGGTAATCCAGCTGTTGCAGCAGGAAGTGGGACGGATCGTAGTTGATCTGGCAGCGTGCATGACCGCCGAGCGCTTCCAGGAACATTTCGAACGTGATCCCGTCGAAGACATCCTCTCCCGGATGGATCTCGTAGCCGACATCGACGCCATTGTCCTCATAGACATCCAGGATCGGCTTCCAGCGCCGCGCAAGTTCGGCAAAGGCTTCCTCGATCAGGCCTGCCGGGCGCTGCGGCCAGGGATAGAGATACGGAAACGCCAGTGATCCGGTAAAGCTGACGGAGGCAGTAAGGCCAAGCCTTTTGCTGGCAACCGCCGCCTTTTTCATCTGATCGACCGCCCATTCCTGGCGTCCAGAGGGATTGCCGTGAAGATGCGCCGGGGCAAAGCCGTCAAAGGCAAGATCGTACGCCGGGTGGACGGCAACCAGCTGGCCTTGCAGATGGGTCGACAACTCGGTGATCTCCACGCCCGCATCCGCGCAGATACCCTTGATTTCGTCGCAATAGGTCTGGCTTTCAGCGGCCTTGTCGAGATCGAATAGCCGGCTGTCGAACGTCGGGATCTGAATGCCCTTGTACCCGAGATCCGCTGCCCATTTCGCGATCGCGGGCAGAGAGTTGAAGGGCGGCTCGTCACCGCCGAATTGCGCCAGGAAAATTGCGGGGCCCTTGATCAGTCCAGCCATTCTTGTCCTCCCAGTTAGTCTTGAACAGGCAACGTTTCTTCGCTGTCAGGTTCCTTCAGGTGCATATGTGAAACGTTCGAATTCCGCCGTTCTGCCCCCGCCGGTGACGTCAAAGGCGAGCATGCCGACGAAAGCGCCGGTAAAGGATGCATGTTCACCACGGCCACCTTCGTCCGAAATGACGCTCGCATCAAGCTCCGGGCCGGCGGGCTGCCAGTCGCCGGTCTGGCGCCAGTAAAACTGTTGGCGCGCGCCATTGATTTCAACGGCAAGATCAATGGGACCATCCTCGATCGGGACAAACTCTGCCGGGAATGTCATGCGTCCATCGGGCCAGTCGCCGGGACAGGACATCAGCATCAGGCAGCGGCCCAGGTCTTCGGTCCGGCTCACGGCAAGCAGGTGGAACTTGTGCCTGTTGTAATAGGTCGTCAGTCCTGCCGCCTGCTGATAGGTGTCCGGTTCAAAGGATGTCAGCGTGGTCTCCGCACGATAGGTGTGGTGTTCCTGTCTTCGCGCAACAAGCGCCTGCTCGTTCCAGCTGCCGATGCTTTCCCGCCCGATGAGACGCAGCGCGGAACCGGTCAGCGAGAACAGCCGGTCGGGATATGGCGTCCTGAGCCACTGAAATTCCTCCGGCAGGATGGTGCCGTTGAAGACCCGTTCCAGTTTCTGCGGCGGGCGGAGTGTCGCGTTGCCGGGAGCGGTGACCTCGACCTGAGGCAGCGGGCCGTCATCTGCAAGGAACAACCAATCGTCCTTCCAGATGCATCTTTGCAATGCTGTTTCGCGGCCCATGGGCGAGAAGCGTCCGGGCAAGGGACGAGAACATAGATGCGTGTGATAGGGCTGGCCGTCGGGCGTCTCGACGATCTGACCGTGTCCGGCTCGTTGCAGCGGCCAGTCCGGGGCATCCTTTGCGGTGATCAGATGCGTGTCGGGATGCAGCTCGTAAGGGCCATCGATCGTGCGGGACCGTGCCATG
>Ga0207422_1004996_pt1 | contig 10088 bp, 11 predicted proteins | sample MarCyaLeptolynsp_FD_187757 | JGI IMG/M metagenome (GOLD analysis project Ga0207422, IMG submission 187757) | Marine cyanobacterial communities from Panama - species 1 Leptolyngbya sp. (SPAdes) | ecosystem: Environmental > Aquatic > Marine > Unclassified | place: Panama: Panama City | collected... | reverse complement strand
CCACCGACAGCAGGGCGATGGGCGCGGCATCCAAAGCCAGGCGGATCGTCTCGTCCGCGCTCGTGCTCTGCTCGCGGACCATGTCGGGGATGAGCGGCTCCTCGACCTCTGGACTCTCGGTGCGGGTCAGCGCTTCGCCCACGAAGGACGTGAGGTAGTCGAGCGCGCCCGACATCCCGGTCAACGCGGATCGCATGCGGTCTGGCTCCGGCGTGTACGCATCGCAGATCCGGTCGATCAAGACGATCCGAATCTTCCGAACCAGACCGACCCACTCGTTCCAGAGCATGCCCGACCCGACCATCGACGCGACCTGCTCGCGAACGGCGTGATCGAGGTTCGACCACTCCCCGTTGAGCCACGCCTCTCGCTGGTAGCCCGCAAGAGCCGCCCCTTCGGTGCTGAGCGGGTCGGGAACGACGAGCGAGAGCACGAACTGGCCGCGTTTCTCCGGCCCGAGCACGTCGGCCAGGTGCATGCGCAGCTGCAGGCGGTGGACGTCGAATGCGCCCCAAAAGTCGCGCAGCTCACCGGGCGTGGCCCCGGCATGCGCGGCCGGAGCCGGACCATTCGGGTCGGGTAGCTCGTTCAATGCCACCCGCCCACCTCGCTCCGCCTATACTCTGCCGCGCGTGTCCGAGAGCTCCACGGCGAGGTCCTGCCCAGCGTGCGACAGCGGCGACTCGAGCTCGGCGTTCGCCGTCGATGGCTTCGAACACGCGCAGTGTCGTCGGTGCGGCACGCTGTTCGTTTCGCCGCTCCCTGACGCAGAGACGATCCGCCAGGTCTACGAGGCGCCCGACTATCACCACAGCGTCGAAGACTCGGCACCGCGCATGCTCGACGAAGCCCGGGGTAGAGCTGCCGTGCTGCAGGAACGAGGCTGCCGAACGCTCCTCGAGATCGGATGCGGAGCGGGCTACTTTCTCGACGCGTGTGCCGAGCTCGGCATCCAAGCCGAGGGCGTCGACGGTGGCCCAACCGGGGCTCGCGCGAGGGCGCGTGGTCTAGTCGTGCACGACACATGGGTCGAGGAGTTCGAACCCGGACACGAGTTCGATGCAGTTGCATTGTGGGAGGTTATCGAGCATCTCCCGAGGCCCATTTCGGCACTGCAGCGGCTGCGGACGTTCGTGCGCGACGGGGGCTCGCTCGCCATGTCGACGCCGAGCTGGAGCGGAGTGCCGGCGCGGGCGATGGGGCGGCGATTTCCCATGCTCACACCGCCCGAGCACCTCACGATCTTCAGTCGCGACGGGCTGTCTCGGCTCCTGGAACGGGCCGGTTTTCGCCCGTTTCGCTGGACGAGCTTCTCGGGCCTGGACGCGGACAAGATCGGCCGCAACCTCCAGCGCTACCTGCTTGGGCAGTCGCGGGTTGCGGGCGCTGTCGCCTCGGTTCTCGGCCGAGCCGGCGAGCTGCCCGTCCAGTGGCTGGATCGCGCGGGCCTCGGCACGTCCTTCGAACTGTACGCCGAGGCAGTGTAGCTCAGCTGTCTACACCCAGCGTCTTCGCGGCGGCCGTCACGAAGTCTTGCTCGGCGCCGGTGTACTGACCATCGGCGACGGCAATGCTGCGCAGCTCGGCAACGAGGCTTCGCTTGGCTTCGTCACCGAGCGCCTTGCTCAGCAGCTCGGCCGCTTCAACGACCATCTTCAGCTGCGCAGCGGGAGAACCGGCCGCGACGAGCGACTTGGATACATCCGAAAGCGCCCGCTCGGCATACCCGTGAGCGAGCCCGGCCGTGTGCGCCTCCGTCAGCGCCAAGATCCGAGCCCCTTGAGCCTCGTCGAGGAGGTTGTCGGGAAGCTTGCTGCACGCGATGTAGAGCACGAGCACCGCGTCGAAGGTCCGGGAGTCCGCGTCGTCGACGGTCGTCACGGCGCAGACGATACTCGATTCGGGGTCCGTCGCGAACGTGGGCGCCGTATGCTTTACGGGTGCCCGCGGAGCACGAATACGAGGTCGAAGTCCGGGAGAACCACATCCTGGTCAGCCAACGGGGCCTGCTCCCCGACCTCGACGCCGCCAAGGCTTTCCAGTCCCACGTCGAGCAGGCGCTGAACGCGAGTGGCTGCTCGGTCGCCGTGTTCGACAACCGGCACACGGATGCCCCCGACGAGGACGTCCGCCGCGCGATGTTCGAGTGGGCGATCGGCGGGACGTTTACCCGCGTCGGTCTCGTGGTCGACGGCGAGCTGGTCGCCGTCCGAGCGACGATGGAATCGATCGCGTCGGGTCGCCGGCTCAAAGCGTTCAACGCCGTGGACGACGCGGTCGAGTGGGTCGTCGGCGGCTGAGGGCGAGCGCGAGCAACATCAGGACCATGCCGCGCGGCGAGCTCGAGGTGGCGCGGCAGGCACAACCGGTCTCATCGTCGTCGATGCCCGCCGTGTCGCCCGTGCCGTCACCGTCTTCGCCCGACGATCCGTCGTCGCTGCCCACGCCACCGGAGCCATCTCCGCTGTCGTCCGGATCGACGTCATCGTCATCGTCATCATCGTCGTCGTCACCGGTATCAGCGGGCATGCCGGTGTCGTCGTCGTCATCGTCATCGTCATCGTCGCCGGTATCGGTGCCACCGCCGTTGCCCACCGAGCCCGACTTGAAGTCGAACTCGACCTCGAACACCCACGGCCAGAGCTTGCCGGTGACGAAGAATCGGTCGGTGCGGGGGTCGTACGCGATGCCGTTGAGCACGTCGGCACTCGCGGCTTCCGCCGGCGTCAGCAGGCCGGATGCATCGATGACCGTGAGCACCTCCCCCGTCGATGGGTCGATGCGCAGAATGTCGTCGGTCAGCCAGACGTTCGCGTAGACGAGCTCACCGACGCACTCGAGCTCGTTGAGGCGCGTGACCGGACTGCCGTCCAGGTCGACGTCGATCTGGTCGAGCAGATCGAACGACTCCGGATCGCGAAAGAAGAGCGTGCCCGACCCATCGCTCATCACGAGCTGCTCGCCGTCGAAGCACAACCCCCAACCTTCGGTGACGTAAGAGGCCTGCTGGATCTGGCTGAAGTCACCGATGTCGTAGCGGAAGGCGGTCTCTTCCTGCCAGGTCAGCTGCCACAGCGTGTCACCAACGCGTGCGAGCCCTTCGCCGAAGAACTCGCTCGACAGATCGATGCTCTGCTGGACCGTGCCCGATTCGGGGTCGACCAACCGCAGGGTGGACTCTCCGTACAGGCCGGTGCTCTCGTAGAACGACCCCTGATGGAGCAGCAGTCCCTGGGTGAAGGCATCGGTGTCGTGGGGGAAGGTTGCCACGACGGTGGGTGTGGCCATGTCGGCCGCATTGGCCGGGCCGGATGTGCCCGCCATGCAGCCGCAAAGCAGCAAGAAGGTGCCGACACGCCAACCCATGGGCACCATTGTGCCTCACCTATCGGTAGATGGTCACGGCCATGACGACCGCGTGCCCCCAGCGCCGCATGAAGTCGACGCTGCGGCCGTTGCTGTGCTCGTAGCCAACCTGCGGCACGAGCTGCACCGTCTTCGCGCGGTTGGTCAGCGTGGCCCCGACGCGAAGGGTTCGGGTGAGAAACGGCCGCGGACTCGTGAGCGGCGCCGACTCGCCGGGATCCGAGATGACGCCGTAGCGGCTGGCCACGAAACGGTTGTGCACCCACTCGCCGAATGCACCGAACCACACCGACGACTGTGCCCCAACACGAAGGTCGAGGCGCAGCTCGGACTGCAGTCCGACGGTCGGGGCGCGCAGGTCGCCGTCGTTGATGCTCGGCGTGAACACGCGAATCCCCGGAGCCACGATCGTGCGCAGCGCCGGCGCGCCCGCCCACGCAAAGCCTTGCACCCAATCGGCGCGGAGCTTGAAGTACTCGAACGCGCTGAAGTTGCCCGTGTTGACGTCGCCACCCGGCGCGAGGAACTCCGAACGAAAGCCGCTCTGGCTCGCGGCGTGGTCGCTTTCGTGGTGCCAGCCCAATGCGATCACGACGTCCGACTCGGACGGCTTGCGAGCACGGGGCCGCCAGAAGGTGTCGAACCCGACGTTGGCGCGAAAGGTGTGCCACGGCACCGGCGCCGGCGAAATGTTCACGAGCTCGATGAAGCCCGACAGCGCGAGTGCGAAACGGAGGCGCCGATGATCGACGCCCCACAGCCCGAGCTCGTTGCCCGCCATCGCATGCCATCGGAGTTGGTGCAGCGCCCACTCGAAGCGGGGCTCGTCCGGATCGAGCGACGGCTGCTTGCCGAGGAACGCGCGGACGTCCGGTAGGGCGACATGCTCGGCGTCGCCGGCGAGGCAGGCCGCGAAGATCAGGCCGAGCGGCGTCATTGGCAGCAACAGCGGGCGAACGAGACACCGCCGCTCGTCTGGAGCGGGTCTTCGCAAGCTTGATCGGACACGTCGGCGTTGACCTGCCCATCGCAGTCGGCACCGTTGTCGTAGTAGTGGACGGTTGCCCCGTCGCATCCGCCGGGAGTGCAGGACTCCATCACCGCGACGCAGTAGGCCGCGCACGAGTCCCAGACGTCGACCGACACGCAGTCTCCGAGGGGAGAGCCTGTGGTGCCCGAACCCATGGTGTCCGAGCCAGTGGAGCTCGAGCCCGCAGTGCTATCTGTGGCTGCTCCGGTTGTTGCGCCAACAGGTCCCGTGGTTCCCGACTCCGAGCCTCCGTCGGCTGACGTCGTTTCCGATGCTGCGCCGACGGTCCCGCCGGTCGTGATGACGCCGTCGCCCCCCGTATTGTTGTCGGCGCATCCGCACGCGCACGGACCGTCACCGCAAACGAGCTCGACCTGCTCGCAGCCCGGAATCTCGACGTTGGTGCAGTCCATCCCAGAATCGTCCCCGCCAGCGACGCCGAATGAAACCGATCCGCCATCCTCACCGCAGCCAAAGGCGAAGGCCAACACAACCCCGCCCCAGACTCCGATCCGTGCACGTCCCATCGTTCGAAGGATACCGTGCCATGCGCCGGTGACACGAAGCACTCCGCGAATCGGTTGGACCTGATCGTCCACCTCCTCGTGGGCACTAACCAGTCGTGACCCGACCTACCCTTGCGATTGCTTTGTTTCTCGGCGGACTGACCGCCACCGGCTGCAGCCAAGACATTCAGTTCAGCGACTCCATCGACTTCGAGTTCGACCTCTTCCGACGGAGCGACAACCTCAACGGCCCTTACGTGGTCGGCTCGTCCTTCACGATCTGCGCCGACTCCGCGCGCGAGCGAGAGCTGCTCGGGACCGAGTTGCGTTCGAGTGATCCAGACGTCGTCCGCATCACGGGTTCCGACGTCGACGAGGATGGCGACCATGTTTGTGCCAACGCCGAGACGCTGACCGAAGGTGAGTTCGAGGTGCTCGTCGTCGAAGATGGCGACGTACTCGCGAGCGCATCGCTCGAGGTGAGAGCTCCGGACCGGTTCGAACTGTACGCCGCCGGTCCGCGTTTGACCGACCGCGAAGAGCTCGACGTCGAAGTGACGCGTCCACAGGTACTCGCCGGCGGCAAGGCGACGTTCCAGGTCGTGTACTTCGACGGCGAGACCCGGCTCAGTGGTGAGGGAGCGCTGAAGGTCGAATCGACCGACGATCTCACCGCGCGCCAGGTCGGAACCGTCATGACCGAAGACCGCGAGTGGCTGCAGCTCGAGCCCCACGCGGAAGGCAGCTACACGCTCGAGCTTGCGACGCCGGCCGGAGAATTCGCCGAGCTGGAGATCGACGTCGTCAGCGAGGACGCGATTGCGGACGTCGAGCTGCACGGCGGCGATGAAACCGGTCGCGATGCCGGCGACCCAATGGTCGTCTACGCCCAGGCCGTCGACGAAGACGACGTGCTGATCTACGGCGTCGACTACGAGTGGAGCCTCGGCGGCGAGGCCGAAGACGAGCGCGGTGACATGTTCCGCTACGAGATCGACCTGAGCGAGAGCAAGGAGCTGATCGCCCGGCGGGGCGACCTGAGCACGGCTGTTGGCATCAGCGCCGGCGAAGGCACCGTGGACTCGTCGAACGAAGTCGGCTGCAGCATCGGTGGCCGCCGAGGCGGCGGATGGGCGCTGGGCATGCTGGTGATCGCGGGGCTCGTGTCGCGCCGCCGCCGCTAGCCTGAGCTGGACGCCGAGCCCGAACCAGAGCCGGAGCCGGACTCAGTGCCGGTTCCGGCCGTACCCGTACCCGTGCCTGACCCCGAGGACCCCGACCCCGACGACCCCGAACCCGAAGACCCCGAACCCGAAGACCCCGACCCCGAAGACCCTGAGCTCCCCGACTCCGTATCATCGCCACCCGGCTGCCAGTTCGAGGTCGCCGCCTGCTCGCACGAACACTTGCAGGGAAAATCGCTGCAGTCGCTCACCACCGAGTCGCAACCGGGAATCTCTACCTCGCTGCAGTCCATGCCGCCGGTACCGCCGCCCGGAGGAATCCCGATGCTGTCATCGAACGCAGCGGAGTCGTTGCACCCGATGAACGCCGCCATCGCGATCCCAGCCCACACCCCGAGCCGACTCCATGCCATGACCGAATCGTAGCGCGTCACCGATAGCGGTCGACAAAAAACGTGTACTCGACCCGCGCGTCGAAGTCTCGACCCCCGCGGTGCTCGTCCTTCGGCGGCACACGCCCTTCGTACCGGACGACGCGGCGCGTGTGCGTATCGAACGTGATCACCATCGGCGGCACCGAGGCTCGCACGAGCCGCTGGTCGGCACGCAGCTCGAATCGCGTGGTTTCGGCGTTGGCGTCGAGCAGCCGCAGGGTGAACGGGTAGGTCCGCAGCCGTTCGACGACGGCAAAGCGCACGCCGATCGTTTCGCCGGCGACGAGTGCATCCCAGTGTCTGACCGTCGTCCCAAACAGCGTCGGGCCCACGACGACAGGTTGGGTCCGAGGCTCGGTTCGGGTTCGCGTGCGTCCGTTCTTCGTCACGGCAAAGGACACTTGCGAGTCGTCGACCCGCATCGCCCCCGTCATCCCCGTTTGCGAAGAGACCACTTCGAAGGAGGAAACCTCATACGCATCCGAGTGTGTGGCTCGATGGAGGAGCATAGGCTCGCCGGACATTCTTCGGGTCAGGTGCGAGGACACGACGTCGTCGCCGTGGTGCCAGACCCGACGCTCGTAGGTAAGCCGCGGCTGGGCCGGGTCGCCGGGCGCGTACACGTCGCCGCGATAGACGAGTCCGTCCTGGACAGGCGCGTCGAGCCGCGCGGCATCGTCGGGCGAAAGCGCCGGCGCCGGCCGGCAACCTCCGAGCACGAGCCCGAGCAACGAGACGATCCAGCGGGAAGCAGCCACTCCCCCAGCCTGGCGCTTGACCCGTCCGCGGGCACTGTCCAACACTGCCAATCCACTGTCCGTCCCGGACATGTCTGTCTCGTGAGTGCACCCGAGCCCATCGAGCCCCAGGCGATTGCCGCCACCAACGTCCGCCCGGCGTTCGAGGCGTCGCTCCACTTTGGCGCGACCGAGGCCGAGCTCGAGGCGCACGCCGGCCTCACCCGTGCGTTGGTCGAATCCAGCACCGCGACGGTGCCCGGTACTGCGACGTACCTGCACATGGAGCTGATGTTCGGCAAGCCGGGGTACCCGCGCTTCGTGACGGCCGCGGCGGCTCTACACACCCCGCGCACGCTCGGTGTCGTCGGGCTCGCGGCGAAGACGGCTTCCACACTCGAAGCCGCGATGCAGTGCCATCATCGGTTCCAACATCTCACCAACCGGACCGCGCGCTACACCTCGACGCGCAAAGGCGATCGGTTCGTGCTCGAGGAGATCCGCGACGACGACCGCCTCGGGGCGCAGCTGATCTCCGACTACACGATGCTTGTGGCGATGCAGCTGATCCGCGATGCCGCCGACGGCCAGGCCACGCCGCTCGCGATGCGCAGCCGCCGGTCGGAGCTCCCCGCCGCGGAGCGAGAGGCGTACGAAGCATTCGTTGGTGGCCCGATCGCGACCGGTGCCGATCGCTCGTCCCTGGTGTTCGACGCTGCGATCGCGGACCTCCCCGTTGCATCCGCCGATCCGGAGCTCGCCGAGTACTTCGCCGGCGTGCTCGAGGCCGCAGACCGGTTCGGTGAGTCCGAGCCCGAAGACGCGCTGCTGACCGAGGTGCGTCGAGCGATTCGCAAAGGCCTGCTGCACGGCACGCCCACCGCGGCGGACATCGCGGCTGCCCTCTCGATGACCCCTCGCACCCTGCACCGGCGTCTCACCGAGCAAGACACCCGCTTCAGCGAGCTGCTCGACAGCACGCGCACGCGACTGGCCAAGGGCTACCTCGCCGACGCCTCTCTCTCGCTCGCCGAGATTGCCTACCTCCTCGGCTTTCGCGAGCAGACTTCGTTCTTCCGCGCCTTCCGCCGCTGGACCGGCGAGACGCCGGCGGTTTATCGAAAACGCGTTTGACAAACCGCAGCGGCCTCGTACGCTGCTGACCAGCCATGACTCGGCTCCTGAATACCCGCCCGTGCGGACACCAGCGCCTCGACGAACGAGAGCGCATCGGTGGAGTGTGCCCGCGCGGGATTCAGTAGAGCAGTCAGATACAAGGCTCTTCCCGCGCGGGCGCACCTCGCCAATGCGCGGGCGTGGTCCAGCAGGATAGGACGCCGGACTTTCACTCCGGAGATCGCGGGAGGACTTCGTCGAACCTGACGGTTTTCAAACCTCGCCGCCCGTACTCATGTCCCTGTCGTTCAGAGGACTAGGACACCAGACTCTCAAGCTGGAAACGGGGGTTCGAATCCCTCCAGGGACGTTTGTATCTGACCCAAACCAGGGTCGGTAGCTTAGTGGCAGAGCACCGGGCCGTTAACCCGGATGGCGTGAGTTCGACTCTCACCCGGCCCTCTCAATTGACCTTGTAGGTCTCGACGAGCGTTGGCCCTTCGAATGCGCGGAGCGTTGCCCCGCGACCGGGCCGGCCGCGCTCGTCGAAGGTTGCTCGATACTCGAACGACAGCTTCCGGGTACGCCCTTCGAGCTCGAGCTCCGGCGTCGTCATCACGACCTCGCCATCGACGAGCTCCATCAAGCCGACGTAGGCCTCGACGTTCACCTGGTCCCTGAACAGTGGCGCGTCCGTACCCGGGATGATGATGTGGTCCCCGAGCTGCATCCGCAGCTGCGCCTTCATCTCCACCCGCACCGAACAACGGTCCGCAACCCGTCGAGGGGACTCCTTCGCGGAGATCATAAGGTCCGCTCGCCCTGGCCCGTCTTCGCTGCGATACACGTCGGATGCAACCCGAGGAAACGGCGCGAAGTCGAGCTCTGTCCGTTCGACGCGGCCGCAGGGTGAAGCGCAGCCCGTGAGCAGAGCAAGAAGCGCCACGGTCGCGGCGTGCGAACCCAGCCACCGCCCTCCGGCTCGATTTCCGACAACCGACTTCGATCGGCGGCGTCGACTCGCCTGATCTGGCGCGAACCGGGACACGATCCCAATCGTAGCAGCCGAGACTACGCCGAGGACTTGTTGCCCGGCCCGCGGATGTACGCCCAGCTGGAAGGGCTCGGCAAAGGCCACCCCCACACGCACTTCCAGTACGCGATGTCGGCCGTGGTGCGTGCGATGCTAAAGATCGCTGGTGTCAACTGAGCTCCAATCCGCTCTCGCGACGCGCGGGTACCCATCGATTGCCGCCTGGGCTGCGCAGGCTCCGACCGAGTCGTTTATCAGCCTTGCCCGGCGGGCGCCGGTTTCGCTCTCCGCGGTCACGCTGATGAGACTGATGGCTGAGGAGGCCCATGCTCGGGGGGACTTCGCATCGCTCGCTCGGGCGACGTTCATCCGGATGTTGCACACCGTCGACGTGGCCGGCGCGCCTCGTGAGGGCAAGCGGCACGCCCTGGTGGACACGCTGCCGTTCAACGCGATGTTCGACCCCGAGCACAAGCAGACGGCAAAGCGCCTCTGGTCCGAGTTCACCGACCGCCTCGAGCGCAACCCCGACTGGACGCCGGCCTCGGCCGACGATGACCGGCTCATCGCGTTGTTCGAGCCCCACACGCAGGAATTCCAACGCAGCGAGGTCCGGGAGAAGGTCAACGCGGTTGCACGGGAGGTTGAGCAAACCCTCCTGGCCCCGGGACCGCACCGCATG
>Ga0207422_1004993_pt1 | contig 10101 bp, 9 predicted proteins | sample MarCyaLeptolynsp_FD_187757 | JGI IMG/M metagenome (GOLD analysis project Ga0207422, IMG submission 187757) | Marine cyanobacterial communities from Panama - species 1 Leptolyngbya sp. (SPAdes) | ecosystem: Environmental > Aquatic > Marine > Unclassified | place: Panama: Panama City | collected... | reverse complement strand
CCGGCGGCGCAATCCACATGGTGATTTCAGGCACAGGATAATCATATAAGGCCAGGGGTTTTACAGCCACTTCTGCCCGGCGTGGCACATCATCAAAATGCCATATGCTGCTGATCAGGGTGAAAACCATCAAAGCCCGAAATAACCATACGGGGGCCCCATCTGACGAAGATTTCGGCAATAATGCTCTAAGGATAAATAAAGCTGACAGCACCAAAACGGCGATATAAACCGTCGCATGTATCCATGGCGGGCCATAACCCCAGATATCCCAAAGGCTGAAGCTGCCATAAAACAACCACAGGCACCCAACATTCATTAACGCAGAACGCCAGGTGGATGGATTGTCATATGAAGCTTCTTCTGTCAGGTTAACACCTCAGTTATCAGGATATACCCTATTCTGCCAGCCAATCGGGGTATTGATCAAGCCCGATGACTTCATCATAGCTTGGCCGGGCCCGTACAACGGCAAATTTGTCGCCGTTCACAAGCACTTCGGGGATCAGCGGCCGGGTATTATAAGTGGAGGCCATCACAGCCCCATACGCCCCGGCTGAGCGAATCGCCACCCGTTCACCTTTTTCCAAAGCGGGTAAAACACGCCCTTTGGCAAAGGTATCACCGGTTTCACAAACCGGCCCTACGATGTCATAAGTTTCATCCTGAGATCCTGAACCCGGTTCCGCCACCGGTACAATTTCATGATAGGCATCATACATAGCCGGTCGGATCAAATCATTCATCGCCGCATCAATGATCAGGAAATTGCGTTCTTCACCGCGTTTTACATAAATCACCTCGGACACCAGAATACCGGCATTACCCACCACCAAACGGCCCGGTTCAATGATGATCTGACAATCCAGTTCGGCGGTCACATCCTTGACCATGTTGGCATATTCCACCGGATGGGGCGGAATGTCGTTGCCGCGCTCATAAGGAATGCCCAAACCACCCCCCAGGTCCAGACGCTGAATATCATGGCCTTCGGTTCTGAGGGTTTTAACCAATTCAGATACCCGTTCAAAGGCTTCTTTAAAAGGCGTTAACTGGGTGAGCTGTGAGCCAATATGCACATCCAGGCCAACAACTTTGATGCCCGGCAGGGAAGCGGCCTGTGCATAAATTTCCCGCGCTCTGGTCCAGGGCACACCGAATTTATTTTCCGATTTGCCGGTGGCAATCTTCGCATGGGTTTTCGCATCCACATCGGGATTAATGCGCACAGCAATTCGGGCTTCTTTATCCATGCCGGACGCCACCCGACTTAATTGCAGCAATTCCGGTTCGCTTTCCACATTGAACTGGTAAATGTCATTTTCCAGTGCAAAAGCCATTTCCCGTTCGGTTTTGGCCACCCCGGAATAGACGATTTTGCTGGCCGGAATACCCGCCAGTAATGCCCGGCGCAATTCCCCTTCGGAAACCACATCAGCACCGGAACCTAATTTCGCAAGCGTGCGGATCACCGCCTGGTTGGTATTGGCCTTCACCGCATAACATAACAACAGGTCCTGACCAGAGAAGGCCTCTGTAAAGACTTTATAGTGACGTTCCAAAGTGGCGGCGGAATAACAATAAAACGGCGTACCCACCGCGGCGGCAATATCATCCACGGCGACAGATTCGGCAAAAAGCCTTCCGTCCTGATAATCAAAATGATCCATTTACTTAACCCAGATCTTACAAATAATTTTGTGAAAAATGCGAAGAGGAGTTTTCATATCCGGGTGGTGGTTTCAAATCCCCCTTCTTCCCGCAGGCCGATATGGTCAGCAGCGAAAGCCCTATACAAACCACCATCAAGCGTTTTAAAAATTCCATCACATCATCCAAAATGTTATTTATGCGTGTTTTTTGCGTTTATCGGGCTTAATGTAAACGCTCTGATTTGTGAAACAATATATATTTAGGATATCATGACAAAAAAAGTCCCCCTCAGCCGACTTCTCCTGCGTTATGCCGCTTTTGTCATTATAGCCGCAGGCTTATTGCTGAGTATCGCTTTTGGGATCTTTTCTTTTGCAGATGGTGTTCAGATGATCGATCTGGCAATCATATTTTTCCCGCTGATCATCGGGGTGATGATCGGCGGGTTATTGTATATCTGGTCTGAAGGGTAATATCAGAATTTAGATGATCGGCACGACCGGTACGCTACAAGCGGTAAGCAAAAGTGCCGATACAACAATCAAAGTCGTTTTCATGGTTTCTCTCCTAATTATGGGCCTGAGTCTAAGTACCCGCTTTTAAGGAAAGATAAACAATAGATTCAATTGTTAATACGTTCTCATTTTTGAATGCGTTCTCTGGCAGCTTTCACCTGTTCCAGAACCTGTGACGGCGCTGTACCGCCAAAACTGGTGCGGCTGGCCACGGAATCTTCCACGGTCAGAACATTGAACACATCGTCCGTAATGCCCGGCTCCACCGCCTGCATCTCTTCCAGGGTCAGACCATCCAGATCACAGACTTTTTCTTCGGCTTTCGCCACCAGAGTTCCGGTCACATGGTGCGCATTGCGGAACGGCATACCCAACACCCGCACCAGCCAGTCGGCCAGATCCGTTGCTGTAATAAAGCCTGCCGCTGTGGAGGCTTTCATATTATCCGCATTGACCGCCATATCATCAATCATACCGGTCATGGCGGCAATGATCAGGCTGAAGGCCTTGGCCGCATCAAAGGTGGCTTCTTTATCTTCCTGCATATCCTTGGAATAAGCCAGCGGAAGGCCCTTCATCACAATCAACAGGCTGTTCAGGGCGCCAATGATCCGTCCGGCCTTGGCCCGGCAAAGTTCCGCCGCATCGGGATTTCGCTTTTGCGGCATGATGGATGACCCGGTGGTGAATTTATCACTCAGCTGTACATAGCCGAATTGTGCCGATGACCAGTTGACGATCTCTTCCGCCAAACGGGACACATGGGTGGCACAGATGGAGGCCACAGAAAGGAATTCCAGGGCAAAATCACGGGCCGATACACTGTCCAGACTATTAGCAGTAGGTCTGTCAAAACCCAAAGCCGATGCCGTATTATGACGATCGATCGGGAAAGAAGTACCCGCCAAAGCGGCCGCACCCAAAGGACATTCATTCAGGCGTGCCCGGGCATCTTTCAGGCGGCTGCGATCCCGGCTGAACATTTCAAAATATGCCAGCATGTGATGACCAAAGGTCACTGGCTGCGCACTTTGCAGATGGGTAAAGCCCGGCAAAATCACATCCGCATGTTGTTCAGCTTTATTGACCAGCGCGGTTTGCAGTCCTTCCAGAGCTTCGTCCATCTGATCAATCACATCGCGGGTCCAAAGTTTAAAGTCTGTGGCCACTTGGTCATTCCGGGAACGGGCCGTATGCAAACGTCCGGCCGCTTCACCGACGATTTCTTTCAGACGGGCTTCCACATGCATGTGGATGTCTTCCAGTTTAGGATCATATGTGAAATTACCGGCTTCGATTTCGCCCTTCACCTGATCCAGACCGGCGAGAATCTGATCCCCGTCTTCGGCGGAAATAATGCCTTGAGCAACCAACATTTTACAATGGGCCTTTGACCCCATGATGTCCTGGGCATATAACTCTTTATCGAAATCAATCGAGGCGTTAATTTGTTCCATGATTTCGGCAGGCCCGCCAGCAAACCGGCCGCCCCACATTGTGTTAGAATTTTTAGAGTTTTGATCAGTCATATCGTCATCCGGACATTCATCATATGAAAAACAAAATCACGATCATATCCATCGCCACCTTGCTTTTGGTATTTGCCAATTATTTTCTGATGTCAGGGAATACGTCAAAAAGCCCTGACCTGCAAGCTTTTGCGACGGGAGAAATGGCAAAATTTGTCTTTCATGAAAGCCCGCAACCGTTGCCAGATATCCCGTTTCAGGATCCCAGCGGCCAAAATATCCACCTCAGCGATTTTAAGGGTCAGGTGATTCTGGTGAATTTCTGGGCCACATGGTGCGCCCCCTGTCGAATCGAGATGCCCCATCTGGATCAATTGCAACAGAAACTGGGCAGCAAGGATTTTCAGGTGGTTTTGATTTCCCTGGACCGCAAAGGTCTCGACGTTGCTCAAGGCTTTCTGGATGAGGTGAAACTTGAAAACCTGAATACCTATCTGGATCCCCGCAGTAAACTGGCAAGAGCCATAAAAATCAATGGCTTACCCGTAACTTTGCTGATCGATCAAAAAGGACGTGAGCTTGGCCGTTATACCGGACCGGCTGATTGGTCTTCTGATGATTCATTATCTTTCATCAAGCAGTCTTTGGATATTTTGTAAGATTCCCCCCTCATATTGAAAATCATTCTTGACATTAATGTTATATTATAACAATAAAGGCGCAATATTATAACCTAACTAGAAGAATACACCATGAAACATGTCTTTCTATCAACAACGGCCTTAGCCGTTATTTGCCTGAATTCAGCGTTCGCTGAAGAAGTTGCACCGCCATCCCCGCACCACGAACATGATCTGGATGAAGTTTTTGTATCGGCATCCCCCCATGCAAAAAGCCGTCTTGACGTTCTTCAGGGCACAATAGCTCTGAGCGAGAAAGATATTGACCGTCAACTGGATGGTTCAATTGGTGAAACATTGTCTGGTCTGCCGGGCATTTCATCAACATTCTTTGGCCCCGGTGCCAGCCGTCCGATTATCCGCGGTCAAGGTGGTGATCGCCTGCGGGTTCTGATCAATGGTATCGGCAGTATTGATGCGTCCAGCACAAGTCCTGATCATGCGGTAGCCGGTGATCCACTGACTGCAAAACGCATCGAAGTTCTGAAAGGCGCCAGCACTTTGTTATACGGCACAAATGCCGTGGCCGGTGTTGTGAATATCATTGATGACAGCATTCCTTCAGAAGTTCCTGAAAACGGCGTTGAAGGCCGTGCACGGGCAAGTTTTGGCACCGCCGCAGATGATGTGAACATCGGCGCCAGCATCAATGCCGCTGTCAGCGACGAATTTGTCATTCATCTGGATGGTTTCTATCGTGATACCGCAGATTATGACATCCCGGGTTTTGCTGAAAGTGAACGTCTGCGTGCTTTGGAAGAAGCTGAAGAAGAAGAGCATGAAGACGAAGATCATGAAGATGAACACGAAGAGGAAGAAGAAGCTTTCGGCACCGTGGAAAATTCTGATCTGGAAAACTACGGTGGTACAATTGGTTTCGCCTGGATCGGTGACGATGCCCGCTTCGGTGCTTCCCTGACTCATAAGAAAAACAATTATGGTGTTCCCGGTGGTCATGGTCATGGCCACGAAGAAGAACATGAAGGTGAAGACGAAGATCACGATGAGGATGAACACGAGGAGGAAGAGGAAGAAGTAGTACGCATCGACCTGGAACAGACTCGTTTTGACCTGCTTGGTGAAATCACACGTGAATTTGCCATTTTTGAATCTGCAAAACTGCGTTTCGGATATGCCGATTATGAGCATGTGGAACTGGAAGGCGATGAAATTGGTACGGTCTTCAGCAATGAAGGTTGGGAAGGTCGTCTTGAATTTGTTCAGAAAGAAATGGGTGCCTGGCATGGATCCATGGGTATTCAGCTGAGAAGCCGTGATTTTTCAGCCATCGGCGAAGAAGCTTTTGTTCCGCCAACCGAAACTTTCCAGTTTGGTATCTTCATCATCGAAGAAGTTAATCTGGAAGATGTCACGATTGATTTTGGTGCCCGTTATGACCATCAGGATACTGAAAACCAGTCCCTGAACATTGATCGTGATTTCAACCTGTTTAGTTTCTCTGCTGGCGCCGGTTGGCATCCTTCTGAAGACACATTGGTTGGTCTGAATTTCAGCCGCACTGAACGTGCCCCAACACCGGAAGAACTATTTTCCGATGGTCCACACCTGGCCACCAATGCTTTTGAAATTGGTGATCCGAACCTGGAAAAAGAAGTTGCCTATAACCTGGAAGCGACTTTCAAAACCCAGATGGAAGATTTCAACGCCAGCTTGAACCTGTATTACACATGGTATGAGAATTTCATCTATGAAGCCATGACCGGCGCAGAAGAAGACGAACTGCCTGTCTTCCAATTCTTCCAACAAGACGCCAGTTTCTACGGTGTTGAACTGGAAGCCTCTTATCGGGTTATCGGTACAGAAGATTATGATGTTTATCTGGATGTCAAAGGTGACCTGGTTCGCGGTGAACTGGAAACACCGGTAGACGGTAGTGCTTACCTGCCCCGCATTCCGGCTGACAGCCTGACATTGGGTGCATCTTATGTGCGGGAAATTTTTGACGTGCGTGGTGAAGTTCGCTTTGTTGCTGATCAAAATCGCATTTCTGCAAATGAACTGGCAACTGACGGATATACAGAACTGAACCTGGAAGCTGCATGGCGTCCTCTTGGTGATGAACAAGACCTGACGGTTCTGTTCCAGGCCAAAAACCTGACCAACGAAGAACGTCGTTTGCATTCGTCATTCCTGAAAGATCTGATCCCGCTGCCAGGCCGCAGCTTCAAGATCTCGGTCACAGCTGGTTTCTAATCTGAAAATTCTTTAAACGAATAAAGGCCGGTCAATTTGTTTTGACCGGCCTTTATTTTTTGATCTTTATGAAACCTTCTTAGAAAGCTGCGTTCACACCAATCAGGACAATATCTGTTTTGGCACCGGCTTCACTGTGTGTCACACCTGGGCCGAGGTTACCACCGCTCAGGAAGTTAAGGGGCGCATACCCATCAATGTGAATAAACTCACCAAAGACTTTCGCACTTGGGGTAATAAAGTTAGCCAAGCCCAGAACCCACTGATCCTGACGCTCCCAAGGGGAACCGTCTGGTCCGGATTTAAAGCGGCTAAACTCACCGGAAATATCCAGATTGGTATTGCCCAGAGCCACAGTATATTTACCACCAATGGCCCAGCTGTTGACTTTAGACGCCGCGAACTGAGGAATGGTTGGGTTAAAGGTGCCAGGCCATTCATTATCGGTTTCAGCAAATTCACCCTGGATCAGCCAGTTCGACCCAACAATTTGTGCATAGATGTCATACGCACCATTTGCTTCGTCACAGGCCTGGAAGTGGACAATCGGGAAACCCTGACAATAAGGGCTGCCTTTGATATATGACGCACCAAACATGGCCGTTGTGTCATCTGCCACATTAAATGTGTAGCTGGCATTCACGGCGAAGTTGTTCAGTTTACTTGGAATATTTGTGCCATTCACTGGAACATGAGCTGCCCGGAACTGAGCACCGCCCTGAACACCCATCAGATTAATGTTCAAACCATCCTGGCTGTATCCGGCATGAACTCCATAAGCCAGGCCACCAAAGGCATGCCATACGGTTGAGGCTGTGAAGGGGTTCACGGTATCTGTCAGACCAAATGGCACAGCCATTTTACCCAAGGACAGATAAACCGGTGATTTTTCCAGATTACCAAACATCACATACCCGCGGCGTAATTGCACCTGGTTACGGGTCAGGTCGGTAATGGTACCGGCACCAAAGCTCTGCTGTGGATCATACAACAGCTCTGCGTAAGCTGTGACCCAATCACCCACATTGCCGGTGATGGCAAATTGTGCTGAGTGAATTACCGCTTCGGAAACTTCGGTGGCTTGTTGATTGTTCGCTGTGGGATGGCGCATCAGATAACCAAATTTATTTTGGGTATTGCTCCACTGATAATCGGCAATGGCGGTCACACCAGCACTCAGATACAGGCTGTCTTCTGCCAGGTTGCCAGATTTTTTATTTTCAAGAATCAACTGTTGTTTGCGATTGATGTTCGTTGTCGCATCCAACACTTTATAAGAATATTCATTGTTAAAGCGCACAAAACCTGAACCAACATCGGATGTTGTTTGGGCTGGTGCATCAGCATTTGATGCCGGTGCAGCCTGAACAGGGGCCACATTCGCCTGTTGTACAGCCGGAGCAGCTGGTTTGCCTTGTGCAGATTCCAATTGTTCGACGCGACTGCGCAGCGCAGCATTTTCCGCCGCCAGCATTTCCAGCTTCTTCGCCAGTTCTTCCAGCGTTGTTGCTGCGTTTGCATCAAAAACGGTTAAAGCAGAAATGGCGACAGACGCCACCAATGCAGATTTAAATTTGACGAGTTTCAAAATAACACTCCCATGATTTATCATTTTTTCGTTCTGGTAAGGTGACTTTAACATCACCTCACGAAAACGTGAACATAATAATCACAGAAATGTGAACACTTCATTAACCACTAATATAAGGGCGATTTCTTCCAGATACTGGCTTTATATAATAGATTGCTTTCCAGAAGATTAAGGAACCACTGTCACCGGCACTTTGGCTTTTTGCAAAATACCGTAGGCCACGCTGCCCAAACCAATAGAGGCCAGAAAACCGCGGCCCTTGTGGCCAACAAAAATCTGATCAACATTCTTTTCTTCGGCCAAAGTGGTAATAACATCGGCCGCATGCCCCACTTGAACCGCGGTTTCGATGGTCAGGTTATCGGCTTTTAATTTTTCAACGGCCGGTTTCAGAATATCTTCTTCCGCAGAAGCCAGTTGTTCCATTTGCTGGGCGTGGCGGATGGACAGTTCTTCCACAGACATCACTTCAAATTCCGACCAATCCACCACATAAACCAATATTAATGTACCGCCGCCACGAAAGATTGCCTTTTCCGCTGCCAGGCGTGCGGCCCGTTCAGCGGTTTCACCACCATCATATCCGGCCAGATAAGTTACTTTTGACATATCATCTTCTCCGTATTGTTATGGGGAAAATATAACTGATCCATGTCATCATATCATTGATCCAGGTCAATTATCAAAATCAGCTGTATTTTCTGAGGATTTCGCTGTATTTCTCTGGCCAAAAGCCCTTGACATGCCTGTAAAACAGCGTATAACGCATCCTTCAGTTTTGAATATAAAAACCCGCATATGAAAATATGCATTCGTCAAGTCCCGGTTCGTCAAATACTGATGAATGTCAGTTACCGGCCCTGACCAGAAGATAAAACAGGAATTATATCATGTTCGCAGTCGTAAAGACTGGTGGCAAACAGTATAAAGTTGCCAAGGATGATGTCATCAAAGTTGAAAAGCTTGATGGCGAAGCCGGTGCCTCCGTCTCACTGGAAGAAGTGTTGATGGTGGGTGATGACAAAGGTGTGACCGTTGGTACACCAACCGTTTCAGGAACTGTTGTAACAGCAGAAATTCTGGAACAAACCCGCGCCGACAAAATCATCGTTTTCAAGAAAAAACGTCGTCATAACTATCGTCGTAAAAAAGGTCATCGTCAGGAACTGACTGTTCTGAAAGTGACTGACATTGGTAAAGGCAAAAAAGCAGCCCCGAAAAAAGCTGCTGCCAAACCAGCCGCCAAAGCCGACGAAGAAAAAGCAGCGCCGAAGAAGGCTCCTGCAAAGAACGCTCCAGCCAAGAAAGCTGAAGCAAAGACAGAAACCACAGCCAAGAAAGCCGCTCCTAAAAAGGCTGCTCCTAAAAAGGCTGCCCCGAAAAAAGCCGCTGCTAAGAAGCCAGCCGCTAAGAAAACCGAGGAGAAGTAAGATATGGCACATAAGAAAGCCGGTGGTAGTTCCAGAAACGGACGCGACTCAGCTGGTCGTCGTCTCGGTGTAAAAAAATTCGGTGGTGAAGCCGTTGTTCCCGGTAACATCGTTGTTCGTCAGCGCGGTACGAAATATTACCCGGGCGAGAACGTAGGTATTGGTAAAGACCACACATTATTCGCCCTGACGGAAGGCAAAGTTAAATTCGCCAAAGGCAAACTGAAACGGACATATGTGTCCATCGAAGACGCCGCGAAATAAACTTTTCAGATTTAAAGATTAAATCTTCCGAAAAGGGGAATGGTTTCATTCCCCTTTTTGCGTTTCTGTGGTCAATATGTACAATGGGTCAGGTATAACCTTTTGGGCCAATAAACCTTTTGGGGTAAATAATGAAATTTCTCGATCAATGTAAAATATACATCAAGTCCGGTGCAGGCGGTGACGGCTGCGTCAGCTTCCGGCGTGAGAAATACATCGAATATGGCGGCCCTGACGGCGGCGATGGCGGTCGTGGCGGTCATGTCTTGGTCCAGGCGGTCGAAG
>Ga0207422_1004992_pt1 | contig 10101 bp, 13 predicted proteins | sample MarCyaLeptolynsp_FD_187757 | JGI IMG/M metagenome (GOLD analysis project Ga0207422, IMG submission 187757) | Marine cyanobacterial communities from Panama - species 1 Leptolyngbya sp. (SPAdes) | ecosystem: Environmental > Aquatic > Marine > Unclassified | place: Panama: Panama City | collected... | reverse complement strand
TCCATAGGCCCTCTGCCGAGATACGACCGGGTTTGCGAATTTCTCTCGGTTCGGATTGCCCAGCTCAGGGCACTCCTGCTAGTGCTGGGCTTCAGAAGGTTTTTCCGAGCATCTCGCGAAGTCTCGACTCATACATTACCGACTCCGTGTGCAGCTTCTTCAGCTTTAAATTCTCTTCCTCGAGGCCTTTGGACAGCGTTTGGTCTGACCGCTCTATTGCGAGAAAATCTTCGTACGAGAACTGGCGTATATTGCCAGGAAGCTCAAAACTGCGAGAGTGGGCAACCAGATCAGCGCGACGTAGCTCTTGACGATCGCCAAAGTACTAGCCGTGGGTTCATTAACGTACATCCACACGCGGGACGCCTCGCTGCTTGCAAGAAAGGATTGGTTCCATCAAACGCCGATCGGCGACGGAGAGGTCGTGTGTCATGTTTAAGGCTCCTTTTCGGAGCTTGAATCACGCAGGCATGACAAACTTCAATGTCTGCTTTGCCCCCAGACACTGCGGCTTTGTCCCTTAGGTTGACCGACCGCTTTGAGCCCAAACTACCATATGCTGCGCTGCGCGCGGACATTCGCTTTGGCTGATTGCCTAATGACGGCTGGCGATGAGGCGGTAGCGGTCATCTTCGATCTGCGCCCCCATTATGACCCCTGTCTTGAAGGTACCGCCATCAAGACAGAGCCGGCCGTGTTGCATGGTGTGAGGGTCTGGATATCCACTCAATGCGCGGTGAGACCAAGGAGGGGGTATGTCCGTGGACAATGATGCGTCCATCAAAACCGTCCTTGTGCTGGAGAAACGGCTCCTTAATCCAAGCCCAGTGCCGGTCGTTGAAGGTCATCCGATCGGGTTTCAGGCTCTGTGAGACGCCGACTTCTGGATCGACCCCGGCATGAACGAAGACGAGGTTGCCGATGCACATATGGCTTTGCAGCTCCTGAAGGCAGGCCCGCATACGATTTTCCAGCTTGGCACCAAGCGTCTAGGCAGAGAGTGTTACGGGCAAACCGGAAAGCACCGATTGCAATTCCTGCATAAATGCGTTGCCACCGACCTCTAGAAACTTTGCTTCAGCCTCTTCGTCCCCGCGCAGCCGATGGGCGACAATCATCATCAGTTGTTCGTAGTTTCCAAAGAGGCGATGCACAACATTTTGCTTTTGGTCGTGTTTCTCACTCGCCCATTCTGACAGCGCGCCTAGGCTATCCGGCCCTCGATTGATCAGATCGCCAAGGAAGACCAGAGTAGATTTTTCGACAGAGGCCGACTGGTCCGTTACTTCCGCCAACAGCTCTTTCAATTGATCGACACAACCATGGACGTCGTCCACCGCAAAACTGTGTTTCCGTCCGTTCGCGTCGGTGCAAATCGCCAAGGTGAAATCTCTATACTCATGAGACGCTCTACACAAATAGCGCGATAGCTGCGACGCTAAGGAGAACCTGCACGCCAGTTTCGAATGCATGGATACTCAATTTTTTCAAGAATAGCCTACCGATCAGCGCGACAAGAACTGCGACGACAACAAGGGTACATGCCGTCCAAACCATATCGACGGTCAGCAGACCGGTCCGAATGTAGGAGGTCAGCTTAACGGTGTTTGAGAGAACCGCCGTCGCTGCCATGGTCCCAACGAAGGCTTCCTTCGTGATCTTCATTTCCCGGAACAGCACGACCTTGATGACATTACCGCTACCAAGAAAACCAGAAACGAACCCGGAAAGAGCGGACCCAGCGAGGAGACCGGGCATTCCAATTCTAATTGACGGAAGACTCTTGGTTGCCGTGAGGCCTATGTAGATAAGGATCATCACTCCCAGCATTGGCTTCACGTATTCGGCGGGTGCCACGGCCAGTAGCTGTGCACCGAGATAGGCAAAGGGCAAGCATGCGAAGCTCATCACACCGACCACCTTCCAGTCGATATTGCCACGAAATAAGAGCGTTTTCGTGACCGTTGACGCTGTGAACAGAACCGTTGCCAAAGCAATCGTCTCCTTCACAGGCAAAGCCAGTGACCCAAACGCCAGAACCAGAAACGCTGAACCAATCCCGAAGATCGCAGACGCGAATGACGCAACAAATGCTATTAATACAAAAACGATCTGATCCAATTTCGTCCCTTGCCTTCAGCCCCTGCTCTCTGGGGTCATAGCTACCTATCATACTCACATAGAAACGTGCGTGAGACGCTAGAGCGGAGGTTCATCCCGCATCGTGGAATGGCAGAATTGTCCACAATACCGACCTACGCGGTTGATTGATCGTCTTCGGAGATACCGCCGAAAGCAGTCATTGGTGCTCGCTCGTTTATGAGTACACGTCTTAGAAGCTTCGATTGTCTTTTTGAGGAACCACCCGTCTAGGCTAGCGGAGCAGCTCAACTCTTGGAAATCATGACCGACAAGGATGGCATATGACTGAACATCGCCGTCAGCCGGACTTGCGAGGGCAAGGTGAGGGCAAACCACCTGATCCACCCGGCCGATACCATTGCCGGTGAACCGAGTTAGTCCCATCGCTTTGCCGTTTGATCCCGTTGTTTTTCCAAGGAGTTAAAGTTATCCGCCGGTATGGTTTTGTCGACGATACTTTAGCAGCTATCCACTGGAGGTAGGTCGCTAAGAGGATATCAAGCATGAGAAAATCTAATGTAAATACAACAATGATCTAAAAGCCGCCGCAGTGCGGAGAGGTTAGCCCCGGTCAAGCGTGCTGATCGGGGTTGCTAAGCCTGCCAGGGGGCGGATAGATATAGGTTCAGGGTTTCAGTACAACAGCCGTCGCTCTCTTAGCGGGCGAAAAAATGGGCAGACTTTTCTATGACAGACAGCAAAAAAGTTGTCCTTTCCAGCGACCACGCTGCCGTTCATCTGCGGCAGACGATTTTTGCACACGTAGTGAAACAAGGTTGGGAGGTGGTCGATATAGGACCTACGTCGAATGAGAGTACAGATTATCCTAAGTACGGCGAAGCCGCTGCACAGCTCGTTGCCTCCGGCCATTGCCTGTTGGGCATCATCCTTTGCGGAACCGGTCAGGGCATTATGATGGCTGCCAACAAAGTAAAGGGAATTCGCTGCGGTGTTTGCGGCGATACTTTCTCTGCTCGAATGATCCGCCTGCACAACGATGCGAATATGATTTCTATTGGAGCCCGTGTGGTGGGTAAAGGGTTGGCACTCGATATCGTGGATGCCTTCTTGACGACAGATTTCGAGGGCGGACGCCACACGAGGCGGGTGCAAATGATTGACGCGTTAGAGGGCTAACGTTTTGCTTTGCATTTTGGATTGGCATTGTCGCGACGAGAGCATTCACTCTGCTATCTCGCATCGGGACAACGCCGAGGTGCAGATGATTGATAGCACGATAGTCCGTGCCCATCAGCACGCAAGTTGAATAAACGACAATTTCAGTGAAGGCTTTGGGTGTTCGCGTGGAGGGCTGAGGACCAAGATCCATGCTGTTGTCGATGCGAACGGATGACCTGCAAAAAAATGGCGCTAGGGTACCGGGAAGTCAGCGGGATGTTCGAAGCTATAGCGCCATTCAGGCCGCTCAGCGTGTTGCAAAAACAAAATTGAATGCGATTGGCGAACCTTCCCAGGCTCGGGTAACCAAGCGGTCACACCGTTAGGCTGCTACGCAGGCGTCCATATTTGCATTTTCATAAGTAGAGACCAATTGCGAAAACAACCTGCGACTCACAAGGAGCTGAAGCATCTTAAATTGAAAAATTTTTGGTGATGCGATGAAACCGCGCCCGCATGCGACTCAGCCTGGTGTGGCCTTCGTGGTTGCACTGACATAGCACTGATACCAGGAGAACAAACGTAACCGCGCTTGGTAATCTGCGCCACCACGTCCGGCTTGAACTCGTCGCTGAAATTTCTCATGCCTATCATGACCTCCTCGCCTTAAAATTAGGAAACAAGGCGTCTACAAATCTAGGGGCTGTTCAATTTCGCTGACTGCTTCGACTCGTATCGATCACTATTGCATATTGCGATCAATACTAATCCAGCCAGCTTTTGAGTGAAGCCGTCATATTCGGGCATGCCAAGTCTGTCGTGGCGGTTGCGGCCGCGAACTCCTGGCGAGCTTTTTCAAGATCTGCATTGAAGTCTTCATTGGCGACGAGATGAATAAAAACGGCGCTGCCAGTGATGCGCCCCGCATCAACGTCCGATTGCCAATGCACATTACAGATGACCCGGCTGTCACCAAAGCTCATTGCCCTTTGCAGAATGGTATTGGCATTTGCGGGGTTCACCTGTGCCAGAATGAGCCCCCAGGTCCAGCCAATCGTCGTATGACCAGAGGGATACGAGCCGTTCTTGCTCAATGCGGCGTTATCTGCCGGGGTGCAGGTTTCCTTGCCATTTGCAACAAATGGACGCCCTCTGTCGTATGTCTTCTTAGCCGCCGACGTGGAGCGTTTTGCATCCACCAGCGTTTTGTGCATCAACGTATAAAGGGTAGGCGTCGTCGTCTCGTCAATTGGAACGCCAAGAGCGCAAGCGAAATTCTTGGGCGCATTCGGGAAGGTGAGGTCAGCGTCTTTCGCCGCAAGTTCAAAACGCGGTGTGCCGGTCAGGTCCAGAGCTCTTGCATTCAAGCCCTCGTCAGACAGCTGCCGTGGGCTGCCCCATTGTGGTGCTGGTGGCAAAATCGATAGCATGTCCGGGAGGCCTGCCGCATCGAGATACCCTTCCACGTCACTTAGCGACGCTCCAGAACTGTTTTGCGCGTGTCCTGGCGATATCACCAGCGAAAAAAGTAAAATTGCGGCGGCTTGAGCCGTGGCGCTGTGCAGCATCGCATTCTTGTTCGTCAAAGTCGGTCTCCAAAGCATTGCGTAGTCAGCTTTTGCAGGGCTTGTTGTCCCTAGCTGTTTGGTCTTACTGCTTTGGCGGGCCCAACAATTCTCGGTTGCAGTGCTTGGGCAACATAACGCTAGGGGAACAGTTCGTCCAGCTTGATGATTTTTTGATTGGTGATTTGGGTGAGCACCCATGTGAGCCAGGCTTAGGGAACAAGCTGGTCATTCGCACAGTTTCGATCAGGGTTTAGGAGATAGCTACAGCCTTACTGCCACCTTCGGGGCCAACAAAGAGATATTTTCCGCCTCAAAGCGACGCAGTGGATTGATTTTTCGGTGATCTGTGAATCTCGCGGCTCAAATATGTCGACGAAGTAGCGGCGCACATGCGTAGTGCAGGCCATCTCGTCGACCTCATCCTTGGGGACGAGTTTGTTGAGCCCAGGATACCTACACGCATAGATCCAGCCTTGGTAGCTGGCCAGATGTTCGCCTTCCTTCGCGGACTTTATTAAACTTGTACCACGTTGCTGAAGGCGCTTGGCTATCCCAAGGCTGTTCGTCGTGGACATAAACGCTCCGTGGCGCATTTCATTTTGACCTGCATTTTGAGCGGTGTGTCATCTGCGAAGATGGCTGCGCACGTGCGAAATTGCCGCCCGATGGTCTCGGCCAATGGCTCCAGAAGTTTTGTGGATTGCCCAAACGCTCAACATCCAACAGCGAAAACCCAACGCATCGGCTACACGATAATCTTTGCGTCACGCCGTTCAATCCTCATGTCGATATGGCATGCTACACGTCAGGCACTTGAACGCTTGAAAAAAGGAAGTTCACTGATCATTGAACAATAGGTTTACTTTCACCAGCCAAGACCGCACGAACGTCTTTAGCAATCGGGATAGATGATTGTGCGCCTGACGCGAGGCATGCCAGCGAACCAGCAATGGTCGCGCGTTGCAACGCTCCTTGGAAAGGGATGCCAGCATCTAGGCCGGCTGCGAGGTATCCGCAAAATGTGTCTCCTGCTCCTACCGTATCCACTGGATCGATTTTCGGTGCTTTCAAGTGAATGAGTTCACCATTATGGATTGCCATCACTCCTTTCGCACCGAGTGTAACGACGATAGATTGGTCATCATCGATACAGAGATGTTTCATAGCGGCTTCTCGCGTATCGCATGAGATTTCGTTGTCGTCACAAAGTCGCTTGAACTCAATTTCGTTAGCAACAACAACATCTGCCAGTCGGGAAAGGCGCATAGCATTGGTGTTGTAAGGTGCGATGTTCAGAAAAGACCTTACTTCCTTCCTTTTTGCTTCAACGAGAGCAGTTTCGATTGTTTCGGTTGGGACTTCCAATTGCATGACAATGGAATCCTCCTTTGATATTTTTTCTATTGCCGATTTAGCATCGAGGGCGTACACGGCAGTGTTTGCACCTGGAATGGCGACAATCGCATTTTCTCCGTCTTTATCTGTGAGAATGTGCGCAATACCAGTAGACCCGTTAACAACTTTTGTTTGGGCAAGATCAACACCGGCTCTTGTCAACAAATCGAGGGAGTCCTTCGAAAATTTGTCTATTCCTATAGCTCCGACCAAGCTAACTTCTGCTCCGGCCCGACGAGCAGCTAACGCTTGGTTTGCGCCTTTCCCGCCGGGTGACGTCATAAACTCCACACCGACAACAGTTTCTCCTGGTTCAGGAAAGCGCTCAGTTTTTGCAATTAGATCCATATTGATTGAGCCAAGAACGGTGATCATTTTGGGTTCGCTGCCTGTAATGGACGAAGTCTGTGTCTGTGCATGCTAAAGTTTAGAATTTCGCTCCAAAACATTTTTGTTAGTACTTTATTGCGGAACTACCAAAAAAATATTGAACCGAGACGCTTTTGAGACATATCAAACAGAGTTTTTGTTGGTCTCAGCCGAGGCAGTCGATTTCAAAACAGATGCGCTTCTTTCTGAAAACTATATGCAAACCAAGCCGCGTGCCAAGTTTCCGTTATTGAGGCTCAATAGGGCGAGCTTTCTTCGTGATAGTCCAAATCCCATTTCTCCCGCCCCTCGACGCTGTGAACAAGTTCGTTTCGTGGCACGTTGCTAGCGTTCTCTGATGATCCAAAGCGGGGCAACCGCACAGAGCCTCAGCGGCTTTGCCCAACTCAAAGTCCGGTTTTGATGGACCTGTTTGTCGTTAAGATCGGGGCAGGGACTTGTGCTGCTTGAATAGGTTTCCTGAGCCGTCATAGCTTACCCATCCTGACCCAGCCCCCTGATCCGGACCGTTCAATCGTAGGGTCCGCTCACGTCTCTTTCTGGTGTTTGGTTTGTGGTCAAAGCCGGCTGGTCGTTCGCATTGTTGTTGTGGGCCGCGCAGCTGATATTGAACGGTTGCTGGTCCTGGATCTTTTTCGGATTGAAGCGCATCGATCTGGCGCTGTTCGAGTTGGGCCTGCTCTGGCTCGCCGTCACGGGTTTCATCCTCGCGACCTGGCCGATTCACGACCGGGGTAGAAGTCGCCGACAGCATGATGCACGGCGGACCTTACCCAGCTTCGACCAATTTCGGCGCCACGTCGGTCGGCACACTCGCGATCCACCGGTTTCTGCGTCCCGTTTGCTATCAGATCCTCCCGGACGCACTTCTCCCCGAACCGTTTTGACCGGGAGAATAGCCGCGCGTGAACAAGGTAGCGGTACGATAAACGTGTTCGCTGAAGGCAAGTTCGCCACGATTGAGCCAGCTCATTGTCTGTCTAGGGGCTAAGCGTGTTGCGCTGGTCCCTGAGCCGTCTTGGCCCTAGCTGCCTGTATGCCTGGTAGCTCCCTCGATCTCAGAGAGTTGACGCCCTGCGCTGGCGCCTCGAATGGCCTCGTTGCGCTTTGCGCCGTCGGCTTCCTCTTCATGACCGGCCGGATGAACTGGATGTTTGCCGGATCGATTCTCATCGGGCTTGTGATCCTCTTCGGTGCCGCAACCATTCTCGCAGGTTTTTAAGAGACAAAAGGTCTTGTCAATTGTGAAGGCGCCGCTCTTCGAAGGCCTGACGCTCGCCGTGAGTTTAATGGGGCTGCCGATGGCGTGTTTTGCATCGCTATTGATCCTGGTCGTGGGTGGCTTCATTGCCACCCTCTCCGTGATCTATCTGGTCTTGAGCTTCGCGCTCGGATACGCCGGTCTGCGGCTCCTGGCAGCCTATGACGCACGCATCTTCGATGTGGTGCTCGTCACCATCCGCGTCACGCCGTTCAAATCAAGCCAGGTGAAGGGCAGGGGGGTCACCGATGGCCCGTGACACCGCCCTGATCATCCGGACACTGCCCTTTTGTCTAACCAGGTTGTTCATGAGCCAAATTTCACCTTAATTTCGAACTTTGTCTTGCCGGGGCTTTCATTGTAACAGTCGCATGAATCTTCATCCGAGTTATTTTGACGCTGTATTGTACAGCTTGCCAACGCGTCTGAGGGCGTGCACGTCAAGTCTTTTAATGTCGAGTACTTCGGATTGGTACATTTAACTTTGAACTCTTTTCGTGTTAGAGGTTCGACCTTGTCGGAATAGCTGCACTTCGATTCGTTGCAACTATAGTGTTTCGTGTTAGCATGTGCATATGTGACAAACGTGAATGTGTAGAACAGTATCATTAGTGCCGATAGAAGTCTCACGTCTTTCTCCTGTATTTTTTGCTAACTTGGGCTGAACGAAAAGAAATGCTCACAGCCGCCCTCAATTTATGTTGCGCGCGCTCCTGTTTTGACCCCTGCCGGATTGAAGTCGGCAAAGCTCTTTCTTAAAGAGGCGCAGCTTGGGTTTGTGGGTCGACGCCGGTGAGCAGTTCGTCCCTCATTCTCCGGTTGAAGCTTTCGCAATATCCGCTCTTCCATTGCTAGCTCGGTGCATACTTCAAAGTCGATGGATCGGTGTCTCCAATACAAGACGAGGTTTGTCTCATGGAGAAATTGGGCCTCCCCAAATGGCGGTTATCTGGAAAACGGCTTTCTGGAATTGGACAACAATTCTGCGGAAAGATCGATCCGCTGTGTCGCTTTGGGCCGGAAAAACTGCCTCTTCGGCGGCTCCAAAGGCGGCGGCGAGGCAGCGGCGCATATACCTTAATCGAAACCGCCAAACTCAACGGCGTCGACCCACAAGCCTGGCTCACTTCGATTTTCAAGCGTATCGCTGATCACAAGATCACTCAACTGAACGAGCTGTTGCCGTAGCGTTACGCTGAATAAGCAGCGTAACAGACACCTTTGCCATGGCGACAGAACCGTCAGACCAAACGGCTACTATTCTTGTCTACCATCGCTCTTTCAGCACCCACTAGATAGCAGCCTTTGTCAATGAGTCGCGAGTCTAGCGATGTTGCTGGAAACGTCTTTACGACGGACCCGCTCATTTGGAGAGGCTCAATTTCTCCTTGAGACAAACCTCGCCTTGTATTGGAGACACCGATCCATCGACTTCGAAGTATGCACCGCGCTAACGTCGAGAACTCCTTTTAAGACAAGTTGTATCAAAGCTTTAGAGTTAAAGGAAAACCCAACGGGTGACTTTCACATAAAGCGAAACTGTTCGGCTAACTGATTGCGAAGAAGGCACCCTTTTGGAGGCGTACAATCACGAACCAATGACTGGGTAAGGCGCGCGAACAAAGTCGATGGATCAATGGAAACAATTAATTCATCGTATCGAATCTTATAGCAAATGCTGATTGTTTGCTCAAATTCGCTGACTCGATAATCTCTACTCATTTAAGAACTAAAAAGTTACATAGGACAAACTAAGCGAATACGTCCTAATTGATCTGGGCTCTAGTTGGTGGCGGAAAAAATTGTAACAACTCTAGGAATGGATGAAAAATATGAAGCAGTCGTTGGATCGCCGCACCGTTATTGCCGGACTGGCTGCAGTCGCGGTGACGACGGTCGGTGCACGCGCAAGCGGAGCAACGCATACGGTTCAAATGCTTAATGAGCACCCGGAGGACAGTAAGGTTCGGCACGTCTACGTGCCACGCATTTTAGTGGTTGAGCCTGGCGATACCATAGTGTTTGAAAACACACACAAGGGCCACAATACTGAATCCATGAAGGGCATGATCCCTGAAGGTGCGGAACCTTGGAAGAGCCAAATAAGTGAGGAATTTACCGTCTCACTGGATCAACCCGGTGTCTATGGTTACAAATGCACGCCCCATATGGCGACCGGCATGGTTGGCCTGATCATCGTCAAAGGTGACGGCATGATGGATAATG
>Ga0207422_1004991_pt1 | contig 10102 bp, 9 predicted proteins | sample MarCyaLeptolynsp_FD_187757 | JGI IMG/M metagenome (GOLD analysis project Ga0207422, IMG submission 187757) | Marine cyanobacterial communities from Panama - species 1 Leptolyngbya sp. (SPAdes) | ecosystem: Environmental > Aquatic > Marine > Unclassified | place: Panama: Panama City | collected... | reverse complement strand
CGCATGATGATGACCGGGCGGCTGCTGACGGCGTCAGAGCTTGAACGCCAAGGCCTTGTCAACGCGGTCGTATCTCCGGAAGATCTGGACGCGGAAACGGATCGCTGGGTGGCCGACATTCTAAGCTGCGCCCCGCTCAGCCTGCGGGCCATCAAGGCGATTTCGCGGCAGACGGCGCACTTGTCCGTGCAGGAGGCGTTTCAATACCCGACGGACGAACTGGAAGCGGCCCTTTGCTCGGACGATGCCAATGAGGGTGTTGCCGCATTCCGGGAAAAGAGAGCGCCTGTCTGGAAGGGGCGTTGATCCGATGACCCTCGTCATTACGAGCACCTGTATTGACGTCAAGGACGGCATATGCACTACGGTGTGTCCGGTCGACTGTATCTACGAGGGCGAGCGGATGTTCTACATCCACCCGACGGAATGCATCGAGTGCGGCATGTGCGAGAGTATTTGCCCCGTCGATGCGATACGGTATGCCGACGAGGTCGAGGAGGCACAGCATGCATTCCTTGCCATAAATGATGCTGCGTTTCGTGACGGCGCCGATACCCTTCTGGAACCGGGGGGGTGGTCGAAAGGTGACGAACCGCTCAAGGACCCACCTAGCCTGGCGACGCTGGCCGAACATTATCTCAGAAAGGACGCCCTTTGATGCAAGGCGTTATTGCAGCCGTTCCAACCCCGGTCGACCGGTCTTACTCTCCGATCAGGGAGCTGTTCCTGGAGCATTGCGGCTGGGTGCTGAAGACTGGGTGTGACGGGATCAATGTCCTGGGCTCGACCGGTGAAGCCAATTCTTTTGATGGCGCCGCCCGACGGGATGTGATGACCTGGGCTGCGACGTCTTTTCCCAAAGAAAAACTGATGGTCGGGACCGGGACGCCGTCGCTCAAGGAAACTATTGCACTGACTGAACACGCAGACGATCTGGGATATCCGGTCGCGCTTGTTCTGCCACCGTACTACTACAAGCCGGCAACGCCTTCCGGTCTGAAAAGCTGGTATCTTGCGCTGCACGACGCGCTGGGGACGCGCGGCATCAAGATCTATTTCTACAACTTCCCTCAGATGACCGGAATCACGATCCCGGTCGATGTCATTTCCGACCTTGCCTCGATTGCACCTGACCGGTTTGCCGGGATCAAGGATTCGTCCGGTGATCTCGACTATTGCAGGTCGATCGTTGCTGCCGCTCCGGCGCTCAGTGTATTTCCCAGTTCGGAAACCGCGCTGCAAACCGCAGCCAAAGATGGTTTTGCCGGCTGTATCTCCGCGACCTTGAACCTTACGGCATCACTGGCCGGCGAAGTCTGGGCCAATCGCAAAACGCCGCCGCAGTCGGTCTGCGAAGAAATTGCACGGCAGCGGGGTTTGCTGGCCGGACCGGCACTGATCCCGGGCATCAAGTATCTCGTCGGTGAAAGATCAGGCAATGCAGACTGGCGTCGTGTGCTGCCGCCTTTCCTGACACTTGCCGAGGATGCCGGTGAGGTCTTGAAGCGGAACCTTTCACGGGACTGAAGCCATGGCGGATGAAAACACCTGGACATATCGATTCATGGCGCTCTGCGATCATATCTCGCTCTGGTCCGAGGATCGAGACTTCCAGGTTGGTTGCGTCATCGTCTCACCTGAGGGGCACGAGATCAGATCGACAGGGTATAACGGGTTGGCGCGGGGCGTGTCTTCTTCCGACCCGGCAAGGTTCGACCGGCCGAGCGGCGAAAAGTTTTTCTGGTTCGAGCACGCGGAACGGAACGCGATCTACAACGCCGCGCGCGCCGGGGTGCGGCTGGAAGGATGCACGCTCTACGTCAACCGGTTTCCCTGCGCGGATTGCGGGCGTGCCATCATTCAATCCGGCATCCGGAAGATCGTCGCGCCGCCGATACCGGAAGCGGACGGCGCTCTTGACTACAGCTTCAAGGTCTCTCGGAAAATGCTGTCGGAGGCCGGTGTCTCTGTGGCCGAATTCAAATAGCCAATCGGCAATGAGGCCATGGGCTATCGATTGGCCTCTTCGGAAAGTGTGGTGCGCCGTCGACGGTGATACGCGCAACCAACACCCGACAACTTCCTGAAAAACAAACAAGACCTGCCGCGCAAGGCAAGTCATTGATGCCGCAAGTGCGGATCCGTGCACCTGCATCTTTTGATTGCAGGTACAGGCCTGTTTCCGGGCGTCTCATTCGAGACCGGTCTTTTTGAACGCTTGACCCGTCACGCTCATTCTGCAATATTTTTCACCAACGCATTTTTTTGCAGTCTTCGAGTGGTGGAATGGCGATCGACGCAAAGACCAATCCGGATGTCGCGGCACGTGCAGCATGGCTGCATTTCGTCGGCGGGCTCACACAGGGCGAGGTCGCACGCCATCTGAATGTGACGAACACCCGGGCGCACCGGTTGATCGCGCGGGCCCAGGCCGACGGCCTGGTGCAGATCTTCGTCGATGTCGAGGCAACAGAATGCGTGATGCTGGAGCGCCAGCTCATGGAGCGTTTCGGACTGAAGTTTTGCCGTGTTGCGATGGAAATTCCCGAAAGCGGCCCCATGCCGCTCCGCTCGCTTGCGACCGTGGGCGCGCAGTATCTGATGGAGGTTTCAGGCGGCAGCCGGCACAAGACGATCGGGCTTGGCAACGGCCGGACCCTGACGGCCTCGGTTAACGCCATGGGGCGCGATCCGGTTGTCGGAAAGCAGTTCGTCTCCGTTCTTGGCGGTCTGACCCGCTCGTTTGCCGCCAACCCCTATGACGTCATCTATCGGCTGGCCCAGAAAACGGGCGCAGAAGCCCACCTGTTACCGGCACCGCTTTACGCAAACACGGCGGAAGACAAGGCCGTGATGATGAAGCAATTCGGCGTTGCCGACACGATGTCCCTGATCGATGAGGCCTCGCTTGTGGTGCTTGGCGTGGGAAGCCTCGATCCGGATTCAGGAAGCATCATCGACACGGCGATTGATGACGCCAACAGGACGAGAGAACTTCGCGAAAGCGGAGCCGTCGCGGAACTGCTCGGCCAGTTTTTCGACATAGACGGGCAACAGATCGAAACGGAGTTCGACCAACGGGTGATGGCACCGCCGATCGAAAGCCTGAAAGGACGCGAAGTGACCGCGATTGCCGGAGGAGCAAACAAGGTCAAAGCGATCACAGCTGCACTGAAGAACGGTCATCTGACCGGTCTCTTGACTGACGAGGTAACTGCAAAGGCGCTTGTAGAAGATCACCAATGACGCGACGAGCCTGAATTCACTAGGGAGGAAATACAGATGTACGAAAAGGAAAAAGATGCCATAGGAGCGTTCTTGCGCGGTGAAATGGATCGCAGAGCTCTGATTCGACGTCTTGGCGGACTTGGCATGACCGCAGCCTCTGCGGGCACGCTCTACAACATGATGGCGACCAGCGCGCTTGCCGCTGACTTCGACTGGCAGAAGCACAAGGGCAAAAGCGTCAAACTGCTTTTGAACAAGCATCCCTACACGGATGCCATGATCGCGAACCTGCCGGCCTTCAAGGATTTGACCGGCATGGATGTCTCCTACGATATCTTCCCGGAGGACGTTTACTTCGACAAGGTCACGGCCGCCCTGTCATCGCGCTCGAGCGAATACGACGCGTTCATGACCGGGGCCTACATGACCTGGACATACGGTCCCGCGGGCTGGATCGTCGACCATAACGAATGGTTGAGCGATGCCTCGAAAACCAATCCCAACTACAATTGGGACGACATGCTCGAAGGCGTGCGCAAATCCTGTGCCTGGAATGGGGTGCCCGGCGGCGAACTCGGCTCTGCCGATGCCAAGCAGTGGTGTATCCCCTGGGGTTATGAGCAGAACAACCTCACGTTCAATGCGGCCATGTTCGAAAAGGCCGGCGTCAAGGTGCCGACCAACCTCGACGAGATGCTGGAAGCGGCGGCTGCCGTGCAGGCCGGCAATGACGGCGTCTACGGCGTTGGTGTACGCGGATCGCGCTCCTGGGCAACCATTCACCCGGGCTTCTTGTCCGCTTATGCCAATTTCGGCGAGGCTGACCTGACCAACGATGGCGGCAAGCTTAGCGCGGCGATGAATACAGCCGGGTCGAAAGAGTTCCATTCCAAGTGGGTCAAGATGATCCAGGAAAGCGGTGCAAGCGACTGGTCGACCCATACCTGGTATCAGGTCGGAACCGATCTTGGTGCAGGCAAGTCGGCCATGATCTTCGACGCGGATATTCTCGGCTACTTCATGAATGGCGGCGAAAACGCGATGGCAGGACAACTGGCATTCGCTCCCTTCGCGGCAAATCCGGCGGCCTCTGCTCCGACCCCCAATATCTGGATCTGGTCTCTCGCGATGTCGAAGTTCTCCAAGGACCTCGATGCCACCTGGTACTTCATGCAGTGGGCGTCCGGACCGGAGCACGGACTGTTCGGCGCAACGGAAATGGACTTCGTCAACCCTGTCCGCAAGTCGGTCTGGGACAGCGATGTTTTCCGCGAGCGGCTGAACAAGAACTATCCGGGATACGTGGAAATGCACGATGTGTCCGCACCCGGCGCGTCCATCAAGTTCACGGCGCAGCCGCTGTTCTTCGACCTGACCACCGAGTGGGCAGCCACACTGCAGCGCATGGTTGCCAATGAGGTTCCGGTCGATGAAGGCCTAGATCAGCTCGCAGAGAGCATGAACTCCCAGCTCACCGAAGCGGGATTGAGATAGGCCGCAGCCTGCGGCATGTGCGGTTCCCAACGCCGCACATGCCGTCCTGAGCCCACAAACAAAGACAATCCAGGCCCGGTGTTTCCATGACCGACACCTTGACGACCCGGCGGCGTCAGCTGATTTCGCCCAGGGCACTTCCCTATGTTCTGAGCCTTCCTGCGCTCCTTGTCTGCATCGGGATCCTGATTCCGTTCGTGACAGCGATCTACTATTCGCTGCAGCGCTACCGGATGTCCCAACCCTGGAACCGGGGAATGAACTGGGGCGAGAACTACGTCAAGTTCCTCACAGACTCCGATTTCTGGAACACGCTGAAAGTGTCGCTGGTCTATGCCGGTTCCACGGTGGTCCTGGAACTTCTGCTTGGTCTTGCAATCGCGCTTCTTCTGAAAAAACGAAGCACGGTCAACAATTTCATCTCCATCATGCTGCTCCTGCCGCTGATGACGGCACCGGCGCTCGCAGCGCTGATGTTCAAGCTGATGACCAACCCGAATTTCGGGATCCTGAGTTACTTCATGCAAGTGATCGGTTTCGAGGACTTCCGTTGGGGTTCTTCGCCCGACACGGCGCTGTTCACGGTGATCCTGGTCGACATCTGGGTCTACACGCCCTTCATGATGATCCTGCTCCTGGCCGGACTGCGATCCTTGCCGACCCAGCCGTTCGAGGCGGCCGCTCTCGACGGCGTGCCGCAGCTGGAACAATTCTGGCGGATCACGCTGCCAATGCTGATGCCCTACATTCTGACGGCAGCCCTGTTCCGCTTGCTCGATTCCATCCAGCAGTTCGATATCATCTATGCGATGACCCAGGGCGGGCCGGGCGACACGCTCATGGTGTTCCAGGTCGAGGCCTATCTGAATTTCTTCCAGTCGACGAATGTCGGAAGATCGGCGGCGCTTCTGCTGATCCTCTGGGCGATCACATACGTGCTGTCCAACATATTCGTCAAAAACTGGCTACGCTTGCGAGAGCGCGCGAAAGGGGGCGCGTGACATGGATCATACTTCATTCCTGGAACGCTGGTTCCGGCGCGCTGCGCTCACGGTGATCATCATCTTCTTCATGTTCCCGATCTTCTGGATCGTGCTCATGAGCCTGCAGACCAACGAGACAATCCTGAGATCGCCTCCCTCCATGTCCTTTGCGCCGACGCTCGACAACTACACGGCGATCCTTGCCGGACGGCTGGATTCAAACGTGGCCAGCATGGGGATCGATTTCGTCAACAATCTCATGAACTCGATCATCCTGTCCGTCTGCTCGGTGGCGGTTGCACTGGCGCTGGGCGTGCCGGCGGCCTATGCCTTTGCACGGCACAAGTTCCGGGGATCGGAAGACATTGCCTTCACGCTGCTCTCTTTCCGCTTTGCGCCGCCGCTGCTGGTCCTGCTGCCGCTGACCCTCTACTTCCAGGAGATCGGCCTTGCCGACACATATCTCGGGCTGGTCTGGGTCTATCAGCTGATCTGTCTGCCGCTGATCCTCTGGATCGTCAGGGGGTATTTCGAGGACATCTCGCCGGACATCGAATATGCCTATCGGATCGCGGGACACAGCTGGTTCTCGACCTTCCGGAAGATCGCATTGCCGCTTGCCGGTCCCGGTATCGCGGCCGCCGGACTGCTCGCGTTCATCTTTGCGTGGAACAATTTCATCTTCGCCCTTGTGCTGGCATCGGCCGACAAGCAACCGGTAACGGTCGGCGCGCTTGCCTTCGTGACGGCGTCGGGAATCCAGTATGGTCAGATCGCGGCTGCGATCGTGCTTTCCATTGCGCCGACGCTTGCGCTTGCGCTTTGGGCACAACGGTACCTTGTTGAAGGGCTTTCCCTCGGTGCGGTGAAGGGCTGATCTGAATGGGATTTCTTGAACTCACATCACTGACCAAGACCTTCGGTACGGAAACCGTTCTCGATGGAGTGTCGCTCAGCGTCCCGGAGGGTGGCACCCTGGTGCTGTTTGGCAAGTCGGGGGCGGGGAAGACGGTGCTTCTTCGAAGCGTTGCCGGGGCGATCGAGCCGGATGGCGGTAGCATCATCATAGGCGGTGAAGACGTCACCGAAGTGCCTCCGGAGTACCGCGGGATCGGCATGGCGTTTCAGAACTTCGCCCTGTTTCCCCACATGAACGCGTATGACAACATCGCAAGTTCCCTGACCTCCAAACGGATGTCCGCGTCCGAGATCCGCACGAAAGTGGAGGCGGTCGCGCAGCTTCTGAAGATCGAGCATGTGCTGTCGCATGCGCCAAAGGCGCTTTCGAACGGCCAGAAACAACGGACGGCTCTTGCCCGAGCCCTTGTTTCCGAACCCAGGGTTCTCTTGCTCGACGATCCGCTGCGCAATGTGGATGCGAAGCTGCGCTTTGAAATGCGCCTGGAACTGCCCAGGCTTTTGGCCGATCGAGGCGCAACGATCATCTACGTGACCCAGGATTACAAGGAAGCCATGGCGCTCGGTGACCGGATCGCGGTTCTCGATCAGGGCAAGATCGTCCAGATAGGCTCGCCGGAAGACATCTACAGACGGCCCGCCAACACGCAAATCGCCCAGCTCTTCGGCGATCCCACAATCAATCTTCTCGACATCGTTCCCAAGGAGGACGACCGAGGCCTGCACGCCTTCATCTCAGACCAGCGGGTCGACTTCCACGGCCGGTTCCCGGGCGTCGCCGGCAGGGATTGCATCGTGGGGCTGAGGCCGGAAGCCCTGTCCTTCACTGACACCGGCGGATTCCCGGTCACGATCGAAGCGGTGACCCCGTTTAACGAAAAAACCGTCACCCTGGTGACGACCTTGCGGGGGCGGGAAATTCTTCTGTCGCAGCCGGCACAGGATCCGGTTCCGGCGGGACCGGAGGTCAATCTCGGGATCGCGGCACAGGACGCCATCCTGTTCGACCGGGCAACCGGGGACAGGATCGCCCCGGAACCGGACGGCAACCGGGTGGAGGAAGCGGCATGACCACGCAACTCCATTTGAAATCCGTCAACAAGAAGTACAATCCGGGCACGGCACACGAAGTGCACGCGGTGCAGGATCTCGATCTTGAGGTCCGGCGCGGCGAAATCGTCGCCCTGCTTGGCTCGTCGGGCTGCGGCAAGACGTCGACACTGCGCATGATCGCCGGCTTCGAGGAAGTCAGTTCCGGCGAAGTCGATATCGACGGGCGCCGCATCGATCGTCTTGCGCCGGCCAAACGCGGTGTTGCGATGGCCTTTGAAGGCTATTCGCTCTATCCGCCGCTTTCGATCCGCGAGAACATCGCATTCGCACTCAAATCGGAGAAATTGCCTCAGGCGGAAGTCAACACACGGGTCGAGCAGATTGCCGCTCTCTTGGAAATCGACGACATACTCGACAAGTATCCCAATGCAATCTCCGGCGGACAGCAGCAAAGGGTCAGTCTCGGACGGGCCCTTATCCGCCGCGCGGATTTGCATGTCCTCGATGAACCAATGGGGCAGCTTGAGCCACAGCTGCGCGCGATCCTGCGCGGCCGCATCAAGCACTATATCAAGGAACACGAACTGACGGCTATTCTGGTCACCCACGACCAGACCGAGGCCAATGCGCTTGCCGACCGTATCGCCGTCATGGAAAGCGGCGTGCTGCAGCAATTCGATACGCCCGAGAACCTCAAGAACAGGCCTGCGAACATCTTCACCGGCGCGTTTATCGGCGAACCGCCGATGAACCTTTTTGAAGCTTCAGCCGAGGTTGTTTCGGGGAGTGTCGAGCTGCGCCTGTCGCCAGATGTCACGCTGTCCTACCCGTCTTCAGCGTTCTCCGAGGAGCTGCAAGACTGTATCCAGCAAGATCATGGCGTGATGATCGGCATTCGTCCGCACTCAGTCCAGCTGACCGAGGAAGGACTGCCCGCGGAAGTGTTCGCCAACCAGTGGCTCGGCGACCAGACCCACATCGCTGCGCGCTTTGCGGGCGGGAGCATCGTGTCGGTCGTCCACGATCTTGCGCTGCCGAAAGCGGGCGATCAGATCAGGATCGCCATATCCGCGGATGATCTGCACATCTTTGATACACGGTCCGGCGCAGCACTCAGTCACGGAGGACAGCTGGCATGAGTGCAAAGGATCTCATTATCGGGATCGACGCCGGGACGTCCGTGATCAAGGCTGTCGCCTTCGACCTTGACGGACAGCAGATCGCGCTGGCCAGCCAGAGGAACGAATATACGACCCTGCCAGACGGGGGCGTTGAACAGGACATGAACCGCACGTGGTCCGATACGGCCCGTGTGCTCGCGCAACTGGTCGAGCGGATACCGAATTGTGCAGAGAGGTGCGCGGCCATCGGCGTTACCGGGCAAGGCGACGGCACCTGGCTCGTCGACCGGGACGGCGAACCTGTTCATGACGGCTGGCTCTGGCTCGATGCCCGGGCCGCCGACACATCGCGCCGGCTGGCTGAAATGCCTGGAAGCCGTGTCATTTATGAGCGTACGGCGACCGGTATCAACGTGTGCCAGATGCGTACGCATTTGTGCTGGATGAAGGAACATGCGCCCGAACTCCTGCGAAAGAGCGCCAGCGCCCTTCATTGCAAGGACTGGCTTTACTTCAAGCTGACCGGCGTTCTCGCCTCCGACATCTCCGAAGGCGTGTTCACCTTTGGCGACTTCAGGACACGGGACTATTCGCCGGACGTGATCGACAGCCTCGGACTGTCCGGATACAGCGATCTGCTGCCGCCGATCATTGACGGGACGACAACCTCGCACGGGTTGAGCCTGGAGGCGGCAGCGGAATGCGGACTGAGCGCTGGAACTCCGGTCAGTCTCGGACTGGTCGATGTGATGTGCAGCGCGCTAGGGGCCGGTCTCTATGACCCGGCAGTTTCGCCTGGCCTGACGATCCTTGGGTCCACCGGGATGCACATGCGTTTTGTGCGGGATGCCGACGCGGTGGTTCTTAACGACGACATGTGCGGATACACGATGCCGTTTCCCGGCGGTGCCTTCGCGCAAATGCAGACCAATATGGCCGCTACCTTGAATATTGACTGGGCGCTCGGTCTTGCCGTGCAGGTGTTTCAATCGCAGAACCTGAACGTGGACCCGGAACAGTTTCTGGTTTCCATGGACGACCTGGTACTGGGTGCAACGCCGGGTGCGGCCTTCTTTCATCCCTATATTTCCTCAGCCGGCGAGCGCGGGCCGTTCACCAATCCCGATGCCCGGGCTAGCTGGACCGGTCTTGATCAGGGGACGACATGGGCGGACATGCTGCGGGCGGTCTTCGACGGTCTCGTACTTGCCGCCAGGGACTGTTACCAGACCATGGGTCACGTGCCGGGCGAGATCCGGATGACCGGCGGCGCCGCCAAGTCGAAGGCCTGCCGGTCGCTGCTGG
>Ga0207422_1004989_pt1 | contig 10105 bp, 5 predicted proteins | sample MarCyaLeptolynsp_FD_187757 | JGI IMG/M metagenome (GOLD analysis project Ga0207422, IMG submission 187757) | Marine cyanobacterial communities from Panama - species 1 Leptolyngbya sp. (SPAdes) | ecosystem: Environmental > Aquatic > Marine > Unclassified | place: Panama: Panama City | collected... | reverse complement strand
CATAGAATTGCTGGTAGGCCACTTCGAAGCCTTTGACCGAAGCGCTTTCATCAGAATTCACCACGGTGTTGCGCAGAAGCGGATTGAGCAGCGGATTGGCCAGGAAGTCAGCCGACACTTCGCCCGCAGGAATATCTACTGCAGCAGGCGCGAAGGCGATGAAGTCCTCGATGTCCTTATAGAACGCCGCAACCGTGAGTGAGCCAGCGGTGTCAAAGTACCACTCCCACGACAGATCGAGATTGAACGAGGTTTGCGGGTCAAGACTGGCATTGCCAGTCGAGTTGCCAACAAAGCCCTCAAACGGGTTGATCGAACCGCCAGTGCCATCGGGGATCGCCGCACCAGTCACGGTCTGGACGTCAATCCGCTCATTGAGTTGATCGACGCCAGGTCGAGTCAGAGTTCGCGAAGCAGCAAACCGCAGCACATGGTCACCAGGCAGGTCGAGCTTGATGTTCAGGCTTGGCAGGAACTCGTCGTAGCTCTTGTCTACGGTCCGCGTGAGAGCAAAGCCGGTGCCCAAAGCCGCTTCAAGCGACACCAGGTCGAGACTGCAGAAGTCTGGAATGGTGAAGGATGGATCGGTGGGCGTGAAGCCGGGATCGCACAGATTGGCGTTGGGGAAGAACTGATCAAACCCATCGACCGTCAGCGATGTGTCGACGCTCCTGTCGGTGTGGACATAGCGAAGCCCGACATTGCCCGACAATTCGACGTCGTTCGACAGGTCTGCGCCGAAATCAAGCCTCACATAAGCGGCGAAACTATCGCGTTCGATAGCACCGATCTCACTCGGCAAGAAGGGCGTGCCGGACACGACGCCGCCGCGGCTAGTCAGAGGTGTCCAACCTGAAGGACTGCCTCCGATAGCGCTAAGGATATTGTTGAATGCCGAAGCCCAGCCCGCGTAATCGTCAACAGACGGGCCCGTATAGGCCGGCACAGCGCCGCCCAATCCGGTTGGCAGGCCGCGCTGGTAATTGTCGAACGTCGCCGTTCCGAACAGAGGTGCAGTCACCGCGTCGAGCGACGAGTCCGGATTGCCAGATACGAGCAGCAAGCCGGCGCCGTCATTGAAAGTCCGTCCGCTCCAGACTTCCGAGATATTGCCCCAGTTGAAGTCCGATTGCCGCAGCTCAAGTTCCTGCTGCGAATAGCGAGCGCCAGCACGCACCGATTTGAGCCAGCCATCGCCCGAGAAGTCGTATTCAACATCGCCGCGGAAGGCGATCGAGTCAGCGTCATTCTCAGTGATGTGATCCATCGCCGAGCGGATGAAATAGCTGCTCGGGTCGGTGAAGTAATTGTCGCTCTCACCCGCAGGCAGCAAATACTGGATCGTCGGGACCGACCCGCTTGTGCCGTCAACTGAGAGTGGTGCAAAGATCGAACGGTGCACGGTCAGGTCGACGATATCAGTCGACGACGTGATGTACTGGAAGTCGAAATTGAAGCGCAGATTGTCTTGCGGCGTGAACTTCAGATTGAAGCCGTAATCCTCGGTAACGTCATTTTCCGAACGATACCGATCGAGCGCAATCTGTTGACCGCCAGTGGCCCCTAGAAGCACAGCGTTGTCATTCGGACCGCGCCATTGCGAATTGTCAGTGATGGTGCCGCTGGTGAAGACGCCATTCTCATCGAAGGTGAAGTCGCTTGCGTCCAGGCCTGTCCGGGCGCCGGCGCTGTCAGCGCCGGTCTCGATCACATTCTCACCCCAGACGAGGTCAGCGTCCGAGCGCAAGAACTGTGCAGTCGCAAGCCAGCGTCCGTCATTGCTTTCATACTGAGCGGCAGCGGCGATGGTCAGGCGTTCGCGATCAAATTCCTGGGTGCGGATGCTACCGCCTGATGGCACGAAGCCTCCGGGTGTTTCAGCAAAGTCGACCAGGCCAGTGCCATCAGCACGCGACAGCAACTCGCTATATGCGATGTTGCCCAGCAGGCCGAATGTGCCGCCAGCCGTGTCCCAGCTGTTCGAATAGAGCAGCGAGCCCGATGGCGACCATTCCTCACGAAGATCACCGTAGTTGGCTTCGATTGAGCCCGCGATCACCTGGCCCGATTGATCGAGCGGGAGACGCGTGCGCAGATCGATCGTACCAGCCGCGCCACCTTCAATGAGGTCAGCCGATGAGTTCTTGAAGACCACGACGCTGCCCAGCAGTTCTGGAGAGACGTCTTCGAAGCCAAGCACGGCGCCACTATTGGCGCCAAAAACGTCGCGGCCATTCAATTCGGAGCGAACGAAGGGCAGGCCGCGAATGTTCACGCCGCTGCCTTCGACTGCAAAGTGATCAGGATCGTTTGGACCCGCAAAGCGCAGAACGCTCACACCCGGGACACGCTGGAGGACTTCGGAAACAGAGCGATCCGGCAGAGCACCAATGTCAGACGCGGTCACGACATCGACGACAGTGTCAGCGTTGCGCTTTTGCGCCTGCGACGTCGCCAGCGACTCGCGCAGACCGGTAACGATGATCAGATTCTCTTCGCTGACAGCTTCAGCGGAATCGTCTCCTTGACCCCCATCCTGCGCCATAGCCGGCGCAGCCGCCAGCAGACCAAGCGTGGAGACACTTGCAAACAGTGATTTGGATATGACGCCATTAGCGGCACGAGCGCGAGCTGTTTTCACCGAATTTTCCCTCCCAAGGCGACCCTATTGGAGCCGCACAGTCTTATCTAGGGTGATTTGACCTAATCTTGACACCGTTGTCAACACCGATTGTCAAATACTGTGGATTTGAGTGCAACTGAGACACACTACCTTAGTATCATCATGCTTTTGCAGAACAATTTTGTTTAATAAATTCCTGATGCGACGGCATTTCGTTGGCCGCGTTATCAATTGTTGTCCGAATCTGGCGAATAACCGAGTCGATTCTCGCCATTGGCAGCTTTGCGATCAGCGGATTGGTGGCGACAGGTTCGATCCCCTGCCCATACATCACTGCAAGCCAGCTGGCGGTCCCGAAAACGTCGTTGGGCTCTTCGAAGATTCGCCCGCCCTCGCGAAACTGTTCGATCCTTCGCTGAAGCTCGTCGGATTGCTCGATCGTCTGACAATGCCGCCAGAATTCGGAATCGTCTCTGCGGGTTGCCGTGTAGTGCAGCACGAGGAAGTCACGCACCCGCTCATATTCCTTCAACGTCCTCGCATTGAATGCCTCACGATCTGCGGGGTTGAACCTCTTGTCCGGGAAGTGCGTCAGCAAGCGAGCCAGACTGGTCTGGATTAAGTGGATGCTGGTCGATTCAAGCGGCTCCATAAATCCGGCGGCGAGCCCGAGCGCAAGGACATTGCCGTTCCAGAATTGCTTGCGATGCCCGGTCACAAACCTCAACCGATTGGCATCTGCGAGGGGCGCCCCGTCGAGATTGGCACGCAGGATCCGCTCTGCTTCGTCATCGTCCATGAACTCGCTGCAATAGACATGACCATTGCCTGTCCGGTGTTGGAGAGGGATGCGCCATTGCCATCCGGCCTTGCGCGCAGTGGCCCTGGTGTAAGGCACCGCAAATCCATTGCTCTCGCAAGGCAAGGCGATCGCGCGGTCACAAGGCAACCAGCGCCGCCAGTCCTCATATCCCGTCTCCAACGCCCCCTCGATCAACAGGCCCCGAAAGCCCGAACAATCGATGAAGAAGTCTCCCTCCACCGCCGCACCCGATTCCAGCTGCACAGAGGTGACATGCCCATTCTCTGCGTCCTGCGCGACGGCCTGGATCCGGCCCTCGATCCGCTCCACGCCTTTGCCTTCTGCGAAACGCCGCAAGAAAGCTGCATAGAGCGATGCATCAAACTGAAAGGCGTAGTTGATCCCGGCATAGGCGGATTGCGGGCGATCCTTGACCGGCCGCATAAATCGCTCGCGGCGACACGCCTCCACCATCAGCGAATAGGAGAACAGGTCATCCTTCTCGCCGGCTAGGCTGCGATGCAGCCAGTATTGGTAGAATGGGATAGCATCAAAATCGCGCCCGAAATCGCCGAACGGATGAATGTAGGAATGGCCGAGCTCAAGCCAGTCCACAAATTCAATGCCGAGTTTGAATGTCGCATTGGTCTGCCGGACAAACTCGTCCTCATCGATCCCGAGCATGGTGTTGAATGCAATGATTGGCGGGATCGTAGCCTCCCCCACCCCGACAGTTCCAATCGCCTCGGATTCGACCAGAGTGACTTGAGTTGGCGAGCCTTCAAGCAGATGCCCCAAAGCGGCTGCGGCCATCCAGCCGGCCGTGCCTCCGCCGACAATCACGACCCGATCGAGCAATTGTGCTGTCATGACACACCCACTCCCATGGGGTCGGTCTTCGCCTCACAGAAACGGTCAATATAGGCCTGATGGCTCGGCATGGCCTTAGTGGCCTTGGCGTAGGCACCTCGCATATTGGCGAGGCTTTGCGACAGATTGTCCGCGCTCAACCCATTGGCGATCGGACTGTGTCCTTGAGGCCCCCAGCCCTGCCCTTCAGCAACCGCCAACCAGCTGGTTATGTCAAACAGCTCGGCATCGTATTTGAAGAAACGCCCTTGCGATTTCAGCAAGTCCATTTTGCGCATAAGGCTATCCGGAATCTCCATCTCGCGGACATAGTCCCAGAAGGGTCCGTCATTCCGCGCCGTCGCCTTGTAGTGCAGGATCAAAAAGTCGCGCACATGTAGGAAGTCATCCGTCATCAAGCGATTATATTCCGCGCGTTCGACCGCAGCGTCATTCGTTTCCGGGAACAGCGCAATCAGTTTTGCGATCCCCATCTGGATCAGGTGAATACTGGTGGATTCAAGCGGCTCAAGGAAGCCCGATGACAAGCCGATCGCCACACAATTACCGGACCAGAATTCGCGCCGATGACCAGTCCGGAAGCGCAAGTGGTTGGGAGCGCTGACCGGCTCACCATCGAGGTTGGAGAGCAGAATCTCCTCAGCCTGTTCGGCTGACATGTACTCATCGCAATAGACATGCCCATTGCCAGTCCGATGCTGCAAGGGAATGCGCCATTGCCAGCCGGCTGATCGCGCTGTTGAACGCGTATAGGGGACCGGGTCTGAGTTCTTCTCGCAGGCAACTGCCACAGCTCGATTGCAAGGCAGCCAGTGCGCCCAATCCACGTGTACCGATCCAAACACACCGTCGATCAGCAAGCCTCGAAAGCCCGTGCAATCTATGAATAGGTCTCCCTCGAGCTCTCTCTCGCCATCAAGCAACAGAGAGGTGATGAGCCCGGTCTCTGAGTCTCGCGAGACATTGCTGATCTTGCCTTCAATCCGAGTCACACCGCGCTTTTCGGCGTAGTTGCGCAAGAAGGCGGCATAGAGCGACGCATCGAAGTGAAAGGCATAGCCAAGTTGCCCGATCACTGGCCCATGGTCAGGCTCCGGCCTCAGGAACTTGCCTGCATAGGCGGCCAATGTGTTGATCGAATAGTCAGCCAGGCCGTGAGCATCGCCACCCGCTTTTGACCTTGCCCAATATTGGTGAAAATCGACGCCTTCGAGGTCAAAGCCATAGCGTCCGAAAGGGTGGAAATAGCGGTCTCCAATCGCCCCCCAATCGACGAATTCGATTCCCAACTTGTAGGTCGCCTGGGTCGTCCGCATGAAATCGTGTTCGTCGATGCCCAGCTGAGCGTTGAATGTAGCGATGGGCGGAATGGTTGCCTCGCCAACGCCGACAGTTCCGATCGCCTCAGATTCGACCAGCGTGACCGACAGACCAGCCGGGGCCACCATCCTCGACAGGGCAGCAGCCGTCATCCAGCCCGCGGTGCCGCCACCGGCAATCACAACGCGCCTGATCGGTCGAACACTCATGCTCTGACCTCGATCGAGGCGATCTGATCGACTTGGGACCGAAGCGTGCCTAGCCATTCGAGCAAAGCCTGATCGGGCATCTGCTCGGCCATTCGATCAAACCGTCTGGGCCGAATATCTCTGGCCCAAAGCGCCGTAAGCCATTCGGACTGTGCAAACACTTCAAAGTCTTCGATTGGAATGCGTCCACACGCCGCGAACACATCCACCTTTCGTTTCAGCGCGGGGCGGTCCGATTGCTGGGGGTCCTTGGAAGAAAGCAGTTCGATCATATCCTGGATCCGCTCTGCCTCGTTGGAAGCTAGCCGGTCGAATTCCTCCCTTTCGGTCGTGTGCGGATCGATCGATTCGGGCAGCGACAGAAAGCGTAGAACCGCGTTTGCGCTCAACAACCAATCCAGCCCGGCTATCGCTTCAGACGCCGCGACGAACAGCTCATTTGCATCTCCGCTCGGTATCGGCGGCCTGCCGTTCAGGCTGAACACAATCGAGGCGTCAATCCCAGCTCTGGCAGATTCATCAATGACCGTCGCACCACGCGACTTCGCAATCTGGCTGAGCCGCTCAGAATAGGCCTTTCTGTCCACCTTAAGTCCATATGCGACCGGCAGCTTTGCCAGCGCATCTGTAGCGAGCGGCTGCGGTCTATCGCCAAGTGCAAGTGCCAAGGAGTAACGCTCCAGCGCTTCAGTCTCACCAAGGCTAAAGCCCCTTTGCCAGAAGTGATGGAATTCAACCCCGGAGTGCGCGACCCCATAGGCGGAGAAGGGCATCGAGATGACGCCTGCGCTGGTCCCCGCCTCATAGGAAAATGCTGGCACTGCGCCCATTCCTTGGATGAGGTCAGCCATTCCCAGGCCCAAAAGGCCGTGCGCCTTCTCATGACCAGGGCGTAGCAAAATCGGGCCAGCCTCCCCCGGCTCGCTTGCGACAACAACCTCCCTACCTGGACCGCTCCAACGCGTTGCCAGCAAAGCCGCTGCCAGAATGGCTGTGCTTTCCGGACCAGCCACCAGGATGCGCTGGGCGCTCATGCCGCTGCACTCATCTTGGCATAGCGAGAGAGGAATTCACCGTGATCGGGCATGCTCTCCGCGGCCCGCCGCATATGCGCGCGCAATCCGTTTAGGTGCTGGCGGATCTGCTCATCAGGCAAGCGATCGACCCGTTGATCATATCCAGCCGGGACGCGTCTCTGGCCGATCAGAACAGCGATCCAACTCGGCACGAGGAACAGGCCGTGTTCATAGGCTGAGACATGACCATGCGCCTCAAACAGCTCCAGACGCTGCTGCAGGCTATCAGGCACGCCCATGGTCCGCATATGGCGCCAGAAGTCGGAATCATCGCGCTCTGTCGCGTTGTAATGCAGAACCAGGAAGTCACGGATCCGCTCAAACTGCAGGTCCATCCAGTGATTGTATTCGTTGATCTCGACGCTGCAATCGAGCGTGGCCGGGAACAGTTCCAGCAGTTTTGTGATCCCTTCCTGGATCAGGAAGATGCTGGTCGATTCGAGCGGTTCCAGGAATCCGCCCGAAAGCCCGATTGCCACCACGTTGCGGTTCCATAGCTTGCGCCGTTTGCCGGTCACGAAGCGCAGAATCCGCGGGTCGGCCAAGGCATCGCCTTCCAACCCATCGAGCAGCGTCGTGCGCGCGTCGTCATCCGAGAGAAATTGGCTCGAATAAACGTGTCCATTGCCGGTCCGGTGCTGCAGTGGAATGCGCCAACTCCAGCCTGCCTCATGCGCGGTGGCGCGGGTGTATGGCAGAATAGGCCCGGCGCTTTCACACGGAACGGCCACAGCGCGATCCGCTGGCAGCCATTCGCTCCAATCGTCATAGCCTGTCTCAAGCGCTTTCTCGATCAGCAAGCCAAAGAAGCCGGTGCAATCGACGAACAGGTCACCCTCGACATTGCGGCCATCCTCAAGGGTCAGCGAAGCAACGGCCCCGCTCTCCGGATCGAGTGCAACATCGACAACTTTGCCTTCCAAGCGGGTGACGCCACGTGCCTCGGCATGGGCTCGCATAAAGGGGGCGTATTGCAGGGCGTCGAACTGGTATGCGTAGCGATAGGTCGACAGGACTGAGCGTGGATCTTCGCTCGGCTGCTGGAACTTGCCCAGCCGGCAAGCGACGACCGGCAGCGAGTAATCGTCGAGCGGGCCCACACCTTCTTGATCGGCAAATTTGCGCCAATATTGGTGGAAGGCGACGCCATCGTTTGGCAAGCCAAATTCACCAAAGGGATGAATGTAGCTGTCGCCCTTGCGCCCCCAATTGACGAATTCAATGCCCAATTTGAATGTGGCCGAGGTGGCGGCCATGAACTCGGCCTCATCAACGCCAATCGTGTCATTGAACAGCTTGATATGCGGCAGTGTCGCTTCGCCCACACCGACAACTCCGATGGCTTCTGACTCGACAAGAGAGATCTGCAATCCAGTGGGGCCAAGCATCGAGGCGAGCCCGGCAGCGGTCATCCAGCCAGCGGTGCCGCCGCCGACAATGACGACGTGATTGACCGTCTTTTCGGTGTCGCCTGTTTCGGCCACCTCGTTCCCCTCTCCTCGCCAAGATCGCACGCGGTCCGCCGATGTCAATGATCGCCGCATTCGCGATTGTAGACACAGGAATCGAACACCATGCTTGACGTCTTGTCCGATTCAGTAATACAAATTGACAACGTAAGACAAGATGGCATCGCATGCCACGCAATTGGGAGGGAGTATCAGTGGCATCGCGCCTGCAGATGGGCATGGTTGGTGGCGGAGAGGGCGCATTCATCGGCGCTGTCCACCGCATGGCCGCTGCTTTGGACGGGCAGATAGAGCTCGTTTGCGGTGCTTTCAGCCGTGATGCCGACAATTGTCGCGCGACCGGTTCGGCGCTCGGTCTGGCTGATGACCGATGCTACCCCACATTCGAATCGATGCTGGCCGGCGAAGCGAGCAAAGGTACCGACGCCATGCGTCTGGTCTCGATTGTCACACCCAATCACACGCATGTCCCGATGGCTATGGCGGCTGCCCAATCGGGCTTAGCTGTGATGTCGGATAAGCCTGCGGGGGTCAGCCTCGCCGAAGTCGAGCAATTGGCCGCGACTTTGGCGGATACCGGCGCTCCTTACGGACTCACTCACACCTATCTTGGCTATCCGATGGTGTGGCAGGCGCGTCACCTCGCCGCACAATCGAGCTTCGGCGCCATTCGAAAAGTCATCGTCAATTACACGCAGGGATGGCTGTCAGCACAAGCCGAAGCCGGGGGCAGCAAACAAGCGGAATGGCGGACAGATCCGGCCCTTGCGGGCCCCGCTGGCGCGCTGGGCGATATTGGCAGCCACGCGCATAGCTTGGCGGAGTTCGTGTGCAATTCGCGGATGGATTGCCTCTCGGCACGTCTGCGCAGCCATTTCCCTGATCGTGCACTCGATGATGATGGCGAGATTGCCTTCACGCTTGAGAATGGCGCCACGGGAGTGCTGATCTCGAGCCAGGTCTGCGCGGGTGATGAAAACAATCTCTCGATCAGGATCTATGGCGAGAATGCTGGGCTCGAATGGCAACAGATGGAGCCCAACACGCTGATCGAGCGCCGCTCCAATGGCGAAGTCATGATCCATCGCGCAGGCGTCGACAAGCCTTTGTGTGACGAAGCCCTATCGCGCTGCCGGCTGCCTTCAGGACATCCAGAAGGCTATGTCGAGGCCTTCGCCAATCTCTATCGCAATTTCGCCGCCGCGATCAGCGAGAATGACTCGCCAGCAGCTCGGGGCGTGCCAGGCATTGCAGAGGCCTTGCGCGGCATGGCTTTCCTGGAATCCGCAGTCGCGAGCAATGCAAATGGCGGTGGCTGGCAAGACATCAAGTCACCCTCCGTAGGCCCTGATCGCAAAGGATTGTTGTCATGAAGGAAATCCGCGGACCCGCCATCTTTCTCGCCCAATTCCTTGGCGACAAGCCGCCATTCGACACACTCGAGAACATCGCCGAATGGGTCGCGGGCCTGGGCTATAAGGGCATCCAGATCCCGTCGAACGAGGCGCGCTGCATCGATCTCGATCTCGCCGCTGAAAGCCAGGACTATTGCGACGAACTGGCGGGGCGTTGCGCTGAGCATGGTCTCGCCATCACGGAGCTTTCGACGCACCTTCAAGGCCAATTGGTTGCGGTGCATCCAGCCTATGATGATCTGTTCGATGCCTTTGCGCCGAGCGAGCTCCACGGCAAGCCGCAAGCGCGCCAGGAATGGGCGGTGGACCAGGTCAAGAAGG
>Ga0207422_1004988_pt1 | contig 10108 bp, 7 predicted proteins | sample MarCyaLeptolynsp_FD_187757 | JGI IMG/M metagenome (GOLD analysis project Ga0207422, IMG submission 187757) | Marine cyanobacterial communities from Panama - species 1 Leptolyngbya sp. (SPAdes) | ecosystem: Environmental > Aquatic > Marine > Unclassified | place: Panama: Panama City | collected... | reverse complement strand
CAGTGTTTCAACTCGCGTTGGGTTTGCTGTTGCTCATCAAGTCAGATATTCAGGCCGGCATGCAATTTGTTGAAAAACACCTATGGATAAGTTCGTTTGATATTTATTATGCACTGGGTGTTGATGCTATATCTATTACACTGATCGTATTAACAGTTTTCATGACGTTGTTAGTCGTCATTGCAAGCTGGAATAACGTAAAACAAGATATCCATTATTACCTGGCTGCCTTTCTAATCTTAGAGGGCTTAATGGTCGGTGTGTTCTGCGCCCTGGATGCCATTTTGTTTTATGTGTTCTTTGAGGCTATGTTGATACCAATGTTTTTAATCATTGGTATTTGGGGCGGGCCGCGCCGCGTTTATGCGACTGTAAAATTCTTTTTATACACTTTCCTCGGTTCGGTATTTATGTTGGTTGCGTTACTTTATTTGTACACGCAAACAAATACATTTGAGATTGCTCAACTTCAACAAGCCAGCATTCCGTTAAATATTCAGATCATATTGTTCCTGGCGTTCTTGATTGCTTTTGCAGTTAAAGTGCCTATGTGGCCTGTGCATACATGGTTGCCTGATGCGCACGTAGAAGCACCCACAGGTGGCTCGGTGATTCTGGCAGCTATTATGTTGAAGATAGGTGGCTATGGTTTTTTGCGCTTCAATTTACCAATTACGCCGGACGCAAGTAGAGAACTGGACTGGCTATTAATAACTATATCGCTGATTGCAATTGTATATATTGGTTTTGTTGCGCTAGCGCAAAAAGATATGAAGAAGTTAATTGCTTATTCTTCTATTGCGCATATGGGCTTTGTGACGCTTGGCTTTTTTGTTATTTTTCAAATTAGTGTTGGCAATCAAGATATTCAAATGCTCGCTTTGCAGGGTGGTATGATTCAGATGATTTCCCATGGTTTCATTTCTGGCGCATTATTTTTATGCGTTGGGGTCCTCTATGATCGTATGCACTCACGTAACATTGATGACTATCAAGGTGTAGTTAATAGTATGCCGGTGTTCGCCGCATTTATGGTTTTATTTGCCATGGCTAATTCGGGTTTGCCGGGCACATCAGGTTTTGTTGGTGAGTTCATGGTAATTATCGCCAGTTTTGATGCCAGTCTATGGTACTCGGCGTTAGCAGCAGTGACATTGATTGTGGGAGCTGCCTATTCTTTATGGTTGGTTAAGCGAGTCATATTTGGTGAGGTGGTAAGTGATTCTGTTGCTGCGCTACAGGATGTCAGCACGCGAGAATTTTTAGTGTTAATGAGTTTGGCCTTACTGGTAATAATTGTGGGTGTGTGGCCGGCAATGTTAGTTGAATATTTGCAACCGTCACTAGAACAAGTGCTGCGTTTAGCGTTAGTGAGTAAGGTGCCTTGATATGCAGATGAATTCGATGGTTATGGATTATCTAGTACTTGCACCAGAAATTATTCTGCTGTTGGGTGCGTCTGTTGTACTGCTAAGTGCTGCGTTTATCTCCAGTTATCATAAGAGTCTTTATGTTTTAACTCAGCTGACATTATTTATTGTGCTGTATTTGTCTATATTGCCGTTGAATGGGCAGGCAGTAGAGTTGTTTAATGGCTTTTATGTGGTAGACAGCTTAGCGTCTTTGTCTAAAGCCGCAATGTGTGTGTTAATGATTGTTGTTTTAGTTTACTCCCGTAGTTATATAGAGTCGCACAAATTCCCTGTTGGTGAATATTATGCTCTAGCTTTGTTCGCACTGCTTGGCATGATGTTGATAAGTTCAGCCAGCCACTTGCTAATGATTTATTTAGGCTTGGAATTGTTATCGCTTTCCATGTACGCACTTGTAGCTATAGACCGTGATAACTCTATTAGCTCTGAGGCGGCAATTAAATATTTTGTTCTAGGCGCGATTGCTTCAGGCTTTTTGCTGTATGGAATTTCCCTTATATATGGCTTAACCGGCTCGCTTTATCTTTCTGACCTAGCGCTTGAAAATGAAGCGGGTATCGGTGTGATTGCGGCAATTATTTTCATTGTAATCGGGCTTGCATTTAAGTTGGGTGCGGTGCCATTTCATATGTGGTTGCCGGATGTTTATCAGGGTGCACCATTACCTGTTACGTTGTTAATTGGCAGTGTGCCAAAAATCGCAGGATTGTTATTAGCATTGAGAGTACTAATGGATGGGTTGCCATATATGCATGAATATTGGCAACAATCATTCATGGCACTGGCAGTACTTTCACTATTAGTGGGTAACATTGTCGCTATAGCGCAAACAAATCTAAGACGCATGTTGGGTTATTCTACCATAGGGCATGTAGGTTACATTCTGCTTGGTTTGCTGGTTGGAAATCAGCAAGGCTATTCAGCGGCGTTATTCTATACACTGATTTATGCATTAATGAGTTCTGCCACATTTGGAGCAATGCTTTGTAGTGAACGCATGAATCGTCCACTCGAAGAGCTCACTGATTTGCAGGGTTTGGCAAGAGCTTACCCGTGGCTCGCGTTTTTGATGTTGCTATTGATGTTCTCAATGGCGGGGATCCCAATGACGGTCGGCTTTTACGCTAAGCTAAATATTCTCCAGGCGCTTATCGCAAATGACGGGGTAATATTGGCTATTATTGCTGTAGTGTCTTCTGTGATTGGTGCATTTTATTATTTGCGAGTGATTAAGTTGATGTATTTTGATAATAGTGAGAATGACCAAATTGCCCCAATGCCTGCCGGGCATATCTCAGTTTTGAGTATTCATGCGTTATTAGTCGTGGGCTTATTTGTATTCCCGCAGTACCTTATCAGTCTCTGTCAGCAAGTTTTTGCTTGATTAAAAATCCTTCGTTTTTAACCTTCTTGAAATATAACGCTTAGCTGCGTACACTCGCCCGCTCAGATTGACATGGGATTGGCTAGTAAGTTGATTCTATGACCTACCATATTGATGCGGGGTGGAGCAGTCTGGCAGCTCGTCGGGCTCATAACCCGAAGGTCGCAGGTTCAAATCCTGCCCCCGCTACCACCTTTGCGTGTAGGTAATACACGTAGATCAATAGTGGCGAAGCCACGCAAAAGCCAATTTCAAAGGTAATGGTAATAGGTTTCATGTGACTGTGTATCTATGTTTAGCTTCCATAGATGAAACCTGGTATTAGCGGCAAATTAAGTAAGCCGAAGGCGTTCCTCAGTTAAGTAGTAATAAGTTGCACAATAGTATGTGGAATTTATCTAGTTTATTTTGTGCAACCTGGTAGTACACGTAGATCAATAGTGGCGAAGCCACACAAAAAAACCTATATAAAAGCCTAATTTATTAGGATAGAGGTAATAGGTTTCATGTGGCTGTGTATCCATGTTCAACTTCTATAGATGAAACCTGGTATTAGCGGCAAATTAAGTACGCCAAAGGCGTCCCTCAGTTAAGTAGTAATAGGTTGCACAATAGTATGTGGAATTTATCTAGTTTATTGGGCGCAACCTGGTCGCGAGGTTTATAAAATCACCTGGAGCGATTTTGAACTTCGAGCAAAGCGAGAAGGATCTTCAAGGTGGGGCAGGGATAGTATGAGTAAACCCTGCAAGAAAATTGTTTGATAAATTTTTTCTTCGCAAAAATTCCACCAATATAAAAAATAGTAATAGGCTTACCGATGCTTATCGATTTGAATTTGGCTGCCATTAGAGAAACTCTGTAATCAATGACACTGCTTAATACCTAATTGGGATGGGTATTAAGATGAAATGATTTAACGCCAAGGAGTTTTCAGGATATCAACAACCTAAGTAAGAATTACATACATAATTAGGCACATGGAAGAAATTTGCTATGTAAAATCTTTGTATATTGTGCGTATCAGGGTGCGATTACTTAGCATAATATTTTTGTACATCTTGCTGAGTTCGGGGTCTAGGATTAAAATTTTGCTTTGGCAGAAAATAAATCTAAATGAGAATCATTTAGGACTAATTGCTAGTTAATTCCAGACATATAAGGCTCATTGATTAGAATTTTTTATAGAGACAACAGAATTAAAGAATTGTAATAAAAGCCGTTCTTATACAGAATCGATCCGTTTTATATAAGTACTTTAGGAGCTTAGGAAAATATGTTCGCAGTCAACCCTTTCGCCGAACTCTCGGCATTAATCTCTCCCTCTGTAATGCAGGGATATGTCGTACTCATGGTCATTTTGGTTGTTGTCGGAACGATTCTCGACATGGCTCATAAAAAGAGTGCTCAGTACTTCTTTGAAAATGCTGAAAAAGCTAAAAAGAACGCAAAACGCACCTTAAGTGGTGGGGAAAAAGCAGGTCTTGCTGTTGCAACGTTGGCTAACGAAGTATTAACGTCTGCTGAATTTAAAGTAAGACCAGCAAGACGCTACTCGCATTTATTAACTATGTATGGGTTCATCATTTTTGTAGCGACGACTGCTTGGTTGATTTTTGGATACGCTGCTGCTGAATCTGCACCTGCGAGACTAACAACTATGTGGCACATTGGCGCAATTATGCTTTGCCTGGGTGGTTACTGGTTCTGGTTCTTTATTCGTGTTGATGTCTCATCAGAAGGTGTGAACTGGTATAACTTCAACGGTCGTGGTGATATTTTCATTGTTTCTTTGATAACAATGGGTACCTTTGCTCTGCTATGGTCATTTACTGCAAGCATGGCCATGTTTGTGCTCTTCGTTATCTCTAGCACAGTTTTATTTAGTACTGTTTTCTGGTCTAAGTTTGCTCATATGTTCTTCAAGCCTGCAGCGGCATTTCAAAAACGATGCATCAAAGCGGATGGTTCTTATGAGAATCTGCCTGAGCTAGGTGAACTTTCTGACCCTGCAATCCAGGCAAAATATCCGGATATCCCTGAATACATGGGTGAGAATCCACCTAACATGGGGCCTGGAATCAAGCGTGAAGCTCCAACCCATTATTAATCCTTAACAACTATTATTAATTTTTTAATTAGTAACGAATTATAGAGAGAAAAAATTATGCCTACTTTCGTATATATGACTCGCTGTGATGGTTGTGGACATTGCGTTGATATCTGCCCTTCAGACATCATGCATATTGATACAACAACTCGACGTGCATACAACATCGAGCCAAACATGTGTTGGGAGTGCTACTCCTGTGTTAAGGCTTGCCCTCATAACGCGATTGATGTTCGTGGTTACGCAGATTTTGCGCCACTGGGACACTCAGTAAGGGTTATTCGTGACGAGGAAAAAGGTGTCATTGCATGGCGCATTAAATTCCGTAATGGTAAGAAAGATATGAATCTACTTGCACCGATTACCACGAAGCCTTGGGGAACTGGAATTCCACAATTGGCTGATGAAGCTGCACCTAGCAGTGAAATGCGTGATAGCGAACTACTTTACAACGAACCAAAATACATTCGCTTAGATGAAGGTGGCTTACATACACTTGAATCTAATGGTTTGAAGATGAAAGAAGGGGTGTACTACTAATGGGTTATAAAACTGTTGTTGAAGATGATATCGATATCTTAGTTGCAGGTGCTGGTATGGCCGGCACGGGTGCAGCTTTTGAAGCGAGATATTGGGGTAAAGACAAGAAGATCGTAATTGCTGAAAAAGCAAATATCGACCGTTCAGGTGCGGTAGCACAGGGTCTTTATGCAATTAACTGCTACATGGGTACACGCTTTGGTGAAAATAATCCAGAAGATCACGTACGTTATGCACGTATTGATTTAATGGGCATGGTGCGTGAAGACTTATTGTTTGATATGGCGCGTCATGTGGATTCTGCTGTGCACCAGTTTGAAGAGTGGGGTTTGCCATTAATGCGTAATCCTAAAACTGGTACTTATCAACGTGAAGGTCGCTGGCAGATTATGATTCACGGTGAGTCATATAAGCCTATTGTGGCTGAGTCTGCTAAGAAATCAGCGGATAAAGTATTCAATCGTATTTGCTTAACTCACCTGCTAATGGATGATGGGCAAGAAAATCGTGTTGCAGGTGCGGTTGGTTTTAACGTACGTACTGGTGACTATCACGTATTTAAGTCTAAGACAGTTATCTGTGCTGCGGGTGGCGCATCTAATATTTACAAGCCACGCTCAGTGGGTGAAGGTGCGGGTCGTGTATGGTATGCACCATGGTCATCAGGTTCTGCTTACGGTTTGCTGATTGGTGCCGGTGCGAAAATGACACAAATGGAAAACCGTATCGTATTAGCCCGTTTCAAGGATGGTTACGGTCCTGTTGGCGCGTACTTCTTACACCTTAAAACTTATACAACTAACTGCCTTGGTGAAGAGTATGAGTCAAAGTGGTGGCCATCACTGCAAGAGATGGTAGGTAAAGAATACTTAGACCCTGAACTAGCACACGCAACCCATAGACCAATTCCAACATGTTTGCGTAACCACGCGTTAATCTCAGAAGTTAACGCCGGCCGTGGTCCAATTCACATGGTGACTATGGAAGCGTTCCAAGATCCTCATCTAGAGGAAATTGGTTGGCATAACTTCCTAGGCATGACAGTGGGTCAAGCCGTGCTATGGGCAGCGACTGATTTGGATCCTAAATATGAAAATCCTGAGTTAACTACTTCCGAGCCATATGTAATGGGTTCACACGCAACGGGTTGTGGTGCATGGGTATCTGGTCCTAAAGACGTATCACCACCAGAATATTACTGGGGCTATAACCGTATGACTTCAGTTGCCGGTTTGTTTGGTGCAGGTGATGCTGCTGGCGGAACACCACACGCGTTTTCTTCTGGCTCATTCACAGAAGGCCGCCTTGCTGCTAAAGCGGCGTGTCAGTACATCGATGATGGTAAAGCTGAAGGTATCAAAGTATCTCAACAGCAAATAGATAAGCGTCAACAAGAAATCTATAAGCCGCTTGAGCACTATAAGATTTACCGCAATGAAATCACTGCAGGTACTGTTAATCCTAATTACATTAACCCGCGTCAAGGACTTGATCGCTTGCAGAAGTTGATGGACGAGTACTGTGGTGGTGTAACAGTGAGCTATATGACTAATGAAAAACTTCTAAACATCGGCTTGAAGAAAATGAAAATTCTTGAAGAAGATCTTGAGAAGATCGGTGCTGAAAACATTCACGAATTACTACGTGCATGGGAATTGAAGCATCGTCATTTATCATCTGAAGCGGTGATGCAGCATACTCTATTCCGTAAAGAGACTCGCTGGCCTGGTTACTACTATCGTGGTGACGCCATGAAGGTTGATGATCAAAACTGGCATGTATTGACAGTTTCGCGTCGTGATCCTGCGACTGGTGAGTACACTATGGAAAAAGCACCTTGTTATCACTTGGTTGGTGAAGAAGAAGAAAAGGTTGCTTAGTACCAACTGCTAAGGCCTCATTTTTGAGCCCTTAATGTGTTAAAGAAAAAAGATCAACTTAGGTTGGTCTTTTTTCATTTTAGAGATGATGGTTTTTGAAAATCTTGGTGATTGGCACTGTACACAATCAGTCATACTGTAATCTCATGGCCATGAGGTCGATAACTTCATGTAAAATGTAGTTAGTTATAAGTGTCATGGCTTAATTGAATAAGAAAAGTTAAGAATTATTTTTATGAATATAATTGAACATACTGAAGACGAAATTTTAGAAGTTGCTCATCCTATGTGGGATGACCTTATCAAGTATTCTAATGAAGGTGAGTACGGAAAGTTTATCCGTAAGTTTTCCTATGAATGCTTACTTGGTCTTAATGAAGTAGAAGTGGGTAAACAGTTTGCTAAAAGTGAATTGACCAGGAATTTAGATCCTAAGTGGGATTACCTTGGCTTGATCCGCCGAGGCCAGCATGTGACGGTTTTGTATCGTGTGAGGTCGACTAAAAGAGAGGGTGAGTGGTTAGGCCGTATGGTGTTGGGTTATGAGGAGGGTGAGATTAAGATTTTCGCCTCTTCAATTTTTTAAAACCTCTCAGCTGGCACGATGCTGTGTTAAAAATGAACTCGCAATACTCATGTATTATTCATACATTGCGTTTACTCATTAATTTTTACCTTGCCTCGCGCTCACCTGAGAAATTTTAATAATCACTAATGTATTGAGTTTTTGTTTATGAGCGAAGTAATTAAAGAAGTTGTATCTGAAGGGAAGCTAGTAGAGCTGAACTATAAAGTGATTGATGCAAAGACCCAATCTGTTTTAACTACAGTTGAATATGCGATTGGTTATATTCACGGTGTTACTGAAGCGTTAGCGCCACAAGTTACTGCTGAGTTAGAAGGGAAAGCCGCAGGTGATATTATAGAGGTGCCAATAGACTGTAATAAGCTTTATGGCGAGCGTGATGAATCATTAGTTATTACCGATGCTATTGAAAATGTCCCTGAAGAATATCGTGAAGTAGGTACATCTATTCTGATGGAGAATGAGCAAGGCCAAACAAAAACTTTTCTTGTGACCAGAGTGGATAAAAATTCTGTCACCATCGATGGTAATAATCCGCTTTGTGGCCGCGATGTCATTTTTAAGCTTGAGATTTTAAATGTGCGTGATGCAACTGAAGAGGAATTTGAGGCAGGTGGTCCCGTCAATGCCGACCCTGATATTAGTGAAATTGTTGGCGATGATCAGCCAGTGCAACCAATAAATTAATTTATTTAAGGCTAGCCTTCAAAATAAATTCTAAATTGGAGTAACTCTTTGCCTCACCATCTATACGCAGAAACTTTATTAACTCCAGGTCTGGAAGTACCTATTGCGTGGCGTTTTGAAAATGATGCCAGTTATTTGATTGACTTATTAGATGAAGATTCGCCTGTACGCGGTGCGCTTTCGCAAGCCATCGACCGTTATGGCAGTACTTTCTTTGAGCTCGCTGCGAATAAAGAAACACTTATAGAGTGGGCTAATTCAGAAAACACTTTGGAAGATGCAGCCGATGTGCGTGAACTACGTTTGGGAGGCGCACATGTATTTCAGCAAGCGATCGAGTTGTTTCAAGGCATGCAAATGGAAGCGGATAAGGAGCAAGACCCAGTAAAGTGGTCTGCGATTCATCATAATATTGGTGATGTTATGGGCTTTATTGGTCAGCGCAGTGGTAGCTCGCATTTTCTTGAGCAGGCAGCAATGTCATATGAGCAAGCTTTGGAAGCTCGCACTTTAGAACAAACACCGTTCGAGTGGGCATGCACGCAATATAATTTGGGCGTTGTCATGCAAACCTTAGGGCAGCTTGAGGATGAGACGGGTTTTTTAAAGCAAGCTGCTGATATATATAAACAAGCATCAACCGGTTTAAAGCGAGACGAACACCCGGAACAATGGGCAAGCGCATTATGTAGCGTAGGCAATGTGTTGTGTTTGTTGGGTACGCATCGTAAGGGCGCCCGCACACTTGAGCAGGCTGTGGTGGTTATGCGTAATGCTATGGCTGAGCGTACACCTGATAAATCAACCTATGGTTGGGCAGTCACACAAAACAATCTTGCAGCAACATTGCAGGCATTGGGTAAACATGAAGAAGATATTCAGTCTCTAGAAGAGTCGATTCCTATTTATGATGCGACTTTAAAAGCGTTAACCATAGATGATGTGCCAATGATGTGGGCAATGGTGACAGCCAATCGTGCGGCTGCCATGCATGCCTTAGCGACAGAATCAGATCATGTTGAAATGGCGTTAATGGCTGTATCAGAATTTGAGAAAGTTGCTGAACTATTCGCAAATGCTGGGCTGGAAAAATACCAGCAACTTGCGCAGCAAAGAAAAGATCAATCTAAAGAATTAGTAAAATTACTTGAGGTGTAGTGTGGGTACAAATGTTTCAGCCACGGATGAGGAATGTCGTTTTTGTTTAACTAAGCCTAGTCGAAGAATCATGTTGGAAGGTAAATATGGTTTTGCCGCGTGGGATAGGCATCCAGCCAGCGAAGGTCATTTTCTTGTTATTCCTTATCGTCACTTTGCTAGTTACTTTGATATCAATGATGAAGAGCGCGAAGAACTTTGGTCGCTAGTCGCACAAGGGCGCGACATGTGTGAAGAAAAGCATCACCCTGATGGTTATAACATTGGTATTAACGTTGGTACTGCTGCTGGCCAATCGATTCATCATTTACATATTCATGTCATCCCACG
>Ga0207422_1004987_pt1 | contig 10109 bp, 8 predicted proteins | sample MarCyaLeptolynsp_FD_187757 | JGI IMG/M metagenome (GOLD analysis project Ga0207422, IMG submission 187757) | Marine cyanobacterial communities from Panama - species 1 Leptolyngbya sp. (SPAdes) | ecosystem: Environmental > Aquatic > Marine > Unclassified | place: Panama: Panama City | collected... | reverse complement strand
GCGGCGGCGACATGATCCGATTGACGCTCGACACCATCGGGGTTTGCGGCTTCGGCTATCGCTTCAATTCCTTCTATCGTGAGGATTTCCACCCGTTCATTGCCGCGCTAACTCGCACGCTCGAAACAACTCAGACCATGCGCGGTCTGCCAGGCGAGAAACTGCTCAAAGGCGAGGCCATCAAGCAGCTTCACCGCGACGCGACCTATATGAACAATCTAGTCGACGAGATCATACGCGAGCGCCGCGGCCAAGGTGGCAACGGACCCGAAGACCTACTCGATTTCATGTTGTCAGGGCGTGATGCCATAACCGGTGACCGTCTCTCCGATGAGAACATTCGATATCAGATCAACACGTTCTTGATCGCAGGGCACGAGACCACATCGGGCTTGCTCTCTTTCACGCTGTACTATTTGCTCAAGAACCGCGACGTGCTGACTAGGGCGTATGCGGAGGTCGACCGCGTCCTTGGTCGCAACATCGACCAGCCCCCTAGCCTCTCGCAAATAGGACAACTCACTTACGTCCGCGCGATCTTGTTCGAGGCGCTTAGACTATGGCCGACCGCTCCCGCTTTTGGCCTTGCTCCATTCGAAGACGAAGTGCTGGGCGGAAAATACGCGATCCCCAAGGGCACATTCACCACGGTGCTGATCCCATCGCTCCACCGTGATAAAAACGTGTGGGGAGAAAACCCCGACCAGTTCAATCCGGACAATTTCAGCCCAGAAGCCGAGGCAGCGCGTGATCCCGCCGCGTACAAACCCTTCGGCAATGGTCAGCGCGCTTGCATCGGGCGACAGTTCGCGATCCAGGAATCGATCCTTGTGCTCGGCATGTTGCTCCAGCGCTTCGAGCTGTTTGATCATTCGGATTACCAGCTTGACATCAAGGAAACGCTGTCGATCAAACCCGATGAATTCACGATCAAAGCCCGCCTTCGCGACGATATCGAGCGCGGCGGTTTTGCCATTGAAGTTAGCGATGACAGTACAGACCTCGGCGAGAGCCAGGTTCCCAAGCATGGCACGCCCCTGCTCGTTCTGTTCGGATCCAATCTCGGGTCGAGCGAGAGCTTCGCCGGTGAGCTCGCCCGAAAAGCTGAGTTCAACGGGTTCGATGTCGAGCTGGCCCCGCTCGACGCCTATGCCGGCAAGCTGCCGACCGCAGGCGCCGTGGCAATTGCGTGTGCCTCGTACAACGGTATGCCGCCCGACAATGCGTCAAAGTTCTACGATTGGCTTGAACAAAACGACCCCGCATCAACTGACCTAGGCGATGTGTCTTATGTCATGCTTGGGTGCGGCAACAGCGATTGGGCCGCAACATTCCAAGCCGTCCCGCGCAAACTGGATGAGCAGCTCGAGGCGCACGGCGCCAAACGGATCGTCGCCACCGAAGAGCTCGACGCGCGCGGCGACGTCGATACCCAATTCCACAATTGGCTTGATAGCTTGATACCCCAGTTGGGAGAGCATTTCGGGCTCGATCTCTCTGCCGAAAATGCCGCTATCGCTGAGCCACTCTACTCGGTCCAGATCACCGAAAGCGTGACCGCGAACGCGGTGGCATCGCGCGTCGGTGCCCAATCTGTAACTCTGGTCGCGAACACCGAGCTCAAGAACACCGAACTGGGAGAGGGACGTTCAACCCGACACATCGAAGTCGAACTCCCTGACGGCATGAGATACCAACCCGGCGATCACTTATGCGTCGTGCCAATGAACGACGATGACGTTGTCGATCGACTGCTGCGACGGTTTGGCCTTGAGCGCGATACCTATGTCAGGATTGAGTCGCGCAGCGAGATGCGCGGCCCCTTCCCGAGCGGCAGCACATTCTCGGTCTACAACCTCGCAAAAACCGCGGGTGAATTGCAAGCCGTAGCCACCCGCAAGGACTTGGCCACTCTCGCTGCCTATGCTGAGTGCCCAAATTCAAAGAGCGCGCTCGAAGAGCTGGCACAACCACCGCGCGAGGACGGCGTCGACATTTTTGCAGCCGAAGTGCTGGCCAAGCGCAAATCCGTACTCGACATCCTCGAAGATTTCCCGGCGTGCGACCTGCCGCTCGCCGTCTTTCTTGAGCTGATCCCGTTCCTGAGCCCGCGCTATTACTCGATCTCTTCAGCGCCTGATGTTGCGCCTGGACGCTGTTCGATCACCGTTGGCGTGGTCAAGGGTCCCGCACTTTCGGGCAAAGGCCAGTTCAAAGGTACCTGCTCGAACTATCTTACCGAGCTTGAGCCCGGCGATAGCTTTAGCGCTTTGGTGCGTGAGCCGACTGCACAATTTCGTTTACCTGAAGATCCTTCCGCTCCGATTCTCATGGTCGGACCTGGGACCGGTCTTGCCCCCTTCCGTGGGTTCTTGCAGCGACGCGACCTTCTAGCCAAGGAAGGCGCGAAGCTGGGTGACGCGATGCTGTTCTTCGGCTGCCGCCATCCAGATGAAGATTATCTCTACCGCGAAGAGCTTGAGGGCTATGCCGCTCGCGGCATTGCAACAGTTCACACTGCCTTCTCGCGCCTGTATGGCGAACGCACCTATGTGCAGGATCTTATCAGCCAGAACGCCGACGCTGTTTGGGATTTGGTCGAGCGAGGAGCCCGTATCTACGTCTGCGGCGATGGAGCCCGCATGGAACCCGATGTGCGCAAAGCGCTTGCAACCATCTGCGCCGATAAGCGCGGTCTGTCACAAGCCGATGCCGAAACATGGATAGACGGTCTTATTGGTGAAGAGCGCTACTTGCTGGATGTGTGGGTAGATTAAGTCAGTTTCGCTGTTCGACTGCAAGAATAGTCTAACTTAGAGCGCATCATGAAATAAGAGCCTGCAATATTGTATTTGATATTGTGCGAATGCGAGCAGGCATGTTAGTCTCTTAAGAATAACAAAAAAAGACGGTCGCAGGGGAGTTACAGACGCCAACCAAACTGAATGGAGTTTGAGCTATGCTGCCGGGGGGCTATATTAACGTCAAGCTCGGCAATCTCCGAGAGAATTCTAATCGCATTACCGATGAAATTTCGTCCGAGCTTACCCCAGTTTTGGAGAGTGTCAGTTCGCTGGATTGGAACGAAATTCTCAGTAACGTAATACTCTTTGCGGTCTTGTTTTTCGGCTATCTTGTTTTTGCCTTCATAACCGCAGTAGTGGTTGTCCGTGTCAATAAGCGGTCGAAGATCTCTCTGTTGATACGAAGTAACTTCTTTGTATTTCCTTGTGCACCATTCATTGTGGTTGTGCTGTTAGCTTATAGCCCCCTAACCCTAACAAGAGCGGTGTCAAAGCAAGGCGCCAAAGTGCTTAAGTCTGGGTTCGAGCACGCGTCCGGCGCCCCACTTTTGCAAAAGAGACTAAACTACTACAATCACGCGCCGCAGCATCCTGGAGATTCTAGCTAAGACTCAATGGGGTGGAAAGTTCCGCGCCGGTAGAGCGGTCTTATACGATGCCGCTCGCCGACAAAGTAGGCTGGGCATTTTCACACCGTACTTGGCTAAACAATCCAAGGTCCTGTAATCGCCAAGGTCCGCGTTGGAGCATAGGCGTTCACAAAGAACCATTTCCCGTCGGGCGAGAAGCAGCCGCCGGCAAGTTCAGTTTGCATCTGCAATTTTGCGAAGTCATAGGCCTCGCCCGAGGGTGTGATGCCTCGAAGGTGATTGTCGACAACCTCAGTGTACTGGTCTTCGCAAACAATCAAATGGCCATTGGGAGCGACACAAAGATTGTCGCCGTAATTGAATTGCTCGCGGCTTTCGCTTTCAAAGAACAATTCGACGGTATCAGGTCCTTGGCCGCGTCCCGGCACTAAGCGGAAAATCTGGCCGACTTTTTGCGCTCCGCCATTGGTCGAGCAAAAATACAGATCATCGTCCCCCATGTGGATGCCTTCGCCGCGGGCGATCACTGCAGCGCCTTTTGCAGCGGCGCGGACGCGCAAATCATCGTTGGGCGCTTCGACCTCCTCGAGATCGACCCAACTGATCGTAAAGGCACGCCCAACAGGCATAGCAGCGGCATCCCAGTTGCGCGTATCCGAGAGGCCTTCGATCACCATGGCTTGCAGTTTTCCACCGTCCGCGAGCTGGCCCGGTGTGTTGGGAAGGAAGCGGTACAGCACGCCATCATTGCGATCCTCGGTTTGGTAAACATAGCCAGTGACAGGATCGACGCATGCGGCCTCATGGTTGAACCGTCCCATAGCTCGCAACGGAACCGCATCGACCAACCCTGCCGCATCGCCCGGCACCTCAAACGTCCATCCATGATTCACTGCAAGGCCATCACCATAACGCTGCCCTGGACCTGTGGGTGCTTCCTCACAAGTAAGCCAGCTACCCCATGGGGTCACACCGCCAGAGCAGTTTCGAATGGTACCCCCGAGCGAGCGGAATTCGCGCTTTACTTCCAGAGTGCGGGCGTCAAGAACAATATTGGTCGTACCCCCCGGCACTATTGACCCATTGTGTGTCCCAAAACCGTGAGCAATTTCGCCACCAGCATCGTCGCTAGGGACAAGCTCATGATTGCGAACAAGCACAATTTCGCCATTGCCGAGGTCCAGACACCCCATGCCATCGGCTTTGTCCGGAACTGTCCCACCATCGCTCATCGTATTGCCGAGGCTCGACAGCACACGATATGTGAAGCCTCTGGGCAAATCGAGAAGCCCATTGGGATCTGGCTGCAATGGCCCGTAATCCGCAAGGGTGGACACCGCCGGACTGGTCCCCACCCCGCGAGCCATACAGCCGCTTGCGACCAGAGCGGCAAACGCGCTCCCGGTTGCGGACATGAATTGACGACGACTGGATGCGATGGTCATGGCTTATCCCCGTTTCTGTTGCCACGCTGCAAATAGAAATCAGCCAAGGCCGATCGATAACAGAGCTTCTAGCTCAGGCAGGTTTCGCTAAACGCATGCGATAGAATATGCCGCTCTCATCCTGCCCTGTCAGCTCCAAAACACCGCTCACCGTGAACATCTTGGTTTCGTTGGTCGGAAACGCAGAGTCCGCATACACTTCGATAAACTGATTTGGTGCAGCGTGAAAATGGAATGGGCAGCCGGGCGGATAAGCCAACAATACGAAGTGCTTTTGCGTCGAACCATTTTCCAAGGGCATCATCCAGCCCGAAACCTTGATGCGTTTGCCTTCGAGACCTTTCACAGTCGAAGTGAACAAGGGCTTCGAGAGAATGTAGCCTTGATCATCCTTGCGGGTGGTTTCTCCTGTCGCCTCCAAAACCGACCACGACACGCCGCCTTTGGGCGTGGGGGCAGGCTTCCAAATGTCTTCGACATCCGGAGGAATTTGTGTGTCGAGCATTTGTGCGCTGATCGAGCTGGAGACGGTGGCTGCAAAAACCACTGCCAAGGCTGCCAAAATTGACTTCAACAAATTCATCGCTAACGGGCTCCGAAACTCTCAGCTCAAGCTCGAGATAGAGTCTTGGCTGGGTCAATGTTGTAGACGCGCAAAGCAGGGATAAGTGCCGCGATCGCGCCAATGCCGATCACCGTCAAAAGCAGCAATGCCTCCTGCGGCAAAGGTTGCCAAGGCGTCAGGCCGAGATCGGCCAGAGTCGCAAAATTGCTGCGCGCAATAGTGATCAATCCGTGTGCGGCCACCCAGCCCAGTATCGCACCAAGCGCCGCGGTGATCACCCCTTCCATAATCACTGTTGCGAACACCTGAACGCGGCTCGCACCCATCACTCTGAGCAGAGCCAGATCGCCCTCTCGGCTGCGCGCCATGTTGAGCAAGGCAACAAAGATCGCAAGCCCGCCTGTGACGGCGAGCAACCAGGCAAACAATCGGATCCCCTCAATGCTTGCACCCACGAGCGCCAACAATCGAGCAGTCTCAGTGGCAGGCACCGCCGACTGCATCTCGGTTTGGCGGTTAATCATGGCTGGTATCCGGATAGCACCTGAAGCGTTGCGATAGGTCACCAGCAGCGCTGTCAATTCGGGCTCAAGACCATTGCCCTCTGCTTGAAGCGGAGCACCTATCGCGCGACGCGGGGCGGAGGTAACGTCGGCACCCGCCGCGGCAACGGCTTGATCTTCGCCGTGGTCGTGACCTTCATGGTCGTGACCCTCGTGATCATGCCCCTCGTGATCATGCCCCTCGTGATCATGCCCCTCGTGATCATGCCCCTCGTGATCATGCTCGTCGCCGTGGTCATGACCCTCATGATCGTGACCCTCGTGATCATGCTCGTCGCCGTGGTCATGACCTTCATGATCGTGGCCCTCATGATCGTGATCGTGCCCGATACCATGAGCGCCCCACACGCTCTCGACCGAAGTCAGGATTAGCCGATCGACCACCGTTCCGGTGGGAGCCAGAATGCCGACAGTCTCGTAAGGCGCATGATCATGGCCTTGCTCACCGGTCTCATCGAGATCGAACCCGTGACTTCCAATGAACTTTTGACCAAGACCGGCACCGGTCTCTGCCGCCACAGCCGCGCCCAGAAGCGCTTCATATTCGCCATCGAACGCACGACCTTGAGCGACTTCGGTCTGGTAAAGATCGGCAAAAGTCTCGTCGGTACCGACAATCCGATATCCCCGAAAGTTGTCGCCCAAAGCGAGCGGCACAGCGCGGGCCACTGCGGGGTCACTGCGCAACAATTCAAGGCTGCTCAACGGAATATTTCCGGTCGGTTGATCGACATGGAACACACTGGAAAGGATCAGCTGAAGCGGAGAACCTTTCGAGCCCACTACGAGGTCAACCCCACGAGCATCGCGCTCAAACCGATCGTTGGCTTGGCTTCCAAGCTGGAGCAAAAGCACGAGCATCGCCACTGATATGGTGAGCAGCAACACATTGAGAGCCGTTGTCAGCGGTCGGTCACGCAAGTAGGCAATCGCGAGGCTAATCATGACACAATCCGGCCTTGTTCGAGCACGAAGGTGCGATCGAAGTGTGCTTTCAATCGATCGTCATGGGTCGCAATCAGCAGCGTTGCCTCCGCGGCTTCTGACAATTCAATCAGCAACTTCGCAACAATCTCGGTGTTGGCATGGTCGAGCGCCGATGTCGGCTCATCAGCAATCAAGATATCGGGCCGAACCACCAAAGCGCGCGCGATAGCGGCGCGCTGCGCTTCGCCTTGGCTCAACTCAAATGGTCTGGCCTGCGCTCTATCAGCGATGCCGAGCCGCTCGAGGGTTTCCGCGACCAAGTCTCGATCGACCGCGCCCTTTTGCAATCGCTGCGCTAACAGCAAATTGGCTTCGACATTAAGCGCTGAGACCAATCGCAAGGTCTGAAAGATAATCCCCATGTGCTGGCGGCGAACCGTATCCGCATTGGCCATGCCAGACGCCGACACGATGGTCTCATCGCCAAGCGTGACCTCTCCCGCATCTGGTGACTGCAGGCCGCAAATAATGTTCAGAATAGTCGACTTGCCTGAACCTGAGGGACCAAGCAAAAGCGCGCGGTCCTTTGCTGCCAGACTGAGGTTGAGCCCAGATAACACCTGCTGGCCAGCATAGGCCTTTTCAACACCACTGACCCGCAAATCCATGGCTAAATGTCGGTGGTAAGGCCTTCTGGAGAGCTCGAGCTATTACCCCATTCCCGCTCCCATTCTCGGATCGGAAGAGGCTTCGCCGAGGGCACCGCCTTTTTGGCGTCTTCTGTCGGCTTTGCGGCCTTCTTGTCGACGCTTGTTTCAGGTTTCACTTTCACGAACTTCTGTGGCTCTGGATCCGGGCGAACGATGCCTGCCCGCGGTGCAAGCCCAGGAAAGCCCGGTACTTGTGCAAAAGGATTGTAGCGATGGAATCCAGGAAGCCCATCAAGGTCACACGCAAAAGCCGCTGTAGGGCTCGCGACGAGACCGAGCGCCAAAGCTGCAGAGATAAGCCTTTTTGTCATAGCGAGCAGGATAAAGGATCGTCGCTGCAGAGTCCATAGAATAACACCACGCGGCATGGGTGCCCGCTGGCTATCATTTCGCGACAGTGGGCCCTGAAATTCGGATGCTCGAAGTTCGACACTTGCGGCCTGCAATTCGCCCGCCTATGTCGCCGATGTTACAACGTATCATTTTCATGTTGGAAGCAACCTATGCTGGCTACTGCAGAACACCCTTCGCTTGCGCACACGTCCCCCTCCCCCGAGGACTTACGCGCTGTCCATTCGCGCGATTGTAGCTTGAGTATTTGGACGCGCGGGCCTCTTGCAGAGTTTGCGGACCTCGTTGACGGCAACCCTCGTGATATCCGATTCAGCACCTCGCTTGCGGAGTTGCCAGCCAAGCTCACCGAGGCGATGCAGGATTCCGGGTTTGAGCACACCGATGTGCACGGCCGGTTTATCGATGATGTTACCTCGTTGGCTAGAACCTATGCGACAACAATGAGCCTCGATCGCTTCGAGCTGAGGCTTGAAATCGTCACCACCGATTCCTGCCGAAAATGGCATGCTGATTTTGTCACCGCTCGCCTGATCACGACCTATGTCGGGTCGGGCACGCAGTGGCTCGATGCAAGCGATGCCGCGCGCGTGCGCAACGGCGATCTGCCCGAACGCGTAAACCAACTCGGCACCGGTGATGTCGGACTGTTCAAAGGCAAGTTGGCCGATGGATTGCCTGCGGTTCATCGTTCGCCCCCGATTGACGGTAGCGGCGAGCGTCGACTACTCTTGGTCCTCAATCCACTCGAGCGAAGTTGAGCAACTTTGAGCAGCAAAATTCCGGTCACACTGCTCACAGGATTCCTTGGCTCGGGCAAGACCACCCTCCTCAATCGACTGATGGCCTCACCCGATCTGGCTAAATCGTTGGTCATCATCAACGAATTTGGCTCGATTGGTCTCGACCATGATCTTGTCGCGCAGAGCAATGAAGATGACACTGTCGTGGAGATGTCGAGCGGCTGCCTTTGCTGCACCATCAAAGGGGACCTGCAGGAAACTCTAAGGAATGCCCCTTGGCGCTTCGCTCGCGATGGCAAAAGATGGTTCGATCGTGTGATCATTGAAACCACCGGCTTGGCTGATCCAGCGCCTATCATTCACACGGTGATGGCGGACAAAAAGCTCATCGATCAGTACAGACTCGCTGAAGTCATAACCCTGGTCGACGGGGTGAACGGGGACGAGACTCTCAATCTCCAACCCGAAGCAATCAAGCAAGCAGCGGTGGCGGACACGATTATCGTCAGTAAGATAGACCTTGTGTCTGACGAGGCCTTAAACGCACTGACTAAGCGATTGCGGGCCCTCAATCCAGCTGCTCCGATCCACTTGCGAAGCGCTGACTCTGGGGATCCATCAAAACTGCTTGGTAAGACGGGATTCAATCCCGATCTCAAAAGCCAGGATGTTCGCGATTGGCTAAAAGCAGAGGCCTATTCGGACGAGCAACACCATCATGACCACGGGCACCATCATGACCACGGGCACCATCATGAGCACGGGCATGATCATCATCACGATATCAACCGCCACGATGATCGGATCCAATCGGTTTGCTTAACGATCGAAGAACCATTTCCCGCCGCTGTATTCGACGAATGGCTTGAACTTTTGGTGATGCTCAACGGCGTGAACATGCTGCGGGTCAAAGGGCTAATAAACCTTCAGGAATTGGATAAGCCCTTGGTCATCCACGGTGTGCAACACATTTGGCATCCTCCAGCCATCCTCGAAGACTGGCCTTCGGATGACCGCCGCTCTCGTATTGTGTTCATACTTCGCGATATGGAAGAAAGCGATCTCCGCAACGCGCTCGGTTTCATAACTGATAAGTTCGCCAAGACTCATATCGATGGGCTCGATACTCCAAGCCTGACTGAATAGAGTGCGCTGGCAATCTTGACATGTTTTGGTGTCAAGAGCGTTGCACATTGCCTCAGCTGCGCTAAACCCCTCATCACGGGATTTGCATTGGGGGTATTATGCGGAACGTTGGCGCACTTATTTGGTCATCATTGGCAATCTGCGGTTTGTTGGTTGCGCTGGTATCACCTCAATCCGTGCTTGCGCAGGATGACGGCCCGAACGAAGAACCAAGCGCCCTGTCTTCATTGCCCCTGCGGTTGATTGGCCCGGCCTATCCCTCAGG
>Ga0207422_1004986_pt1 | contig 10110 bp, 11 predicted proteins | sample MarCyaLeptolynsp_FD_187757 | JGI IMG/M metagenome (GOLD analysis project Ga0207422, IMG submission 187757) | Marine cyanobacterial communities from Panama - species 1 Leptolyngbya sp. (SPAdes) | ecosystem: Environmental > Aquatic > Marine > Unclassified | place: Panama: Panama City | collected... | reverse complement strand
ATCCTGGACGATCAGATCAATGCCATCCCGACGGTATCGGGAGTTCGGACGTCCATTGTCCTGAAATCCATCGCAGAAGGCAGCACGAACTCCCTGTCCCCATAGAATTAGGAAAGCTCGCTCTGTAGCCAGTCGAGCAGGGCATCGGTGCCGTTTCGCGGTTTCCAGCCAGCCGGTTGATAGATGCACAGTTTGTCTGGAACCGACAGGTGCGGACCAAACGGGCGAACAAGCGCGCCGCTTTCAAGATACCCTTCGACATTCCGTCGCCAGCCCAGCCCGATCCCAAGCCCTTCGAGTGTTGCCTGGATCATGATCGGATAATTGTCGTAGGCTGCGCCGGTGTATCCGACGCGGATGGGGGACCCGATTTGTGCCAGCCAAGTGTCCCATTCCATCCAATCCGGCGGGTCGACCCTGTGGTGCAGCAGGTTGTAGCGGGGCAGGCGATCGATCGCGACGTCTTCGCCTAGAGTTTCCAGATAGCTGGGGCTGCAGACCGGGTAAACCTCATCCTCTGCTGAGAACAAGAGATCCGCATCGCCTGATGCACGGCCGGCGGTTTGAATTGCCAGATCGAAACTCTCCGTGGACTCCGTGATCGGCTTGGTCGAGACCGCCACCCTCACCGCGATGCCGGGATGCGCCTGATAGAATTTCGAAAGCCTCGGCATAAGCCAGTATAGGCCTTCGCAGAGCTGCGCGCGCAGCACGATTTCACCGTCCCGGTGCCGCTGGCGGATGCGCTCCGAAGAGGTGCCGATAGACTGAAGCGCTTCCAGCACAGTACCGGCGAGGTCGCGCCCTTCTTCGGTCAGGTGAACGGCACGATTCCGACGCTCAAAGAGCTGAACCCCCAGATCCTGTTCCAGGGATCGGATCTGTTTGCTGATGGCGGCCTGGGTCAGATTGAGTTCATCCGCGGCCGCCGTGATGCTCCCCAGTCGAGCCGTAGCTTCGAATGGCAACAGGCTGGATAGCGGAGGTAGGAGACGCCGAAGATTTTTCATAACTAAAAGTTATGTACTACGGAAAAAGTGTCAATTTTCTTGGGAAGTTTTCTAGGCAATACCTTTATCCAAAGTCATACAGATTTGGAGCTGGGATATGCAGAATTCGGACTGCCAACGAGAAGACAATCTCAAGCTTGCCGTCGCAATCATCCTACTCACGGTGGGGGTGCTTTCGTTCGGTGATGCGTTGATTAAGAAGGTCAGCGCCGACCTCGTGTTGTGGCAAATCTTTGTCCTGCGTTCGGTGCTGGCCGTCCCTATCTTGGTTGCCGTGGTTCGCATCTGGTATCCCAGCGTTCGGTTGATGCCGCGGGTGCCGAAATGGACGCTGGTGCGGAGTCTCATGCTGGTCCTAATGTGGGTCGTGTACTACGCGTCCCTACCGCATATCCCACTGTCGATTGCAGCGTCCGCTTATTACACATTGCCGATTTTTATCACTCTGTTCTCTGCCGTGTTCATCGGTGAAAGGGTCGGCGTCATTGGATGGTTTGCGGTTGGGATCGGTTTCTGCGGTGTCGTTTTGATCATCAAACCGGCGGCTGACGGATTTAATGCCTACGCCGCACTGCCCCTCATCTCCGCCATGCTCTACGCATTGGCGATGATCGTAACGCGGACCAAGTGCCGCTCTGAACACCCGCTAATTCTCGCAGGCGCCTTGAACGTGAGTTTTGTCCTTATCGGACTGGTCGCGACCGCAACGCTAAGCCTCTTTCCGTCCGGGGCAGGTGGATCAACATTCCTGTCAGGCAATTGGACACCAATCGGCAATGAAGAAATGATTGCCGTCGGTTTGCTGGCGGTGGCGGTTCTTGTGGCAAGCGTCGGAACGTCCATTGCCTATCAGATCGGCCGATCGTCGGTGGTAGCGACTTTTGATTTCTCATATGTCGGCTTTGCGGTTGTCTGGGGCTTCCTTTTCTTCAGTGAGGTTCCGGATTTGCTGTCCTTCTGTGGGATGACGATGATCGTTATTGCGGGATTGATCTCTGTTTCCAGACAGGCATGAGGTGAGCAACAGGCCACCGGACGGGCGTTGCGCTGGGTCCCGACATCCTGTGCCGATCATATTGCCCTTCACTAGGCTTGCTCTTTTCCGGCGACCCGTCATAGCTTCGCGCCATGATCGACAAGCCGCCAAATCTAGCCGCGGGCCGTGCCTCGGGGTTCGATGCTCCGCAGGCGCCGCAGGGGAATCCTGTCTATGCGGCGCTTTGGATGTTGGGCGCCCTGGCGAGTTTCACCACCATGGCGGTGGCAGGCCGTGAGATCTCGGTGGAACTCAACACGTTCCAACTGATGTTTTATCGCAGCGTGATTGGGCTTGTGGTCGTGCTGGCGATTGGAGCGGCCCTGCCGGGCGGATTGCGGGGGCTGGCGACGGCACGGATTGGTCTGCATCTGACCCGGAACTGTGTGCATTTCGTCGGTCAGTTCTGCTGGTTCTTCGCCCTTACGATGATCTCTTTGGCGGAAGTTTTCGCGATTGAGTTTACGACACCGATTTGGGTTGCCTTGCTGGCACCCCTGTTGCTGCGGGAGCAGCTTACAAAGGGCCGGATCCTCGCGGTAGTGTTCGGCTTCGTGGGAGTCCTGGTTGTGCTTCGACCGGGGGTCAACGAGTTTGGTCCCGGCCATATCGCGATGTTGATCGGTGCCGTTGGCTTCGGCCTCACCATGATCACAACGAAACAGCTGAGTGCGACCGAAAAGCCGCTGACCATCCTGTTCTGGATGGCAGTGCTTCAGGCACCGATGGGGTTGATCGGAACCTTTGGAGAGGTACCATTGCCGTCCATGGGAACCGCGCTCTGGCTGCTGTTGGTCGGGCTCTGCGGGCTGACCGCGCATTACTCTATCGCACAGGCGTTTCGATGGGCCGACGCATCCGTTGTCGCGCCAATGGATTTCATGCGCCTTCCCGTCATCGCAGTCGTCGGCATGTTGCTCTATAGCGAGGCGCTCGATCCCTTCGTATTTATCGGTGGCGCGGTGATCCTGGCCGGCAATTGGCTAAACATCCGCCATGAGAAGACGCGGTCCACCGGCGCTTAACGCGCGCCTTCGATCATCCAGTCGCCGACCCCGGCGCGGGCCACTTCGTCCGCACGAAAGGGCGCATCCATGGTTAGGATGAACTCATCCAGTTGCGGCGGCTTCACGTCGGTTTGGCTCAGCAGATCGTGCACTTGGCCGCGATGGTGCGTTGCATGGGCAAACACGTGCTGCAGGATCAGCCAAAGCGGATCTTCCTGGCGTCCGTAGCGTTCCGTCTCGTGCAGCAGGATGCGCCGATCCAGGTCGGCAGTGGTCAAGGCGGCCATCATCTCGCGTATTCGGGCGTCGACCGCCTGGCGTCCTTCCACCACGGATTGGCGGGTTTCGAACTCAATCGGGTTGTCGTCCGTGGGCGGATGCGGCGTGCCTTCGATCCGTTCCAGATAGCGTTTATCGGTGGCAACGAGGTGATCGAGCGTCGCGTGGATAGACCTGAAAAAGCAGGGGCGGTCTGCAAAATACGCCTCGTCACTCAGGTTTGCACAGGCATCCGCGAGGCGCTGTCCGGCCAGGATGTGGTTTGCCGCCTGAAGGCGTAAAAGCCCCAAAGTGTCCATAATTTCTTTACCTCTTTGGCATTAACCTTAGGGACGAAATCCGCAGAAACGGGTTGATTTCGCACCTGCAATGAACAAAGTAATGTGTATCAGAAGAAAGCGAAATGTGATGCGTGAAAAAGACGATTGGTCCGATACAGACTCTGAATCGATGAGCCCGCCGCCGCCGCCCAAGGGGCATGGCGGCATGGATGACGTGTACAAAGGCGTTGCCATGTTCACGATCGGTGAAGCTGTGCAGCATCGCAAATTCGGCTTTCAGGGCGTGATTTTCGATGTCGACCCGGAATTCGCGAATTCGGAAGAATGGTATAATGCCATTCCCGAAGACGTCCGTCCGCGCAAGGATCAGCCTTTTTATCACCTGTTCGCGGTGAACCCGGCGGATCACTCGCCCTATATCGCCTATGTTTCGCAGCAAAACCTGATCCCGCTGCCTGATGGCGAAGAGGTTGCGCACCCGCAGCTGGAAGAATTCTTTGAAGGTCAAGAGGATGGCCGCTGGCTCATTCCGACCGACCAGCTGAACTGATCTATTCCGTCTCCTCAGAGTTCTTCTCGGTCCAAGCGGTGCGCTTGCGATATCGACGTGTCGGATGAATCCGGCTAGTTTTCCCGAATGGTTGGGAATTACCGCATGAATTTCACCCGTGGGGGGGAAGCGATTCTGCGAAAGGCGCTGCTTTCGCTCGGAATTATTTTGGTCGCACTGGGCGGCATGGCGGTTCCGGCATCTGCGCAGACGCAAGAGCTGGAGCAAGTTCCGGCATTCATCGCGCAGCAATACCTTGAAGCAGCCGAGGCTGGCGACTCGCGCGCGCAGTTCCGTTTGGGCCTGCTGCATGAACGTGGCCTCATCGCCGGACCCGACCCTCAGGCGGAGGCGGCGCATTGGTTCGAAAAAGCCGCAGAGGGCGGCCACGCGGCAGCGCAATTCAAGCGGGCGACCATGTATGCGGAAGGGCGCGGTGGACCCGTAGATCAGGCGGCTGCGGTTTCCCTGTATCGGATGGCGGCCGAACAAGGGGTTGGCGAAGCGCAATTTAACCTGGCGCTTCATCTGCAGAATGGGATCGGTACGGACCGCAATATCCCGGATGCGATCGTCTGGTTCGAACAGGCGGCTTTCCGCGGGATTGACGGAGCACCCCGCGCGCTAGGGCTGCTTTACCTTGCCGAAGTCGGCGTGACCCCGAACGATCGGATCGAGGCCTGGGCTTGGCTGACGCTCGCCGTGGATCAAGGTGATGTCCTCGCCGGCTCGCAATTGGCCGATCTTGAGGATATCCTGGCGGCTGACGAATTGGCGGAGGCGCGCCAGCTCGCGGACGCATATCGCCAGCTGCGCCTCGTTCCCATCAGCGAATAAGAGGCAGGCCGATGCCGGACACCCCCCGTGAGCCACCAACCGATTGGCAGACGCATTTACCGTTTGATCCCGATCCAGGGATTGCGCATCGCGCGCGGATTGGCGTCGTTACCTTGGCCTCCGATCACACGATCGAATACGACTTTCGCTGGCTGCTCGATCTGCCTGGCGTGGCCTTTTACGTGGCCCGTATCCCGAACAGTCCGCAGGTGACAACGGAAAGCCTTGCGGCCATGGAGCACGACATGGCGCACACGGCGTCACTCATCCTGCCGGGCGTACCGCTCAGCGCCATGGTCTATGGCTGCTCGTCCGCAACCATGGTTCTGGGTGAGGAAACCGTCTTCGCCAGGCTGCGAGAGGGCCGCGGCGATATCCCGCCGACAACACCCATCACCGCCGCTTTTGCGGCGTTTCGCGCATTCGGTGCGAAGCGGATCGCCTTGCTTACGCCCTATGTCCGCTCCGTCAATCAGCCGGTCGTCGACTATGTCACGGGCGGCGGCTTCGACGTGCCGGTGATCGCAAGCTATGACAGTGGTGACGACAACATCGCCTGCAACATCCCGCCCGAAACGATGCGGAAGGACGCGACAGCGCTTGGCCTGCGCGACGATGTGGATGCGGTTTTCATCTCTTGCACCAGCTTGCGCGCCGCGGAAATCGTCGCCGATGTCGAGCAGGCGACGGGCAAGCCCGCGACAGCATCCAACCATGCGCTCGCCTGGCATGCCCTGCGGCTGTCGGGCATTGAGGACCGGATCGAAGGGCGGGGTTCCCTGTTTACGCTTTAGAGTTCCCCTTCGCCCTTGCATTCCCTTCAATCCGGTTTCAGAGTTGCACTGCAACAAAAACGAAACGGGTGCGCAGCGGATCGGAGACGGGTTCTTCGGACGGACTGCGGATTGAGGTGGAAAGGAGACGACGGTGTTTAAGTCCATCGGCGTCATCGGCGCGGGACAGATGGGCCACGGAATTGCTCATGTCTCCGCATTGGCGGGGGCGGATGTGCTTCTGCTGGATAGATCGGAAGACGCGCTGGCCGAGGCGCTGGAAAATATCCGCACCTATATGGAAGGCCAGGTAAAGCGCGGCCTGATTGGTGCGGACGAAGTTGAGCCGGCTCTCGCCCGCATCAGTACCGGGACGGATTATGCCATGTTCGGCGACTGCGACATGGTGATTGAAAGCGCGACCGAAAATGAAGAGGTTAAGCGCGAGATCCTGCGTTCCGCGATCGAACATATGCGTGAAGACGCCTATCTGGCGACCAACACGTCCTCCATCTCGATCACGCGGTTGGCCGCGAACACGGACCGCGCCCCTCTTTTCTGTGGCTGCCATTTCATGAATCCGGTCCCTGCCATGCCGCTGGTGGAGATCATTCGGGGTTTGGCGACGACGGATGAGACGTTTCAGCAGTTCAAGGAATTCGCCGAGGCGCTGGGCAAAACCGTTGCCGTAGCAGAGGATTTCCCGGGTTTCATTGTGAACCGCATCCTCATCCCCATGGTGAATGAAGCGATTTACACGCTTTATGAAGGGGTCGGTACGGTCGCGGCCATCGATACCGCGATGAAACTGGGGACCCGTCACAAACTGGGTCCGTTGGAACTCGCGGACTTTATCGGGCTGGATACCTGCCTTGCCATTCTCTCCGTCCTGCATAGCGATCTGGCGGACCCGAAATATCGGCCATGCCCGTTGCTGGTGAAATATGTCGAAGCCGGCTGGCTGGGTGTGAAGACGGGTCGCGGGTTCTACGATTACGGTGAAGACGTCCCGCGCCCCACACGCTAAGCCAGGGCGCGGCAGACATTGAACGAACGTCGCCTCGCCCTGATCGTGGCCCTGATCGGTCTGATCGGGATCAGCCATGCCGTGATATTCATTCGGCTAGCCGGGGAAGCGCCCGCGCTGTTCCTCGCCGTTATGCGGGTCGGCGTTGCGACATTGGTCTTCGCGCCCTTCGCCTGGCGGGCCTGGGGGACTGGAATCACCGGCCGACAGTTCTTGCTTTCCATCGCAGCCGGTCTGTTTCTGGCGCTGCATTTTGGGGTCTGGATCGAAAGCGTTCAGCGCCTGACCATCGCCGAAAGCGCGCTGCTCGTTTCCCTGGCGCCGATCTGGGTGATCTTCTTTGAATTCATGCTGTTCGGGCGACGGCCGGGAAGGGCGCATTTGGTAAGCGCGTTGCTATGCCTTTTAGGCCTCGCGATCATCGGTTGGGACGGTCTGCAAAACCCAGCGGGCGATCCGGTTGGCCTGTTGTTGGCGCTGGTTGGTGGGATTGCTGCGGCTGGATATTTCATGGCCGGCAAGACGGTGCGCGAGGATGTGCCGACCAGTCTCTACGTCACGATCTGCTATGGCGCGGCGGCGCTGGCGCTCGGCATCGGTTTCGCGGGAACAGGCCCGAGCCTGGATGCGATCACGCAGACGGCGTTGCTGGCAGCAGTCGCGCTTGGCCTGGCGAGCCAGGTCGTGGGCCACACATCGTATAATTTTGCGCTGGGGAAACTCTCGCCGGTTTTTGTGGCGATATGCCTGCTGGGCGAACCGGTGATGGGGACGCTCTTGGGCCTCGTCTACCTGGGAGAGGCGATCCCGCAGGCAACCATCATCGGGGGTGTGCCAATCATGATGGGCCTTTGGATCGCCGTCCGCGCCGAGATGCGAGGATAGCGTCAACCAGCCCCAATCGTCATTCCGGCGAAAGCCGGAATCCAGAGCAAACCGCGTAGGTGTTGCCTGTAGCCCTGGACCCCGGATCAAGTCCGGGGTGACGAAATGAGGCGATCTCCGTCAGGACGCGATTACACGCCGCCCATCAGGATGTATTTCATCTCGCAGAACTCATCGAGACCGTATTTGGATCCCTCGCGGCCGAGGCCGGATTCCTTAACCCCGCCGAAGGGAGCAATCTCCGTCGACAGGATACCGGTGTTCAGCGCAACCATCCCGTATTCCAATGCTTCGGCGACACGCCAAACGCGGCTGATGTCCCGGGCGTAGAAATAGGACGCCAGACCGAACTCGGTGTCGTTCGCCATGGCGATGACTTCGTCGACGTCCGTGAAGCGGAAGAGCGGCGCCAGCGGGCCGAAAGTCTCATCCTTGGAGACCATCATGTCCTGCGTCACACCGGTGATGATGGTCGGTTCATAGAAGCTGTGGCCGAGTGCATGACGCTGGCCGCCGGCGGTGACCGTCGCCCCTTTGGACGTCGCATCCGCCAAATGCTCTTCGACTTTGTCTACCGCAGCCATGTCGATCAGCGGACCGATGGCGACGCCGTCGTCGGCACCGTTCCCGACCTTCATCTCTTTGACCTTTGCCGCCAGTTTCTCGGCGAACTCGTCATAGACTGCGTCCTGAACATAGATGCGGTTCGCGCAGACGCAGGTCTGACCGGCGTTGCGGAACTTACAGATGATCGCACCATCGACCGCGGCATCAATATCGGCGTCGTCGAAGACGATGAAGGGCGCGTTGCCGCCCAGTTCCATGGAAACCTTTTTCACCGTGTCGGCACATTGCTTGATCAGGATTTTCCCGATCTCCGTCGAGCCGGTGAAGGAGACCTTCCGGACGATCTGGTTGGAGGTCATCTCGCCGCCGATGGCACCGGCAGACCCGGTAACCACCGAGAGAACACCTTTCGGCACACCGGCACGTTCTGCCAGTTCGGCCAGCGCCAGGGCTGACAGCGGCGTCTGGGACGCGGGTTTCGCGACGGCGGGGCAGCCAGCGGCCAGTGCCGGGCCGGCTTTACGGGTGATCATCGCGATCGGGAAGTTCCATGGTGTGATGAAGGCTGTAACGCCGATCGGCTGTTTGATCACGACGATGCGCTTGTCATCCTGATGCTGCGGGATGACATCGCCATACATTCGCTTTGCTTCTTCGGCGAACCATTCCAGGAAGGAGGCGCCATAGGCGACTTCGCCCTTCGCTTCGGCAAGTGGCTTGCCTTGCTCGGACGTCATGATCAGCGCCAGATCGTCGGCATTCTCATGCATCAGCGCGTACCATTTGCGCAGGATTGCGGCGCGGTCCTTCGCCAGCATCGATCGCCAGGCCGGCCAAGCTTCGTTCGCGGCCTCGATGGCGCGCTTGGTTTCCGCGGCGCCCATCTTCGGAACTGTGGCGATCACCTGCCCCGTTGCCGGGTTTGTCACGTCGATGGTCTCTCCAGAATCGGCATCCACCCATTCACCGTTAATGTAACCTTGCTGCCGCAGTAAGGACGGATCCTTCAGGCTGAGGCCCATTGTCTTGATCTCATTCATGATGCGCACCCCTTCGTTCTGTGTGGCAAATCCGCTTTGGCAAATCGGTAACGCGGCGGCGCGGCAATGGCAAGGCAGGCTATGTCCGAAGACCTGTGCCTGAATCGCGATGAGCGGCTGGGCGCAAGTAACGTTTTTCGAGATTCTTTCATAAAGTTTGCACTTTTTTCGTGTAGAGTGCGTTTTGATCCATTTGTACCATTGCGGTATCATATTACCCTGATACACTCGCGCCCCGGTATCCACATTTTGGGGATTGGGTTGGGGGATCTCATGATCGCGGATTCGCATTGTACCTGTGACGGGAAAATACTGCGCATCGAGGTGGTTGGCCTACTCGAAGCCGACGGCATCATCGAACTGATGGTTGAGTGTTACGGTCGGTTCGACTTCACGCATGCAGTCTGGGACTACCGCAGATCCTCGATGTCCTGGCTCACCGTGGAGTCGTTCGACAAAATCGCCGGCACCGGCGCGACCTTCGCTGAAAAACGTGGGCCAGGCGCAAAGACCGTTATGTTGGTGAATACCGATACTGACCTTGCTCTCGTCCGCGCCTATGCGGAATCGGTCAGTGAAATCTCAACGACAATTTTCGGTGCCTTCATCGACGATGAAGAGGCAGAAGCGTTTCTACGGGCCTAATCCAAGCGAAGACCCGCCGCAGAACCTGAAAACCGATCTCGCGAAAACGTGAACACCGCGCCGGGAAGGCATATTGCAAGCGCGGGCCGGTTTCCTTAGCTAAGACTTTCTTGCGAAACGGGCACTTGCTGCTGAACTAAAACCAGTCTTCTTGGTAACGCTATATATGTCGG